>Ga0126377_10002244_pt1 | contig 13194 bp, 6 predicted proteins | sample PanSoiMetPlot_22_FD_92647 | JGI IMG/M metagenome (GOLD analysis project Ga0126377, IMG submission 92647) | Tropical forest soil microbial communities from Panama - MetaG Plot_22 | ecosystem: Environmental > Terrestrial > Soil > Tropical forest > Bulk soil | place: Panama | collected 2016-02-17
ACGGTTCAGTATAATTTCGATTTCGGGGCCACTACGCGGGCACAGGATGCGAAAGGGTCGGCCGTTGTCACCATCTATGATCCGATCGGAAGGATCTTGCAGACCACGAACCAGGTTAACGGGGCGTACACCCGCTATGTCTATGCGCCGAATCATCTCTATGTGCAATCGTACACGACGATCAGCGACTTGAGTACCGAGTTCTATCAAATCACGGTCGTTGACGGGTACGGCAGAACGCGCGGCGTGGCGTCAGAGCATCCCGGGAGCGAGGGCGGCTATAAGGCGAGAAATTACAAGTATGATATTATGGGCAGACCGGATCGGCAGACAAATCCAACTGAGATTAATGTCAACTGGATACCGAAAGGAGATGACGCCGCAGGGTTCGTGTGGAGCAGTCAGGCCTATGACTGGCAAGGACAACAGACGCTCTCCACCAACCAGGAGGGGGTGGCTAGGTCGGTCATCTACGACGGATGCGGGTGCGCCGGAGTGCAGACGGTGACGGTGACTGACGAAACGGGGCGCAGGCAGAGGGAGTTCCATGACGTTCTGGGGCGCGTCTCAAAGTCACAGATTATGAATTGGGACGGATCGATCTACTCCACGACGGTCAATACTTATAACACGCGAGATCAGGTGACCAGGGTGCGGGAATTTAAGGGGTCAGGTCCCGCCCCCGGAGACGAATCCTGCCCTACAGGTATTTGCCAGGAGACAGTGATGGGTTTTGACGGGTATAGCAGGTTGAGCTTCCGCAAGCGGCCCGAAGATGGCGCGTCGGGTACTACCTACGCCTACTACAAAGACGACCTGATGCAGACGACCACGGACGCGCGTGGAGCCTCAGCCCAATTTACGTATAACGCCCGTCATCTCACTACTGACATCACCTACACGACCCCGAATCCTGCCGACATACCGGCCGCGCCGAACGTCTCCTTCCAGTACGACGTGATGGGGAACCGCACCAAGATGACTGACGGCGCGGGCACGGTGGATTACGTCTACGACACCCTGAGTCGCTTGACGAGCGAGACACGTTACTTGAGCGAGCTCGCCGGCCATGACTATAAAATCGATGGCTCCGGCGGCACACCCATACAGACCACTTACCAGATCGCTTACTCTTATGATCTTGCCGGTCAGCTCAAACAAATCACTACTCCGACCCTAGACACGATCGACTACACGCGCGACAGGACAGGGGCGGTGACCAAAGTGTCGGGAACGCCCCGAGGCGGAGTGACCGACTACGTCTCTGACATGTCTTATCGCGCCTGGGGGGCGGAAAAGAGCCTTTCCGTCGGCTTTCTGAACTACTCAGTTTCGAAGAGTTACAACGTTCGCATGCAAATCGCCCAGATCGACGACCAGGGCAAATTATCGGCCGACTTCACTTACAACCCTGACGGGCTGATCAATACCATCCGGGGGATGCGTGATCGCAGGCTGGACCGTTCTTTCACCTATGACCACGTAGGACGAGCGACGGGGACTCGATCCGCCTCCGCCGCCGGGCTGGGGTCTTCCGAACCACCCCAGTTCCAACAGGATTACGGCTACGACGAGTTCGACCACATGACTTCGCGCCAGGGGAAGTACTGGTACACGCGCGATAACGCCTTTTCCGCCACTTATACCAACAACCTCGCCGGCAATGTAACGGACAACTCGTCAACGCGAAATTGGGAGTACGACGCGATAGGGAACATTAAATCGGAGGGCTTTGGTAAGCAACATTACTTCGACACGGTGGGCAGAGAGGCCAAGGCGGTACTCCCTATGAATCCTGTCTTCTGGGAAGACGAGAAAGACGTCTACAACTACGATGGTGACGGCCGCTTAATCTCCCACATATTCACCGACTCCGAGCGTTACTTGGGAAATCCGAAAGGGAACTCGACCTACTTCCTATGGTCTAGTGTGCTCAATGAAAACCTGGCAAGCATCGAAATCCGCGGGCTGCAGGTTAACGGCGGAGGTGTGTCTTATGATCGGAGGACTTTCATCTATGTCAATGGACGCCAAGTCGCGTCTCGAGAGTATGACCGGCCATCTATATCTGGTTATATCAGTAGTGTAGTTTGGACTTTCCGTGACCCGACCGAATCCATGTCCCGGGGCATGGACGGAGGGACGGGAGACGGGTATCCCGATGATGGAATCCAATTCGCGGATACCCTGTACTCGATCGACCCGCTCGGCGTACAGGCGCAGGCCGCGTTTCAAAGCGAAATCGACGAGTATTGGAATCCCCCGCCGAGCAGCCCGCCGCCGGACCCAGTTAACCCCCCGTCAGGCTTCTACCAAGATTCGGGAGGGATTCCTGGAACTTGGTATAGTGGATTTGGCGTTCCGAACCCTGGAAACTGGGGGCTTGGGTGCTATGTTGACGGGATACAGACTTCGTGCGAGCGGGCATTACACACCATCGGCAATGGCAACGCAAAACAAGTGACACTGAGCCTGAATGGGGCAGTTGGACCGGACGCTGCCGCCATCGTCGCGAGCATTAGAGCTGCCGCCACTTCGATAGACGGTGTAAGCACCGGGCGGACGCGCCTTGTGCCGAGGGTGGTGCCTGGAAAAAAGGAGACGGTAATAAGGGGTGTGAATCCTGCGACGGGTAAGATGGAGGTAATTGATACATTACGCGCTCCAGACAGGGTCGTTATTGATAGGGTGTATGACGGGCCGTCTGATATACTCGCTATTTCTAGGGGCTTGCCGCAAGATCGAATAGATAATTATCCCGATATAGGTCATATCTCCGAGACGCAAACAACTGATAGCTCAGAGAAGCCCAAAAAAAGTTGTGGGATCAAAAGAGCGCCAGAATATAATGTAAGCGGTACAATTACGCATGGCACCACTTTTAGCTGGCGCGCAACATTTTTGAACGACGAGACGCATGATCCTAAGGCCTGCGAAGTAAGGCAACACATTTCCTGGAACATGGCGCCATTTGGAGGCACTTCGGTACCACATACCGGATTTCCGGCGGGCAGCCGACCCGGCGTATGGTACGAAGATCGTGATGAACACAACAACCGTTATGGTAGAAGAACTGGACCATATTCGGACTTGCACTCAGGCTGGGATTGGTACCAAGGTAATAGATACAGTGGTAATGACACGCCAGACGGTACCGGCACTGCCACAGGTTTTCAATTTAGTTTTCGACTTGTCGTGGTGGATGTTTTTAATGGAGGAAAGACCATCTTTACTAGTAGAACACTCCACGTCGCGTTTTGAGGGAACAACAATGAGAACGTTTTTTTGCGTGCTGCTCATATTCGGGAATCTCTTTTACGGTCCCCCTGAGACAAAGGCTAAGTCAATGAATGACCTTAAAGTAAAAATAGTAGAGGTATCGCATTCAGGGGAAATTACTGTAGAACTTAGTAACTCCTCAAAAGAGTTAATTAGGATTTGGCGGGATTCTAATAGCTGGGGAGCGGATCGTTGGCGTGTCTTACTCATTAGGAATGGGCGGCTTGAAACCTTTTTTCAAAATCCCAACCGGTTATTCACCAGAAATGTACCATCGTTCGATGAGCTCGCAGCGGGAGCCCATATCGAAAAAAAACTCGATCTAAATGGGGGAAATTGGTGCGGGTTAGGCCACTGCGCCTTATACAATGAACGAGGGTTTGGTGGTGAAAAGGCTAGCTTTGAGCCAAATGACATGGTTATCGTTGTCTACGACGTGCCGCGTACAACTGAGGCGCACAAGTTGGATGTTTGGTTCGGGGTTGTTAGCGCGTCTACAACAGTCCGATAACCACGTACCTTAGCTTACTCTAGAGACTGTTATTAACTTTAAGCGAGTACGTCCTCGGCGCTCTTTAACATCAAGGCGGTGAAAGCCAGAATATGCAGCCCCGCACTGTGCGCGCTTGGCTCAAGCGATTTAATAACGAAGGGCCCGACGGATTGACCGTCCCCCCGCCCGGGATGCCCCGTGACGTACGGCGCCGGGCGAGTGGAGGAAGTCATCGCCGCAGCCCTGGGCGATCCACAACAACTGGGACAGCCCTTTGCGCGCCGGACGTAAGATCGTCTTGAAACTTATCTCAGTGAGAAGAACGTAGTGGTTGAGAAATGACGGCCCCAAAATGACCGTAAGCAAAGCGAAAGTCATTGCAGGATAAATTGCATATATGATAACGGCCTTACTGGTCTGTCAGTGAGTTACTCGTCTTGTGGAGTTCAATTACAAACGGTCAAGTTTATTATTCCCACTACCTGGAAGCTTTGCTGCTCTTTTTACTCTTCTTTTCCCCGGGGACCTATCGCTTGTCCGACTCTTTGAGCTCTGCCGCCTGGGACGGATCATCACATCAGGCGCTTGCTGAAATTCACTCAACGTTAATCTTTCCCGATACATTCGGCTGGACTGACACTACATTCGGTGGGATGCCGTACCCAAACTATTACCCTCCGGCGCAGGTCTGGCTGGTTGCCTTGATTCATCATTTGCGCCTGTTTTCCTCCGGGGCGGCATTCAAGCTGGCTGTTCTTATACCTGTTCTTCTTCTACCGCCGGCGGTTTGGATTGCGGCCCGGGAGATTACCGGGCGAAACACTCTGGCCGCTTACGGCGCGGCGATCACCAGTCTCTTCCTCCTTGCCGACTCGCGCTTCTACCTGAGATTCAACTCGGGGATCGATCTATTCAGCGCCTTTCAATTAGGCTTGTACGCGCAATCGCTGGGTTTCGTCCTGCTGGCCATATGGTTGACAATCTATCTCTCAGGATCTCAGTCACGGTGGAGAATGGGATTGTCGGCAATAGCTCTGGCGTTAACGATCCTCTCGAACTTCTTCGCCGCGATCACCGCGGCTATTTTTGTGGCGGCGACTCTGTTTCGCGACGGATGGAAGTGTTGGCGGGCCCTTGGCAGCGTTGAATTCAGCCCGACGGTCAAGAGCCTGTTGGGCCGTCTGGCGGTAGTTACGGCAGGCGTTCTGCTGGCGCTTTTCTGGCTGGCGCCGATGCTCAGCGAGTACGAATACTTCGTTACCCGCCCCAACCCGGTCAATCTCAGCCGTTATTTCTCACCTGTCCTATGGGGCTACTGCGTTGCGGCGTTTATCGGCGCGGCGATATGGCGCCGGAACCCGTCCCCGGGGATGTGGCCGTTTCTGGGCGGGTGCGGATTGATGGCCGTGACGCTGTTCTTTTCCTCGGCGGTTGCGCCCGCATGGTTTCCCCTACAGGCCCCGCGATTGCTTGCCATTCTGATCTTTTTGCTGGCTGTTCCGGCAGGCTACGCGCTGGCGGCCTCTCTCCGCGCATTGGCCGGGCTGCTCCGCGAATATCCCGGAAAGGATCAGGCGTTTTCATTGACACGCGTGCGCTATACGGCGGGCATCGCTTTGGCGTCGCTGCTAGTGGCCGGGTTCACTTCGCCAGGGACGAAGATTCAATACTCCTTTTACACTCCCGAAGAGTTCTCGGAGATAGCCCGCATTTTAGACTTTACGAAAGGGCGGCGTGACGGACGCTACCTGGTCGAGGTCCCCCCACAGCGCGAGACGCGGGCGCAGTTCGACGGGCGGGCGATCAACGCTTACCTGGCGGCTCAAGGGAACGAGACGTTGAGCGTCGCCTACCACGAGGCGTCGGTCAATTCTCTATTCTTCCTGCCGGTCGTCAACACGCTCTCCGGCGCGCCATACAACTTCGGGGTCAGCTCGGTCCTCTGCGACGACCTGGACTTCATGGCCCAACCCGTGTCGAAGCGTTTGGAACGGGCCAGGATGATCGGCGTTCGCTACCTAGTGATCCACACGCCGCAGATCAAATTCCGTCTGGCACAGGAACCTGCGATTGGTCTTCTACACGATTTCGGCGCGTGGAGCGTGTTCGAGTTGAAGGAGAGTCCGCCGCCCCGCGCCCGCGTATTGCCGTACCGCCCCGCACTGGTGGTCAGCGACTTCACGGTCAAGGAAAGGCGGCGCAACGAGTCGAGCTTCATCCGCTGGGCCGAGGAGCAGTTCGCCGACGCTTGGTTCGACGTTCTGTTGGCGCGCGCGCCGGAGAGGAAGATTGACCGATTGCCCGGCCTGGACGGTTTTGGAGCGCTCGTTGTGGACACCTACGACTGCGACGACTGCGACAGGGCCTTCGAGCGGTTGCGAGAGTTCGCGGGGAAGAGGTTGTTGATCGCCCTGGCGAGCGAAGCCCCGCTGTTTCAGCGGATCAACGCCGCACGGTCGGAATTCGCGAGACTGGAGATCATCGAGCGCCAGAAGGAAGCTCCGGGCGAGCGCGTGAATTCATTATTCCCGACCTATCATTACAGCTCCACTCAGATTCGCCGCCAGTGGGCCGCCATCCGACGCGCCCTGGATCAAAATAAAGTTCCGACCTACATAGCGCCGGATGGTTCGTCCGCGCCGTCCGAGACTGTGCCTGTCGAGGTCGGGAAAAATTCAATCAAGTTGACACGCGCTGTGAATGAGGCCGCTGTGGCGGTTGAACCAGCGCCGATTCTGGTGGCGACCACTTTTCATCCAAAGTGGCGTCGGGCAGACGGCGGCCTGCTCTACGCGGCCACGCCCTTTTACATGTTGACGTTTGCGGATAGGCCCGTGACGCTCACTTTCAGCCGGCAATGGTATGACTGGGGGGCTTTGTGGGTCTCGGCCATTACTTTTGTGGGGCTGGCCTGCTTTACCGCCTGGTCGGGGCCGCGAGGCAAAAAGAAAATCGGCCACGAATGAACTCGAATTTTCACGATTAGGAGAAAGGGGATGGTAAGCATAATGAGCTACCGGATCATCCTTAAACATCCTGTCTTCCGAAAGACGAGCTTACTCGTTCTTCTCGCCGCGCTCGCAATGTCGGCGGTTTATGCGCACAAGCAAATGATAGGGGCCAGGATCGATTACCTCGGCCACATCGTCCTGTTGGACCACGTTTTCGACCTGCTGCTGGCGGTCGCCATCATCATCGTCGCCTTTTGTATCGGGCGCGGCGTCTGCCGAGTTCTCAAACTGGATTTCGTCAGCCACGCCGAAGAAGTGGCATACCCGGTCATGCTCGGCGTTGGCGCGCTCGGACTCGGCCTGCTCGGACTGGGGCTTGCCGGCTGGCTTCGGCCACTGCCGGTTATCCTGCTCTTTGCCGCCGCTACGGCGATCACTCATCGCGAACTGATCAGGCTTTATGACCTGTCGCGCGATTATTTGCGCAGCCTCAACGCGGCGCCTGAAAGGATCGTCTGTTCGGCGGCTTTCGCCTTAGTGCTTGCGCTGTTCATTCTGCGGGCGGCGACGCCGCCCTACTCTCCGGACGAGGCCATCTATCATTTGCCGGCGCCGCAGGCTTTCGTCGAGCGTGGCCGCGTATTCCCCTTAACCGATAACTTCTCCGGGAACCTGCCGGTTCTGATCCACATGCTCTATGCCGTTTGCCTGATGGCGAAGTCTGACATCGCGGCCAAATTGCTCAGCCTACTGCTGGCTGTTGTAAGCGCCTTCGGGCTGTACGCGTTCTGCGCTAGGTTTCTGTCGCGCCGCGTCGGGGCGCTGGCCCTCTTCGCTTTCTTAGCCGCCGGGATGGTCGTCGAGATCGCGGTCACTACGAGGATAGATGTCACGCTCGCCGGAATGCTGTTCCTGGCGACTGGAGCGCTGATTACATACTTGGAGACTGGGGAGCGTGGTTGGCTAGTGGCGAGCGCCCTGTTTGCGGGTTTCAGTCTGGGCATCAAGTATTCGGCCGGGATATGGCTGCTGTGCATCGGCGCAATGTTCTGCGTCGAGCGCCTGCGTAAGCGCATTCCGCTCCCCATGATTGTCAGAGACGGGCTGCTTTTCACCGCCGTTGCGCTCGCGACCTCCGCCCCATGGTTCGTCAAGAACGCGGTCTGGTTCCATAACCCGGTCTATCCATTCTTCACCGGCGAGGTGGCCGGATTTGAAAGCGGTTCCCCCCGCTACTTCACCGCCGAAGATGAGCGGAAGATCGCGGCGCACTTCGAGCAGGCGCGCAAGGAAAATCCTGAAGCCGTGGCCGCAACTGAAAAAAATATGGCCGACTATGCCGCAAGACGGCCCGAGAGACATCCATTGAGGTTCTGGGAATACTTCACCAAGCGGAACAACTACAACGTGGCCGACCCGTTGCTAACGCCCAACTACTTGTTTTTGTGCTTTCCACTGCTCCTGTTGGCTCGCAGGTCGAGATGGGTTACTTGGCTTCTCGTCATAAGCTCAGGCTTCTTTCTGCTCATCGTCCAAACTGCCTGGGTGGCGCGATACCTGTTACCTGTCTATCCCGCCCTCACGGTCGTCGCCGTTTATGCGCTCGAAGGCGTAGCTGAACGGATCGGAAAATACTTCCGCCCTGGGAGATGGCTTGCCGCAGTTGTTGTGTTAAGCGCCCTGATAACAGTCCTCATGCAAAACGGACATCATCTCGCTGTCAAGAAAGCCTGGCCGTTCATAAACGGTAAGTATTCGCGGCGGGAATTCCTGACTTCCGCAAGGGGCGATTACCGCATGCTCGACTTCGTCAATAGGGAATTTTCCCAAAGAGGACGAGTGCTGATGATCGGCGCGCAACTCAGCTATGGGTTGAACCCCCCGCACATTTCAGACGGGGATTGGATGTCTGTCGAATGGCGGAGGCTATTGAGCCGTCATGCCTCACTCGAGGAAGTCCATAAATCGCTCAAAAACGAAGGCGTCCAATGTGTGATTTACTATCCCAACCTCTTCGGCTTTGTCGCCTACATCGGCGCCGAAGGCAGCGGGCCTTCGGGAGACGTTTCGCTCGGCAACAGATCCGTGAACGGAGCGCCTGACTATTTGCCGCAACTGCAGAACTGGGTCACCTTCGACGCCTACAGCCGCAGGCATCTTGACCGTGTATACGGCAATGATTCGATGTTCGGCTATAAGGTCTTCCGACTCAAGTAAAGCCGGGGCGTATTTATGCAAACATCTTGCCCAGTCAAAATCGCGATCCTGATCCCTTGTTACAACGAAGAAGTGACGGTTGCGGAGGTCGTGCGCGGCTTCAAACGTGAACTTCCGCGGGCGGAGGTCTACGTCTTCGACAACGGTTCGACCGACCGAACGGCGGAACAGGCAATTGAAGCCGGCGCCATTGTCCGCCGCGAGGATAGACGGGGAAAAGGGCATGTCGTTCAAACGATGTTCCGGCAGGTCGAAGCCGACATCTACGTGATGGTCGACGGAGACGGAACTTACCAGGCCTCGGCGGCGCATGGGTTGATCGAACCGATCCTGCGCGGGCAGGCGGAAATGGTGATTGGGGCGAGGTGGACGAACGACTCACGCTCGAAAGCCAGGGCGGTCAATCTGCTTGGGAACCGGTTATTTCGGGCGACAGTGAATTCCTTATTCGGCGCCGGGCTGAACGACGTCCTCTCAGGGTACCGGGCCTTCAGCCGTGAATTCGTGAAGGGGGTGAAATTGACCGGCGGGGGCTTCGAAACAGAAGTGGAGTTAACGATCAAAGCCGTGACCGGGGGACGTCGCGTCGTTGAAGTCCCGATCAGCCTTGCCGAGCGTCCGAGAGGCAGTCATTCGAAGATCAGTGTGTTGAGCGACGGGGTGGCGATTCTTGGCGCCGTTCTCTCACTGTTCCGCGAATTTAAATCGGAACAATCAAGAGTGGGGCAGACTTTAGTCTGTCAGTCGGATAAACGGGGGCAGCCAGACTAAAGTCTGCCCCACATTGCTAGTGTGAATCCCGATTGACAACCACGCCGCTGCGCCCAACCAGAAAATCCAGGTCGGCGCCTTTATCGGCCTGCATTACGTGATCGATGTAGAGTTTGTAATAGCCGCGGTCGTATTGCGATTGCGGCGGGAGCCATTTAGCGCGGCGCCTGGCCAGTTCTTCGTCGCCTACGTTCAAGTGTAGTCTCCTCGCCTCGACGTCCAGTTCGATCAAATCGCCGTTTTCGACCAATGCCAGATTGCTTCCCGCCGCGGCTTCGGGCGCGACGTGTAACACGACCGTGCCGTAAGCGGTGCCGCTCATCCGGGCGTCCGAGATGCGAACCAGGTCGGTCACGCCGCGTCGCAGCAGCTTCGGCGGCAGCGGCATGTTGCCGACCTCGGCCATTCCGGGATAACCACGCGGACCGCAATTCTTCAGAACCATCACGCTCGATTCGTCGATCTCCATGTTCGGGTCATCGATGCGCGCGTGCAGGTCCTCGATGGTTTCAAAGACCACCGCGCGGCCGCGATGTTTCATCAGCGCCGGGGTCGCGGCCGAAGGTTTGATGACCGCGCCGTCCGGGCAAAGATTTCCGCGCAGGACGGCCAGCCCGCCTCGCTTGGTCAGCGGGTCGTCGAAGGGGCGGATCACGTCGCGGTTGTAGCAGGGCGCGTCGGCGGTGTTCTCTCCGATAGTCTTGCCGTTGACGGTCAGCGCGTCGCGGCGGATCAGATCGCCGAGTTCGCGGACCACGGCGGGCAGTCCGCCCGCGTAATAGAAATCCTCCATCAGGTATTTGCCCGAAGGCATCAGATTGACAAGGCAGGGGACCTCGCGCCCCAGCCGGTCCCAATCGTCGAGTTTGAAATCGACGCCCATCCGCCCGGCGATGGCCAGCAGGTGAACGACGGCGTTCGTCGAGCCGCCGATCGCGCCGACGACGCGTACCGCATTTTCAAACGCCTCGCGCGTGAGTATTTGCGACATCCGCAGGTCTTCATGAACCATCTCGACGATGCGGCGTCCGGCCATGTGCGCCAACGCGTAGCGGCGCGAATCGACCGCCGGAATTGCCGCGTTCATCGGCAACCCGATCCCCATCGCTTCGACGACGCCGGCCATCGTCGAGGCCGTGCCCATCGTCATGCAATGGCCGGCCGAGCGGCTCATGCAGCTTTCGGCCTCCTGGAAATCGCACAACGGCATCGCGCCGCTGCGCACGTCCTCGCTGAACTTCCAGACGTTGGTTCCCGAGCCTATCTGTTCGCCGCGGAATCTGCCGTTGAGCATCGGCCCGCCCGACACGGCGATCGTGGGCAGGTCGCAACTGGCCGCGCCCATCAACGCCGCCGGCGTGGTCTTGTCGCAGCCGACGAGCAGGACCACGCCGTCTATCGGGTTGGCGCGGATGGATTCCTCGACGTCCATGCTGGCCAGATTGCGGAATAGCATCGCCGTCGGGCGCATCGTCGATTCGCCCAGCGAGATGACCGGGAATTCCAGCGGGAAGCCGCCCGCTTCGTAAACGCCGCGTTTGACGGCGTCGGCGATGGCGCGGAAGTGCGCGTTGCACGGCGTCAACTCCGACCACGTGTTGCATATGCCGATGACCGGCCTTCCGTCAAAGAGGTGATCGGGGAATCCCTGGTTCTTCATCCAACTGCGATGGATGAATCCGCCCTTGTCCGCGCGCCCGAACCATTCCGAGCTGCGGAGTTTTCGTTCCGATGACATCAAAATTCTCCGGAGTCAGCGAACTGACCGTCGCATAGAAGGGGTAACCAAGCGATGTGGGGCCAAATCAGTACCGCGAGCGGTAGCGAGCGTGACTCCTGAAGATGACTATTTACGGGAGCCTCGCTCGCTACCGCTCGCGGTACTGATAATGCGATGTGTAAAAACTACTACGGCCGCGAAGACAGCCGTTTGTAATATTCGTCCACCAGCTTGCGGTAAGCCGCCGGCGCTTCGCCCTCGTCCGACAATCGCAGGTTGTTCTTGCCGAGCTTCAACTGCAGCCGTTTGCTCAATTCCAGCTCGACGCCGCGCAGCGGATCGATCACCTGATCTTTCAACAACAGCGCGGTCTGCATGTCGTCGCGCATGAGCGCTTCGTTGGCGCGCCGCAAACCTTGAATCGCCTGATCGAGGCCGTTTGCCAAATCTCGATCCCTGCCCAGGTTGCGGCGTAGGTCTTCGGCCTCACGCATACTTTCGCGCAATTCGGAGCCGAGTTGGCGGCGGTCATACCCTTGGGGCGGGCCGCCGCCTCTGTTGGCCCGATCGCTTTGCCGGTTGGGAGTTTGTTGGTCGCCGCCGCCCTGTCCCCCGGACTGTTGCCCTTGTTGTCCTTGCTGTCCCTGTTGTCCTTGCTGTTGTCCTTGTTGGCCCTGCTGTCCTTGTTGTTGTCCTTGTTGTCCTTGCTGTCCTTGCTGTCCTTGCCGGGCGCCTGGTTGCTGTCCTTGTTGTCCTTGCCGTCCCTGCTGTCCTTGTTGACCCTGTTGTCCTTGCTGACCGGGTTGGCGCTCGTTTTGGTTTTGGGCTACTTGCTGACCGTTTTGCCGACCTTGCTGTCCTTGTTGTCCTTGCTGCCCTTGTTGCCCCTGCTGATCCCGGTTGTCCTGATTACCTTGTTGCTGCTGATTACCGCGCTGGCCGCGGTCACTCAGCTGTCTGCGTATTGACTCAGCGCTGTCGGCGAGCCTGCGCGTTCTTTCCAGGGCGTCCTCGGTCTCTCCGCCCGCGCCTTTGCGCTGCGCGTTCTTTTCTGCTTCGCCCAGTTGCTGCTCCAGTTGTCCGAGGTTCTGCTGGATCATCTGATCGCCTTGTCGCGCGACGTCGAACTGGTTCATTTCCATGAGCTGCCGCGTGGTCCGGATGCGATCCTGCACGCGGTTCTGGCGCAGGCCGCCGGCCGCTTCGCGCAGTTTGTTGGCGGCGGCTTGCTGCTCCTGGCTAAGGCCGCGCGCGGCCTGATCGATGTCCCTTTCGAGATTGCCGACATCATTGGCCAGCTGGTCTTTGCGTTCGGACAGCTGTTGTTTTGAATTGTTTACCGAAGAGTCGCCGGAGCGGGCGCGGCGGGCGAGGTCTTCGACGTCTTTCGTGATTTCATTCTGGCGCTGAGCCGCCTGGGCCGCGCGCTGTTTCAGATCCTGAATCGATTGTCCGCCCCGCGACTGCTTCAGGCGATTCAATTGTCGTTGCGCATCTTCCAGTTGTTGCATTGCGCGCATGTTGCGCGCAAGTGACTCCTGTTCTTTGTTGTTTTGCGATGCGTTCTGGGCGCGCTGCATCTCGTCGGCGGCCTGATTCAGACGGTTGGCCAGGTCCTGCATTTGCTGGTCGCGCCGCTCGCGCGAGAGCCGTTCGAGTTCGCGCGCGGCTTTGCGCGCCTCTTCGATCATTTGCTGCTGTTGGCGCCCGCCTCCGCCGCCGCCCTGGTTGCGGGCCTGCTGCATGCGCTGTTGCTGCTGTTC
>Ga0126377_10002245_pt1 | contig 13190 bp, 11 predicted proteins | sample PanSoiMetPlot_22_FD_92647 | JGI IMG/M metagenome (GOLD analysis project Ga0126377, IMG submission 92647) | Tropical forest soil microbial communities from Panama - MetaG Plot_22 | ecosystem: Environmental > Terrestrial > Soil > Tropical forest > Bulk soil | place: Panama | collected 2016-02-17
CCGGGCCACGGCGGCGTCCTCGATCGCATCGACGCGTTGCTGTTTGCCGCGCCCGTCTACTACGTCTTCCTGAAGTACATGTGGCTGCTCCGACCGTGAAACGCATCGCCATTCTCGGATCCACCGGCTCGATCGGCACGAGCGCGCTGGCCGTCATCGACGCGCACGCCGATCGACTGCGCGTCGTCGGTCTCGCCGCGGGCGAAAACGCGGAGCTGCTGGCAGAACAGATCGCGCGATACAAGCCGCGCGTCGCCGCAATGGCCACGGGCGATGCCGTCGATCGGTTGAAGCGCAATGGCGCCGCAGGCGTCGACATCGGGGGGACCGGACGCGATGGCCTGGTCGCCGTCGCCACGCATCCTGATGTCGATCTGGTCTTGTGCGCCTCGAGTGGCACCGATGGGCTCGAGGCAGTCCTTGCGGCAATCGAGCACGGCAAGGCCATCGCGCTGGCGAACAAGGAAGTTCTCGTGATGGCAGGCGGGATTGTCACCGACGCTGCGGCGCGCCGCGGCGTCCCCATCCTGCCCGTGGACAGCGAGCACAATGCCATCCATCAGTGCCTGCACCACCGAGGCGCGAGCGAGATCCGGCGGTTGATCCTGACCGCCTCAGGTGGACCTTTTCGGGGCCGAAGCGCGTCTGATCTGACAGGGGTGAGCGCCGCTGAAGCGCTGCAGCATCCGACGTGGAGGATGGGACGGAAAATCACGATCGACTCCGCGACGCTGATGAACAAGGGGCTCGAAGTCATCGAAGCGCACTGGCTGTTTGGCGTTCGCGCGGATCAGATCGACGTCGTCATTCATCCGCAGTCCGTCGTGCACTCGATGGTCGAGCTCACGGACAGTTCGGTGATCGCGCAGCTCGGCGTCACGGACATGCGCTTGCCGATTCAGTATGCGTTCTCCTATCCCGAACGGTGGCCCGCGCCGCTTCCGTCGCTCGATCTGATCGAGGCGGGCCGCCTGGAGTTTCATCGGCCGGATACGGACGCGTTTCCCTGTCTCGGGCTCGCCTATCGGGCCCTGGAGGCGGAGCGGAGCGCGCCTGTCGTGCTGAACGCCGCGAACGAAATCGCGGTCGCGGAATTTCTCGAGGGCCGCATCGGCTTTACAGCTATTCCGCGCGTGATCGCGGAAACGCTGGATGCGCATCGTCCGTGCCATGTCTCGACGATTGCCGAAGTGCGCAACGTGGACCGCTGGGCGCGTGACCATGCCCGTCAGATAGCACACGGGGTAAAATCAGAGACACAACGGTGAACGGTCAACTCTCAACCTACAACTTGGAACTCTCAAGAAATTTGCAATTTGCCTTTTGCAATTTGCCATAGACGATGATCACGATCCTGGCCTTCATCTTCGTGCTTGGCGTGCTCGTGTTCGTCCACGAGCTCGGCCATTTCCTCGCGGCTAAACGCGTCGGCATCCGCGTCCTCAAGTTTCAGCTCGGGTTCAACCCCACGATCGTCAGCGTGCGGCGGGGCGACACCGAATACGGGATCGGGGCGCTGCCGCTCGGTGGCTACGTCAAGATGGCGGGCGACAACCCGGACGAGTACAACCCCGAGGAACCGGGGCACAGCGACGAGTTCCTGGGGAAGACGAAGTGGGAACGCTTTCAGGTGCTCATCATGGGCCCGGCCATGAACCTGATTCTCGCGTTCGTGCTGACCGCCATCGTCCTCTATCAGGGCGTGGACATGCCGGCGTTCCTCGATCAGCCGGTCGTCGTCGGTGCGGTGCAGCCCGATTCGCCCGCGCTGAAGGCGGGCGTTCAGGTGGGCGACCGTATCATCGCGGTGCAGGATCGCAACGTCGACACGTGGGAGCAGTTCTCGATCGCGATCGGATCGCGGCCGAACCGCGAAGTGTCGCTGACGCTTCTGCGCGACGGCGTGCAGCAGAGGAAGAGCGTCACGCCGACTGTCATGCCGAACCAGAGCCGGTTCGAAATCGGCGACATCGGCGTGATGCCGAACGTTCATCCGCGGGTGCCCACGCTCGTGGCCGGCGACCCGGCCGAGAAGGGCGGGATGAAGCCCGGCGACATCGTCACCGCGGTGGACGGGAATCCGATCATCTCTTCGTCGCAGCTGAAGGAAGCAATCGCGAAGCGGCCCAATCAGTCGATCGCCTTCTCGGTGATTCGCAACGGCGCACCCGAGACCGTTCACATCACGTCCACGCAGCACGGCACGACGGGCTGGATCGGAATCACGATCCAGGACGAGTCGAAGAGCATCCGTCCCGGCGCGGTCGAGGCGGTCGTGATGAGCGCGCAGAAGAACGTCGAGTACGCCGAGCTGATCTTTCAGACCGTGTGGGGACTCCTGACGCGGGAGACGTCGCCGAAACAGCTCATGGGTCCCGTTGCGATTGCGCAGATGTCAGGGGAGGCGGCCTCGCTCAGCTGGATTGCGCTGTTCAGCCTGATGGCGTCGCTCAGCCTCAACCTCGGCATCCTGAACCTGCTGCCGATTCCCGTGCTCGACGGCGGCCACATCTTCATCATGGCGCTCGAAGGACTCGCGCGCCGCGATTTCAGCAAGGCCGTCAAGGAGAAGATGCTGCTCGCGGGCTTCGTCGCCCTGATGATGTTGATGGCAGCCGTCATCTACAACGATCTCACCCGCATCACCTGGTTCCAGCATCTGATGCCCTGGCGTTAGTTGGTAGTGCCTTTGCACATCCCTTGTGCGGAGGCACATTCGTGGCACTGCTGAGTCCGCGTCGGCTCTTCGCAATTGTCCTTTCCACTCTGTTGGTTGGCGGATTCGGGCTGAGCGCGCGTGCGCAATCAGCGGTCACACAGGCGGACATCCAGCGTCTCCAGGAGGGGATAGCGGCCGCTACGAAGGACATCGCGCAGGCGCGGTCGCGCGACGCCGGCCTTGCGGATCAATTGCAGCGCGAGCTCGACGATGCTCGCGATCAGACGACGTACCTGAAGGTCAAGCTGCAGCGCAACGAGGCTGTCGCTCGAATCGACTACTCCGACCTGCGCGATCGCATCGACAACATCCGCGACCGCGCGCGTGGCGAAGGCGCCGGCGGTTACACGCCGCCGCAGGCCGCCCCCCAGCCTGCGGGCGAGGTGCCTCGCTCGAGCGGTCGTGCTCCGAACGAGATCCCCGTCGGGACAGAATTCGACGTGCGGATCCAGTCAGCGCTGAGCTCCGCGACGTCGGTCGTTGAAGACAAGTTCGAGGCGACCACGCTGGTCGATCTCCAGAACGAGCACGGACAGGTGCTCGTTCCCGCGGGCTCCGTCATGCAGGGCATCGTCAGTTCGGTGACCAAGGCGACGCGCACCGAGCGGACCGGAAAGATGACCGTGGCGTTCGACCAGGTCACCATCGACCACCGCTCCTATCCGATCCGCGGCACGGTGACGCAGGCGATCGAGAGTGAAGGCATCAAGGGCGAAGCGGCAAAGATCGGCGTCGGCGCGGGCGTTGGCGCGGTGCTGGGCGCGATTCTCGGCGGCGGCAAGGGCGCGCTGGCCGGCATTCTCATCGGCGGCGGCGGCACGATCATCGCGACCGAAGGGAAGGACGTCGATCTGCCGGCAGGAACAGTACTGCGCGTTCGACTGGACTCAGCGCTGATGGTAGACCGCTGAATTCTCAAGTCTCAATTCTCAAGTCTTCAGGATCACTGAGGCCTGAGAGTTGCGCCTTGAGAGTTGAGACTTTCACGGGTCACAGCGCTTTCATCACCTGACGTGCGGCTTTTATCGTCCTCTCGATATCCGCAGGACGATGCGCGCTCGAGAGGAACCAGGCCTCGAATTGTGACGGCGGCGGGTAGATGCCGCGTGCCAGCATCCCGCGAAAGAAGCGGCCGTATCGTTCCGTGTCCGCCGACGTCGCTGACGCGTAGTTGCGGACGGGCCGATCGGTGAAGAAGGGCGTGAGGAGCGATCCGAACGCGTTCACCTGCAGCGGGATCCCTGCATCTCGTGCGGCGTCTGCCAGCCCCGCAGCGAGACGGCTGCCGAGCGCGGCAAGCTGCGGATACAACGACGGCTTCAGGTTGGCGAGCGCCCAGAGTCCCGCGGTCATGGCCAGCGGATTACCGGACAGTGTGCCCGCCTGATACACGGGTCCGGCGGGCGATACCAGATCCATCAGATCGGCGCGGCCGCCGTACGCCCCGACCGGCAGGCCGCCGCCGATGATCTTGCCGAGGCACGTCATGTCCGGCGTCACGCCGAACACTGCCTGCGCGCCGCCGGCCGCGGCGCGGAAACCGGAAATCACCTCGTCGAAGATCAGCAGCGCGCCTTCCGCCGTGCAGATCTCGCGCAGGCCGCCGAGAAAGCCGTCGGTCGGCGGCACGACGCCGATGTTGCCCGCAATCGGCTCGACGATGACGGCCGCGATTTCGCGGCGATGCAGCTCGAACAGCCGCCGGACGCTGTCGAGGTCGTTGTACGAGGCGACGAGCGTGTCTGCCGACGCGGCGTGCGTCACCCCGGGGCTTGTCGGCGTGCCGAGCGTCAGCGCGCCCGATCCTGCCTGCACGAGGAACGCGTCCGCGTGGCCGTGATAGCAGCCCTGGAACTTCACGATTCGCTCGAGCCCCGTCGCGGCGCGCGCGACGCGCACGGCGCTCATGGCGGCCTCGGTCCCGGAGCTGACGAATCGCACGCGCTCGAGCGACGGCATCAGCGTTTTCACGCGCTCGCCGAGCTCGACCTCGAGCGGGCTTGGGGCGCCGAAGCTGGTTCCGCGTTTCGCCGCGAGCGCCAGGTTCCTGATCAACTCCTTCGGCGCATGTCCGTGAATGAGCGGTCCCCACGACATCACGTAATCGATGTAGGCGTTGCCGTCGATGTCGTGGATGCGCGCGCCGGACGCACGGGAAATGAACAGCGGCGACGATCCGACGGCCTTGAACGCGCGGACGGGGCTGTCGACGCCGCCCGGCAGGACGGACTGCGCGCGGGCGAATAGCCGGGACGACCGTGATGTCTTCATGAGGCGGTCAACGATACTTGATGGCCGCAAGCTCGCCGATAGCCGCCGAGATGAACCGCTGCTCGTCCTTGTCGCGCGTGCGGTTGCGCGCCGCGTCGAAAGCGCGCGACGCGCTGTCGAAGTCGCGCAGCATCAGGAAGCTCGACGCGACACCCAGCGCGGCGCGGTACGACGACGGGTCGACGTTCAGGGCCTTGGTGAACAGGGTAGTGGCGAGCGCCGAATCGCCCGCGACGAGTGCAATCCGGCCGGCTCCCGCCAGGTAGTCGGCGTCCGCATCGTCCGGCACCGCCTGCAGCGCCGATCGCACGTCGTCTTTCTTGCCGTCGTGCGCGGCCTTCGCCGCGGCCGTCAGGACGAGCCCGCGTTCCCCTTCGGGCATCTTGACTGGCTTCAGGATGAGATCCCACGTCATCGACATTCCCGACGTGCCCTGACTGACCGTCGTGAGGAGGCGAGGCGGGAGAACGACCGTTTCCGGCAGGTAGTCCTTGGCGATGACCTCGAACAGCCACACGCCCGGCTGAAGAGAGCCGATGCTCCAGTCGCCCTTCGCGTTCGTCTCGGCCGTGAAGATGCGCTGCCCCGCGAACGTACCCGCTGCGTACCCGTAGAAAGCCTCCGCCCTGACCGTCGCGGCCGCGATGCCTTCGCCCGAGTCGGTCTTGACGCGTCCTTTGATCCGGAACGCGGCGTGCTGCGCGGATGCGCCGGCGGAGTACAGGCAGAGCGCCGCGATGATCGCCACGCGCCTGACCGCTTCGAGTTCAGTCGTCTGCATGAAATGCTCGACTCCCCTCAGTAGCCGCGCAGGCGCACATGGACCTTGTTGACGTCGCCGATCGCGGCGGTCAGGCAGCTGCGTTCGCCCTTGTCCGTCGTGCGATCGCGCGCATCGCCGTATGCCTTGCCCGCGCTGTCGAAGTCCTTTTGCATGAGGGCGGTGGTGGCCAGGCCCATCGCGGCGCCGAAGGACTGGGGATTCCGTTCGAGCGCGCGACGGAAGAACGGCCTCGCCGTCGATGGATCGCGCAGGACGAGACAGATCCGGCCCGCCGCCGTCAGCGTCTGTTCGTCGTTGCTGTCGGCGACGCGCATCAGCTCCGCAGCGACCGCCTGGGACCTGCCGGCGAGCGCCGCTTCGGCGGCCCGAGCGAGCAGCTCGCCCGTCGGTGTCGCGGGTACTGTCGCCAGTCGAAGAATCGGATGCCAGGGCGGCACCTCGCCGCCGACTCCTGACGAAGGCGCAACGCTGACGTTGAATGGCAGCGCGATGACGTCGGGCAGCCGTCCCGGCGCCGACGCTTCGAAGACCCAGATGCCGGCTTTGAAGCCGATGAGGGCCCAGTCGCCTTTACTGTTCGTACGAAGATCGAATGTTTTCTGACCCGCGTAATCGCCGCCGAGAAAACCGTAGAGCGCTTCGATGCGGATGTTCGCCGACTCGACGCCGGTCCCCGCCTCCGACCAGACCTTGCCCGTCAGACGACCGAGCGGCTGCGCTTGACTCGCCCCCGCCGCAAGCACGGCGATTGCTGTCGTGAGCGCAACTCGCATCGGGATCTTAGTGCCTGGCACCGCGTCCCCGGATGATCACGCCCGGCCGCTGGCCCGTGTGGCGTCCGTTGTCGAGCACGATCTTGCCGTTCACGATGACCGTGTTGATGCCGACGGAATACTGGAATGGATCGGTGAACGTCGCCCGGTCCGCCACCGTCGCCGGATCGAAGATCACGAGATCGGCCGCGAGGCCTTCCTTGATCAGCCCGCGATCGCTGATGTGCATCTGTTTCGCGGTCAGGCCGCTCATCTTGTGGACGGCCTGCTCGAGCGTCAGCACGTGTTCTTCGCGGACGTACTTGCCGAGCACGCGCGGGAACGTCCCGAAGTTTCTCGGGTGCGGGACGCCGACGCGAAGAGGGCCGCTCGTGGCCAGCGCCGACCCATCCGATCCAACCGACACCCACGGCTGCTGCATGGCCAGCTTCAGGTCGGACTCGTCGATGATGAACCAGACGCAGCTGATGCTCCCGGCATTTGCGATCAGCATGTCGAAGACGAAGTCGTATGGATCTTTTCCGGCTTCCTTCGCCGCATCGTCTATCCGTCGGCCTTCGTACCGTTTGTATCCGGACTCGATGCCGGTCCGCGCGGGTACCGACGCAATCTGGACGTTGTGCCACGTGCCGGCCGAAATCAGGCGATTCTCCCAGGTGGGATGGGGGTCGTCCATTTCCTTTCGGATTTTGGCGCGCGTGACTGGATCCTTGAGCCGCTCCGCGAGCTTCGCGCCGCCGCCCTCATGCGCCCACGGCGGCATCGTCTGCGACAGGCCCGTGCTGCTTGCCACGTACGGATATTGATCCGCGTAGATCTCGAGGCCGCGTTTCTGCGCGGCCTCGACGAGCGCGATCACTTCCTTCATCCGGCCGAAGTTCTGCGCGCCCGTGACCTTGAGGTGGAAGATGTGCACCGGAATCTTCGCACCTTCGCCGATGGCGATGGCTTCTTCGACGCCCTCGCGCAGTTTCTCGCCGTCGTACCGCAGGTGTGACGCATAGATGCCCCCGGCCGCAGCCGCCGGGCGGCTGAGCGCGATCAGCTCGTCGAGCTTCGCGTATGCGTTGGGCGAGTAGATCAGCCCGGTCGAGACGCCGTAAGCGCCCTGCTTCATGGCGTCGTCGACGAGCGACGTCATCTTCGCGAGCTCGTCGGCAGTCGGCGCACGCTCGTCGTTGCCCATCGTGTACTCGCGCACCTGGCCGAGCCCGACGTACGACAACAGGTTGACTGCGGTCTTCGAGCGTTCGATGGCGGCGAAGTAGCCGCTGAAATCCGTCCACGCGCGCTCGCCGGTTGGACGCTGCGGCGCGACCGATCCGCTCTCGCCAATGACTTCAGTCGTTACGCCCTGGCGAATCTTGCTTTCGGCGTTGCCGTCGGTCAGAAGCGCGTAATCGGAGTGGGAATGCGGATCGATGAAGCCGGGCGCGACAACCAGCCCGCGGGCGTCGATGGTCCGCGAGGCCGAGCCGCTCACGTTGCCGACGGCGGCGATCCGTCCGTTCCTGACGGCGACCGAACCCGTGATGGCGGGCGCGCCGGTCCCGTCCACGATGCGGGCGTTGGTGATGAGGACGTCGAAGGGCTGCGGTGGCTGTTGTGCGCCCGCCAGGGCGAGCACTGTGAAGCAGATGATCCCGGTCAGCGCCGCTCGATACACAGCCCGCCTCCTCTAGGCACGGATTCCGCAACCGGTGCCAGGCACCGAATGCTACTCGATGGTGAAACGGTAAATCATCCCGAGATCGAAGTGCCGTCCTTCCTGCTCGAGCATGCTGCAAATCAGGATGTACTGGCCGGCCTTGAGATCGACGGCGATCCACGCGTCGGCGTCGGCATCGAGCTCGACGATCCCGCCGACAGGAATTCCGCTCCGCGGAGCGCGCCCGCCGTTGAGCCACGTGCGCTCCTGCCACTCCGTCACGCCCTCTGGCAGCCGGACGATCAGCGCCTGATGCGGTTCGCTCCCGTTGTTGTGGATCCGCCACCGCGCCGGTCCACCGCTGATGGGGGCCGTCAGCTGAAATCCGTGATCGTGCATCGTCAGAGTGAGATCCTCGGCTGGCGGCTTGGCGCCCGACACCGACGGTCCGACGTCAACGGGCGCGTACATGCCTTTTTCGAGGTGTGGCGCGCCTCCATCCTTCGACGGGTAGCTGCAGAGCGCGATGTACTTTCCCGCCGCGAGGCTGATGGTGAACTCTTCCTTCAGTCCCGGCGCCAGCGGGCCGACGCCGCCCGACGACTCGAGCCATTCGGGAATCGCACCGCCGGCTTTCTGCCACGCGACGAAATCGGCCGTCGAGCGGCCCGCCGCAATCCGCACGAACCTGACGTAATGGGGTTCCGAGCCGTTGTTCTCGAAGGAGAACGTGACGAGCCCTGCGGGAATCTGCGCGGGCAGCGCGATCGCGTAGTCCGTCGCGCGGACGGCGACGACGTCGGACGGCGCCAGCGCCGCGGCCAGGGCAATCGCGAGGATCACGCGAGGGCTCGCGCGGCGTCGCGCGCGTAGTAGGTGAGGATGATGTCAGCGCCCGCGCGATGAATCGCCGTGAGCGATTCCATCATCGCCCGCGGCTCGTCGATCCAGCCGTTGCGCGCTGCCGCCTTCAACATCGCGTACTCGCCGCTCACGTGGTACGCCGCGGTCGGGTAGTTGAAGGTCTGCTTGACGCGCGTGATCACGTCCAGGTACGTGATGGCGGGCTTGACCATCACGATGTCGGCGCCTTCCTCGATGTCCTGTGCAACCTCGCGGAGCGCCTCCTCGACGTTCGCGGGATCCATCTGGTGCGATCGGCGATCGCCGAAGGCCGGGGCGGAGGCCGCGGCGTCGCGAAAGGGGCCGTAGAACGCCGAGCAATACTTCGCGGCGTACGCCATGATCGCCGTGTTTTCGAAGCCGCGCTCGTCGAGCGCCTTGCGGATCGCCCCCACGCGGCCGTCCATCATGTCCGAGGGCGCGACGATATCCGCGCCGGCCGCGGCGTGCGACACGGCGGCACGCACGAGCTGCTCGACGGTGGGGTCGTTCGCGATCGTCTGATCGACCACGATGCCGCAGTGGCCGTGATCGGTGTACTCGCACAGGCACACGTCCGTGATCACGAGGACGTCCTGCGCCGCTCGCTTGATCGCGCGGATTGCAGACTGCACGGGCGCTTCGGAATCGTACGCCGCCGATCCGACGCTGTCCTTGTGATCGGGCAGGCCGAACAGGATGACCGCGCGGACGCCGTCAGCCTTCGCAGCTTCGGCCTCTCGAACGGCCTCGTCGACGGACAGATTGAACACGCCCGGCATCGACGGCACTTCGCGACGGACGCCCTCGCCCTCACACACGAAGAGCGGCAGCACGAACATATCCGGCGACAGCCGCGTTTCGCGTACCAGCGCGCGGACGGCTTCGGACTGCCGAAGGCGGCGCAGGCGACGCGTCAGCTTCAGCGTCGAGTGAGTGTGGACAGGATTCATGCCAGTGCCTTCTCGGTCGCGAAATACGAGACGATCGCATCCACCATGGCCGGCACAGTATGCACGGCTGGCAGAATCGTTGTCTCGATGTTGGCCTGAGACGCCGCTTCCGCCGTAATGGGCCCGATCGACGCGACGACGGTCGTCCGCAGCAGGTCCGCGGCCGGTTCCTCGCCCAGCACCCGCACGAAATTCCGGACGGCCGAGGGGCTCGTGAACGTCACGACGTCGATGCGCCGCTCGAGCAGCATGCGATAGATGTCGGGCTCGCCCTCGCGCTCGGGTTCGACGATGACCGTCTTGTATGCGACGACCTCGGTGACGTCGCCCCCGCGGCGACGAAGTTCCTCGGCGACCACTTCACGCCCGATGTCCGCGCGCGGGACGAGAAACCTCAGGCCCGCCACCTTGTCGCCGACGTTCTCGACGATCGCACGGACCATGGCTTCCGCGCGGAAGTCCGTCGGCGTGAGATCCGCCTTGAGGCCGTGCCGCGCGAGACGTTCCGCGGTGGCGGGACCGACGCCGCACAGCTTCGCGCGGCCGAGCGCGCGCAGGTCCTGGCTGCCCGCGAGCAGACGATCGATGAAGGCATCGACGGCATTGACGCTCGCGAACACGACCCAGTCGAAGGCGCCGATGTGTGCACAGGCCGCGTCGAGCGGGCCGTAGTCGTCCGGAGGTTCGATGCGAATCATCGGCGCCTCGATGGCGTCGGCGCCGACGGACTCGAGCCGGTGTACGAGTTCGCCGGCCTGTTCGCGCGGCCGCGTGACGAGCACGCGCTTGCCGAACAGCGGGCGCGCGTCGAACCAGCGGAGGTGCTCGCGCAGATTGGCCACACGTCCGACGACGAGAATCGCGGGCCGGCGGTCGCCGGCTTTCTCCACCTCGTTGGCCACGTCCTTCAGTGTGCCTACGATGGTCTGCTGCGTGGGCAGCGTGCCGTCGTACACGACGACGGCCGAGTCGTCGGGCGGGCGTCCATGGGTCACGAGCGCGCCGAGGAACGGCGTGACCTGATCCGGGCCCGCGTAGCACACGATGGTGCCGTCGAGGCGCGCAAGACTGGTCCAGTCGATCGACGCGCGCGACTTGCCTTCGTCCTCGTGGCCGCGCACGAACGTCAGCGTGTCGCCGCCGCCGGGATAGGTAATGGGAACACCCGCGTAGCTCGGATCGGCGACACACGCGGGCACGCCTGGCACGACTTAGAAGCGAACGCCCTGCTCGTGCAGGAACAACGCCTCGGCGCCGCCGTGATCGAACACGAACGGGTCGCCCCATTTCAATCGCGCGACGACCTTGCCTTCACGCGCTTTTTCCGCCAGCAGGTAGCAGATCGCTTCCTGCTCCATCGGTTGTGGCGCCGCCGTGCCGACGTCGATGCGTTCCGCGCGCGGCTTCGCATAACGCAGCAGGCGTGGATCGACCAGGCGGTCGTACAGCACGACGTCCGCTGCGGCCAGACACTCGCGCCCGCGGACGGTGATGAGACCCGGATCGCCGGGTCCGGCGCCGATGAGATAAACGATGCTCGTCATTCGAACTGAGCCGCCAGCTTACTGCCGCGCCTCTGCGAGCAGCTCGCCGGCGCCTTCTTCGAGAAGCCTCGCCGCGACACGTTGCCCGAGCGCGACGGCTTGATTCCCTGCGGCACGATCGCCATCGCGCACGACGCGGCTTCCATCAAGCGCCGCCACGGACGCGGTCAGCTCCAGTTCGCCGTCCACCGCGCCCGTCGGCTCCCGGAGCCACGTTGCGAGGGCCCCCACCGGCGTTTGGCAGCCGCCACCCAACGTTTCGACGAGGGCTCGTTCGGCATCGAGAGCCGCAGCCGCCAACCGATCGCTGATTGCTGCGACAACGTCGCGCACGGCGCGGTCGCCGGCCCGGACTTCAATCGCGACAATCCCCTGGCCTGGCGCGGGCAGGCACGCGGTAGCCGGCAGCGCCATCGTGATTCGGTCCGCGAAACCAAGCCGGTGCAGGCCCGCGGCGGCGAGCACGAGCGCGTTGTACTGTCCTGCGTCCAGCTTCCGAAGCCGGGTGTCGAGATTACCGCGAATCGGCTCGAACCGCGCACCCGGAAACAGCCGGGCCAGCTGGGCAATCCGGCGCACGCTGCCGGTCCCGATCGCGGGTGTCGCGCCCAGCGTGGCGACGAGATCTTCGATCGAGGACGGCCGCACGTCCAGTGGTGAATCTGTCCCGCGCAAAGGCAGGACGACGGCATCCCGGGGGTCTTCCCGCGGCAGCACGCCGCCGACGACGAGCCCGTCGGGCAGGACGGCCGGCATGTCCTTGCTGCTGTGGACCGCCAGATCGATCACATCCCGCTGCAGCGCGTCCTCGATCTCCTTCACGAAGAGCCGCTTTCCGCCGGCTTCCGAGAGTGGGGCGTCCTGCAGCTGATCCCCGGTTGTCTTGATGACGACGATGCGGCACGCCGGTCCGCCGTGCGCCGCGATGCGCGCGGCGACCGCGTTGGCCTGCCAGAGCGCCAGCGCGCTGCCCCGGGTTCCCAGTCGGAGTTCGGCGGTCACGGGCGATCAGCGGACGGGCCGCGGGCGGTTGCGCGCGAACGGCTCGACGCGCCGGGCATCGTCGGACGCGTCGGCCTCGCTCAGCGCGAAGAGCCGCGTCAGTGCCTCGGTGTAGGCGGCCAGCGCCTCGGCGTCGCCCGCCGCCTTGAGCTGCTCGGTTGGCGTCAGCAGCAGCTTTTCGACGATGAGATGCGTCACTTCATCCACGCGGGCACGCGCGTCGGGCGGCAGCGAGGCGAGCTTGAAATCGAGCCGCTCGAGCTCGGCCCGGCGAATGGTTTCGAATCGCTGGCGCAGGGCGACGATCGTCGGGACGGCGCCGCGCGACTTGAGCCAGAGCGCGAACTTCTCGATTTCCTCCGAGACGATCGCTTCCGCGCGCGCGACCTCGTTTTCGCGGCGCGAGAGGTTCTCCCGAACCGTTGCCTGGAGATCGTCGATGTTGTACAGGAAGACCTGCTCGATTTCACCGGCCGCGGGCTCGACGTCCCGCGGGATCGCGATGTCGATGAGGAACAGCGGCCGGTTGCGGCGCGGGCGCATCACCGATTCGACGTGCGCCTTGGTCAGAATCGGCGCCGCGGCGCCTGTGGCGGTGATGACGATGTCGCTCG
>Ga0126377_10002246_pt1 | contig 13189 bp, 8 predicted proteins | sample PanSoiMetPlot_22_FD_92647 | JGI IMG/M metagenome (GOLD analysis project Ga0126377, IMG submission 92647) | Tropical forest soil microbial communities from Panama - MetaG Plot_22 | ecosystem: Environmental > Terrestrial > Soil > Tropical forest > Bulk soil | place: Panama | collected 2016-02-17
CGCTCCACCTCGGCGAGAAACGCCGACAGGTCGCGCGCCCCGCTCCAGTCGAAGCGGCCGGCCTCGGTCTCGTGCACGCCCCACGGGACATAGGTCGACACCAGCTCGAAGCCGAGCCGCCGCACGGCGGCCAGGCAGGCGCGCCACGACGACGGCGGGACCCGCCAGTAGTGCATCTCGGCGGCGAAGAAGTCGACCTCGCGCTCGCGCTCGCGCTCGCGGTCGCTGTCACCGTCGCCCTGGCCGTCGCCCGGGGGGGCGCGCAGGCTCAGCCCGCGCGCGCTGAAGGAGGAGCGTGGACGTGCTTCCACGTGGATCCCTCGAGCACGAAGCGGCTCGGGCCGGTGGCCAGGAGGTGGTCGGGCGGGATCGCCAGCGCTGCGCCCTCGCCGCGCGTCATGTAGTCCGGATCCCACGGCAGGAGCAGGGTCAAGCCGGATGGGTCGGCGCAGGCGCGCGGCAGGATCGGGTGCGGCGCCGCCGAGCGCTCGGCGCACAGCGCGATTAGCGCGTCGAGCCCGTCCCGCGCCGCCGGCGCGATGTCGAGGAAGCTGCGGATCTGGGGTGGCGGGAGGTGGAGCTCGCCGGCGCGGGCCAGCGCGTCGTCGGGCGAGACCCACACCGCGTCCTCGATCTCGCGCGCGTCGAGGGTGATCGGCTGAGCGGCCGCCAGCGCCGCGATGTAGAACCGGGCCGAGTAGCGGCGCGGCTCGATCGACGGCGTGATCCAGTGGGCGAAGTAGTGCAGGCCATCGAGTCCCGGCAGCGCCACGCCCGCCTCCTCGGCCAGCTCGCGCGCGGCGGCCGCGCGCAGGTCGTCCTCGCCCGGCTCGGCGATGCCGCCGGGAAAGACATAGGCGCCGGACATGAACGACGCCTTGCGATGGCGCCGGACCAGCAGCACCTCGAGGCCCGCGCCGCGCTCCGCCCGACGGACCAGGATGACGGCGGCCGAATCGCGCGGCTCCGCGGAGGTGGGCGTACCGGCAGGCATGGGCGCAATGGTACATTGCATCGCATGTCCATGTTCGGCTCCGCCATGGGGGATGGCGGTGGCGGCGGCGCCGCTGGCGTCGCCGGCGACGGAGGTAGCGCCGGCGACGGAGATGGCGGTGGCGGCCCGCGCCGCGTGCCGATGCGGGACCTGGCCGCCGAGCACGCCGCGCTGCGCGCGGAGCTCGACGCGGCGCTGGCCCGCGTCCTCGATTCGGGCCAGTTCATCGGCGGCCCCGAGGTGGAGGCGTTCGAGCGCGAGCTGGCCGCGGCGGTCGGCTGCGCCCGCGCGGTCGGCGTCTCGTCCGGCACCGACGCCCTCCTCGTGTCGCTCATGGCGCTCGGCGTCCGGCCGGGCGACGAGGTGGTCACCACGCCGTTCAGCTTCTTCGCCACCGCAGGCGCCATCGCCCGCCTCGGTGCGCGGCCGGTGTTCGCCGACATCGACCCGGCCACGCTCAACCTGGACGCGGCGGCGGCCGCGCGGGCGGTGTCGCCGCGCACGCGCGCGGTCCTGCCGGTCAACCTGTACGGCCGCCTGGCCGAGCTGCCCGACGTCGGCGTTCCGATCCTCGAGGACGCCGCGCAGTCGATCGGCGCCGGGCCTCCGCGCGCCGCGGCCGCTGCGCTGTCGTTCTTTCCGTCCAAGAACCTCGGTGCGCTGGGCGACGCCGGCGCGGTGCTGACCTCCGACGGAGAGCTCGCCGATCGGGTCGCGCTCCTGCGCAACCACGGCGCGCGGCCCAAGTACCACAACCTCCTCGTCGGCGGGAACTTCCGACTCGACGCCATCCAGGCCGCGCTCCTCCGGGTCAAGCTGCCGCGTCTGGCGGCCTGGACCGCGGCCCGCCGCGCGGCGGCTGCTCGCTACCGCGCCCTGTTCGCGAGCGCCGTCGACGCCGACGCCGCGCTGTCCGAGCACCTGGTGCTTCCCCCGCCCTCGCCCGAGCACGTCTATCACCACTTCGTCATTCGCGCGCGCGATCGCGAGGGCCTGCGCCGCCACCTGGGCGCGGCCGGCATCGCCACCGAGGTCTACTACCCCGGCGCGCTCCACCTCCAGCCGTGCTTCGCCGACCTCGGCCACCGGCCGGGCGACTTCCCCGCGGCGGAGGCCGCCGCGGCCGACGCGCTGGCCATCCCGGTGGACGCGGGCATCCGCCCGGCGGCGCAGGAGTACGTGGTCGCCCAGATCGCCGACTTCTACCGCCCGCGCTGACGCCGGCCGCGCATTCACGGCTTCCGCGACTCGACCTCGGCGGGCCCGCCAGGCCGTAGCGTGCCTCCCGGCGCGGCTCCGGCGCGCGTCACGGGCGCACCGGCGCCCGTCACGGGCGCAGCGCGGCCGCCACCTCGCCCGGCGTGGGCGGCGCGTCCTCCTGCCCCCAGGTCGCGGCCGTGTCCTCGCTCGTCTCGTCGTGGCCGTCGACGCCGTTGCCGTCTCCGCCGCGCGGCTCGTGTCCCGCCTCCAGCGCGATGCGCTGGTACGAGCCGCCGTTGGTCGCGCGGAACGCCATCGGCGCCATCTGCGCGCCGTCCGCCGCGTACTCGCTGGCGCGATCATCGGGGTCGGGGCCGTCGACCTCGACGCCCGACTTGTCGAACATCGCGTTGTCGGCCCCGGCATCCGGTGCCTCGTTGCCCACGAACACGATGTCGACGTCGGTGACCAGGTCGGTCGCCCCGTCCCAGCGGAACAGGGCGATGGGCTCGGCGATGTCGGTGATGTCCATGATGCGGGTCGCGTCGGCCACGCGCACCATCTCGGCGGCCACCGGGTCGCTGGCCGGCACGAGCGCGTAGTCGGCGTCGCGACCGAAGGCGTCGCGAAAGCCCTCCTCGTCGAGCGCGATCACGATGACCTGACCCGCCGCGATGGTGGATCCGGCGGGAAAGCGCAGGACCGCGTCGCCCCCGCCCACCGCCACGTCGCCGGTGGCGGGCAGGAGCCCGTAGTCGCGGTCGTCGGACAGGAAGTATCCGTCGAGCGACTCGTCGGCGCCCAGCGGGTTGAAGATCTCGACGAACTCCTCCGCGTTGGGCTGCGTCTTCACCTCGCTCAGCAGGAGGTGCACCGCATCGTCGGGCGGAACCTCGCTGTCGGGCGGCGGCGGCATCGCATCGGGGACGGCCGCATCGCGGCGAGGCGGCGCCGCGTCGGGCAGGATCTGGCTCGCGTCCGCCTCTCCCGGCGGCGCGGCTCCGACCGCATCGCCGGGCTCGAACTTGCAGCCGCCCAGCGCGGCGACCGCCGCCATCATCGCCAGGCGCGCTCGCAGCGCGCGGGCCGCTCCCCGTCCTCTGTCCCCCGGTGCCCGCACGATTCCCCGAAGCGGGCCCATGGTAGCGCAGTTCGCGCGCGGTGAACCCCCGGAGGGGCAACCGAACGCGCCGGCGCGGCCGGCCGTCAGCGCACCGCGCACGGGCTGCGCGGACGCGCAGGGTCTCACGACCCGCGCCCCACCACCTCCAGTCATCTCGCGGCTCGGCTCCGGCCGTCGCGCGTCAGTTGGGCTCGGTTCCCAGCCGCGCGAGCGCCGTGCGCGGAAGCGCGAGCGCCGTGCCGGTCGATCGCCGCCGTCCCGTGCTCGCTGCCGCCGAGGCCGACGCCGCCGGCACCGTCACGATCGCCACCGCCGGCGCGGTCTCGCGCGGCGGGTTCATGCGATCCGACGTGTACTCCGTCACCAGCCTGGCGAGCGCGGCAGGGATCTGGTCTGGCTGACCATTCTCGAGCACCTTGCGCAGCCACTCGAGGTAGTCACCCACCTGAGCGAGGTCGTGGATGCGTCCGCGCCCGACGAAGATCTTCGAGTGCCGCGTCTTGTCCGCGTTCTCGTCGCCGACCGACAGCTCCTCGAACAGCTTCTCGCCCGGCCGCAGCCCGGTGAACTGGATCTCGATGTCCTCGCCCGGCACCAGGCCGCAGAGCTCGATCATGTCGCGCGCGAGGTCCACGATCCTGACCGGCTCGCCCATGTCGAGGATGAAGATCTCGCCGCCCGAGCCCATGGTGCCGGCCTGCAGCACCAGCTGGCAGGCCTCCGGGATGGTCATGAAGTACCGCTTCATGTCCGGATGCGTGACCGTGACCGGGCCGCCGCGCGCGATCTGCTCCTCGAAGATCGGGATGACGCTGCCCGCGCTGCCGAGCACGTTGCCGAACCTCACCGTCACGAAGCGCGTGCGCGAGTGGCGCGCCAGCGCCTGCGCGTAGATCTCGGCGACTCGCTTGGTCGCGCCCATGACCGAGGTCGGGTTGACCGCCTTGTCGGTCGAGATCATCACGAACATCGACACGCTCTGCTCGTGGGCCGCGTTGGCCAGGGTGACGGTGCCGAACACGTTGTTGCGCACGGCCTCGTCCGGGTTCCACTCCATCATCGGCACGTGCTTGTGAGCCGCCGCGTGCAGGACGACGTCGGGCCGGTAGGTGCGGAAGGCCCAGCGCACGCGCCGCTCGTCGCAGATGTCGGCCACCAGCGGGACGATGTCCTGAGCCGGGTGCGCCGCGCCGAGCTCGCGGTGGATCTGGAAGAGCGCGTTCTCGGCCTGCTCGAGCAGGATGAGCCGGGCGGGCCCGAAGTGACAGACCTGACGGCAGAGCTCCGAGCCGATGCTGCCGCCGGCCCCCGTCACCATCACGATCTTCCCGCGCAGCTGCTCGCTCAGCGCCGACTGATCGAGGTCGACCGGCGCGCGGCCGAGCAGGTCCTCGATCTCCAGCTCGCGGATGCGCGAGAGGTTCACGTGGCCGCCGACGATCTCGTAGATGCCCGGGATGACCTTGGCCGGGACGTCGTTGCGCCGGCAGATCTCGGCGATGCGCCGCATCTCCTTGCCCGCGGCGTCGGCGATGGTGATGAGCGCCTGCTCGGCCCGGTGCTCCTCGCACACCGCCGGCAGGTCCGCGGTCGTTCCCAGCACGCGCAGCCCGTGCAGGACGGTGCCGACCTTGCGCGGATCATCGTCGAGGAAGCCGACCGGCTTGAGGCCGAGGTCGGGGCGCAGGCTCAGCTCCTTGGCCACCAGCAGACCCGCCTGGCCGGCGCCGATGAGGATGGTCTTGGTGCGGCTCGAGCGCGGGAGCCCCGCGGCCCGCCGCTTCTCGTCCGAGCGCTCGCCCACCAGGCGGCGGAACGCGCGCACGCCGGCGATCGCCACGAAGGCGCCCGCGAAGTCGATGAGCGTGACGCCGATGGGCAGCCACACGTGCTCGAGCCAGCGGAACGTCGGCTCGTAGTAGCCGGTCACGAACCGGACCATCAGGAGGAACGCCGCCGCGCATCCGGTCGCGGCGAAGATGCGCGTGGTCTCGCGCAGCCCGACGAAGCGCCACTGGAAGCGGTGCACGCCGAGCAGCACCAGCGAGAGGTACTGCACGCCGACCACGTGCGGCCAGAGGATGGCCACCCGCAGGGCGATCCACTCCGGCGGTCGTCCGTCGAAGCGGAGAAACAGAGCCACCCACAACGCGAGCGACAGGACGACCAGATCGATGATCGCCTGCGTGGTGCGATTGAGCAGCGGACTCAAGCGACCACCCTCGCGGGGTGAGAGCGCTCGCTGGACGGCAGAAAATTGCCGTGAGGCTGTGACGAAGGGCCGCGCGACATCATGGGAAGGGGGGGTATTGATCCGGCGCATCCTAGGACGGCCCTCGCTCGCGAAGCAAATCGGCTCGGCCCATCTGACAGCAGCAAATTAGTGAGAGCAGGATCCGGCTGCGTTCACACTCTGGAGCCAGGTGTACGATGTTGTTCACCCGCGTTGGGGCGGCGCCCGCACTCCGGAGTGGCTACGGCTCAAGCCCTTGATGCGCCCCGAAAACTGGACTAGAAGGCATGTCTCCCACGGGCCAAACTGATTGAACCCAGGGGGCCAGACCGCCGACTAATCCCCGTCGAACCCCTCGCCACTCCCGGAGACGACAGTTGGATTCTCCGCTGCAGCACCAGCAATCATTCGCCGAAGCTGATGAGCAGGTCATCAGCATCGACTTCCGCCGCTACGTCGGCGCGATCCGCAAATACAAGTGGATCATCGCCTCCATTGTGGCGCTCGCCACAACCGGGGCCGTCCTCTACACGAGCCAGCAGACCGAGATCTACGAGGCGACCGCCTCGATGGTCATCGATCCCAAGCTGCCGGACCTCCTCGGCCAGGGGCAGGACATGATGCCCGGGGCCGGGGGGAGCCACACCTCGACCGCCGAGTACTACCGCCAGCAGCGCGAGATTCTCCATAGTTACCAGCTCTGCCGCCGCACCGTCGAGAACAACGACCTTCACCTCAAGTTCTTCTCGGAGGACGAGCGCGAGGACATGACGCAGGAGGAGGTCCTCGACCTGGCGACCCGGCGGCTCCGCGACCAGCTCTCGGTCACCTACCCGGAGCAGGACCGCATCATGTACGTCACGGTCCGGAACGCCGACGCCCAGATGGCGGCCGACATCACCAACGAGCACGTCGATACCTACGTGGCGTGGACCAGGGGCCAGCTCTCGCTCGGCACCCAGCGCGCCTCGAAGTGGCTCGCCACCGAGCTCGAGATGGCCGAGAAGAAGCTGCGCGACGCGGAGACCAAGCTCGTCCAGTTCCAGAAGGCCAACGACATTCTCTCGGTGTCGCTCGAGGACCGACAGAACCTGGTCACCACCAACCTCACCCACTTCAGCGAGGCGCTCAACGACGCGCGCGCCAAGAGCTTCGGCTTCACCGCGACGCTCGAGCAGATGAAGAAGATCGCCACCGCCGATCCGGTCAAGTCGCCGGTCTTCGGCCTCAGCACCACGGCGGCGCTCGAGAGCATCAAGTCGCAGTACTACCTGGAGCGGAACAAGTTCCTCGAGCTCGAGAAGGAAGTCGGGCCCAAGAACATCGAGTACATCAAGCAGAAGGCGAAGGTGGCCGACCTGTTCGCGGACCTCCAGAACGAGGCGCAGCTGGCCGTGAAGACCGTCGAGGCGCAGCTGGCGGCGTCCAAGGCCACCGAGATCTCGTTCGAGGGGGAGATCCAGAAGTTCCGCCAGGAGGCGTTCCAGCTCGGCCCCAAGGTCGTCCAGTACAACGAGCTCCTGCGCGACCGCAAGAGCAACGAGGACAAGTACAACATCCTGGTCAACCGCCTGAGCACGAGCGAGCTGACCAGCCGGCTCGACTCGGTCAACGTGACGCCGCTCGACACCGCGCGCGTGCCCGGCGACTCGGTCTTCCCCAGCATGCGCCGCAACGTCGCGCTGGCGGCCGCGGTGGCGCTGTTCCTGGGCGTGGGCCTGGCGTTCCTGCTCGCGTTCCTCGACCGATCGATCAAGTCCCTCGAGGACGTGCAGGCGACGGCGCAGCTGCCGGTGCTGGGCATCATCCCCATGCTGGGCAGCTCCGACGTGGCGAGCGGCGACGAGAAGTCGCGCGACCTCTACGTCCACGAGCATCCGACCTCGCGTGTGGCCGAGTGCTGCCGCGCGCTGCGCACCAACATCCTCTTCAGCGGGGCAGACCGGGCGCTCAAGACGCTGGTGGTGTCGAGCCCCAACCCGCGCGAGGGAAAGACCACCTCGGTCATCTATCTCGGCACCACGATGGCGCAGAGCGGCCAGCGCGTCCTGCTGGTCGACTCGGACATGCGCCGGCCGCGCCTTCACCAGTCGACCGGGGTGGCGCGCCAGCTCGGGCTGTCGAACCTCATCGTCGGCGAGGTGGACTACGCCGACGTGGTGAAGACGACCGAGATCCCCAACCTCTATGTCCTGCCGTGCGGGCCGCTGCCGCCCAACCCGGCCGAGCTCCTGATGACGCACCGGTTCCAGGTCGTGCTCGAGGAGCTCGGTCGCCGGTTCGACCTCATCCTGCTCGACTCGCCGCCGCTCCAGGCGGTCACCGACGCGGTGGTGCTGTCGCGCCACTCCGACGGCGTGATCCTGGTGGTCAAGGCGGGCAAGACTCTGCGCGAGGACATCACGCGCTCGGCGCGCCAGGTGGCCGGCGTGGACGGCGCCATCGTGGGCGTCATCCTCAACGAGCTCGACCTCGACCAGCGCGGCGGCTACCAGTACTACAGCTACTACGGCTACGGCAAGGACAGGCCCGAGCCGGAGGCGACCTAGTCCCGGTGGGCCGCGCGTCCTGATGCGCATCCTCTATCTCTCGCTCTCGTACGTGCCGTCGCGGCGCGCGTCGAGCATCCAGGTGATGAAGATGTGCGGCGCGCTGTCCCGGCTCGGCCACGACGTGACCCTGGTGGCCAAGGCCGGGCCGCAGGGCGGAGGCGACGGCGACGACTTCGCCTTCTACGGGGTCGAGCCCAGCTTCCGGCTGGAGAAGCTGCCGCGACCGGAGCGGAAGGGGGGCGGCGCGGTCTACGCTGCGGCCATGGCGCAGCGTCTCGCCGCGCACCGGCGGCGGGCGGACCTGGTCTACTGCCGCGATCCGGTCGGCGGCGCCGCGGCGGCGTGGCTGCGCCTCCCGCTGGTGTTCGAGGCGCACGGCCTGCCGGGCGGCAGGCTGCAGCGCGCGCTGTGGCGCCAGATCACCGGGTCGCGCCGCTTCGTCGCCATGGTGGCCATCTCGGATGCGCTGCGCCGGGACATCCTGGCCGGGGGGCTCCTGCCCGGCGGCCGCGACTGCATCGTGGCGCACGACGCGTCGGATGTGCCGGTGCGCCGGCCGGCGGCGGCGTCGCGCGCGCAGGGCGCCCGGCCGCGCGTGGGCTACGTGGGCAACCTCTATCAGGGCCGCGGGATCGAGCTTCTCATCGATGTGGCGCGGCGCATGCCGGATGTGCAGTTCGACATCGTCGGCGGATCGGAGCAGGACATCCGGCGCTGGCAGTCGACCGGGCCGTCGGCGAACGTCGTGTTCCACGGCTTTCATCCGCCGAGCCGGCTGGCCGAGTTCTACGGCGAGTTCGACGCCGTGGTGATGCCGCACAGCCGCGAGGGCGTGGTCGGCGCCACCGGGGGGAGCGACATCAGCCGGTGGACGTCGCCGATGAAGATGTTCGAGTACATGGCGTCGGGCGTGCCGCTGGTGGCGTCGGACCTGCCGGTGCTCCAGGAGGTGCTGCGCCACGGCCAGAACGCCGTCATCGCGCGGTCGGACGATCCGGCGGACTGGATGGAGAAGATCCGCGGCCTGCTGGCCGACCCGGCGCTGCGCGTGAGCCTGGCGCGCGCCGCGCAGGATGACCTCGTTCGCAGCTACACGTGGGATGCGAGGGCACGTCACGTGGTTAATCTTCTGCCCGGGATCGGGTCCAACGGCGCGGCCTCGGCAGGCTCGCCGGGGTCACCGGACTCGAGGGGCGCGGGAGGCATCGGGCCGGACTGAGCGAGCACGGCGGCTCGCGGACGCACATTCGAGGATCATGGCGCGTCAGCTTCGACATCGGCACGGACATCACGGTCGACATCACCGTCGATCTCTTGGGCCGCTTCACTCGATCGCGGTCTTCTTCGTGGCGGTCGCCGCCTGCGCGGCCGGGTGCGGCGGCGAGGCCGGCGACAACGGGCCGGCCCAGGTGGCCGCCGGCGCGGTGACGGTGCGCGACGTCATCGCCGCACCGGGACCGGGGCTGGTCCTGTTCGAGGGCCAGCGCTCGCCCGGCCTGGCGCCGCGCGCGCGGCCGCAGGCGCCGGTCACCATCGAGCCGGCGCTGCCGCCCGGGCTGTCGCTCGACGCGGCGACCGGAGCGGTGCGCGGGGCGGCGCGCGGCGCGGCCCCCGGCGCGGTCCACGTACTGCGCGACGCGCGCGGGGCGACCAGCACGCTGTGGGTCGAGGTGCTGGCCCGGCCCGATCCGAGGATCAGCCGCTTCGCGTCGCCGGCCGGCAGCGATGACAACCCGGGATCGATCGAGCGGCCGTTTCGCACGGTGACGCGGGCGGTGCGCGACCTCGGCCCCGGGATGACCCTGTTCCTGCGCAAGGGCGTCTATCGCGAGTCGGTGGAGCTGCGCAAGCTGGCCGGGACGGCGTCGGCGCCGATCCAGATCCGCTCGTACCCGGGCGAGCGCGCGGTCATCGACGCCTCGCAGTCGATCTTCGCGGACAGCCCCGGGCGGGCCTGGCAGCGCGCGAAGGAGCCGGGCGCGCACGCGGACGAGTGGGTGTCGACCCAGGCCTACTCGACCAGGGGCAAGGACAGCGCGAGCCGCGGCGCGTTCCTCGACCGCGAGCACTACACGCGGCTCCTGACCTACAGCCGGCTCGAGGACCTGCGGGCGGGCAACCAGACGTGGGACGAGATGGCGGGCGACGACGCGCGGCCGGGGCCGCGGGTCAAGGCCAGCAAGCGGCACCCGGCCGAGCCCGGGCGCGAGCGCCTGCCGTGGACCTACTTCGGGCCCGGCATCCACTTCGACAAGCAGACCGGGCGCATCCACATCCGCCTGTCGCCGACGCGCCACGGGGTGGGCGGCATGGAGGAGTACCGCGGACCGACCGACCCGCGCCGCGTGCGCCTGTCGATCTCCAGCCGCACCGACCGCGCGCTGGCCATGCTCGGCTGCGAGCACGTGCGCGTGTCCGACGTCGGGCTGTGGCACGGCGGCGACGAGACGGTGCGCGTGCAGGGCAGCTCGGACGTCCAGCTCGACCACATCGAGGTCCGGGCCGCCACCTACGGCCTCGTCATCGGTGAGTCGGAGCGGGTGCACGTCCTGCACAGCCACCTCGAGGGCGGCATCCCGCCGTGGAGCTTCCGCAGCGACTTCAAGGGCTCGTACAAGATCGACGCGCCCCGCGACCAGGACGACGACGACGAGCCCGGCGACAAGGACGGCAACGGCAAGGACGGCAACGACAAGGACGGCAAGGACGACGACGACAGGGACGAGGGCGGACCCGGGCCGGGCGGCGGCAAGGATGCGGACCGCCCCGAGACCAACAACCTGGTGCGCAAGACGCAGCGCGCGCTCCTGTTCATGGCGCGCCACAACGTGGACGTCGAGGTGGCGTACTGCGACATCGAGGACGGCCACGACGTCTACGTCTCCGGCACGCGCACCGACTTCCACCACAACCACATCCACAACATCCACGACGAGGCGCTCTATCTGCAGACGGCGCCGGACGAGGCCGGGTTGCGCGTGCACCACAACGTGGTCGAGAAGGTGCTCTCGGGGGTGAGCTTCTTCGGCAAGGGGACCGGGGCGCGCTACATCTACCGCAACATCCTCGACCTCAGGCTGCCGACGGCGGGGCACCGGCCGAGCGCGGGGCGCGGCCGCGACGCCTGGCGCTACGGCCACCCGTTCAAGAACACCGGCAACCTCGGCACCACGTACTTCTATCAGAACACCGTCCTGATCAACCGGCCGCAGAAGACGCCGTTCCTCCAGTTCAGCGCGTTCGGCAAGGACCGGAGTCAGATCGGGCAGCGCTGGTTCCTCAACAACGTGTTCGTCGTGCTCCAGCCCGGCCCCGACTTCGACCAGGCCCTTTCGTTCGTCCCGCCGCCGGACTATCTGGCGCTCCGCGGCCAGGGCGGCCAGCCGTTGCTCCGCTCGGACGGCAATCTCTGGGTCCGCGTCGGTTCGCACCAGCGGCCGCTGTTCCGCTGCGCCGAGCGCAAGGGCGCGCCCGCCTGCGGGAAGGAGAAGTACTGGCGACTGGCCGAGCTCACCGCCAGCACGCCGGGCTTCGAGGCCCACAGCCGCGAGACCGACCGCCCGGCCTTCATGCGCGCCCCCAGCCTCGAGCGCCCCGGCGCCGGCGACGACCTTCGCCCCGGACGAGGCAGCCCCGCCCGCGCCCTCGGCATCGCCCTGCCCGCGGCGCTGCCCGATCCGGACCGCCGCCGGGTCGATCGCCCCGACGCCGGCGCCCTCGCAGCCGGCCAGGCGCCTCTCCGCGTCGGAGTGGACGCCGGCCTCGTGTACTGACGCGAGGCGGAAGCTTCAGCTCGGCGCGAGAGGCACCGGGGCGCCGTCTCGCTCGAGCGAGGCCTGGGCCGCGGCGAGCACGCGGACGCTGCGCAGGCCGCTCGCGCCGTCGGTGCGCGGAGTCGCCCCCGTGCGGATGCAGTCCAGGAAGTGGTCGAGCTCGAGGGCGAGCGGCTCGGCCATCGGCACGTGCGGGATGTGGATGTCGCCCTGGCGCAGGGTCAGGTACTCGGCGTACTGCGAGAAGGCCGGCGGGCGGTCGTAGCCCTTGTCGTAGATGCGCAGCTTCTCGCTCGCCACGTCGTCGAACTCGACCATCTTGCGCGAGCACACCAGGGTGAGGCAGCGCTCCTTGCGCGGGTCCAGCCACGACAGATGGATGTGGGCCATCTGCCCGCGCCCGTACTTGAGCGTCACGAACACCACGTCCTCGACCCCGGCCTGGAGGTAGCTCTGGCCGCGCGCCGACACGCTCTCCGGCACCTCGCCGCCCAGGAGGAAGTCGATCATCGACAGGTCGTGCGGCGCGAAGCTCCACAGCGCGTTCTCGTCGCTGCGCAGCCGGCCGAGGTTCACGCGCGTCGAGTACAGGTAGTAGAGCTGCCCGAGCTCACCCGAGGACAGGAGGTCGTGCAGCCGCAGCACGGCCGGGTGGTACAGCATGAGGTGCCCGACCGCGAGGACGCGCCCGGCGGCGGCCGCGACCGACACCACGCGCTCGGCCTCGGCCACGGCGAGGGCCAGCGGCTTCTCGACCAGGACGTGTCGCCCGGCCGCCAGCGCCCGCGCCGCCTGGTCGCCGTGCTCGCGCGCCGGCGTGGCCAGCACCACCGCGTCGATCGCCGGATCGGCCAGCACCTCGTCGAACGAGCGCAGCGCGCGCGCCGAGGGCGCGAGCCGGCCCGCACGCCCCAGCGCCTCCCCGTCGCTGTCGCACACTGCCACCAGGCGCGCCCCGCGCCGCGAGGCGGCCACCCGGACGTGGTGGATGCCCCAGTAGCCGCACCCCACGACCGCCAGCCCGACCTCCCGTGTGGCCGCCATGGCCGGGTCCGGCTCCGATCAGGCTCCGCGAGCCGCGCGTCGGGGTTCGAAAGCTCGCATCAGGTCACGCCGTCCGCCCACCGACACCCTCCGGGAACGCGCACGCAAGCAGCGCCAGGCAAGGCCGGACAGGCCAACAGCGCCGGCCAGCCCGGAGTATCGCCCAGTTTCGACCTGGCCAGCGGCGAAAGTCGAATCAGAAGGCGGCGATGAGGCCGAGCACGGCCTCGTGGCGGATGTACGACGGGTCGTCCATCTCGGCGGTGCGGA
>Ga0126377_10002247_pt1 | contig 13189 bp, 12 predicted proteins | sample PanSoiMetPlot_22_FD_92647 | JGI IMG/M metagenome (GOLD analysis project Ga0126377, IMG submission 92647) | Tropical forest soil microbial communities from Panama - MetaG Plot_22 | ecosystem: Environmental > Terrestrial > Soil > Tropical forest > Bulk soil | place: Panama | collected 2016-02-17
CGAGTTCGGACGCCAGCCCTATTTCGCCCGCGACTTCTTCATCAAATACCAGGATCGCATCCTGTTCGGCAAAGACATCTACGAGCCGAGCGAGTACACCTACTACTTCCGCGTCATGGAGACGCGCGACGATTACATCGAATATTACCGCCGCCGCCATGCCTTCTGGCGCCTTTACGGTTTATATCTGCCGGATGAAGTATTGAAGAAGGTTTACTACCAGAACGCGCTGAAGCTAGTGCCCGGGATGAAGGCGGAGCAATTTCCAAAGTAAATCCGTAATGGAATTGAAATAATCGGAGGACCACTATGGAATTCGATCTTGAAGAGGCAATATCCGCGCTGTCTCGCACGCCCACGACCTTGAAGGCGATGTTGAGCGGCCTGCCTCGGAATTGGATGGAAAACAATGAGGGGCCTGGAACCTGGAGCCCTTACGATGTCATTGGGCACCTGGTTCATGGCGAACGAACCGATTGGATACAGCGAGCGAAGATTATCCTCGAACATGGCGAAGCCCGCCCGTTCGATCCGTTCGACCGCTTCGCGCAGTTTGAAGAGAGTAAGGGCAAAACACTCGGAGAGTTGCTGGAAGAGTTCGCGGCGCTGCGCGAGCGAAATCTGGCTACGCTGTGCGAGATGAAAATCGGCCTCGGCGACTTCGAGAAGACCGGCCAGCATCCCGCTCTGGGAAGAGTGACCTTGAAAGAACTGCTGGCGACCTGGGTGACGCACGACCTGGATCACATCGCGCAGATCGCCAGAACGATGGCTAAACAGTATACGACTGAGGTCGGGCCGTGGCAGGCCTATCTCTCGATCCTTCACGACAGGAAATCAAAATAAAGCTGTGAAAGGAAAGTGTCGCCGCTTTCTATACTCATCGAGGAATGTAAGTTCCTTCGAGAACAAGACCACATCTTTTCGGCATTTCAGCGCTTGAAATTTTCTTCAGCGTATCGAACTCAATTCCACCTTCTCTGTACATTCGGAGGGCCGCTTCATTCAAGAAATATATCGCATCGAACAATGACCAGACTTCCGCAAATTGGAAGTCGCCTGCGGCTTCTTTGGTAACGCCATGTGGAATTCTATTTCCGGATTCTTTTAGCAATTCAATCCCTACGCGACGAAACTTATAATCCTGTGCTAAAGGGTCGTCCTGTCTGAATAGCACAACATGGTAATCTCCTTTGGGTTTAATCCGTCCGTACTCAGTGATCGCAAAAGGTAAGACTCCCCCTGATATGCCGCACGTTGCGCTTGGGCCGGCGCCAATGAATTGTTCAGCCCCGGTGCGGAATTCCGGGCCTTTGGCTATCTCCTCAATGGCCGCTGTCAAATAATAACCGCCTTCAACCATCTTGCCGGAAATAACGATGCGCCCTTTATTCCCTTCTTGCGTATATTCGAAATAGAACTCGCTCGAATTAAAATCGCCCTCGATCTCGCCCTGCCGGGTAATTGACGCTGCGCAATCGCTGATCTCTTTCTCAACCGCTGCCCTGAGGGATGCGACAAACCTCTGCTCGTCAAAACTGACGTAGTCTGACGCGTAAACCGGGCACGTGAATGATTCGGATTTATGACAAAGAATTTGACCAGGACTAGCCAGACCGGCGCGGCCTGCGCCTCTCGACGCTCCGCCCGGATAAGACGCTGGCAAATGTAGTTTGTCGTTAACCAGTTTTCGGAGAGAGAATTTTTCAATGAATGCGCTTGATGTATTCGTCATACAATACCTCCGCGATATCAATAATCAACGAGTGAGATTCAAAATGAGTTCCCACAACCATCGACATCGCGGCGCGCATCCTGCGGACCAGAAGTTGTTCGCGCCGAAGAATCAAGAAATTTTGCGGCAAGCCGTTCATGATCTTTCGTGGCTGCTCAGCCGCGGTTACGCTCCAACGGCTTCGCTGAAACTGGTCGGCGACCATTTCACCCTAAAAGAGCGCCAGCGACTGGCCGTCGCCAGAGCCGCCTGCTCCGACCAACAGAAGGAATCGCGAGAACGAACCCGCCTGCCGCTCGAATCCATCAACGGGAAAGACCTGCTGATAGACGGATTCAACATTATCGTCACGACCGAGGCGGCGCTTTCCGGCGGCGTTTTGATCCGCTGCCGCGACGGCTGCATCCGCGACATGTCGAGCGTTCATGGCTCGTACAGATCGGTCGCCGAGACCGAAGAGGCGATTCGATTGATCAGCGAGACATTGCTCGGCGCAAAACCTGCTTCGGCCTTATGGCTGCTGGATCAGCCCGTCTCGAACAGCGGCCGCCTGGCGGAGAGAATCCGTAAAATGGCCGCAGAGCATAACTGGCCGTGGAGCGTCGAAGTCGTGATGAATCCTGACAAAGTCTTGCGACCATCCGATCGAATCGTTGTGACATCCGATTCGAACATACTCGACGGCGTGAAGGGTTGGATCAATCTTGGCGCCATATTGATTACGCAGCGATTGTTTGAAGCCCCGGTTATGGATTTGAGAGATTGAAGTTTGCCGCCCGCCACTCAGCCACATATAATCGAACGTTTCCAAACAACAACGGAAAACCCATGACAATCAACCGTGAGATCGCGCTATGAACTTTAAACTCGTTTCCGATTACAAACCGCAAGGCGATCAGCCTGAAGCCATCGAAGCGCTGGTGCGCGGCCTCCAAGACGGCGAGAAGCATCAGGTGCTGCTGGGGATCACCGGATCGGGAAAGACTTTTTCAGTCGCCCAGGTCGTCGCGCGCGTCAATCGCCCCGCGCTGGTGATGGCGCACAACAAGACGCTGGCGGCGCAGCTCTACCAGGAATTCAAATCATTCTTCCCCGAAAACGCGGTCGAGTACTTCGTCAGTTATTACGACTACTACCAGCCGGAAGCCTACGTCGCCACGACCGACACTTACATCGAAAAAGAAGCGACGATCAACGACGAGATCGACCGGCTGCGACTCTCGGCCACGCGGTCAGTGTTCGAGCGGCGCGACGTGATCATCGTCGCTTCGGTCTCGGCCATCTATGGCATCGGCGATCCCAACGCCTATTACGGGATGCTGCTTTTTCTCGAACCGGGGCAGCGCATCAAGCGCGACGAGATCATCAAAAAGCTGGTCGAATTGCTCTACGAGCGCAACGACATCGAATTCCGTCGCGGGAATTTCCGCGTGCGCGGCGACGTGATCGAAATCTATCCGAGCTATCAGGATCAGGCATACCGCGTCGAGTTGTGGGGAGACGAGATAGATTCGATCGCGACGATCGATCCGCTGCTCGGCGAAGTGATCAGGAAACACGATTCGCGCCTTCCCATCTACCCGAAGACGCACTACGTCACCACGCGCGGCACGGTCAAACGCGCCGTCAAGTCGATCAAAGAGGAAATGGAATGGTGGGAGCCTCAGCTGATCGAACAGAACAAACTGGTCGAGGCGCAGCGGCTGCATCAACGCGTGATGTACGACCTGGAGATGTTCAACGAGCTCGGTTATTGCCGCGGAGTCGAAAACTATTCGCGCCATCTGACCGGGCGGAATCCGGGCGAGCCTCCGCCGACGTTGTTCGATTATTTGCCCGAAGACACGCTGGTGGTGATTGACGAAAGCCATCAATCGATCCCGCAGATTCGCGGGATGTACAACGGAGACCGTTCGCGCAAACAGAATCTGGTCGATTTCGGCTTCCGTCTTCCCTCGGCGCTCGACAACCGCCCGCTCAAGTTCGAAGAGTGGGAGAATCGGGTCGGACAGGTGATCTACGTCTCGGCGACGCCGGGGCCGTACGAGTTGACGAAATCGGGCGGCGTGGTGATCGAGCAGATCATCCGACCAACGGGACTGCTCGACCCAGAAGTCGAAGTCCGCCCCGTGCGCGGCCAGATCGATGACCTGCTGCACGAGGTCCGCGAACGCGTCGCCCGAGGCGAACGCACACTGGTCACGACGCTGACCAAGAAGATGGCCGAAGATCTGACCGATTATTACAGCGACCTCGGCGTTCGCGTGCGCTACCTGCATTCTGAAATCGAGACGCTCGAACGCATCAAGATTCTGCGCGACCTGCGCAAAGGCGAATTCGACGTTCTGGTCGGAATCAACCTGCTGCGCGAAGGTCTGGATCTGCCCGAAGTCTCACTGGTGGCCATCCTCGACGCCGACAAGGAAGGCTTCCTGCGCAGCGAATCGTCGCTGATCCAGACCATAGGCCGCGCCGCGCGCAACGCCCGGGGGAAAGCGATGCTCTACGCCGACAAGATGACCGATTCGATGCTCCGCGCGATCAACGAAACCAATCGCCGTCGCGCCAGACAGATGGGGTTCAACGAAGAGAACGGCATCACGCCGCGATCCATCATCAAACCGATCGAGGCCACGCTGGTCACGGCTTACGAGGCCGATTACTTCAAAGTGCCCGTCAACCTGGAGGATTTTGAAGAGTACAGCGCCGAGAAACTGGCCGAGACCATCGCGCGACTCGATCAGGAGATGCGCGACGCCGCGCGGAAGTACGATTTCGAGCGGGCGGCGGAATTGCGGGATAAAATCAAGTATTTGAAGGAGCGGGAACTTGAGGTAGCATAGTTCCTGGAGGATAAGTCTATGAGCTCACTCAGAGCCTACGATGAAGTGATTGATTTCATTGCTACAGTCAACCCTGGCAAAGTTATCGCATTTCGCCCTTCAGAAGCTACGAAACAGCGCGTTTCTGATTTGATCCACCGTGAGAAAACCGTTGGCCTTTCGCCTGACGAAAAAGCCGAATTGGATCATTACATGTGGCTGGAACACGTAATGAGGATTGCAAAAATCCGCGCCCGTAGGCTTCTGAAACAATGAGCGGAGAGATCAACGAAGCTTTACGACAAAGAGTCATCGCGCGAGCAAAAAATGTTTGCGAGTATTGCCTTATTGACAGTGACGACACTTGGTTAGGTGGCGAAGCCGATCACATTATCAGCGTTAAACATGGCGGCCCAACGAAGGCCAATAACCTTGCCTGTGCATGTCAGCCTTGCAATCGTCACAAGGGAAGCGATTTAGGCTCGATCTATTGGTCCTCAGGTCAACTAGTGCGTTTCTTCAATCCCAGAAGCGATCATTGGGCGGATCACTTTGAATTGGATGGCGCAATCATCAAACCGCTGACGGAAATTGGCGAAGTTACTGTAAGAATCCTGCAATTTAACAGTGATTGGAGACTTGAGGAAAGACGAGAATTGATTCAGGAGGGCCGCTATCCACCACCCGCCGCAAAAAGCCGGATGAAGAACAAAAATAGAGACAAGTAATGTTTACTGATCCGATCGTCAAAGAACTTCATCACGTCATCGAACGTCCGCTGCTGGCTAGGCTTCAAACGTATTTTATGGAGGCTGGGGAGGCTGGATGAACTCACTGGCGATGTTTTCAACATTGCGTAAAGCGCTGGCTGATCCAGACCTGGCGCTGGATCTCGGCACAGCCAACACCCGGCTTTACGGGCAGGGAGTGGGGCTGGTCGCCGACGAGCCTTCCGTCGTTCAATTTCACCGCGAGAACGGATCCGTCGAATCAATCGGTTCCATCGCGCTGCGCAATAGCCTGCACAGCAAAGAGCAAATATTGGTTTCTCCCTTGCGCGCGGGCGTCGTGGCCGACGTTGACGCGGCGGCGGCCATGCTGGCTCCGCTGCTCAAACGCGCGCGCCGTTACGGATTGATCAAGCCGCGAGTCCTGGCCTGCGCGCCGACAGACGCGCGGGAAGACGAACGCGAGGCTTTGATCGAGGCCACGCGCCGAGCCGGCGCTTCGTCGGTCGCGATCGCTTTGGAACCGATGGCCGCCGCCATTGGCGTCGGCCTGGACGTGTCTTCAGAATACGCGCAAATGCTGGTGGACATCGGCGACGGAGTGACTGACATCGCGGTCATTCGGTCAGGTTCGTTGGTTAAAACGTCGGCGATCCGCATCGCGTGCAGAGACATGATCGAAGCCATCCAGCGTCTGGGCGCCGAACGTTGTCGAGCGACCCCTTATCTGAGCGAAGCCATGCGCTTGTTGCGGAAAGTAGGCGCGGCCGACCGCAAACTTCCCTCATCGCCGTTGGTCGTCGCCGGAGCCGATTGGCGGATCGGCGCTCAACGCAGGGTTCAGGTGAGTTGTAAGGAAGTCGTCGAAGCGATTGATCCAGTCATCGAAAAGATCGTCGGATCAATCAGTCAGGCGGTGAAGGATCTGCCCCCGGAACTTGCCTGCGAAGTTATCGAGGGCGGAATCCATCTGACCGGCGGAGGCGCCTGTTTGCCGGGGATGGCCGGTTTGATAGCCGGCGCTACGCTGATTGAAGTGAAGGTCGCGACGAACCCTCTGCGCGCGGTGATTGACGGCGCCAGAAAAATGCTTGCGACCGCAGCGGAGACCAACCTCTGGGCGACCGGGCTCCAGGGTGGGTTGCAAATGAAGACGTAAAACGGTCCACAATTGTCTGTGAGAGTTGATATGCCTAAAATACTTTTCAGATGGATCATCGTCATACTAATCTTGCCGTGCCTTTCAAAGGCGGCTTCAGCCTGTACTTGCGCCAATCAATCATCGCCATGCATAGCATTCAATAGCACGCAGGTGGTTTTTGTCGGCCGCGTCGCCTCAATCAAAGAGGAAAAAGCCGAATTCATTCGCTTTGGCGTGAAAGAGGAAATTCGCACCGGCCTGGTAGCTCACCTGGTCGTCGAAGAAGCCTTGAAGGAAATCACTCAGAAAGAGGTTGATGTGGTTACTGGGGGCGGTGGCGGCGATTGCGGATTCCCTTTTAGCGAAGGCGAAAAATATCTGGTCTATGCTTATCCGAACAGAAGAGGCGACGGAGAAGACGCCAACCGGATCAGTAGCACCCACCTTGCGGGATCGGGTGTGAAAGTGATTCCCGGAAGCCTTACAACAAGCATTTGCACACGCACCAGACCGTTGAAATATGCGCAGAATGACCTTGAACTGATTCGCGCTCTGCTCAATAACAAACCTGAAACGCGGATTGTTGGAGGGGTCGGGGAATATCTGGAAACAATGTGCGAAACGGGATCATGTCCCTCTCAATATGTTGGACCATTGGCTGGGGTCACAATCCGAGCGCAAAGCCCGCAAGGAAATCACGAGGCAAAGACGGATGAAATCGGCGCATTCAGATTCGTAAATCTCCCGCCCGGCAAATACAATGTTCGGCTGGTAATGCCTGAGCATTACGAAAAGCAATTTGACTTTGATCGAGACGAGATTGAGGTGGATGTCGCATCAGGATGTTTCGGGACGGAACTCTACTTCAGACTGCATACCAGCGGCCGCATTGCCGGCAGAGTGATTGGCGCTAACGGGAAGCCTGTTGGGAGAGAGGTCCAGGTTGCGATCATTATTGCCGATGACGCCGATAAACCGATGCCCAATCTGCAGAATCGCAACGCATACACTGACGATCTCGGCTATTACCTATTCGATGGTGTTCCGCCAGGCCGATACCTACTCGGAATCGGTATTGCACATGCGCCCACAAAAAACACTCCATATCCCAAAATCTACTATCCCGCAGGCAATCAGCCCTCGCAGGCGAAGATTATCGAGCTTGCCAAAGGGCAAAAAATGAATGGGATGGATTTCCGGTTAGGCACGCGGCTCGAAGCGGCCACGATCGCCGGCGTCGTGGTCGACGAGAACGGAAAGCCCGTCACAGAGGCTGATGTCGATCTTTACGATCTTGAAGATCCTGATAACTCGTTATTCGGCGTGGATGTCAAAACCGACAAACAGGGGCGCTTCACTATTCATTGCTTCAAAGGACGCCGCTATCTGGTACACGCATGGAAAGACGAAGATTACTTTGCTGGGACGGGAAAACAATCAACGCCGGCCGAGGTTGACACCAGCAAGCCAAGCCAGCCGATCAAACTGATTCTGAACAAATCCGGCATTTTCAGGCGCCAGCTCGAAAAACAATAATCTCCGCGAGCTATGAACTCTCAACATTCACAATTTCGCGACATCACCGTCGGCGCGCTCCTCACGCGTCTCGCCGAAACTCTTCCTGATAATGAAGCCCTCGTCTATTCGGAGCGCGGCCTGCGATTGACTTTCGCCGAACTCGAATCGGAAGCCCGCCTTGTCGCGCGCGGGCTGATGGCTTGCGGAGTCGAACGCGGCGAGCGCGTGGCTTTGTGGGCGACGAACGTTCCCGAATGGGTGACGCTGCAATTCGCGCTGGCCAAGATCGGCGCGATCCTGGTGACGGTCAACACAGCTTTGCGCGCCCACGAAATCGATTATCTGCTGCGGCAGAGCGAAACGGCCACAGTCATCACGATCCGCGGGTTCAGGGACGTCGATTACATCGGCGCGCTGCGCGAAATCGGCGCCGTCAGAGACGTGAAATTGCCGAATCTGAAGCGCGCGATCTTCGTCGGTCGCGGCGAAGACGATGAATGTCCTGAAGGCTTGGCGCCCTATGGAAAGCTGCGCGAGATGGCGGAGAAAGTCACGGATGAGCAATTAGACATGCGCGAACGCGAAGTCGGGGTGGACGATGTCATCAACATGCAGTACACGTCGGGCACAACGGGATTTCCGAAAGGCGTGATGTTGTCGAGCCGCAACATCGTCAACAACGGTTACTGGCTCGGACGCGGGTTGGGTTACACGCCGGAGGACCGGTTGTGCCTGTGCGTGCCGCTGTTCCATTGCTTCGGCTGCGTGATCGGCGTGTTGGGGGCGTATACGCACGGCGCCTGTCTGGCGCCCATCGAATATTTCGACGCGCGAAAAGTCCTGGAGACGGTCGAGCGCGAACGCTGCACGTCGCTTTACGGCGTGCCGACGATGTTCCTGGCCGAGATGGAAGACGGTGAATTCCGGCGCTTCGATCTCTCATCGCTGCGCACGGGCGTGATGGCCGGCGCGCTCTGTCCCGAAGCGCTGATGCGGCGCGCGATTGATGAAATGAACCTGCGCGAGATCACGATCATTTATGGCCTGACCGAAGCCTCGCCCGGCATCACGCAGACCGCGCGAGACGACACGATCGAACACCGCACCCAAACAGTCGGCATGGCGTTGCCCGAGATGGAGGTCAGGATCGTCGATCCGGCGACCCGCGACATTCTCGGCCCGAATCAGCACGGTGAACTCCTCGTGCGCGGCTACAACGTGATGAAGGGTTATTACAACAACCCAGAAGCCACTCGCGCGGCTATTGACGACGAAGGCTGGTTGCGCACCGGCGACCAGGCGACGATCGATGAGGACGGCTATGCGCGTATCACGGGCCGCATCAAAGACATCATCATTCGCGGCGGCGAAAACATCTCGCCCAAGGAGATCGAAGACCTGATGCGACATCATCCGGCCGTTTCGGACGTCTACGTCTACGCCGTGAAGAGCGAATTCTTCGGCGAAGAGGCTGCGGCGGCGGTCAAATTGAAACCGGACGCCACAGCCACGCAAGAAGAGTTGAGAGATTTCTGCCAGGGCCGCCTCGCGCGGTTCAAAATTCCGAAATACATTCGCTTCGTCAGCGAATTCCCGATGACGGCATCCGGCAAAATTCAAAAATTCAAGCTGCGCGAGGCGCACGAGAAAGAGCTGGAAATAAGCCAGTAAAATCGAATTGATTTAGGGGACGGTAATGACGCCGACAAGTAGAAGGCTTGTCAGAATGCTTATTTTTTTTGTAACCCTGATCGTAGGTGCAATCGGGTTATATCTATGGTTCGGTAAAATGGGTCCGTAAAACCGGGCGGGAGATCGCTGTTTAGTTGACCTCTGGATCATTTCTCCGGCATTTGCGAAACGAACCAGGCCATAATCGCAATGAAGACGATCGCCAGGATTGCAATGACCGACACGACCCGTCCTGGCATGAGGCCGTTCGGTTCGGTCTCGCCGGCCTCCGCCAGCGCTTCGGGCAAGCGCGATTCTTCCGAGTTGAAGCGCAGGATGCCCGCGCGTGGAGGCTCTTCTGCGGCGTCAGGCGCGGCTGTGGCTCGAGGCTTCTTTCGCAGCCTGAGCGTTCCGCCTTTGACCGCCTGGAGTAGCCGCCGTCTTCCGCGCTTAGCTCTTTTACGCCATTTCACAGCCATTTGATTTTACGGAAGTAGAAGTAGAGGGCCAACCCGGCGATGAGCATCGAAGCCAATGCGCCGATGTAGCCGTAGCGCCAGCGCAGCTCCGGCATAAAGTTGAAATTCATCCCGTAAATTCCCGCGATCAATGTAATCGACATCAGGATTGTCGCGATCGAGGTCAGCCGCTTCATCACGAAATTCGTTCGGTTGGCCGAGACCGATAAGTAGGCGTCCATCGTCGAGCCGACGATCTCGCGCAGCGCGTCGATTGAATCGGCCACGCGGATGAGGTGGTCGTAAACGTCCTGAAAATAGACCAGCGTCTCGCGCGAAAAGATCGGCTGCTCGCGCCTGAGCAGCGTGTTGAAGACGTCTCGCAAGGGGACCACGGCGCGGCGCAGGAAGATCAATTGCTTTTTGATTCTGAAGATGTCGTGCAGCGCTTCGGGCTGAAAGTTCTCGAAGACCTGCGTCTCAAGCTCGTCCAGGCGGTCGGAAAAGTCATCGAGCAGCGGCATATAATCGTCGACGATCGCGTCCATCAATAGATAAGCGGGCAGCCCCGTTCTGCGCTCGGCCAGGTCGGTCCACCGCCGCCAGAGGCGCTGGGCTTTCTCGATGTTGCGGATCGGCTGGCTGTGAACCGTGACCAGGTAATTCACTCCAAGGAAGACGCCCAATTCGCGCAACTCCAACTGGCAGCCGGCTTGCATCTCGGCTTCGTAGAGTACGATGAAGTAATAGCCCGGATATTCTTCGACCTTTGGGCGCTGGTGCTGGTGGCGGCAATCTTCGATGGAGAGTGGGTGAAAGCCGAATTCGCGCGCCAGGTCGTCGAAATCACTGCTGGTCGGGTCCGCGACGTCAACCCAGAGAATGCCGGACGGGCGAGCGCAATGATCGGAGATGAGATCGGGTTCGCTGATGTGAGTGAATGATTTTGTCGTCCGGTCGAGTATGAGAGTATTGATCATTTCGGTGGTTGGTGGTTGGCGCCTGGTGGTTGGTTGAAGGCGCAATGATATTGTAAACCGACCACCAGGCGCCAACCACTAATCACTAACCACTAATTTGGTGAATTGATCACCTGACCCTGGCCCAATAGATCGTTAATTGCGCGGAGCCGGATTTTTTTCACTTCGCCGATCTGAGATTCAGCCGCTTCACGCGATTCCATCGGCAGCGCGCGCATAATGGAGTCCAGGTTGCGCGTTTGTTTGAAGACCGCCTGCTCAATTTGCTTCAAGCAATGGTTGCGGTCTTTATTCTTCGAGGCGAGCGTTTTGCGCGCGTATGTGTCGGCATAAACGATCAATGCTAAAAAAGCGCCCAGATCCTCCTCCGCCGCGCGCATTTGGTTCTCCTGCGCGAACTGGAACGAGTTTTTAATGCGCGCCTCGGCTACTTTGAGAGCGGATTCGACATGCGGTTTCGGGTCCCGCTCCTTCAAGATTGACTGTTTTTCCATCTCGTTCAGCATCCCGGGCAATGGGCCGGCCTGTGACGGATCCCCGACCTGCGGTTCGGCGCAACCCAGAACGACTCCCACGAGCAATAAAAATATTGGTTTCGGCGCCATAACTGTATTTTTCCCAGCGATTGATAATCGATTTGTTGATGATTCTGAAACGGGGAGACGCTACAGTCAATAAAATATCACTCGGTGATTGCGAAGCCAAACGTAACGGGGCAGGGCTAAATCAGACTATGCGAGACCGGAGATGCTCTCCGGCGCGCCGCGCTGCGCTTCTTGAAATCTACAATCGACATCCCGTGTCACGGCGTATCCTTCGACGCCTGTTTTTCGGCCCATTCTCCGACGAGTGGAAATTTGAACCACTCACTACGGTAGGCCTTGTACATCAACCACCCCGTTCCGCCGAGGGCGAGCAAGCGGAACACCGAGAGAGACATCCAGTCCAAAGGTTCGGGCAGGATCCGCAATCCGAAGCTCAATACCACCAATGCAAGAGAGAAGAAGATTGATTGCCAGGCGTGAAACCTGACGAAGCGGTCTCTGTTATATGGAGAGAGCACTAGAAAGAGGATGCCCGTGATGAACGACAGTGGATAGCAGAGCATCCCCGCGATATTCGGTTTCAGATCGGCTTGCGAAGCCGGCCCTTGATACTGCTGTTGATACGGCTGTTGATATGGTTGTTGATACGGCGGCTGACCGGAGTCGAAACTCGACGGCGCCTGGTAATTTGAGGTCTGATGAGTGATCGTGGGAGCGCTGTATCCAGCGGATTGCGTAGGCGCCAGTTTGGCGCCGCACTTCTTACAAAATTTGGCGGTCTCGTCCACTTGCGCTCCGCACTGTGTGCAGAATTTCGCCATTAGAGGCTCCTTTGGTGGTTAGTGGTTGGTGGTTGGTGGTTGGTAATCGGTAAAATCGGTTTTCAATTCACCCTTAACTAACCACCAACCACCAACCACTATTAAAACGTTTGTCCGAACCTAATATGAATCGCCCCCCGTGGTTGACGCAAGAGGGCGCCGGAGGCAGTGGCGAAGGCGGGCGGGTCGATCAGGTAGCCGTAATCGACTCCAAGAGGCCCGAGCGGCGTATTGACTCGCATTCCGATGCCGACCGTGTTTGCCATGTCGCTGAATCTGAAATCGCTGACGCGCTTGAAGACGTTGCCGAGGTCGTAGAACGGCACGAGCCGCAGCCGGCTGGTCAGAGGATAGCGCAATTCGAAGTTGAAGATGGCAAGCGCGTCGCCTCCGAGCGGAAACAGCGTCGGCAACACGCAGGGCGGGCTTTTCGGCGTCCTCGCAGGATTGTCACAGCGGTCCAGCGAGTCCGGCGGCGGCTCGACGACGGCTTGCGGGCCCGCCGCCTCGAACCTGAATCCGCGCAGCGTCGTCGCGCCGCCCGAAAAGAAACGTTCGCTGATCGGCAGACGGCGGTCGTTGTCGTCAACCACGCCATTGTTATCGCGGTCATGCGCGTTGAAGGTCGAAGCCATGCCGATGCGGGCGGAGAAGGCCAGAGTCGAATTGCCGAGCAGCGGGGTGAACTGGCCGAGCGTATTGTACCGCTGATATGTCGCGAAAAATTTGTTGAACGATTCCGTGCCGCCGAAAATCCGCGCGGCTACCGA
>Ga0126377_10002249_pt1 | contig 13188 bp, 12 predicted proteins | sample PanSoiMetPlot_22_FD_92647 | JGI IMG/M metagenome (GOLD analysis project Ga0126377, IMG submission 92647) | Tropical forest soil microbial communities from Panama - MetaG Plot_22 | ecosystem: Environmental > Terrestrial > Soil > Tropical forest > Bulk soil | place: Panama | collected 2016-02-17
AGGGGCACCAGGTCGAGAGTGCCGCCGTCCGACGAGGTCCGGCTGGCCCGCGCACCCGGTCGAGCCGCGGCCACGACCTGCTCGGGCGTGAGACCGTCGATGGCCGCGCCGAACGCGAGGTCGCCCTCCACGTCGTAGACCGCGGCCGCCCGCACGCCGGGAGCGGCGGCGCTGAGCTCGCCGAAGTAGTCGTCGAGCAGCTCCGACTTGCGCGCGGTCATGATGTGGAGGAAGCCGCCCTCGACCAGGCGCACCAGCGCGTCCTCGCGCTTCGCGGCGCAGCCGGCGCGGTCGACCTCGATGGCCAGGAGGCCGCGCAGGGCCGAGCTGTCGGCGTGGCACTCGCGGCAGCGCACCTCGGACGGGACCGGGCGGTAGATGACGTCGCCCACCTCGCGCCGCTGCCCGTCGGACAGCGCGGCGCGCACCGGCGGCGGGATCTCGGCCGGCGGCGGCGGAGGAGGCAGCGGCGCGAACACCTCGATGCCGCGCTGGTCGTAGACCTCGACCCGCGCCTCCGGCGTGCGCTGGACCAGCTCGGCGATGAGCGCCTTCACCTGGATGCCCTCGCCCTGCAGCATCGCGTGCTCGACCGCGCCGATGATCATGCGCGCGATGGTCTCGGCCGAGTGGCGGGTCTCGCCCTTCAGCATGTCGACCTCGCGCCGGGTGTCGCGCGCGGTCTGATAGAGCAGCGCCAGCCCGACCACGAGCGCGATCGCCAGGAAGATCTTGGCGATCATGTGCCGTGTCACGACTCCGAAAAGGCGCACCTGCGAGCTCCGCGGCCGGCAGTATACGCCGCGGGCGAGTACAATTTCCGCGTGACCGTGGAGCTCGACGCGCTCGACGCTGCGCTCGCCCGCGCGCTCGCCGGCGGCGGCCGCGTGGTCGCGCTGACCGGCGCCGGCGTGTCGGCCGAGAGCGGCATCCCCACCTTCCGCGGGCCGGAGGGCTTCTGGACCGTGGGCTCTGCCGTCTATCACCCGGAGGAGATGGCGACCCAGGCCGCCTTCCGCGCCATGCCCGACGAGGTGTGGCGCTGGTACCTGTACCGGCTCGGCATGTGCCGCCATGCGCAGCCCAACGCCGCGCACCTCGCGCTGGTCGACGTCGACCGCGCGCTCGGCGAGCGCTTCCTGCTGGTCACCCAGAACGTCGACGGGCTGCACCTGCGCGCCGGCAGCCCGCGCGAGCGCACGTACCAGATCCACGGCAACGTCGACTTCATGCGCTGCGCCGGCGCGCACGACCGCGAGCTGGTGGCCATGCCGGCGCTGCCGCAGGTCGATGACGCGCCGCTGTCCGACGAGGTGCGCCGCCTGCTGGTGTGTCCGCGCTGCGGCGAGCGCGCCCGCCCGCACGTGCTGTGGTTCGACGAGTACTACGACGAGGAGCTCTATCGCTTCGAGAGCTCGCTGCGCGCCGCGGCGGGCTGCGCGGTGCTGGTGACCATCGGGACCTCGGGCGCGACCAACCTGCCCAGCCAGATGGTCATGGCGGCGCGGCGCGGCGGCGGGCTGCTCATCGACATCAACCCCGACGAGGGGCCGTTCGCCGAGGCCGCGCTCGGCGGCGGCGGGCTGTGGCTGGCCGGCCCCGCCACCGAGAAGGTGCCGATCGTCGGCCAGGCGATCGCGCGCGCGGTGGCCGCCGGCGCGCGCTGAAGCGTGCGCGACGATCCGACGCGCGCGGTCCCGATGCGCGCGATGGGCCAGCTGGCGCGCGAGAACCTGAACGTCGCGGCGCAGTACGCCGACTGGCTGCGCCCGGGCGAGGCCGACAGCGCGGTCCACATCGCGCCGGGCAGCGGCGCGGTCGTGCGGCGCGGGCTGCGCAAGATCGCCGTCTACCGCGATCCGGGCGGCGTCCTGCACCGCCGCTCCGCCACGTGCCCGCACATGGGCGGCGTCGTGTCGTGGAACCCGGTCGAGGCCACCTGGGACTGCCCGTGCCACGGCTCGAGGTTCGATCCGCTCGGCCGCGTCCTCGCCGGGCCGGCGCGCCGCGACCTGAAGCGCGGCTGAGGTCGCGGCGAGGTCGCAGCAGGGGCGCGCGCTACTTCTTCGGCGCGGGCGTGGGCGCGGGCGTGGGCGGCGGCGAGGCCCCGGGCGAGGCGTGCGGATTCACCGCCGGCGACTGCGAGGGGCCGCCGCGCGACGACTTGCCGAAGGTGGCCTCGACGCGCAGCTTCTTGCCCTCGCGCTCGATCGTGATGATCGTCTTCTGGCCCGGGCGCGCGTCCTGCAGCACGTAGACCATCTCCTGCACCGAGCGCAGCTCCGTCTCGCCGATCTTGACGATGCGGTCGCCCTTCTTGAGCCCCGCCTGCTCGGCCGCGCCGCCCGGGCGCACTCCGTCGAGCAGCACGCCCGGCTTGTCGTCGGTGTAGCTCGGGATGGTGCCGAGCGACGCGTTGAAGCTGCGCCGGTCGCCCGACGGCAGCGAGCTGGGCACCTCGCGATAGGTGAGCGTGCCGGCCATCGCCGATGCGCCGATCGCGATGTCGCCGACGGCGGACGCGATCTGCCCCGCCCCCGCGGCGTTGATGCGATCCGCGTCGTCCGTGGTCTTGTGATAGTCGCTGTGGTTGCCGGTGAAGAAGTAGAGGACGGGGATCTTCTCCAGGTAGAACGAGCTGTGGTCCGACGGGCCGGTGCCTCCCGCCTCGATGAGCTGGCAGCGGACGCGCGCCGACTCGCACGCCGGCACGACCAGCGACTTCCACTCCGCCGCCGTGTCGGTGCCGATCGCGCTCACCTCGTTGCTGCGCATCCGCCCGACCATGTCGAGGTTGATCATGCCGATGATGTCGCTCTTCTTCAGCCCGCCGGGCAGGTTGGCCACGAAGCGCTTCGATCCGACCAGCCCGATCTCCTCGGCGGTGAACGCGACCAGGTAGACGTCGCGCTTGAGCTTGCCGCGCGCCGCGACCAGGCGGCGGCCGATCTCCAGCACCGAGGCGGTCCCGGACGCGTTGTCGTCGGCCCCGTTGTGCACCGCGGTCACGCCCGGCTCGAGCGAGCTCTCCCCGCCCATGCCCAGGTGGTCGTAGTGCGCGCCCACCACCAGCGCGCCGGGCAGCCCGTCCTTGCCCTGGTGGCGCACCACGCCGACCACGTTGCGGGTCGGCTTGCGCGCCACGTCGAGCGCGACCTCGAGCTTGACCGACGAGCTGCCGCGCAGGAGCTTCCCGCCCACGTCGCGCTTGACCACCGCGACCGGGATGCCGACCTCCTTCTCGAGATCGCTGGCGTAGAGCTGCGGCAGCGGGGCCTCCTCGCCGCCCTCCTCGGGCGCGTCGACGATGAGCATCGCGATGGCCCCGTGCTTGCGCGCCTCCACCGCCTTCTTGTGGGTGTCGCCGTAGCGCTGCTCGTCCCTGGGCTCCTTGAACAGGCCCTTGGGCACGAAGCGGCGGACCACCGCCACCTTGCCCTTCACGCTCTTGCCCTTCCAGTCGTCGCGGCCGATCTCGCTGGCCGAGATGCCGTAGCCCACCGCCACGGTCCGCCCGCTCACCGCCTTCTGGGCCGAGAAGCCGAGCGGCACGAAGCTCTCCTTCGCCACCGGCTGGCCGCCGATGGCCAGCGCGGTCCGCTCGGCCGAGCTGACCCCGACCGCCACCTCGACCGGCTGGAAGTAGGAGCCGCCGTCCATCCCGCCCTCGACGCCGGCCTGCTTCATCTGCTGGGCCAGCCAGTCGGCCGACGCGTCGATGCCCGCCGTGCCGACCCCGCGGCCCTCGCGCGCGTCGTCGGCCAGCCACGCGATGTCCGCGCCCACCCGATCGGCCGCGCTGCGCCCGGCCGCGTGCGGCGCGCCCTCGACCCAGCTGGCCACGAACAGATCGGTCTGCCCCTCGACCGCGCTGTCGCGGTTGGAGGCGAACGCCAGCTTCTTGCCGTCGGGCGAGAACATGGGGAAGCCGTCGAAGCCGGGCGCGTAGGTGATGCGCTCGAGGTCGGTGCCGTCGTCGTCGACCGCCCAGATGTCGAACTCGCGCCCGCGCGGGTCGGGATAGTTGGTGGCGAACACGATGCGCTTGCCCGACGGGTGGAAGTAGGGCGCGAACGACGCCGCCCCGAGATAGGTGACCTGGCGCGCCTCGGAGCCGTCGGCGTTGGCCACGTAGATCTCGAGCTTGGTCGGCCGCACCAGCCCTCTGGCCAGGAGGCGCTTGAAGTCGTCCAGCTCCTTGCCCTCGGGGCGCGACGCGCGCCAGACGATCTTCGAGCAGTCGGCGGAGAAGAAGGCGCCGCCGTCGTACCCGGGCGTGCTGGTCAGGCGGGTGACGTTCTTGCCGTCCTTGTCCATGCGGTAGAGATCGATGTCGCCGTCGCGGGTCGAGGTGAACACGATCGATCCGTCGCGCGGGCAGATGGTCGCCTCCGCGTCGTAGCCGGGCGACTCGGTCAGCCGCGCCAGCTGCGACCCGTCGGGCCGCGCGGTGAAGATGTCGTAGCTGTCGTAGAGCGCCCACACGTAGCCCTGCGAGTGATCGGGCTTGGGCGGGCAGGCGTCACCGGCCAGGTGGGTCGACGAGAACAGCACCTTCTCGTCGCCGGGGAAGAAGTAGGAGCAGGTGGTGCGGCCCTTGCCCGTCGACACCAGTGACGGCGGCCTGGACCCGTCGGCCGGCACGCGGAAGATCTGATCGCACTCGTAGGGCGGCCGCGCGCTCTGGAAGATGAGCTCCCGCCCCGACGACGACCAGTAGGCCTCGGCGTTCTCGCCCTGGTTGCGGGTCAGCTGCACCACGTCGCGCAGATGAACCTCCTCCGGCCGGCGCAACTTGTCGCCGCGCCCCGCCGCCTCGCCGGCACCCGGCCCCCCGGTGCCCTCGCCGCCGCCCGCCGCGCTGCCCGAGCCACATGCGCCGCCGGTGAGCGCCACAGTCCCGAGCACTGCCACTCGGGCGAGCGCGTACAGCCTGCTCCGCAGCCCATTCGATCGTCGGTCGACTTTCATGGGGGGGCAGTTTAGCGTTCGATTGCCCATGAAAGCCATCCGCGCCCACCGCTACGGCGGCCCAGAAGTCCTCACCCTCGACGAGCTTTCGCTGCCTTCGCCCGGACCCGGCCAGGCCCTGGTCGCGGTCGAGCACGCAGGCGTGAACTTCATCGACGTCTATCACCGCACGGGCCTCTACCCGGGCCAGCTGCCGCTCGCGATCGGCCAGGAGGGCGCCGGTGTGGTCGAGGCGGTCGGCCCCGACGTCGCGCTCACGCCGGGCGCGCGCGTCGCGTGGACCGGCGTGCAGGGCTCCTACGCGACGCACCTCCTGGCCCCGGCCGATCGACTGGTGCCGGTCCCGCCCGCGCTGTCATCGGCGCAGGCCGCGGCCGCCATGCTGCAGGGCATGACCGCGCACTACCTGACCCGCTCGACCTTCGCGCTCGGGCCCGGCCACACGTGCCTGGTCCACGCCGCGGCGGGCGGCGTCGGCCTGCTCCTGTGCCAGCTCGGCCGCCGCATCGGCGCGCGCGTCATCGGCACCGCCTCCACCGACGAGAAGGCGGCCGCCGCGCGCGCCGCCGGCGCCGCCACGGTCATCCGCTACGACCAGACCGACTTCGCCGAGGAGGTGCTGCGCCTGACCGGCGGCGCCGGGCTCGAGGTGGCCTACGACTCGGTCGGCATGAGCACGGTCGAGGGCAGCCTGCGCTCGCTCGCGCAGCGCGGCATGCTCGTCCTGTTCGGGCAATCGAGCGGGCCCGTGCCGCCGATCGAGATCAAGCAGCTGGCCGGACGCTCGCTCTTCCTCACGCGGCCGACGCTCGGCCACTACACCGCGACGCGCTCCGAGCTGCGCGCGCGCGCCGACGACGTCCTGTCGTGGGTGGCGAGCGGCGAGCTGCACCTCACGGTCGACCGCGAGCTGCCGCTCTCGCGCGCCGCCGAGGCGCACCAGCTGCTCGAGGGCCGGCGCACGAGCGGAAAGCTGCTCCTCTCTACCTCGATCTGAGGAGGCCATATTTCTGGCCTCTACACGTCGGTGCCGGGGGTCGGACTCGAACCGACACTCCCGCGAGGGAAGGGGCTTTTGAGACCCCCGAGTCTACCATTTCTCCACCCCGGCAAGACCGGCCCACGTTTCTAATCCGAACCCTCGAGCGCGGCAAGCGCCGCCAGGTTCTCGTTCCGGGCATGCCCGTCGCCGCGGCGCTCGCTGACCTCTACCCCGAGCCGGTACACCTCCGCGGCGCGCGCCGCGTCACCCGCCGCTGCGAGCGCATTGCCGTACATGAGATAGGTGGCGACGTAGTCCGGCTGCTTGTCGACAAGATCCTGAAACACCTGGCACGCCTCTCCGAGGTCGCCTCGGGCCACGAGCTCCATGGCCAGCCCGTAGCGCGCGAACGGGTCGTCGGGTTGCTTGGCGACGAACTGGCGCAGGAGTGCGAGTCGATCCATCGGCTGCCTGGCTCCTATGATACAACCTGACGAGATCAGGCGGCTCTGCCGCAACAGCCAAATGGCGCGCCCCTACACCACATTCGTCGGCATCGACCTCGGCGGGAGCCGCGGCAAGAGCACCGCCGTCGCGCGCCTGCGCCGCGGCGAAAACGGCGACGGCGGGACCGCGTGGGTCGATGAGGTGTCGACGCGACACCGCGGCGGCGAGCCCTGGTGCGACGACGCGCTGGTCGATTATCTGGCCTCGCTCGGCGCCGGCGTGGTCGTGGCGATCGACGCGCCGCTCACCGTGCCGGCCTGCCTGCGCTGCACGCAGCCGAGCTGCCCCGGCTACCGCGCGTGCGACGTGCCGGCCACGGTGTGGCTGCGCACCGTCGGTGAGGAGCTGCAGTCGAGCTCGCTCAGGTCGGTGCAGGGCGATCGCGATCGCGTGGTCGCGCTGCGCTCACCCGGCCCGTCGCACAGCCTGGCCGGCGGCGGCGGCAATGGCTTCGGTGGCGGACACGGCGCGTTCAAGCAGCGGCTGGCGCCGTACACGCACCGCTGCACCGAGGTGCTCCTGCACTACACGCGCGACCTGGTGCCGCGCGAGAACCTGAGCCAGAGCGTCGGCCCGGTGGCGGCGCGCGCCGCGCACCTTCGCCGCGTGCTGGCCGGGCACGGCTTCGAGCTCAACCGCAACCTGCTCGAGGTGTCGCCGCGCGGGACGGTGCACGCGCTGTTCGATCGGCGGCGCGCGCGCGGTTACAAGCGCGACGCCGATCCGTGGAACACGCGCGCGCAGATCGTCGAGGAGCTGGCCGACCGGGTGCGCTTCGCCCCGTCGAGCCGCCTGTCCAAGGAAGAAGTGCTGCGCAACGACCACTGCTTCGACGCGCTGCTCAGCGGCTACACCGCATTCCTGTGGGCGCGTGACGACTGGCAGCTCCCCGCCGAGGGCGAGCCGTTCGCCTCCGACGGGTGGATCTGGGTCCCACCCGAGGGCTGAGGCCAGGCCCGATCAGCGAGGCGTACCGGGCCGGACCGGGCCGAGCCGTGAGGCGTGGAGTCGCCAGTCGGCGACAGGCGATCAGGCTGCGTCGACCGCCGCGACCCAGCCGAGGTAGTCGCGCCACGACTCGGGCAGCTGGCTGGCGCCGAGGTTGAGCGCGAACTCGATGGGCAGGCTCTCGGGCCGCACCGGCCTGTGGCGCAACCTCATGCGCGCCTGCTCCGGCGTTCGGCCGCCCTTGCGCCGGTTGCACGGCCCGCACGCGGTCACCAGGTTGTCCCACGACGTGACGCCCCCCTGCGAGCGCGGGGTCACGTGGTCGCAGGTCAGCTCGCGGGCGGGCAGGCGGCGCATGCAGTACTGACACTGGTAGGCGTCGCGGTAGAAGATGTTCCGCCGCGACATGGCGATGCGCATGCGGCGGCGCCGCACGAACTCCATGAGCCGCACCACCGCGGGGGTGGGCACGCTCCACGTCCGCGAGCGCAGGACAGCGTCGTATGTCCGGATCACCTCCACCTTGCCCAGTACGAGCATGGTCACGGCACGCTGCCAGCCGATGACCTTGACTGGTTCGTATGTGCTGTTGAGGAGGAGAGTGCGCGAGGCTACCACTTTGGATCTAGAATAACCGGCGGGCGCGACGGCAGCAAACACGGCGGAGTGGCGGCCCGGGATCGCGGCGACGACGCCGCGCACCTACATCGAAGCTGCGGCCCGGCTTTCACTGGTCGGCGGCCGATTTAGGGCCGGTCCGGCCAGCGGCCGCCGTGCTCAGGCGTCCGAGGCGCGCAGCCCTGACGCAGCCCGTGCGCCGCCCGGGGAGCCGGAGCGGCCGCCCGTAGACGCGGCCTTCTCGTCGCCGGCTCTCTCGTCGCCGGCTCTCTCCTCCCCGGCCGGAGACGGCGCCGAGGCTGACGTCGCGCGCTGCGCTGCCGGCGCCTCGTCCTGGTCGCCGTCCGGATCGTCGTCGTCGTTCAGGGCGCCGTCCTGTCCGTTGAGGACCTGGCCGCCGCGATCGCGCAGGAACTCGAGGAAGGCGATCGCGCTCGGCAGATCGATCGCGGCGATGCCGTCGATCAGATCGCGCGCGTGGCGGCGCAGCGCCTCGCCGGGCGGCTCGGTGCCGTGCACCACCGGCTTGCCCTCGACCTGCGGCAGCTCGGGGGGCGGCTTTGCCTCGCCCCACGGCGGATCCTCGGCCGCGTCGATGCCCGCCTCGCGCAGCCAGTTATGGATGTGCCAGTGGAGGAGGTCCGCGCGGTAGCTGAACCAGCGCTCGCGCTCGGCGGGATAGGCGAGCAGCACGTCCTTGAAGCGGCGGAACGCCCCCTTGCCGTCGATCGAGATGATGAGGCGCTCCCGCAGGCCCGGCTCCGACACCGAGGAGACGAACCTCTCCATCCAGCGGTACTGCTCCCGCGAGGAGGCCGGCTCCACGCGGACGAAATTATGAATATTCTCTGCTATCTGGCGCTTGCGAAGCGGCGCTTCCGGGTCCCCGGCGACGACCGTCATGACCTGGCCGCTCGACCTGTCGAGGAAGCTCTCGGTGTCGGGCGCATTCCGCTCGACTGCCGTCTCGAGCGCATCCCAGTCGATGGTGATGGGTTTCGGGCTCATGGTGTGGCCCTCGTCGGCCTCAAATCCCTAATGGTAGTCTTAGCTTGCACCCATTGCAAGGCGCCTTGACAGCGGGTCCGCGGCCGCTAGAATGCCGCGGCTCATGGCACGCGTAACTGTCGAAGACTGTCTGGAAAAGATTCCGAACCGGTTCGCGCTGGTGGTGCTCGCGTCCGAGCGCGCCCGCCAGATCGCTCGCGGCGCCGAGCCGCTCACCGACTGCGACAACAAGCCAGCCGTGACCGCGCTTCGCGAGATCGCCGAGCAGAAGGTGCGCTTTCGCGAGGACGTGACCGACACGGTCAAGGAATTCATCGCCGAGCGCCGGGACGCGGGCTTCATGTAGCGCGCTGACGGCGCGCGCATAGCCAAAAGGTTGCCCTCCCGCCGCCGGCGGGCACAGATACAGGGAGGTGCGCACCGGGCCCAGGTCCACTTCCACGTGGGGAGCGTCCGCGCCGCGGCGCTCGCCGTCGCCGTCGCCGTCGTCGGCCGACCGGCTCGCGCGCGGCGACTTCGTGCGCCTGGCCTATCGCCTGGCCCGCACCCACGCGACCGGCGTCTTGACCGTGTTCGGGTGCGAGGCCGGCGGCGGGGCGGCGCGCGAGCCCGGCTGCGTGCTGGTCTTGCGGCGCGGCCACCTCATGGCCGCCGATGCGGACTCGTCGAGCAGCCGGCGGACCGCGAGGCGGCTCGAGCGACTCGCGAGCCTGGACGACGCCCGCTACTACTTCGACGGCGGCGTCGCCGCCTATCCGCCGGGCGCGCTCCTGCGCCAGTACAACCTGGCCGCGTGGGCCCGCGCCCACCTCGAGGCCCAGTTCGACGCGGCCCACGCCCAGTCGATGCTGCGCGAGCTGGCCGGCGTCCGGCTCGCCGTGCGGCTCGACCTCGCGCCCGACCCTGCGTGGTGCGACGAGGCCGACCGGCGCATCCTGGCGGCGATGGCGGTGCCGCGCCGGCTCGATCAGATCTGGCCGCTCGCCCGCACCGCGCGCTACCGCCTCCTGTGCTTCCTCCACTTCCTGCGCGGCGTCGGCGCCCTCGCCGTCGGTGGCGTGGCCGCGCCGCCGCGCGCGCCGCGCTCGCTCGAGGACGACGCGTACCGGCTGCTCGGCGTGCCGTCGGGCGCCGACCGCGAGACGGTCAAGCGCGCCTACCGCCGCCTCGCCCGCGCGCTCCACCCGGACCTGCACACCGGCACCAGCGACGAGCGGCGCCGCCAGCTCGAGCGCAAGCTCGCCGACGTCAACTGCGCCTACCGCCGCCTGGTCGGCGGCCGCGCCTCGGCGTGAGGGCTGCACCGCGCCGGGGCGAGGAGCGGCACCGAGTACTCCGGTCCCGACGGGGTGGCGCGGGCGGAGGAGCTATTCTAGGCTCGTGACCCGATGTCTGCGGGGGCGGCCAAGCTGGTGTGTTTCTTCCTGCACGGGCAGGAGTACGCGGCCGACATCGCCAGCGTCGTCGAGACGCTCGCCGTCAGGCCGGTGACCCGCGTGTTCCTGACGCCCCCCTGGCTGGCCGGCATCATGAACCTGCGCGGCGACGTGGTGGTCGTGCTCGACCTCTCGCGCCTGCTGGGCATGGCGCCGACCGTGGTCACCGACGACAGCCGCATCGTGCTGGCGCGCCACGCGGGGCGGCGGGCCGGGCTCCTGGTCGATGGGCTTGCCGAGCTGCGCGCCGCGCCGCCCGATCGGCTCGAGCCGGCGCCGGTGACGCTGGCGCCGGAGGTGGCCGCCCTGCTGTCCGGCATCCTCACCTTCTCGCCGGGCGAGGTGGTGCGCATCCTCGACCTGCCGGCGCTTTTCGAGTCGGAGAGCCTGCAGGCTCTCGGCGGAGCGAGGAACTGATGGCGCGATTCCGTTTCCCGATGTTCCTCAAGTTCTGGATCGGCTGCACCCTGCTGGCCACTCTGCTCATCGTCGGCGGGCTGCTGGTGGTGCAGAGCGGGACCCGCGCGGTCAACCGGACCACGTTCCTCGAGAAGCACTTCGAGCGGTACGAGGACTACCAGGCCGGACTGGGCCGCGGGGTGGCGTCGGTGGCCGCGGTGCTGGCCAGCGACGATCGCCTGCGCCTGGCGATGGCCGGCGGGCAGGCGGCGGGACAACCGAGCCCGGCGGCGGCGCTGGCCGAGAAGATGTTCGAGCAGCTGTCGGGCAAGAACGCGCTGCAGCCGGGCCTGTTCCTCCTGTTCGACGGTCAGGATCTGGTGTGGGCCTCGCCCGAGTCGCCCATCGGCCCCGAGGACATGCGCGAGCTGGAGCCGGTCGCGCGCGTGCGCCAGGGCCGCGCATTCGTCGACCAGGTCCTGGTCCACGATGGCAAGGCGATCCAGCTGGCCGGCATGCCGATCTACGCGCCCGGCGAGAAGCGGGTGGTCGGCGGGCTCCTGCTCGGCATCCCGGTCGAGCGCTACATGGAGGAGTACCGGGCGCAGAGCGACCGCCAGAAGGAGCTGCAGCACCGCCTGGTCCTGCTCCACCAGGGCAAGGTGGTGGCGTCGGTGTTTCCGTCGGAGGACTGGGAGGAGCTGGCCGAGCAGCTCAAGCCGCAGAACTGGCAGGTCGACAAGGAGTCGGACGACCAGCGCCCTTACATCAAGCTCAAGGACGGCAAGTTCGACTTTCACCACGGCCAGGTCGACGGCTTCGCCGGCATGACCGCCGGGGTGGTGGGCGATCTCTACCTCCTGCGCACGCGGCGCGCCGTCGACACCCAGGCGCCGGGGCTGCCGATCAAGGAGCTCATCACCGGCGCCGTCCTGTCGCTGGTGGTCGCGTCGCTGCTGGCGCTGTGGATCACGCGCCCCATCAAGCGCTTCGTGAGCCAGTCGCAGCGCATGCTGGAGGGCGGGGCCGACCTCAACCAGCGCATCGAGATCCGCTCCACCGACGAGACCGCCGATCTGGCGGCCAACATCAACCAGGTGTTCTCGCGCCTGTACGGGCTGGCCAGCGAGGTGCAGGGCGCGGCCTTCCAGGTCGGGGCCTCGTCGGCCCAGATCAGCGCCGCGTCCCGGCAGATGCTCGACGGGCTGCGCGATCAGACCATGAAGATCGAGAGCTCGACCGCGGCGGTGACCGAGCTGTCGGCGTCGATCCAGCAGGTCGCGGCCAACGCGGTCGAGGCGACCAAGGTGGCCGAGAAGTCGAACGTGGCGGTGACCGCGGCGGTCGACCGCATGGCCCAGATCCGCCGCGCCGTCGAGGAGGCGGCCGAGCGGATGCACGAGCTGGGCGAGTCGTCGAAGCGCATCGGCAACATCGTCGAGGTGATCAGGCAGATCAGCGAGCAGACCTCGCTCCTGGCCCTGAACGCGTCGATCGAGGCCGCCCACGCCGGCGAGCAGGGGCGCGGCTTCGCGGTGGTTGCCGACGAGGTGTCGTCCTTGGCCCGGCGGGTCGGCCAGTCGGCCAAGGACATCGAGGCGCTGATCCAGACCATCAAGGAGCAGACCGCCGAGGCGGTGGGCTCGATGCAGGTCGGCACCCGCGAGGTCGAGGGCGGCAGCGAGCTGGTCACCAACACGCTCAACGACCTCCAGCAGCTCATCTCGGTGGTCAAGGACACGGCGGCGGCGGTCCAGGAGCAGGCGCTGGTGTCGGACGAGATCGCGCGCAACATGGACGCGGTGCAGAAGATCGCCGCCGAGATGGTCGCCGGCTCGGAGGAGGCGGTGCAGCAGGGCGAGCAGCTGCACTCGCTGGCGTTCAACCTGGAGCGCTCGGTCGGCGGCTTCAACATCGACGGCACCGGCGGCGCGGCGCGCCCGCCGACATCGCGCCCCGGCGACGGCTCGCCGCCGCGCCCGGCGGTCGGGGCCCCGGCGCCGCCGGCCCTGCGCAGCTCCAACCCGGAGCGGCGCCACTAGGGCGGGCGGCCATGATGAACGATCGCGCCGACGATGACGATGACGTTGACGTTGACCTGGTCGAAGACATCGACGGCGCCGTGGACGTGAGGGCCACCGTTGTCGGTGACGTCGTTCCTGCCCCACGCACGCGGCGGTTGCGCCGACTTGGTCGCTTGCCGCGCGGACGCGACATGTCGTCGACGACCATGGTGGCGCTCACGTCCACGGCGCCGTCGCCGTTCATGACCACGTCAAGGTCGACGTCATCGTCGACGTTGGCGGCGGCGACCAGAGC
>Ga0126377_10002250_pt1 | contig 13187 bp, 7 predicted proteins | sample PanSoiMetPlot_22_FD_92647 | JGI IMG/M metagenome (GOLD analysis project Ga0126377, IMG submission 92647) | Tropical forest soil microbial communities from Panama - MetaG Plot_22 | ecosystem: Environmental > Terrestrial > Soil > Tropical forest > Bulk soil | place: Panama | collected 2016-02-17
GACAGAGAAGCGAGAGGACATGATCGATCGAGACCGTATTGCCGCGACCTATCCAAGGATTAGGCCCTACATCCGCGAAACGCCTGTGATCGAGGCCGAGGGCGCCGATTTCGACCTCGGCCCGTCTCGGATAATCTTCAAGCTGGAGTCGCTTCAGCATTCGGGCTCGTTCAAGGCGCGCGGCGCATTCGCCAACCTGCTTGGTCGTCACATTCCGCAGGCCGGAGTCGTCGCGGCCTCAGGCGGCAATCATGGCGCGGCGGTCGCTTACGCCGCTATGAGACTTGGTGTGATCGCGAAAATCTTCGTGCCCGAAGTCTCGTCGTCTGCGAAGAAGGAGAGGATCCGCGGTTATGGAGCGGAGTTGATTGTAGCGGGCGAGCGATATGCCGACGCGCTCGCGGCAAGCGAATCCTGGGTCGCTCGGTCAGGAGCGGCGACTGTCCATGCTTTCGACCAGGTAGAGACGCTGCTCGGTCAGGGGACGACGGGGCTGGAACTTGAGGGCCAGGCTCCTGATCTCGACACCCTTCTTGTCGCCGTCGGCGGCGGCGGGCTTATCGGCGGCGTCGCCGCGTGGTATGGCGGCAGGATCAAGATCATCGGCGTCGAGCCGGAGAAGGCCCCCACACTCACCAGGGCGCTGGAGGCCGGGGAGCCTGTAGACGCCGAAGCCGGGGGGATCGCGGCGGACTCTCTTGCCCCGCGCCGCGTCGGCGCCCTGATGTTTCCGATCGCGAAAAAATACGTGAGCGGCGTCTCGCTGGTTACAGACGATGAGATTCTGCAAGCGCAGGACGCCCTTTGGAAGGTATTGAGAATCGTCGCCGAGCCGGGCGGGGCGGCGGCCTTCGCGGCGCTGTTTTCTGGAAGATATCGCCCGGAGCCGCAAGAGCGCGTCGGAGTTCTCGTTAGTGGCGCCAACACAGTGGCAGTCGACTTTTATAGATAAGAAATGGAAAGAAAAACTATGACAATCGAACGCATCAAAGTGGGGCCAAGAATGAGCCAAGCCGTGATCCACGGCGCCACGGTCTATCTCGCGGGACAGGTGGCGGACGACCCGAACGCGGATGTATCTGACCAGACCCGCCAGATTTTGGCTAAGATTGACGGTCTTCTCGCAGAAGCAGGCACTGATAAATCGAAGTTGTTATCCGCCAATGTATGGCTGTCCGACATCTCGACCTTCGATCAGATGAACGCGGTCTGGGATGAATGGGCGCCGCCTGGCGAGCCGCCCGCGCGCGCCTGCGTCGAAAGCAAGCTGGCGCGGCCACAATTCAAGGTGGAGATCATGGCGGTAGCGGCGCGTTGATCGTCAGCGCCACGCGCTGGATCGGTCTTGAAGACCTGGCCGGCATCCGCGAACGGACTCGGTTCAGGAAGCTGTCTACTGGCCTTCGAGCGTCTTGAGCAATTTCAGCCCTTCGACCATCGGCGGATATTCGGGCAGCGGCCCGCGCGCGCTGCCCCAGATCGTGAACAGATGGCCCAGCATCTTCGCGGAGTCGCGCTTGTAGCTGTATTCGATCAGCATCTTCATCGCCTCGGGTTTGCGCCAACTGGTCGGAAGCACTCTGAACCCTTTCTCGATGAACATCGGGATGGATGGGTAACCGCCTTCCATCGGCTCATAATGCCAGGGGCAGATGATGATATCCTTCGGAATCATGTCAACCGCCGGAGCCGTGCCGTTCTTTGACGCTTCCCACTCGCCCCAGTTGAACCTGTTCGCGTCAATCAGGCGGTCGCCCCACATCAGCATTTCGACTTTGCGCTCTTCGACCAGGTGTTTGTAAATGTCGTTGATTGCCTTCGCGTAAAGTTTCGCCGGGTCCTGCCCCTTTGTGGAAGGCGATTTGTCCGAACTGAGCTGAAACACTTCGTCCGCGCCAATGTGAAAAGCGTCGGCCTGGAAAGCGTCAATGATCTCGTCCAACAGCTTGAAGACGACCCTGTAAACCGCCGGGTTGTTAACATCCCATTCGCGGCAGTAGATTCCTTCGTTATTCGGAAAGGCGCCGGGCGTCAGATCGAACTGAGGATATTTGGTCAACAGCGGGAAAGTCTGCTTCGCCCATGACTGATGCCCGATGCACTGGAATTCAGGAATCACTCGAATGCCATGCCGGCGACTGGCAGCGGCGAATTTCCGCGCGCCGTCTTTCGTGATCTGTTTGTCGTCCTGGCGCAACTCCGGATGCGACTGGAACTCGAAGTGATAATCAACCTCCAGAATGATGAAGTTGATTCCCATCTCGGCCAGCTTCGGCAGATCGGCGGTGAGTTTTTCCAGATCGGCGTCATTGTTGTAATTGAGCAAGTGGACGCCCTGCCATTTCCGCGCCGCCTCTCCCGGCCCGGTTTTTTTCTGTTGCGCCCGCCCGGACAGGCCGGGAGCGCAAATCACAAGCGCGCCAGCCAACACCAGCGAGAACCACAATGGGAACCGTAATCGCAGAAGTTTGACGATCATAAATTTCCTCACTTGATTTAGGTGGATGATCACGAGGCGGCCTCAGGCAGTAGGCGCCGTCGTTTTCCATTTTCCATTTGTCAGTTGATATTTGTCATTGCCTGAGTCGCTCTTCTTCAATGACAAATGGTAAATCTCAACTGACAAATGGAAAATGGAATTTACAGCAAAACTTCGGCTTTACCGCTTATTCTCCAACGGCCACCGCGAGCATGTACCACGCGGCATGCGGCAGCCATTGTTCGCCCCAGCGCCAATCGTGATCGGCGCCGGTTTCCGAGACCATCAGGTGGAAATCAATGTCTTGCTCATCCTTGAAGCCGGCGGTGATGCCGTTGACGATGCCGCCCGGCGCGTTCTTGTACTCCCACGATTCGAAGAACATGTAGTCCGGGTTGTTGCGCCCGACGCCGTGCAGCATCGAGCTGTCGTAAGGATTCAAGCCGAGTATCCAGTTCAGCTGGTTGAGCGCGAAGGCCCCCAATTTAGCCTGAAACGCCCGGTCAGCCTGAAAGTATTTCGCGGCCAGCCGCGCGGCGGTCGCCATCGAACCGAGCCGCGCGTTTTCTCCCTGCCACCACGGAGCGGTTTCGGCGTCGTGCGGATAAAAGAAACTGGTCCGTCGAACGCCGGCCTTGTTCTGCACAAGCTGGCGGCTGTAACCGAACGGGTTGTTTACCTCGCCGGTGATCTCCAGCTCGAAGCTCAATGATTTTTTGACGGCGTCGAGCGCCGCCGTTTTCATCCGGTCGTCGGCAATCTCCGCGTAATAGAGCAGGCTGACGGCCGGATAGCCCGCGTCCGCCGCATGAAAGAACGGACGGTCGCCGCCGTCCGCGCGCCAGTAGTTTCTATAACCGCCGCTGGTCGTGAGGCGGCTGATGAGGCTGTTCGCGCGTTTGTCGGCTGCGGCTTTGTATAATTCTTTTTTCGTCGCCCGAAAAAGCTCCGTGGCGGCCAGCAGAGCGCAGTAATCATCAACGATGTTCTCTTTGCCGTCGTTGGTCAAGGACAGGTTGTTCTTTTCCAGATAATCGAACGCCTCTTCGGCCACGCGCAGATATTCGGCGTTGCTGAAATCGCCGGAGACCTGGTAGGCGCCGGCCATCGCGAGCGCGGCAATGGCTACTCCGCCGCCCGCGCGATATCCAACTTCCTCGGCGGTCTCAGGCCGCTCGTCCCCGGTCGGCGCGCCGTCAATGCCCTCGGTATTTTTCTGTTTGATCTTGAAGCCGCGCATCGCGGCGGAAACTCGCCGGTCTTCGGCCTTTTTTTCCGGGCCGGGCGCGCCTATCGAGCGGTAAAACGAGCCTTTCGGATTCTTCGACCGCGTCAGGTAATCCGCGCCATACATCGCCTCGTCGAGCAGCCTCCGCTTGTACTGCTTGAAATTCGGCTCGCCTCTTTTTTCAAGCTGCTCATAAGTCTTGAAGAGACTCCACGCCGTCAGCGGTATCTGCTGCGGATTGAAATAGGTCGAGTAAGAAAGATGCGAAAGGTGTTTGCCGTAATCGCCCGTCGCGTCATACCAACCGCCATGCAGGTCGGACCGTTTGCCCGACTCATCGGCGAAGTGCGCATTCCGGTCGGCCTTGTCGAGCAGGCCGGAACTGCGCTGCCCTTTGAAGTAATAGATTACGTCGGACAACGTGTACCGTTCGAGTAGGTTCTTGCCCACAACAAACGGGAACGATCTGATCGCGCCTTTGTTCGTGGCGCATTCGATGACGTATGCGCCTTCGGCGGTTACGCCGTCGAATTCGATTGTCCAGAAATACCAGTCCTTCCACTTCCTGACCGGGCCGGTTTTCATGGCCACGCCTGAGAGCGCTTCTTTGTTCGACGGATATTCCCGGACTTTGAATGTGGTCACGCTGTCGCCCTCCTTGCCTTGCACGACGGCATGCTTCGGGCCGGAAGGCTCATAGCCCAGATGATTGGTCAGAACTTTTAAGCTCTGCGCCTGAACGAGGTGAGCGGTGAATATCAGGCAGGCAAACGCCGCCAGCAGAACGCGCATTTTCATCGAGTCATCCCTTTCTGATTTCCAATTCTTGAAATCTATAGCCCTTGATACCTACTTTGCCGTCTTCGCGCCGCCCGCGCCTTCAGTCACTTTGACATAAGTATTGATGGGCGGATTCGTCAATCTGTCTACCTTGCCGCTCGGCCAACGAATTTCGACACTGTCAATCTTCGTCGCGGCTCCGATGCCTAGCGATTCTCGTGGATCGTGTGAGGCCAGATAGCTTCCGCCGGCTGTTTTCAACCGGCTACGCTTCACGCCGCCCGCCTGCCATGTGATGATCGCGCCGGCGGCGGCAGGATTGCTTTCGGTCGCGCTGAGCTGCAGCCCGATCCAGTTATTCCGATTTCCACCTTCGTTGCGCAGCAATAGCGGCGCTTCGCCGTTATTCGAAATCAACACGTCGAGGTCGCCGTCGTTGTCGTAATCGCCAACCGCCATTCCGCGTCCGGAAAAATCTCTGGCGAAAACTGCGCCCGATTGCGCGCTCACGTTCCGGAAAGCCCGTCCAGTGTTTTCAAACATAAGCAGCGGCTCTTTGTGCTTCACGCGCGCGACGCGCATCTCGATCAGGTCATCCGGATGGCCATTGACCAGGAACAGATCAGGATCACCGTCGTTGTCGTAATCGAAAAACTTCAACCCCCAGCCACTCAACAACTGCGTGGCCGGGCCAATCTCTCCCGGTTCGTCGGTGAAAGTCAGGTCTTTCCCGTTGCGGTAGAGGCTGAAGAATTCCTGATCAATGTTGGCGACGAACAAGTCCTGCCAGCCGTCTCCGTCATAATCCGCCGCGTCCACCCCCATCCCCGAACGCGGTTTGCCCGCGTCGCTGTAGCCGACTCCGGCGGCTAGCCCCGCCTCCTCGAATTTTCCCCCGCCTTTATTGATGAAAAGAAAGTTGGGCATTGTGTCGTTGGCGACGAATAGATCCATCAATCCATCATTGTTCACATCTGTCGCCACCGCGCCGAACGCCTTGCCTGGATGGTCGGCGATCCCGGACTCCTTGCTCACATCGGTAAACGCGCCGGCGCCGTTGTTGTGATAGAGGCGGCTCGGACTCGGCTTGAAGAGGCGCGGCACGCAGTAATAGCGCTGGCTTCGCTTTTCATCGGTGCAGAGCGTGAGCTGAGACTTGTCATAAACAACGAACCCGGAGACGAACAAATCCAGCCTGCCGTCATTGTCATAATCGAACCACACGGCGCATGTGAACCAGCCTTGCGCGTCCACACCCGCCTTTGCCGACACGTCAGTGAAAGTCCCGTCGCCGTTATTGCGATAAAGAATGTTGCGCCCGTAGCTTGTGACGTAAAGATCAACCCAGCCATCCGCGTCGTAATCGGCGGCGGCGACGCCCATCCCGAACGCGCCGCCCGCGACGCCGGCCTTCTCCGTCACGTCCGTGAATGTGCCGTCGTGGTTGTTGCGGTAGAGCGCGTTTCTGAGAGGCATGGCCGGAGTAAAGAAATCCGAAGCGCCGCTGTTGACCAGGTAGATGTCCATCCACCCGTCGTTGTCGTAATCGAAGAAAGCGCACCCGGCCCCGACCGTCTCCGGTAGGAAACGTTCCGGCGAATGAGCGTTATTATGCGACCAGGTGACGCCGCTGACTTTGGCAGGAACTTCTTCAAAGGTCACAACGTGGAGCGCCGCTTCCGGCTTCCGCCATGCATCGGAGGCGCCTGGCGTGGCTAGGGCGGACGCGAAGAGCAGGAGAATGAGCGCTCTCTGTTTGACTAAGATTTTCATCCGGCAGTGCAAAGTATTGAGTATTGACAAGGCTTAAGAGCGTCTACCGGCGCGAATGCGCGCCTTCTTACACGAACCACTGTTGCAAGAAGTCTATTGCGTGATCACGAATGGCGATTCGCGCGTGACCGCCTTGTTGGTCACCATGTCTCTGGTCTCGATGATCGCCGTGTATCGACCTGCCTGAAGCCCGGCCAGTTTGATAAATCTCGCGAAGATGAGGCGCGGCGACGGCTGCGCGGTCATCTCGGTCAGCACGTAATCTATCGGCGGTCTCACCGCCTGGTTGTCTTTCATCAGTTTCACCGTGACCCGCACCAGCGGCTTGCCCGTCTCCTTATGCGCTTCCGCGTTGTACACCTGGAAGAAGATGATCAGGTTATCAGTGGCGCGAAACTGGCGGCTGGGTGAAGGGCGAATCTGTCCTCCGTCCTGGTAAAACACGTCAACAGGCGCAGCGGCGCCGTGCGGTTGTTTGACCGGTTCTATGTGACGGCTCAGCGCCACTCCGCTGGTCGAGAATTCGGCGCTCGCGGCGGGCAAAACCAGCTTCTCTTTTTTCGCCGAAGTCTTCCCGGATAGCCGGTCTCTGAAAACCAACTCGATGTCGTACGCGCCCGCCGCCAGTTCCATATCCTGCCGGATAAAGATGTTGTTTTGCAGGATGCCCTGGTATTGCTCGTTAGTCAGCCCGACGTTGAACCCGCTTCCGAGCCGGGCGATCACCTTTCCGGTCCCATCCCGAATTGCGCCGACCACATCGAACTGGGCGACTTGCTTATCGTCTTTGCGGTCGAATTTCACCGCGTCCGGCGGGACTTCGAGCGAGAGCGGAACAATGTAGATCTCTCCCCTGAATCTGAACGGACTCAACTCGACAAACAACGGCAGGGCCGGATTGGCTTCCGCCGCAGTCACACTGGCCAGCAGTTTCCTCTCCTCCGGTGAAAAAGAAACCACTTCTTCACCGGCGTTGGCGTAGTAGCCCGCGCGCGCGGCGACTTTCAGATCGGGCAGATCGGGGCGGCGCGCTTCCACCTTCAGCTTGCGGAATCCGCCGTCAAAGTTCTGATCCGTGCTGTACCAGGCGAGCGTGTAGCGAGCGCGTATTTCATCGTCTATGCGATTCAACCCTCTGGCCAGGTCATTAGTGCCTTTGATGAACTCACCGCCGGTGTCGCCAGAGATGCGGTAAAGAATGTCGTATTGGCGGTTCTGTCCTTCGTGCCGGACGTTATCAAACACGTTCTCTCCACCCACCGCCCGGATGCGGTCTTCCGCGCTTGCCTGGCCGGAAACACTGTCGAGCGGCGACGAAGGAACGGGCGAAGTGGAAAGTGGCCCGCTCGTTCTGAGTCCGGCCGAGTCAATGATGTAGATTGCGACGTTGGCGCGGTTGGCCATGTCAATCACGCTTTGCGCCTGCCAGTCGAGCGTGGAGGATGTAATGAACCCTTGCGAAAACAGCACCACAGTCTTTTTCCCCGGAATCCCGCGCTGGGCCGAGCAGATGGCCGCCAGCGCGGCCAGGACGGGGCGAGCCTGTTGCGCGCTCAGTTGCGATCGGAGCCGCGTGAATTGTTGAAGAACCCTGTTGGCGATCATCGCCCGCGCCGACGCCGAACCCTGGGCGGCGGCCGCCGCCGCTCCTGTCGCTCCAGTCGGCGTCGCCGACGAATTCGCGCCTTCCAGAGTCTTCAGTTCTGACCTGGTTTCCTCTATTCCGCCCGCAATCTGACCGCGTTCCAGGTTCAGGTTTGAGGGCGACATTGTGGAGGCCTTATCCACCGCAGCAATGAGCTTGGCCTTGTCTTGGGTGAACGACTGGAAGAGCTGCAAATCATTGGCGATGCCGAAGACCGCCACCGCGTCCGTGTCGGTAATTCGCTCTCGAATGTATTTTAGCGTTCCTTCCCGCACTTGTTTGAAGTTCGTCTGATCTGTCGTCGCCCCATCCATCACGAGCGAAAGTATGTTCGCCTGCCCATCGCCGTGAGACGCAGCCGATGGCGTATCGGCGGTCTTTGGTTTGGGCGCCTCACTACCGAGCGGCGGCTCGAAGATTTCCACTTTCTGCGCCACGCCGTTTTCAAAGACGGTGAAGTCCCCGGCTTTCAGGTCCATGACGTACTTACCTTTTTTGTCCTTCACGATCACATCCGTCGTGACCAGGCGCGTTTGAATCCTGATGGCGTCATCCGGCTTCTTTTGAGCCTCATTCTGTGATTGAGCCTGCGCCGGTGGTAACGAGACGGCGAGAGCCGCCAGCAAACTGACGAGTGTGCGCCGAGACAAGTTCATCGGACGCGCGTTGGAAAAAGGTCTTGGGATAAACATGATGTTTTAGTGTGGACGTGGCGACGGCGGCACGGCCGCGTCGCCCTCTGTTGTTTGCCCACCGCCGCTCTTCAGCCGCTCGACAATTCGCATCTCTTCCTGCGCCCGCTGTGAGTCTTTCGTCAATGTGTAGAGCCTGGCCAGGTTGTAATGCGCCTTTAAATCGTCGGGGTTCAACTTCACTCCGGCCTCGAGCTCTGCTCGGGCGCTCGGGTAGTTCTTCAGCTTCAGATAGGTTGCTCCTAGCGCCACATGCGCGTGGGCCAATGACGGAGAAAGGCGGATGGTTTTTTCAAAGAGTTCCACGGCCCGCTCATTCTCATTCTGTTCCTGCGCGATCAAACCCAGATAGTAAAAAGTTTCGGGCGCGCTCGCATCTTTCCCGGCGCTCTTCTCAAGCCATTCGCGCGCTTCGTCATACTTCTTTTGTTTGAGCAGACTGTAGCCCAGATACATCTGTCCTTGAGCGTGATCGGGTCGCAGCCTGATGAATTCGCGGAAAGCCTGTTCGGCTTCTTGAAGGTCCGGCTTTCTGAGCCACGCCACGCCGAAAAGGAATCGGTAAGACGGCTCATCGGGCCTGAGTTCGCTGGCGCGTTTGAGCGCCAGCGTAGCCTCGCCATTAAACTGCAAATCGAGCGCGACCAGCGCAAACTTGTAAAGCAAATCGGGCGAACCGGCGATACGGCCTCCCGCGCGATTGAGATATTGCGCGGCGGTTTTGTCATCCCCTCTGGCTCGCCACACAACAGCCAGTCCCAGCAGCGCGTCCGCGTTTGCGCCGTCCGCGTTTAGCGCCGACGAATAGCTCGCCTCCGCTTTATCAACCGCGCCCTTTTTTATGTACGCGTCGCCAAGCGTGGACAGAATCGGCGCCGACGGCGGAAACGTCTGCTTGGCCTGTTCAACCAGACCGATGCATTCATCAAAGCGCCCGAGAGAAAGCAGCGACCAGGCCAGCCTGTAAACGGTTTCCGCATTGCCAGGCTCCAGACGTAGCGCCTCTTTCAATTCCGCAACCGTCTTCTCCGGGGCGCCTTTGAGCAGATAAAGCCGGGCCAGATTCTGATGCGCCCCGACTAACCGGTGATCAATGCGGACGGCGCGCGTGAAGAGGTCTTCCGCCTCGCCGAGCTTCCCCTGCCGGGCGCGGATTGCGCCGAGCAAATTGAGCGCCGCAGCGTTGTTCGGTCTGACTATCAATATTTGATTCAGTTCTCGCTCGGCCTCTTCGATCTGATTGTCCTGAATGAGCGTCGCCGCGCGCTCGACCCTATCGATATGGTTTTGCGCCAAAATACCCGTCGGGATGAGAAGAGAGAGCAGTAACGCAGCGACAATAGTCATTAGAATATTCGCTCCGGCGCTTAACGGCCTGTCATCAGGGCGGCCTTATTGACATCTTTCTGCTCGACGACGCCCTGTCCTTCTTTGACCGTCAGCAATTTGTTCGCATTCACGTTGGTAATTTTGTCGACCACGCCGCTCGGCCAGCGGATTTCGATGAGGTCTATCTTCGCCCGCTTTTCCAGGCCGAAGTTCAGCCGCAGATCGCTCTGCGAGATGTAACTCGCGCCACTCCTCACTTCGTCAATCAGCGTCAGGTCCCCGGAGACGACTTTGACCTTCGCCCCGATGCCGTCGCGGTTGCTCTTGACGCCGACCGTCCTGACCTTCACGAAGTTATTCCCATTGCCTCCGTCGTTTCGCAGCGCTTGCGGCGGGCCGTCCAGATCGTTGACAACCATATCAATATCGCCGTCATTATCCAGATCGCCGAAAGCCACGCCACGCCCGGCGCGCTCCTGCATCAGCGGCGCGCCTGACTGCGCGGCGACTTCCGTAAAAGTCCCGTCGCGGTTGTTGTGGTGCAGCAGTTTGCGCTGGTGGTAGCCTTGCAACTGCGGGTAGACATGCCCGTTGGCGACGAACAGGTCGCCCCAGCCGTCGTTGTCATAATCGAGGAAATGGGTCCCCCAGCCGACCAGGGGTATGCTGACGGTGGCGACATTCGCCTTGTACGAAACATCCGTAAAAGAGTTGCGCCCGTCGTTGTGATAGAGCGTGTTGTACTCGTCCACGAAGTTGGTAATGAAAATATCGAACCGCCCGTCGTGATCGTAATCACCGACGGCAACGCCCATGCTCCCCTGCTCGGCTCCGTCCATGCTCAGCGCCGTGCCCGAGACAAACCCGATTTCCTTGAACGAGCCGTCGCCGTTGTTGTGGTAAAGCAGATTCGGCGTCGAATCATCGGCGACAAAAATATCGATCAGACCGTCATCGTCGAAGTCGCTGCAAACCACGCCCATCCCAAAATAGCCGTTCGGGTCGGAGACGCCCGCCTTTTTTGAGACATCGGTGAACGTGCCGTCGCCGTTATTGTGGAAGAGCGAGTCCCCCGCGCCGCGCATGCCCCTGGGTCCGCATTGTACTGCGATGCCTTTATATTGGCAGGTTTTGTCCTTGCCGAACTCCGGCAGATTCTGTAAGTCGTAATCCACGTAATTGGCGACGAAGAGGTCGAGCTTGCCATCATTGTCATAATCAACAAAAGCGGCGCCGGTTGACCATCGCGGATCATTCACGTTGGCAGTCTGGGTAACATCAGTGAAAGTTCCGTTGCCGTTATTTTTGAAAAGATGATTCGGCCCAAGGCAGGTCACATACAGATCATCGAAGCCGTCATTGTTATAATCGCCGACCGCCGCGCCCATTCCCCAACCCACATCGCCGACACCGGCCTTGTCCGTGACGTCGGTGAACGTGCCGTCGCCGTTGTTGTGATAAAGCGCGCTCCGGGTTTTTTCGCCTGACTTCATCAGATCAACGTTCAGCGAGTTGACGAAGTAGATGTCCAGCCAACCATCATTGTCGTAATCGAAGACGGCCACTCCGCCGCTCATTGATTCGACCAGATATTTCTTTTCCGGCGAGGCCACATGTCTGAATGTAATTCCGGCCTGCGCCGTGATATCCGTAAAACGGACTGTCACAGGCTGGTCGCCGATAATCGGAATTGAGAAGGCCAGCAGCAGGCTAACGATAGACGCCATGAGATGGACCGTTCTGATTAGCAAACTAGTAACCTTTCTGAGGGTAGTAGTGATAAAAAAGTGGCGCCGCTGTCGTTACTTCGTCGCGGAGCGACGCTTGAATTCAAGCGTCGCTGACAAGACGCAAGGCTTCTTCGTTATCCGTTCCCGGCGTTGAAACCTTGCCATTACCAAAATCATTTAAGTTTTGCGCCGGAGGCGCGGCGGAAATTAGCCGGTGGTAAAACCACCGGAAAGCCCGTCGATATTGCCTCTGCGCCCCGGCAGGGGCGCGGGACCCGAGCGCGATCCTGAACTATTTCGTCGAATTCGTTCACGTCCGGCGCCCCTGCCGGGGCGCGAAGAATTGGTCGCCTGGACCCGGTGGTTCCACCACCGGCTAATGTCCACTGCCCTTTCAGGGCGAAAAGCAGGAATCTCTAAACGCAAATGATTTGGATAATGACAAGGCGTAAAAACGCCGGGCTAAAGCCAGCATGCCGCCACGCGGCGGAAAACTCGGCGTTACCTTTTAATCGCCACTGCAAAGGTCACGGGTTTGTCTGGCCGCGCTCCTTGGCTTTGAGCCGGTTGGAGATTTCGAGCTGGCTTTCGCCTTCCGCCCTGCGCCCGGCGGCAAGATAAGCCCGCCCCAGTTGATAATGAACATAAGCCTCGTCGGGCTTGAGCTTCACGGCCGTTTCGAGTCTCTCCACGGCTTCCTTCGTGTCGCCTTGCAGCAGCAGCGCCTTTCCTAGTTCATAGTGCGCTTCGCCGTAATCGGGCCGCAATTGTATGATTTCCCGCATGAGCCTGATCCCGCGCTCGCTTTTCTGGCTCGCCAGCAGCGCAAAGCCGAGGTGGTATCTGGCCTGAATGTCATTCGGATTGATGGCGACCTCGCTCTCGAATTCTCGTGCCGCTTCGTCGAGCTTGCCTTGCTTCACATAAATCATGCCAGTGTAGAAGTGCGCCAGCCTGGTCTTATTGTCCAGCGCCAGAGCGGCTTTTAACTCTTCGAGCGATTTCTCCGTCTCGCCCTGGTCGTAGTACATCTGTCCCAGCAGGATATGAAGCTGAGGGCTGCTACCATGAAGAGTGATCATCCGCTGCGCGATCTGGTCCGCGGCTTCCCGTTTATTCTGCTTGATGAGCGAGATGGCGAGCATGTAATAGAGGCCGGCGTCATTGGTTTTCACCGAGATGACGTCGGAGAGCAAGCTGGAAGCGCCCGCATAGTTATCCGTCATGAAGTAGCTCGTTCCGAGCAACTGCTTCGCCGCGACGTTGGCCGGGTTGATTTTCAGTTCGCTCTCAAGCGGCAAAATCGCCTGCTGGTACAACTCGGCCTTGTAACAGGCCAATCCCCAGTTGAAGTGAATCTCTCCCAGTTGCGGATTCCACCGGGCGGCCTGCGCGAACTGTTCAGCCGCCGCGCGAAAATCCTGCCGCTCGGCGCGCAGCAGTCCGATGTTGTTGTGGGCGCTGGCGACCACTTTGGCGTAGTAATCCGCGCCGCTCGTTAACTCCCCGGCGCCTTTTTCATCAAGCGCCA
>Ga0126377_10002251_pt1 | contig 13187 bp, 8 predicted proteins | sample PanSoiMetPlot_22_FD_92647 | JGI IMG/M metagenome (GOLD analysis project Ga0126377, IMG submission 92647) | Tropical forest soil microbial communities from Panama - MetaG Plot_22 | ecosystem: Environmental > Terrestrial > Soil > Tropical forest > Bulk soil | place: Panama | collected 2016-02-17
CCGCAACGCGGCCGCAAAGCTCTGCCCTTCCTGTACTCGGTGTCGAACTTCATCCAAACCGCGGGCCATGTATCGGTTTGAGAGCGACCGCACCGCGATTTCGAGCGCGTTCACCAGCGGAATGCCGCCGCCGAGCAGCGTCGACAACATGCGCGCCGCCTGCGCAGTGAAGAATTTCTTTGCCGTCGTCCCCGCCCACGGGATCCTGAGGATCATCTGATCGAGCTGGATTCGTTGGGCCGGCTGACGAGTCCACATGTACAGTACGACGACAGCTCCGACAATCACTACCGCGATGAGCCACGCGTTGGCGACCGCCGCGTGGGACGCCGCCATGATGAGTCTCGTCGAGAGCGGTAACGGCTTGTCGAAGGTCGCGTAAAAATCCGAAAAGGCGGGAACGGCTTTCAGGAGGATGATCGCGATCAAGATCATCATCATGGTGACGAGAATGGCAGGGTAAATGAGTGCAGACAGCGTCCGCCGTCTGACACCTCCGACCAGTTTCTCGTACGCCACGTATCGCCGGATCACGGCGTCGAGGCTGCCGCTTCGCTCGCCGGCCATCAACGACGCCGAATACACCGCGGGAAACATGTCGCCATGCGCACCAAAGGCGTCCGATAACGCAGTTCCGCTGACGACTTTCTCGTACACACCGTCGAGGACCGCCTTGAATGTCGGATTCGTCACCCGCTGACGCAGGATTTCGAGCGACTGCGTGAGCGGCATGCCCGCTTTCAGAAGCGTGGCCAACTCTTGATTGAAGACAACAAATTCCTGCCGTTTCACCCGCCGCCGGCGCGTGGATCCGGACAGGCCAGGCACCCATCCTCTCGGCTGGAGGGACAGGACGAACAGACCTTTTTCCTCGAGCTCCCGACGGAGTCGGGCCTCGGTATCGGCTATGTAGATACCTTCGACGATTTCACCGGTGGGTGTTCCAAGCCGACAGCGGAATTCCATTCTTCAGTTAGACCTCAGACCTATTGTTTCGGCTCGACGAAGACATGGAATACCCGCACGCCGAGTTCTCTAGAATCCAAGCTCTTCAATTGGGGGATTGAAGCAGGAACAAACGTTTTATCGACGACGATCGACAAATCAACGTTCTCGCCAGTGCCCAACTTCTCCGGGGGCAGCGAGATACGTCTCAATTCCGGCCGGCCAGCGGCCAGGGGGAAGGAATCGACCACGGCCTGGCCGGCGCGCACTTCAACCTGCTGCGGCCCTGAGAAGGCCATAGCCGGCTGGTCTAATTGGATCATCAGCAGTGTATCGCGCTTTGGGTTCCGGAACGACAAGTTCCCTTGTTTCTTCGACCATTGCCACCCATTCCCGCTGGAACTGTCGGTGACCTCCGCGTCGTACCACCCGTTCCTGAAGACCACGAAATAGCTGTCGGCCGCCAGTCGGATGGCGAGGGAGCCGACTCGAATCGCGCGATCGCCGGTGTTCTCTCCGCCCAGCGGCACGCGCCCCCCCGTCTTCTTCGAGTAGAGGCCAACCTCGATCTGCGCGTCGCCGACATAGGGGACCCTCGGGACGAACATCGTGCGCGTGTACTCGATGGTCGAACCAGGCTTCCACTCGCGCGCGGGCGTGGGCGGCTGGTGGTCGTCGCCCCATAGCTGCTCGCGATCGGAGTCCAGCACGTGGACGAAGACGGTGTAGTCCTCGGTCAGCGCGGGTGCATTGGGTGCCATCACGAAACGGTAGGTCATCTCGATCGGACTTCCGATCGAGGCCTCGGTTCGACTGAGCTTCAGTGATGGCGTCGCGATGGGTGTCGCCTCGTCTTTCTTGCGGCCACAGGCGACGAGGACACCTGCCAGTATCAGCAGGAAAAACAAGCGTGTAGAGCGCGTGAGCATCGCGGTGGAATGATACTATCTCCGGCGCATGGCATCAGAGGCGCTCGGCATGGTGGAAACGCGAGGTCTCATCGGCTCGGTGGAAGCCGCCGACGCGATGGTCAAGACCGCCAACGTCGTGCTCGTCGGGAAGGAATACATCGGGGCGGGATATGTGACAGTGCTGGTACGAGGCGATGTCGGTGCGGTCAAGGCCGCGACCGACGCGGGAGCGGCAGCGGCGCGCCGGGTCGGCGAACTGGTGTCGGTCCATGTGATCCCACGGCCGCATACCGACGTCGAGCGCATCCTGCCGAAGACGTAGCTCACAGCGCGTCGACACCCTCGGCGACGCATCGCAGGTCATGGCCGCTCAGGACATTCAGCCCCAGACTGACAAGGATCTCGCCTCTGTCGCCGAGGCACGAGCCCTTGCGCGTGCGGCGCGCCAGGCGCAGCCCGTTCTCGCCGAACTCTCCCAGGAACAGATCGACCGCATCGTCACCGCCATGGCATCAGCGGTGACGCCTCATGCCGAAGCGTTGGCCGCGCTGGCCGTCGAAGAGACCGGCTACGGCGTGGTTGCGGACAAGGTTCAAAAGAACCTGTTCTCGTCGCGCCAGGTGTACGAGTTCATCGCGCCGATGAAGACCGTCGGCGTCGTCAATCGGATCGAAGACAAGAAGGTCGTCGAGATCGCCGAACCCTTCGGTGTCGTCGCCGCCATCGTTCCGTCGACCAATCCGACATCGACCGCGATCTATAAGGTGCTGATCGCGCTGAAGGCGCGATGTCCGATCGTCATCAGCCCCCATCCTTCCGCAGCCCGGTGCATCACACGGACGGTCGAGATCATGGCCGAGGGCGCCACGCAGGCGGGGGCGCCTGCCGGGAGCATCGGGTGGATGAAGACGGTCACCCTCGAAGGCACGCAGGAGCTGATGAAGCACCGCGACGTCGCCGTCATTCTGGCAACTGGCGGCCTCGGGCTCGTGCGCGCGGCATATAGCGCCGGCAAGCCGGCGTACGGTGTGGGCCCTGGCAATGCCCCCTGCTACATCGAGCGCACAGCCGATCTCGAAAAGGCGGCGCGGGATATCGTGCTCGGCAAGACCTTCGACAACGGCGTTCTCTGTTCGTCACCGAATTCGGTGGTCGTCGACGAGTCAGTCGCGGAGGAATCACGCCGTCAGTTTCAGGCGCAGGGCGCGCACTTCATGAACGACCGCGAAATGGACGCACTCGCGAAAGCGCTCGTCACGCCGCAGCGATTGCCCAATCCGGCACTGGTCGGTCGAAGCGCTGCGCAGATTGCCCAGCAGGTCGGCATCGTCGTTCCACCGGGTACGCGAGCGCTCATCGCACCGCTCACCGGCGTCGGTCGGGACTACCCGCTGTCGATCGAAAAGCTGTGCCCGGTTTTGTCGTGGTACGTGGTCAGGGACTGGATGGAAGGGTGCGAACGCTGCATCCAGATCCTGCGCTACGGGGGCATGGGCCACACGATGTCGATTCACTCGAAGAACGAAGATGTCATCCTGCAGTTCGGCCTCAAGAAGCCCGCGTTCCGAATCTGCGTGAACACGCCGACGACCCACGGATCGATTGGACTGACGACGGGCCTTGACCCGGCGATGACGCTGGGGTGCGGCGGACCAGGTGGCAACATCACGTCAGACAACATCTCGCCGCGCCACCTGCTCAACATCAAGCGTCTGGCGTACGAGCTCCGTCCCGCGGTTCCCTCTGCGGCAATCAAGTCGGGATCGAGTGCAGCCCCGTCGTCGGCCCCGCCTCAGCCGGCACTGCCGCAAGCGACCGTGAGAGATACCCCGAAGGGCATCTCGGCTCAGGCGCTGGCATCGAGGATCGACAACTTTCTCGCATCTCGTGGGTATCGTCCGACGGACCCAGCTTCTTCGGTATCCCCCTCAAACCAGAGCGCGGACACGACCGCTCGTGGCGATAGTCCGGCTGAGTTTGTGTGTGAAGAGGACGTGCGCGCCGCGATCCGAAGCGGTCGGAAAATTCTGGTAGGTGAAAGAACGATCGTGACACCGTCCGCGCGGGACCTTGGTGAGTCGGAGCAAGTGTTCGTCGAGGGGAGCTGGCCGCGATAGCCATGATTGCACGCAACTGCTCGTCACGGCTGAGCCATAACGCGCATTCGCTTTACCCTCCGATCAGCCGGATGCTAGAGTACGCTGACGAAAATGCCGACAGCATTCCACGGCCTGACAAGGGCGTTCGTCGTTGCCCTGACGCTCGTGATCGTGACCGCTGCCTGCGGGGCCAAGGTGCCACCCAACGTGAGCACGGCCCCAGTGCCCGCAACTCCAGCTACTCAAACACCCGCGCCCGCTGACAGCCAACCGGCGGTCGCCGCTATCCCAGCGCCGGCGCCGACGCAACGCGCCGATGCCTCGCCCGTTCAGCCGGTCGTCGCGGTTCCTCAGGCGGGAACGGTTCAGGAGAAATCTGAACCGGCGCCCATCGATCAGTTGCTCGAGATCTCGACAACTGAGAAGACGGTCCCCGCCACCCAGGAGCTGGAGAAGATTGTCGCGCACGATCTCGAGACCACCACGTACGACATCGAAATCCCACTCAACGACCGTGTCCTCTCGTATGTAGAGCTCTTCACAGGTCGATTGAAGGGCTTTCTCGAGGAGGGCTTGAATCGCAGTGCGCGGTTTCTGCCGATGATCCAGGATGTCTTCCGCGCGGAAGGACTCCCGCTCGACCTTGCCTACGTTCCGCTCATCGAGAGCGCATTCAAGCCGAATGCGCTGTCCCGCGCGCAGGCCAAGGGCATCTGGCAGTTCATGCACGGCACTGCGCTCGAGAACGGCCTCCAGCACGATTGGTACATCGACGAACGATCGGATCCTGAAAAGGCAACGCGGGCAGCGGCCAAGTATCTCAAGACGCTCTACGGCATGTTCGACGACTGGCATCTCGCGCTGGCGTCGTACAACGGCGGGCCGGGTCGCGTCCAGCGCGCGATCGATCGTTCGGGACGGACCGATTTCTGGCAGCTCTCCGAGAGCACGCGCTATCTCCCGCGCGAGACGTGCGACTACGTGCCGCTGATTCTCGCTGCGGTGATCATTGCCAGGAACCCCACGCAGTACGGGATGAACATCGAGCCGATTGAAGCGCCCGCCTTCGAAACGGTCACGCTCGCCAGGGCGGTCGACCTCCGGCGCATCGCAGAGTGGACGGGAGCGTCAGTCGAGACGATTCAAGATCTCAATCCCGAGCTCCGTCGCTGGACCACGCCGCTTCGCTCCACAGCCTACGGGTTGAAGGTGCCGATGGGGAGCGCGTCGGTGGTGGGCGCGCACATGGCGGGGATGGCGTCCGACGATCTGGCCTCGCTGAATCACTACACGGTGAAGAAGGGCGAGACGATGCTCGGCATCGCGAAGAAGCTGCGCGTCACGCGATCGGATCTGGCGGAGGCGAATTATCTCTCGACCAGGGCGACTCTTCGCGCGGGTCAGAAACTCATCATCCCTCGCGAACCGGCGCTCGTGGTCGCTGCCCGGCAAGAGACAGCGCCCTCGCGCGCTGCGGTGCGGTCCGACACGCGTGTCGACGCCGTGAATGCGAGCAATACGCTGTCATCTCGTTCGCCAGCCAGAATCGAGAGCACGAAGCCCGTGCGCGTCACCCACCGCGTGAGGCAGGGTGAGACGCTCTTTGCCATCGCGCTGAAGTACGACACGACCGTACAGTCGCTGAAGGAATGGAATCACCTCCGAGGTAACGTCATCAAGGCGGGTCAGCGTCTGACGATTTACCAGAGAACGGCGGTTGCGACGGACTAACCGCCTTCGGCGCGCCGCCGTGGCCTTGGGGCCACGGCGCGCCTCCACACGGTCACTCAGCATCCCGAAAACGAGCTCGGAACTGCGCTATCGCCGCGGAAGGATCCGAGCCGCGTCCGAGCGCATGCGCTTCGCACGCGGCGTAGACCTTCGCCCACTCACGATACATCGCGTGACGATGCGCATCAGGTCTGATGCGTGAGCTGGCGCGCGGCTCTGTGAAGCCGCCGACGACTTCCTCCCACCTCACAGATGGCCCGCTTGCGTTCATGTGTGCGTGTGCCGCGCGCAACGCCGCTCCAAGAGCGGCCGAATTGGCCACCTCCAACTGATAGACGTCGGCTCCGAAGACGTCGGCCATCACCTGCAGGATTTCGCGGTTGGCCGCTGCTCCACCAGTCGCGTGAATGGTGTCGACATCGACGTTCATCCAGGACGAGTGCAGCATCATCGCGATCTGCTGCGACTCGACCAGCGCTCGAACGACCGTGTCCCCATCGTCGGAGCTCGCGTATCGCCGCACTCCCCGAACACGGACGTTCGGCGTGATCTCCGGCTCGAACCATGGGAGGATGACGCCACCCGCGGTCGGTGGTGTGCTCGCGATCGATTGTGAAAACTGCGGCCACGTCATGTGCGCGACATCGCGGACACGCTCACGAGCGAGCGACCCGTTCTGAAACACTGTCAGGCCCATGAACGCGCCGGTCGGCGATCCGAAGACATGGCCGGTGCCGGATTCGTCGACGCGTGGTTCGTTCATCACACCGAACACTGTGTCGCTCGTGCCCATCGACACGGCGATTCGACCCTCCCGGACCAAGCCGGTTCCAATCAGACTGCAGGGATTGTCGCCTGACCAGACAATCACGCTGGCCGCCGGGTATCCGTACCGCGATTGCCAGTATCGCGATAAGGTGCCAACACACGCCCACGGAACCGCCAGTGATGGCAGCTTCACCTCTAGATCCGTTGTCGTCGCACGCACGGCCGATGTCCACCACTGGCTCGAGGCGAGGTCCATCAGATTCATGCCGGACCCGTCCCCTGTATCGATCGCGGCGTGTTGACCTGCCAGGAGCGACGCGAGAAACGAGCTCACCAGGTGAACGCGGTCAGTCGCCGCGTACGCCGCGGGAGCATCTTTGAAGAACTTGCGAATCTGCGGCCCGGTGAACCGCTCGAATGCGCGCGATCCGGTACGGCGGGCGAGCTCGGCTTCCCCACCGACGGCTGCCGTGATTTCAGCGCACTCCTGTGTCGTACTCGAATCCATCCAGATCGGCGATTCCTCTCGTGAGAAGACATCGCGGATCTGAGCGACGAGCGGCGCGCCGGGGTCGAGGGATGCCAGCACCTGCGTTGCGCTGGCGTTCAAGAACACGCTGCCATGCTGCTGCGCCGATCCGGACACTGCGGCGAGATCACGAACGTCGATGTCGTTGGCAAGTTGACCGAGCATCAGATCGAGCGCCTCGGCCCACATCTGTGGCGGCGACATCGCCACTTTGGGATCGTCATGGGGCAGCACACCATGGCGTGTGCGGTAGTGCGGAAGGACCTCGTCGAAGGCGAACGAACGCGTCTGGACGACCCGACGAGCGCTGCCGGAGATCTCGATGACGACGGCCGACAGGCTCTGGGTGCTCGAGTCGAGACCGAGGTAGAGGGCCACGTCGCGTGTGGTGCCTCTCTGTCAGACCCCGAGAAGCAGATCGACGACGAGCTGATCGAGGCGCTCGTACGGCAGACGACGAGCGGCCAGCGTCTGGCGGTCGAACGCGCGCGCCTTGAGTGCTGAGGCACGCTGCGGTGTGTACGGACCGATCGGAGCGACGCCGTCCTGATCGCGAATCTCGGCGAGCAGCGCCTGGATGCCGGCGTGCTCGCAGAACTGCCGGGCCTTGTCCTTGAGAATCAGATAGGTGCGCATGCACCCGCGGGCAAAGTCCCACACGCCCTCTTCGTTCTCCGTCCGGTAGGCATGCGCATCGAAATGCCGTGGACCGTCGTAGCCCGATTCTTCGAGCAGCTTGACCAGGAAGAACAGCGGCTTGATCGACTCCGACGCAAAGCGAAGGTCCTGATCGAATCGGCCCGGCTTCTGATCGTTGAGATCGATGTGAAACAGCTTCCCCGCCTCGATCGCCTGCGCCACGACATGAACGAAGTTCAGCCCCGCCATCTGTTCGTGCGCGACTTCAGGATTGACGCCGACCATGTCCGGGTAGTCCAGTGTCGGAATGAACGCGAGGTAGGAGGCGGTCGTCGCGAAGTAGATGTCGCCGCGCGGCTCGTTCGGCTTGGCCTCGAGCGCGAATCGCAACTCGTACCGCTGATCGCGCGCATACCCGCACAGGAAATTGATCGCGTCGCGAAAACGTTTGATCGCCTCGACCGGATCCTTGGCGGCGTCGACTTCAGCGCCCTCACGACCGCCCCAGAACACATAGGTTCGCGCTCCGAGCTCCACACCGAGATCCATCGCGCGCATCGTCTTTTGAAGCGCGTATGCACGAACCTGCGGATCGTGCGAGGTGAACGCCCCGTCTTTGAACACGGGGTCGGTGAAGAGATTCGTTGTCGCCATCGGCACGGTCATGCCGGTTGATGCGAGCGCCGCCTTGAAGGCGTGCACGATCTGATCACGTTCAGCCGCCGTGGCATCGATGGGCACGAGGTCGTTGTCGTGGAAGTTGACGCCCCAGGCACCGGCGTCGGCGAGCTCGTGGACGGCCTTGACCGGATCGAGCGCGGGGCGCACGAACTCGCCAAAGGGATCGCGGCCTCGATTGCCGACAGTCCAGAGGCCGAATGTGAATTTGTCTGCGGGAGACGGAGTCAGAGTCATCGCGATTAGCCGTTGAAGTAAAGATAGGCGCCAGCAATCAGCGACAGGACGATCGCGGAACTGATGACATCCAGTCTCGTCCAACTGCGGCGCGACACGCGTTGCTGTTCTGGCGTCACCGTCGCGTAGGTCAATCCGATCAGCGCCGACTCGCGCGGTGGTGTCGTCGCGTAGCTGACCGCGATGAGCACTGCCACCGACACGAGGAAGATCAGAAGGCTGTAGTACTGAAAGTACACATTGTTGACGATCCAGAAGATCGATCCTGGTGCGTAGCCGTGCTCGTAGCCGGCCATGCCCAGCGTGACCGGCGTATCGATGACCAGACGAATGAGACCGAGCGCGAAGCCGGTCAGCAGTGCGGCCAGACATCCCGCGGCCGTGAGGCGCCGCACGAATACTCCAAGGAAGAACACCGCAGCAATCGGCGGTGCGAGATAGGCCTGCATGCCCTGAAGGTACTCATAGAGCCCGCGAGCTCCCTGGATGACCGGGATCCAGGCGAGCGCGATCAGCACCATCACGGCTGTAGCGACTCGTCCCATCCACACCAGCTGCGCCTGTGTGGCTCGAGGTCTGAGCTTGCGGTAGAAGTCGATCGTGAAGAGCGTGGATGACGCGTTGAATGCACCGGCGAGCGAGCTCATGAGCGCGGCCAACAGTCCTGCGACGACGAGTCCGCGAAGGCCTGCCGGCATGACGTGCCGAACCATCAAAGGAAACGCGGCCTGAGCGGCGACCGGCACTACATCGCCCCGCGCATCGACGAGGACGCCGAGCGGCGGCACCTTTCCGGTCCTGGCGAGCGCCAGGGCAATCATGCCCGGGATGATGAAGACGAAGACCGGCAGCAGCTTGAGGCACGCGGCGAAGATGGTCCCCCGGCGAGCCTCGCGTTCGTCCGGAGCACCCAGCGTGCGCTGGACGATGTACTGATCCGTGCACCAGTACCAGAGCCCCACGATCGGCGCACAGAGCAACATGCCCGGCCAGGGATAGTTCTGGTTGAAGTACCACGCCATCCGCCCGCCTTCGCTGATCGGCGACCAGGTGCCTTCGACGCCGTGAGGCACGAACGGCTTCCACAAATTGAACAACTCGGGCGAGAGCGCCGTGCGCAGCTCGCCCCATCCGCCGAGACGCATCAGTCCGAACACGGTGAGGAGCAGCGATCCAAGCACCAGCACCGCGGTCTGGACCGTATCGGTGTACGCGACTGCCCGCATCCCGCCCACAATCGTGTAGAGTCCCGTGAGCACGACCACCAGCACCGAGCCGATCCAGAAGCTGTTGAAGACGGCGTTGCCGATCTGGATGCGCATCTCGGGCAGCAGCACGCCGAAAACCACGCCGCCGGCAAAGATGCCGACCGCCATCTTCGTGAGCACGTACGCCACGAGCGAGATCAGCGACAACACCCAGCGTGCCGTCGACGAAAACCGGCGCTCGAGAAACTCCGGCATGGTGTAGACCTTCGAGCGCAGGTAGAACGGCACCAGCACCCAACCCAGGACGAGCAGACACCAGGCGTGCAATTCGTAATGGGCGAGGGCGACACCGCTCGTTGCGCCTGCGCCCGCCAGACCGATCAGATGCTCGGACCCGATGTTCGACGCGAAGATGGATGCGCCGACGACGATCCATCCCAGATCGCGGCCGGCCAGGAAGTAGTCGTCGGCCGTGTTCCGGCTGCGAGCGACCGACCACCACGTCAGACCGAACAGCAGGGCGAAGTACACCGCGATCATCAACCAGTCGAGCGCGACCATGGAAGGCGTAGCATAGCAAGGTATGCCTGGCGAGGCTCCGTTGCCTCGCGAGGCCCACCGTCTTCTGCCCGCACTCCGTGCGGGCGAGCCGTCTTGACCGGGGAAAACATGACTCATATGTCACGAATCGAGGCGGTCAAGACGGCTCGTCTGCGTCCGCTGCGATCTGCAGCCGTGTGCTGGTGTCTGCAAGCGATCCTGGCGGTGCTCGGAGGCGGGCAGGCGCGAGCGGAGACCGGATACGACGGCTGGCTTCGCTACGCCCCGATCGAGCCTGCTCTTCGAGACAGATTTGCGTCGGTCCCTCGCCGGCTCGTCCTGCTGGGCGATTCGCCGGTACTGCGCACGGCGCGTGACGAAACCGTTCGCGGCCTGACCTCGATGCTCGGTGAGCCGGTCGTGTCCCAAGCGAGTCGCGGCGGCGAAGCGGTGATTCTGCTCGGCGTGCTCGATCGTGTTCGCGCGTCGGTCGACGACCCGGCAATGCCGTCGCAGCTTCGAGCCGATGGCTTCTGGCTCGGACGCGTCGCCACCCGTCAGGGCCCCGCGCTCGTAGTGGCCGGCCAGAGCGATCGCGGTGTGCTCTATGGTGCGTTCGCCCTCCTTCGCCGAATCGCCATGCACGCCGACGCCGGGCAACTCGACGACCGCGAGGAACCCTCGGCATCGATCCGATGGGTCAACCACTGGGACAATCTCGACGGCACGATCGAACGCGGCTATGCGGGACGATCGATCTTCTTCGACAACGGACGTGTCGTCCAGGATCTCACGCGCGTTCGCGACTACGCGCGTCTGCTCTCCTCCGTCGGCATCAACGGGCTCACGATCAACAACGTCAACGCAAACCCTCAGGTCATTACCGACGCGTTCCTGCCGCAGCTCGCCCGCGTGGCTGATGTCCTGAGACCATGGGGCATCAGCCTGTCGGTCTCGATCGATTTCAGCAGCCCGACAAAGATCGGCGGGCTGGACACGTTCGATCCGCTCGACCCGCGAGTCGCAGCCTTCTGGAAAGATCGTGTCGACGCGATCTATCGAGCGGTGCCCGATCTTGGCGGCGTCGTCCTCAAGGCCGACTCCGAAGGCCGGCTCGGTCCGTCGGCGTACGGCCGGACCCACGCCGACGCCGCAAACGTGATCGCACGCGCCCTCGCTCCCCGTGGCGGGCTGATCTTCTATCGCGGCTTCGTCTACGACCACCTCATGGACTGGCGCAATCCGAAGAACGATCGCGCCCGCGCCGCCTACGACAACTTTCACGCGCTCGACGGGCAGTTCGACGCGAACGTCGTTGTTCAGATCAAGCATGGGCCGATCGATTTCCAGGTTCGCGAACCGCCGTCTCCGCTCTTTGGCGCCCTGCCGAACACCAACAAGGTGATCGAGCTGCAGATCACGCAGGAATACCTCGGACAGCAGCGCCACGTCTGCTTCATCGTCCCGATGTGGAAGCGTGTGCTCGATTTCGATCTGCAGGTGAAGGGCACCGGGACGCCGGTCAAGAGCTTCGTGTCGGGCCGCCTGTTCGGCCGGCGTGACGCCGGGTTCGTCGGTGTGTCCAACATCGGGCGCGACGTCAATTGGCTCGGACACGACCTCGCGATGGCGAACCTGTACGGCTTCGGCCGGCTCGCCTGGAACCCCGATCTTCCGTCGCGAGAGATCGCTGAGGAGTGGACGAAGCTGACCTTCAACGACAAACCGCTGGTTGTCGAAGTGACGGTCGGTATCCTGCTCGAATCGTGGCCGACCTACGAGCAATACACCGGCCCGCTCGGCGCCGGTACGCTCACCGACATCATCGGCGTGCACTACGGTCCGGGGATCGAATCATCCGAGCGAAACGGTTGGGGCCAGTGGCATCGCGCAAATGGAACCGGCATCGGCATGGATCGCACGGCCGCAACCGGCACTGGCTTCGTGTCGCAGTACTCGCCGGCGGTGGCCGCAATGCTCGAATCGCGTGCGTCGACACCTGAGGAGCTGCTGCTCTTCTTTCATCACGTGCCCTACACCTACAAGCTGCGCTCGGGCGAAACGGTCATTCAATACATCTACAATTCCCACTATCAGGGCGCCATGAACGCGGCCGCGTTCGTCGAACGATGGCGGCGGCTCGGACCGTTCATCGATCCCGAGCGCTTCGCCTCCGTACTGGCAAAGCTCGAATATCAGGCTGGGCACGCGATCGTCTGGCGCGATGCGGTGACCAGCTGGTTTCGGTGGGTGTCGGGCATTCCTGATGCGACAGGACGGCGACTTCCCGGCCGCGTCGAAGCCGAATCGATGACGCTCGATCGATTTGCTGTGACAGCAGTGACCCCCTGGGAAACCGCCTCAGGCGCCCAGGCGGCGGTGTGCGCCGCAGGTGGACTCTGTGTTGCTCACCATCGTTTTCAGGGAACCGCGGGCCTCTACGACATCGCGGTCGGGTACTTCGATGAGAACGACGGTGAGGCGAGATACGGCGTGTCGGTTGGCGCTCGCCGGATCGACAGCTGGGTTGCCGATGGGCAGTTCGGATCCGCGAGCCCGAATGGGCACACGGCGACGCGACACACGGTGCGTCGTGTGACGCTGAAACCGGGCGATGAGATCATGGTCGATGTGAACACGACGCCACCCGATGGCGGCGCGTTCGACTACATCGAAATCGTGCCGGCCAGGGATTAGTGGGATGTATCAGCGATTTCCGACCGCCACAGACGGGTCTCAAACAGTCCATTAGAGATGTCGACGATCGAGACGGAGCAGTTGTCGCGCGAGTACGGCCCCAAGCTCGCGCTGTCCGATTTGAACCTCCGCGTCGAACCGGGTGACATTCTCGGATTCCTCGGACCAAACGGCGCGGGCAAGTCGACCACTGTCAAGATTCTCA
>Ga0126377_10002252_pt1 | contig 13186 bp, 12 predicted proteins | sample PanSoiMetPlot_22_FD_92647 | JGI IMG/M metagenome (GOLD analysis project Ga0126377, IMG submission 92647) | Tropical forest soil microbial communities from Panama - MetaG Plot_22 | ecosystem: Environmental > Terrestrial > Soil > Tropical forest > Bulk soil | place: Panama | collected 2016-02-17
CGAGCGCGTGGGAGCTGACGGTCACGTCATTGAACCGCTCGATCAGGAGGGCGTGCGCAAGGCTATTAGACTTCTAGTCGAGCACCACCGAATCGAGGCTCTGGCCGTCTGCTATCTGTTCTCGTTCCGCAATCCAGCGCATGAGCAGCGCACCCGCGAAATTGCGGCGGCCGTGGCACCCCAATTGCCGGTTTCGCTGTCGTGTGAAATCGATCCTCAATTTCGGGAGTACGAGCGGACGTGTGTCACTGCTTTTGACGCCTACGCGCGTCCAGTCATGTCAGGGTACCTCAAGCGATTAGGGGCAGTTCTCGCGCACGTGGGAATTAAAGCACCGGTCGAGATGATGCAGTCACGAGGGGCGGTCGCGAGCGCGGCACGGATCCTTGAGCGGCCGGTCGTATCCTTGCTCTCCGGTCCTGCGGGAGGCGCGCTCGGTGGTGCCATCGTGGGGCTACGGGCGGGTTATCCTGATTGCGTGACCCTGGATATGGGCGGCACGAGCGCCGACATAGCGGTGATCCACGGCGGTCTGATGGTGCCGACGCGGGAAGGGCGCATTGGCGGCTATCCCCTGCGCGTGCAAATGGTCGATGTCCATACCATCGGCGCCGGCGGTGGTAGTATTGCGCGGCTGGACGATGGTGGCGCTTTGAAGGTGGGGCCAGACAGTGCCGAGGCGGACCCGGGTCCCGCCTGCTATGGCCGCGGTGGCACTGCGCCAACGGTGACGGATGCCAGTCTGGCCCTCGGTTTGCTCGACGCTCAGAGCTTTGCCGGCGGCATCCGGCTCGATCGCTCCCGCGCCGAGGCAGCGCTTGAGGGCATCGCACGCCGATTGGGCTCCCGGCAGCGCGCGGCACATGGTGTCCTCACGGTCTGTAACGAGGCGATGGCGGAGGCCATCCGTGCCGTGACCGTGCGACGCGGCATCGATCCGAGAGGGTTTGCGCTGATCGCCCTCGGCGGTGCCGGGCCGGTGCACGCAGGGCGCATTGCCCGGGCACTCGGGATAAGAACCGTGGTGGTCCCGCTCCGGCCCGGCGTGCTCGCGGCAGAGGGGCTTCTCTATGCTGCCGTTGAAGAGGCACGGCACACCACCTTCTTCTGGCCGGCGGTTGCGGCAACTGCGCAGACGCTGCGCTCCACGCTGGAGAGATTAGCGGCTGAAGCGCGCGCCAAGCTCTCGGCAACAATTGCGGGGGGAGAGGCGGAATATATCCGCTACGCCGCTGACATGCGCTATATTGGGCAGTCCTACGAGCTGGAGGTTGCCGTCGATCTTGCCACAGCGGACCCCGTGCTGGGCGCTGTCGTGGGCTTTCATGCCGCGCATCGGACTGCATACGGGCGAGCCCAGGAGACCGCGGCGGTTGAATTCGTCAATTTGCGCGCCGTAGCAGGCCGCTCACGGCAAGTGCCAGCCGAGGAAGGCACACTTCGGTCCGCCCGGGGCAGTTCGCCCGCTAGGTTTCGGCCGGTGTCGTTTTCCGCTGACGCCGCGCCGATGCAAACGCCCGTGTTTACCCGCTCTGCGCTGGTGGCCGGCTGGGAAATTGCCGGTCCAGCGGTCATCGAGCAGAGCGATACCACGACGGTCGCCTATCCCGGACAGACGTGCCGCTCAAATGCCTCCGGGGAGCTCATTCTGACATGGTCAGAGCGCGCATGACGGACACCTTCGACCCCGTCACACTTGAGGTTTTGCGCAATCGCTTCGATGCGATTGCGGCCGAGATCCAGTCCACGCTTCTGCGTGTCGCCTTTTCAGTGATCCTGAAGGAGGGCGAGGACTGCTCCGCCGCAATCTTCAACACGCGCGGGGAGATCATTGCACAATCGACCGCACTGCCCCAACACATGGGCGCCTTTATCCCGGCGCTGGCGCGAATTGTGACAGAATATCCGCTCCAGACAATGCGCGCAGGTGACGTCTATACCATGAACGATCCGCACGACGGCGGCACGCACCTGCCGGACCTGATCGTCGCTGCGCCAGCGGTGGTCGACGGGCGCATCGTCGCCTTCAGCGTTTGCTTGGCGCATCAGGAGGATTTCGGCGGCAAGGTAGCGGGCAGCATGCCGACCGACTCGACCGAGATCTACCAGGAAGGCCTGATTGTGCCGCCGCTCAAGTTGTACGACGCCGGACGGCCGGACGCGACCCTGTTCAAGATGATCGAGAGGAACGTGCGGCTGCCGCGGCAGGTGCTGGGTGACATTGATGCGCAGGTTTCTGCCGTGACTGTTGGCTGCCAGCGTATCGTTGATCTCTGCCGTTCAGAGGGTACCGATCAGATCTCGGCCTATATGGACCACCTACTCGACTATGCCGAGCAGCGTACCCGGGCGTGCATTGCCGCCATCCCCGACGGGGTTTACCAGTTCACGGACTACATGGACAACGATGGAATTACTCTCGATCGCCGGGTGCCGATCTCGGTTGCTATTACGATCAAGGGCAGCAACGCCATCGTCGATTACGCTGGAACGAGTGTCCAGGTTCAAGGTCCGATCAACGCACCAATCTCGGGCGCGCGCGCATCCGTCTACTTCGCCTTCCGTTGCATCACAGACCCTGAGATCCCGAACAATCATGGCTGCTATCGGCCCATCGAGGTGGCGGTGCCGAATGGTTCGTTGCTTAATCCGTCGCTCGCTGCTCCCGTCGCCATCCGCGCCCACACTCTGAAGCGCGCCGCCGACACCGTGCTCGGCGCTCTGGTGCAGGCTGTGCCCGGCCGGGTGCCGGCAGCCCCGGCCGGCAGCATCAGCTGCGTCTCGTTCGGAGGTTTACATGCTGGTGCACGTTATGGCTTGTCGGACCTCATCGCAGGTGGCGGCGGCGCTCGCCCGCAGCTGGACGGCATCGAGGCAGTGGATACCGATGTTTCCAACTGCATGAACGTGCCGGCGGAGGCGATCGAGATGAGTTACCCGCTGCGCATCCTCTACTATCGGCTGCGCTGCGACGGTGGGGGCGCCGGCAAGATGCGCGGCGGCACGGGGGTCGAGCGTGCCTTGCTGCTGACGGACGGAGAGGCTGTGGCCTCCTATCGCTCAGAGCGCCACTATACCTCGCCCTGGGGACTGTTTGGCGGCCGCGCCGCGCCGCGCTGGCAGACAAGCGTGCAGCGCCAGGGCGACGGCGTAGAGCAGGTGCCATCGAAGGCGCGATTGCTACTCGCCGCCGGCGATGTTCTGCGCGTGCTAACCGGTGGCGGTGGCGGCTATGGTGACCCGTTCGAGCGTGCCGCCGAGGCCGTCCTGTCCGATGTCTTGGATGGCAAGGTTTCGCGCCAGGCGGCGCGCGAGAGCTATGGGGTCGTCATCGACGCCGAGACCATAGATGAGGCACAAACGCGCCGCTTGCGGTCCGCGCGGAGGATTGGTGCGGCGGCGAGTTTGACCTATGATCGTGACGAGCCAATCGAGTGACGGCGAACGGAATCGGCGGGCAGTGGTAGGAGAGACGAGCGTGACCCAACTTCTCAGGAACAAGCGTAACCGCAAAATAGAGCGCGTGGCCCTGACACGGCGTCGCTTCATGGCACTCGCAGCCGGGACGACGACGCTATGCTTTGCTCCGGGCATCGGGCGCGCCCAGTCCGGTGGTACGATCAAGGTCGGTCACATCCAGCCGCTTACAGGACCTTCAGCCGCCTATGGGATTCGGGCGCGTGATGGTGCAATCATCGCCATAGAGGAGATTAACGCGGCGGGAGGGTGGACCGACGCCAAAGGTGCCAAATACCAGTTCGAGATGGCGGTTGGCGATATGGCCAACGATCCAAAGCAGGCAATCACCTTGTTTCGGCAATTCGCGACGGATGCACAGGTGATTGCGTCGCTTGGGCCGACGAACTCGGTGGGATATGTGCCGCTGGTGCCCGTGGCGGCGCAGATCAAGCTGCCCCTGATCGGCAACGGCTCGGGCGCGCCGATCAAGGAGTGGAATACCTACGCCTACCGCGTCAATCCGGTCTCAACGCTCGCGGTTCCGATCCTGGTGAAAAAGGTTGCCGCGAAACTGAATATCAAGCGCCTGGCCGTGATCTATGACCAGACACAGGACGCGCAGGCGGGCGACGCGGAAGTCTGCAAGCAACTCGCTGGGGCCGTCGGTTACGAAATCGTCGCGTTCGAAGCTTTCCGTGCCGGTGACCAAGATTTCTCGCCGCAGATCGCCAAGATCCGCAGCCTGCGTCCCGATGCCATCTATGTTGCGGCCGCGACAGGCGACGGCATCAAAGTTGTTTCGCAGATCCGTGAAACTGGCATCGACAAGCCACTAATCACAGGCTTCGGGTCCTTTCAGGATCCGGTCTACTGGGACGGCACGAAGGGAGCCGTCAAGGGAGACTACACCTGGTTGGCGCAAGATCTAAGCTCCCCCGGCGCGCAGCTCAAGGGCTTTCTGGATAAATACAACGGCCGCTTCCCGCAGCAGGAGGCAACGTCGTTCTCCACCTTCGGCTACGACAGTGTCCAGGTGCTCGTGGCGGCCCTGAAGAAGGCGGGAGAAGCCGATCGCGAGAAGCTTGCGGCGGTCTTGGCGGGTCTCGATGTAACCTCACCCATCGGCTCGCGGATCACGTTCAAGAACCCACCAGATGGCAACAACGTCAATCCCTCCGTCGTTATCGTACAGATCAATGGCCGCGGCACCTATGTTGCGGTGTAAGACCTTATGTTGCGCGTCGAGGCCCTGACCAAACGCTTCGGAGGGCTTGTCGCCGTCAACAACGTGAGTTTTGTCGTACCGTCCGGACGGGTGATGTCTATTGTTGGACCCAACGGCGCTGGCAAAACGACGATGTTCAATCTGATCACGGGACTGGAGGCGCCGGACCGGGGGGAAGTCTGGTTCGAGGAGCGGCGGGTTACGGGCTGGCCTCCACACCGCCTGGCGGCAAGTGGGATCGGGCGAACGTTTCAGAACATCCGCCTGTTCCAGCATCTCAATGCGCTTGAGAACGTTATGGTTGGCCGCACAGCGCGCACGCGTGCCGGTCTCTTTGACGCGCTAGGCTGGACGCGACTCGACCGCGATGAGCGCCAGGCCACGATCGAGCATGCTGAGTTGCTCCTGGACTGGGTCGGTGTCGGGGAAAACCGTTTTCGGATGCCGAGCGAGCTCCCCTACGGGGATCAGCGCCGCGTCGAAATTGCCCGCGCGCTCGCCATCGAGCCGCGTCTGTTGATCCTCGACGAGCCAACGGCCGGCATGGTGGCGCAGGAAGCGCACGGGGTAATCGACTTGATCGACCGCTTGCGCGAGGCGGGCGTCACCCTTTTACTTATAGAGCACAACATGAATGTTGTGATGGCGGTGTCCGATCGGATCGTCGTCATCAACTTCGGAGAGAAGATTGCCGAGGGCACGTCTGCCGAAATTCGGGCCGATCCGAAGGTGATCGAGGCCTATCTGGGGTCCGAGGAATGAGCGAGCTGCTCAAGGTCACGGATCTCGCCGTATCGTACGGCTCCGTGCCGGCCGTCGACGGGGTATCGCTGACCATCGAACCTGGCGAACTGCGGGTGATCCTAGGTGCGAACGGTGCTGGTAAGACGACAATTATCAAGACGCTACTCGGCCTACTACGGCCGCGTGCGGGACAGATCCGTCTCGACGGGCAAACCGACCTGCTGCGGCTGCGGCCGCACGAGATCCATCAGTTGGGGATCGCCTGGGTACCGGAAGGTCGGCAGCTTTGGAACACGCTAAAAGTGGTGGACAACCTGCGTCTCGGAGGCTTTGCGGAACCCGACAAGGCGCTGGTAGACCGCCGTATGGCGGCGATGTTCGAGCGCTTCCCACGCCTGCGCGAGCGTCAGGACCAGATCGCAGGTTCGCTTAGTGGAGGCGAGCAGCAAATGGTGGCAATCGCCCGCGCACTGATATCGGCGCCGCGACTGCTGTTGATGGATGAACCATCGCTTGGCCTCGCACCTAAAGTGGTGCGAGACGTATTTGGCCTCGTGCGCGAAATCAACAAAATGGGAATTGCGATCCTGATGGTCGAGCAAAATGCGCGGCAGGCCCTCGGAGTCGCCAATTGGGCCTACCTTCTGGAGACGGGTCATATCGTCGAGAGCGGATCGGCAGACGAGATCGGGCGTAAAGCGAGCGTTCAAGCCGTATTCCTGGGCGGGCACGCGTGACCGGAAGATAGCCATGGAACTATTTCTACAGCAGCTTGCCAACGGGCTCGTGATCGGCAGCACCTATTCCGTCGTGGCGATCGGCTTTGCGCTCGCCTTTACGGTGCTGCGCGTCATTAACTTCGCGCATCCCGACATCTTCATGGTCGGAATGTTTGCGGGGCTTGCGGTCACGGCGCAATGGCCGGCTTTCGGACTCCTTGTCGCCATGGTCGCAGGTGCCGCGGGTGCCGGTGCCGTGGGCTTCGTACTGGAACGCACGGTCATTGCGCCGCTGCGCGGGCGCGACGTGCTGATGACATTGATCGGCACGCTTGGTGTGGCGATCGTGCTGCAGAATGCTATGGCGCTCGTCGTTGGCCCCGACCCTGTCGCCTACCCGGCGCTATTGCCACGCCGCTTCATCGATATCGGCCCCGTTGCGCTGACGGTGCGACAGGTCGCCAACTTCGCGATCTGCCTGCTGCTGCTGGGGCTCGTCAGCCTCTATGTGCGGGGGACATCCTATGGTCGCGCGACGCGCGCCATTGCCGAGCGGCCCGATGTCGCCGCCGCATTCGGCATCCATGTGGCACGCATCTGCCAAATCACGATCCTGCTGGCTTCGATGATGGCCGGGGTTGCAGCGGTCTCAGTGGGAATGCTGTACGGTTCGGCATCAGCCTTCGTCGGGCTTCTCTACGGCCTCAAGGCCTTCATCTGCATGCTGGTGGCGGGAAACCGCTATTTCGAGGGTGTCATGGTGGTGGGCCTCGCCATCGGCATCATTGAGGCTCTGGTGACGGGCTATCTGTCATCTAGCTTACGCGATGCAGCGGCCTTTTTCGTTCTGATTGGGGTTCTGTACTTCCGACCGAACGGACTGTTCGGCTCGTACAACGCATGAGACGCCGACGATGAATTTCGCAGCCTTCGAGCCCATCGTTATCTTCACCCTACTGAACGTGGTGATGGCGCTTGGCCTCTATATTACGGCCCTGTCGGGCCAGCTTTCGATGGCAACGGCGGCGATCGCCGGTGTTGGTGGCTACACTTCGGCCGTCTTGACGGTCAAGTTTGCTTGGCCGTTTCTGCCGGCGGTGGTGGTAGCCGCGCTCGCAGGTGCCCTAGTGGGTACCTGCCTTGCACTCATCACGCTCAAAATGCGCGACTTCATCCTCAAGCTCACGACGTTAGCGTTCGGTGAGGCCCTCGCCGTCCTCGCGTTCAATTTTGACTACATCGGCGGTGCAAACAGCTTCACCGGGATTGGCCTCAAGACCACGATTTGGACGGCGCTTCTGGCGACAGCGATCGCGCTCTACGTTGCCTGGAGGTTCGATGCCTCGCGCCTCGGCCTCGCCTCGCGCGCGGTTCGCGATGATCCGATCGCGGCGAGCGCCATGGGGATCTCCATTGCATTCATGCGGGCCATTACCTTTGCGGTCGGCGGCGCCTTGGTCGCAATGGGCGGAGCAATTCAAGGTCATTATATGCTGGTCATCAGTCCGCATGACCTGGGCTTCTTCGTCTCGCTGAACTTCATTATCTTCCTACTGTTTGGCGGCCTGCAAACCCTATGGGGGCCCGTGTTCGGCGCCGTGCTGCTTACGGCATTGCCAGAGATGCTCCGCTTCACCAACGAGTACCGGCTGATCCTCTATGGCCTCATCATCGTCCTGGTCGTGTTGTTGCGGCCGGATGGACTTCTGACGCGCACACCGACCGGGCGCGCCGTTCGTATACTTGGGTATACGCTCGTCCCGGCGCGCCCAGTCGCATCGCGTGCAAGCGAATTGAAGGCGCGGCCGCTGCCCGCATACCTTCTCAGGCGGCAGGCAGCGGAGTAGTCACTCAATAGGTAGCGAAAATCCGTTGGATGTTGCTGATCTCGGCGGTGCGCGTGAGCGCGAGCATGAGCAGGATCCGTGCCTTCTGCGGGTTGAGGTTGTCGGCAGCGACCATGCCGCTCTCGCGCAGGTAACGTCGAGGCGCAACCCGCCCGCTACCGGCACGGCTCGCCTGCACGATGACGAGGCCGGCCTTGGCCGCGCGCTCAAGGGCCTTGCGCTCGAGCGGTGCCGGAATGCCGGGCGCCAACCCCGCCGAGACGATGCCCCGTGCCCCGGCGGCGACCAAGGCATCGACGACGGTACCGTCAGCACCGCCGTAGGAATACGCGATGTCTATGCGCGGCAAGGTGCCAATTTGGCTGACCTCGAACTCCGTATCGGGTGCATGCCGTCGCGTGGGTCGCCGATAGATCTGAACGCCGTCACCATCGATGTGGCCGAGGGCCCCAAAATCGGACGAGCGAAAGGTCTGCAAGCGATAGGTCGAGGTTTTCGTCGCCTCGCGTGCCGACTGAATCTCGTCATTGAGGGTCACCAGTACGCCCAAGCCGCGTGCCGCGGGGTCGATGGCGACGCGCACCGCGCCGAGAAGGTTCATACCGGCATCGGTGCCGAGTGCGCTCACCGGCCGCTGTGCGCCGACCAGCACGACGCTCTTGTCAGTCTTGAGAACGAGGTGCAGGAAGTAGGCCGTCTCCTCCAGCGTCGCAGTGCCATGCGGCACCACGAAACCAGAGATCTCAGGGTGCTCGGCCGCAAGGCGATGGATTGTGGCGGCGAGCTCGAGCCATTCGGGTGGGCCGATCGCCGTGCTGCCAACGCTGCGGAACGCCACGGGCATTACCTCGGCAACGGCGGCAACTTCAGCAACGCGCCCGATGACCTCCTCGATCGCAAGCTTACTGCCGAACTCCGGATAGTCGAGCACATCTGTGGCATGCTGGCCCACCGATGAGATCGTGCCCCCACAGCCGATGGCGGCGATCAGTGGTTTGCTGGACACTCTTCCTCCCCGTGTTCAGGCCGCGCGTGCCTCGAGCTTCTTGCGCATCATGTCGCCGGCGCGGACCGGCTCGTAGCGCGCTGGGTTCCCGGGTCCCGCGCAAGTGGGCAGACAGTCGATCTCGGCATCGTAGTTGGGATGCAGGAAATACCCGATCGACATCCGCCGGCTGCCCGCCCGCTGCTCGACCGCAGGATTGACAACGCGATGCAGATTGGACAGCCAGCGATCATTGGTCCAACGCTGCATCATGTCGCCGATGTTGACGATGAATTGACCGCGCTCGGCAGTCACATCCAGCCAGGTGCCGTCCTTGAGCTTTACTTGCAAGCCGCCTGCTGCATCGCTGATGGCAAGAATGGTCAAGCTGCCGAAATCAGTGTGCTCGCCCGCTCTGACCTGGTTGGGGAGTGGATCGGCCTTGGGCTCGGGATAGTAGTTGGCCGGCAGCGTTGAGAAGTGCCGATCGATCTTGTCATCGAAGAAGGTCTCAGGCATGCCGAGTGAAAGGGCAAAGATGCGCATCAGCGAACGGCCGAGGGATTCGAGCGCTGCGAAATAGGCCGTGAACACGGAACGATAGTTGGCCGGTGTGTCCGGCCAGATGTTGTCCGCATAAAGCTCTGCCGCAGCCGGAATGTGCGCAAACTCTGCGGCGCGACTAACCAGCGGGCCGATATAGAACTGCTCGCGCAAGTCGGCAGGATTGTCATAGCCTAAAGTCTTGGCGAGGTTCTTGGTCGCAAGGGCATGATAGCCGCGGGCCGAGGCGCTGCGTGCCGGACGAAACCGATCCTTGACCGAGGCGGGTTGCGCGAAGAAGGCCTCAGCGCTCGCGAACGCATCTTCAACCACCGCCTGCTGCACCCCGTGACCGACCACCTTGAAGAAGCCGATGCGGTGCTCGCAGGCATCGGCGATGCCGCTGGCGACCGCCAACTTTGCTTGCTGGTCGCCGGCGAAATATTGAGACAAGTCGATGACGGGCACGGCATCGGTCATGCTGAAATCCTTGAAATCATGCGGCGCGGCAAACAGTGCGCCATCCCTCTAGCAGGCGGCCCACGTCGGGGATGTCGGTGATGCCGATGAGATCGCGCCAGGCGGTGGCGGCAGCATCCCCCCAGCTTGCCTCGGTCAGCGCGGCAAACTTTGCCTCGAGGATGCCAGGCGGAAAAGGCCGATCGCTCTCGCCCAGGATCCGCTCGTTTGACACGGCGTGCGTTCTGCCATCGCGCATGGCGACCCTCATTTGCGTCAGCTGGCGCTCGGGGTAAGCCGCCGTTGCGGCCCTGTCCTCGGACACAAACACTCGGACCGCAAGGGCACGCACTGCCGGATCAGCAAAGGCGGGTCCGTCATCGGTGAGAGGGATCGAGCCATGGGCGATGCGCTGGGCAACGAGCATCGGGATGGAGAAGCGACACCCGAACGGCGTGCGCACACTTTGCTGCCCCATGGTTGCTGCCAGGAAGAAGGTCTCAATGTCGATGCGCTCGATGAGTTCGGGTGCAAGCCGGCTGCCCAGTTGGGCGGCGAGGTCATCAACGAGGTCGAGCGCTCCATGTGCGTAGCGGCCGGCAGGAAAGCGCTTGAAGTAGTTTCGTCGGATCCACCAAGTCGAGTTGAGATCCGCCGTCACGGCGGTGGGGTCGAATGCGCTACCGTAGATCTTGCCGAGCACGGAAGCAGCGGCGTCTGCTTCGCCGGTGAAACCGGCGTCTCGGAGGGCCAGCGCCTGGAAGCCGGCACGGCCGCTGTGGCCGCTGTAGATGTTGCGCACAGTCGCGCCGTCGTTGAGCGTGTTGCGGCTCGCTGCGATGCCAAGCGTCATGGCAATGTTCGCGGCCGCTTCGATTGCAGAGGGACCGTCGGCGCGCAACTTGGCGAGTGCGAAGGCGGCAGCCAAGGGACCGTACGTCCCATGCGGATGGACCGCGAGGCGGCTTTGCGTCGCTCGCCACAGCCGGGCGCTGGCCTCATAGGCCAAGATGATGGCTTCGAGTAACCGGGCACCGGTAAGGTTACGTGCTTCGGCTTCAGCGAGAGCGGCCGGAGCAATTTGTATGGCTGCATGCGTACGCGTGCTCAGGTTTCCCTCGTCAAGGTCATGCCAGGTACCCGCCGTACCGTTCACAAACGCCGCCGCATCCGTGGACAGGCGCACGCGAGTACCGAGCGCACTCGCAGAGGGCTCGCCGCGACCGGCCTCCAGCGCCAGCAACCGCCGTACTTCGGGCGCGCTGCTACCGGCTACCATGCACCCCACGCAGTCGGCCAGGATGAGGCTGCCACGCGCCACCACATCGGCGGGTAGATCGGCAAGACGTGTCGTCGCAATGAATTCCGACAGCGCGCGCGTTGCAGTCATCGTCGAACTCTAGCAGAAAGGCTGCGATCTTGTATGGACCTATTAGCCAAGGCGATGATGAACAGGACCATCATATTTCACCGCAGATTTTCCTTGTTCGAGTGCGCCGGGTGACCGGCAAGGCGCAGGGGGTGCAAGTCCCCCACGCTGAAGGAGTAGCGAGCCACATCGACCCCGAGTCATGCGCAGTTAGCCGCGAGGGTCTTGGCGAAGCGTTGATCGGGGAGCGCACAGGCCAAATAACTAGCACGCGTTGGCTTGAGCTTGGTAGCGCGGCGCGTTCAGGGAGCGTTTGCCAACGTCTCACTCGGGTCAAGGGTCCCTCCCATGGAGCTCCATAAGGCCGAAGGCCCACACGCAGAGGATCTCTGGAGTGCAGTTGCCGGAGTGTAGCGCACGAAAATCAGGCGTGCTGTCCTCCTTGCAGGCCACCACTTCGCCGTCGATGACGGCGCTCTTTCGGGACAGGGTCAGCACCGTCGCGAATGCCCGGGAGGCGATGGGCGGTGGGAGGGGTTGTTCCCTGCGTAACAGCGGTTCGACCCGAACTATGGGACAACACACTCACACCCGCGCTGCAGCGGGTAGGAGATCAGAGGAAAGATGCTATGAAGACCATCCTGTCCGCCCTGGTTGCCGTTTCGGTCATCGCCAGCGTCGCCGGCCCGGCCAACGCACTCGACGCCAAGACCTTCTTTGAGCAGGTCGACCGCGATCACAACTAACGCGCTGATCCGATGCCCGGGAGGCCTGCGAGACTTCTCGCGGGCTTCCTTGCTTTTATGCACCCTGCGTATCGCCGCGAATTGGCAGTCTACAAGAGAATAACGTCCTGGCGGAAACTAGAAGATGTAACGCGGTGTTTCTCTTCGCTTCAGGGATCGATCCCGAGCCTTGGCAGCAGCCAGATCGGATTGCGTAGAGGGATCGCTAGAGCGCAACCAAGCGCCAGACAGAGCCAAAAACCGAGGCCGTGTCGAAGCATCACCGCACTGCCAGGAACATCGGCAGGCTTGGGAGCACAAACCAAAACGTCGCCTCCAGCAGCGAGGCGATCCTTTCTGAATCGCCCGTATCACGCCACAGCCAGATGGCGGCGAGAAGTGAGACGAGCGGGAGAGCCGCGATCAGCTCGCTGCAGCGGGCTTGTATCGCGCAGCCTCAGACGCCAGCATGACGACGAGGCCGGAGATTGCCGCCTTCACAACGAGGTAGGTCATCACTGTTCCCCGGTGGCATAGCCAAACTCATGGCACTCGTGGCGTAATCAGTAGGCGCCAACACACGCGACGGCAATGCTACTGCCACAAGCCGGCGCCCCGCAACACGTGTGTAGCGTGCAGCGTATTTGGGATCGCGATGGCCCAGCTAGTCCAGCACCGTGCGCAAAATCCGTGCCTACCGAGACATTTTTGGGATGGGTGGGGCGACCCATTTGGCGACCCCGACCTCAATCCGTTACGCGGTTTTGTATTCGGCCATCTGCAGGACTGCGCGGGTCAGGACACTGTCGGGGAGCCTGAGCTGATCCAAAATCGTGTAGTGATTCGTTTTGGGATCGGAACCATATCGCCCGGGAGATGGGCCTGCGACCGGTAGGCATGGTAATCACGACTGCTAGCGATCATCGCTGGCAACTCGCCCGTGCCGTATGTAATGGCAAGCGGCTTGTTGGCGCTCGGACGGCGCATGGGAGACAAGGCTTCAATCTCCTTCTCAGTCAACTTGACCTTGTCGTTGACATGCGGGGAGTCGCGAAGTGCAGCGAGATCGAAAACTCCCGAGATGGACACGCCCGCCGCCACCTTCGGATGA
>Ga0126377_10002255_pt1 | contig 13184 bp, 12 predicted proteins | sample PanSoiMetPlot_22_FD_92647 | JGI IMG/M metagenome (GOLD analysis project Ga0126377, IMG submission 92647) | Tropical forest soil microbial communities from Panama - MetaG Plot_22 | ecosystem: Environmental > Terrestrial > Soil > Tropical forest > Bulk soil | place: Panama | collected 2016-02-17
CTCCTAGAACCCGAGCCCCGCTCGCGCTGCAACAGTCTTACATCGCTCGACGACTGAGCAGCGCTGCGGCTTTGGCTTGTCCGTCCGCGGGCATCACCTGCGACAGTCGACTCACTGCCACTGAGGTGTGGGTTTGCGGGCGACTGAGCAGTGCTGCGGCCCTGGCCTGAGCGTCGATGCGCGGCGCAAGCGCTGCCGTCGCACGCGCGTCCGCGGCAACGGGTGTCCATTCCGGGCTGAGCAACGCCGCAGCCTGCATCTGTCCATCCCGGGCTCCGCCAGGCGCAGCCAGTAGCGAACCTCCGAGCAGGACGGTCGTCGCCAGTAAGCAGGAAATCATCCGCGCGGTCTTCATCTGAATCGCCTCCATAGGTGAAATGACTGTGGTGCCTTCGATCTCGCGTGCGCGTTCGTGCACGTATGGAGCAGGGGACCCGATGGCCCGCGAAAGCATTACGTGAAAAAGGGGTGCGAAAAAAAACAATCGAGGGCTGCAATATTCGAGCAGCCGGGGCGGTCTTGCGGGTCTTCCTTGCGCGATCGCTACGTCAGGCGCCGCCGAGTGCTTCCAGCAGCGTCTTCGCGAACTCGGGTCCCTTGCCCGCTTCTTCGTGCTTGAAGTAGACCCACACGTCCTTGCACGCTGACGCCTTGTCCTGGAGCGTTTTCGCCCAGCGCCGCAGATCGGCGGGCTGGTATCCCTCATCGCGCAGCCTGAAGTACGCGTAGTCGGCGGTGATCTCGACCGGCGTCGACTTCGTTTCGCTGTCGGCAATGCACAGCGCGAAGTTGCGCATCTTCAGCCGCTGGTACACCTCATCATCGAGCCAGGAATCGTTGCGGAACTCGAATGCGGCAATGGTGCCCGCCGGCAGCGTGTCGAGAAACGCATCGAAACGCGCGATGTCCTTCTTGAAGTTGGGCGGCAGTTGAAAGAGCAGCACCGCGAGCTTGGGTCCGAGTGCCCTGGCGGTCTCGAGGAAATACTGCACGCGATCGGCGCAATCCTTGAGGCGCGCATCGTGCGTGATGCGCTTGGGCGCCTTGAGGGTGAACCTGAAGTGATCGGGTGTCTGCGCGCTCCAGCCCTCGAGGATCTTCGGGTTCGGCGAGCGGTAGAAGGTGTAGTTGATCTCGACGGTCTTGAGGCGCTCGGCGTAGTAGGGAAGCATCTTGGCGGTGGGAAACTTCTCGGGGTAGAAGCTCCCTCTCCATTCCGGGTAGTTGTACCCGGAGGTTCCGACCCAGATAGTCATTCTCACGTACCCGCATGCTGGCGCACGCGCGTAGTGTCCATGGAGTGGACTGGGGACGCTAGTAGGCGCAACTGGTCTTGTTCGACAGGCCAGCGTTGAATCTGTGACCCTGGTCGCGAGCGTCGCGGTGTCGCGCGCTAACATGCGCCACGTCAGGGATCAGGGATAGAAAGCATGTCGCTCGGCAAGGGATTGATCACGTTGCTGATGGCGCTCGCATGGGCCGTCATGCCCGCCATGGCGGACGAGCCCGACAATCCCACCTTGACCTACCTTAGATCACCGGAATGGCTGGGACCGGTGTGGGTTGAAGCGAGCGAATGGGCGAATCTCGAGGAGATGGTCGAATCGCTCGCGAGCTCGCGCAGCCGAGCCGAGGACGGCCAGTACCAGCTCTACAAGCTCACCAACAGCCTCCATGCCTACTTCACGCGGCAGGGCGAAGACAGGGATGAGCTCCTACGCACACGGCTGGCGGACTATCGAGCGCAGTACCCCAAATCAGCCTTCGCCGTGATTCTTCCCGCCATGCAACTGCACGCGGCGGCCTGGCGCGCGCGCGGGCGCGGCTTTGCGTCGACCATCACGCCCGAAGGCGAAGAACTGTGGCGGGAGCGGAACAAGGAAGCATGGAAGGTCATCCGTGCGTCGAAGATGCGCGGAGACCGGTTGCCCGCCTGGTACGAGCAAGCGATTTCCATCGGGCTCGATGCGAGAGCCCCCTTCGATGACCTGACGGCACTCTTCAATGAAGGCATCGAGCGCTTTCCCGGTTACGATCCCATCTATTTCGCGTTCACGCGCCAGTTCGCGCCGCGCTGGGGCGGGAGCTACGAGGAAGCCGACGCCTTCATCACCGCGCAGGTCGCGGCGAAGACCAATGTCGAAGGCGAAGAGCTGTACACGCGCCTCTATTGGTTGATCGACGACTACGAGGCCGGTAGCCCTGGGTTCTTTGCAGAGTCCCTGGTGGACTGGTCTCGCATGAAGGCGGGTTTCGAACAGATGCTGAAGGAATTCCCCAGCAGCAAGGTTTACCCGGCCGCGTTTGCCTCCTACGCGTGCCGTGCTGCTGACGTCGCGACGTACATGAAGCTGCGGGCCAAGGTCAGTCCACAAGCCTTCGCTGATCGCGCGCCAGAAGGCATTTCGCTGGAAGTGTGTGACGCGCGCTTTATCAAGAAGACGTAGCGCCTCATCCTCTTACATTCGACACCAGCCGCCGGTACTGCCCGAGGTGCCGGATGGCGTGCTGCGGCTGGCCGAAGTTCTCGTAGAGGCGCGCCAGGTTGAAGTGGCAGTCGGCGAGCGTCGGGTCCTCGGTGATCGCGAGCTGATACGCCTCGAGGGCGGCGCGCGTGCGACCCTGGTCTTCGAGCACCACGCCGAGATTGAACATGAGCACGGAGTCGGGCTCGACGTGGCTCAACGCACGCCGGTAGATGTTCTCCGCCTTCTTGAGCTGTCCCTGCTCGTGCGCGAGCCGGCCCCAGTTGGTCCACGCTGAGACATTGAGCGGATCCGTCACCACCGCGTGCTCGTAGGCTTCCTGCGCCTTGCGCGGATCGATCATCTCCAGCTCGACGCCGGTCGCGAACCAGTCGACGGTGTCGGTCGTCCGCTGTACGGGCTCGACCTTGATCGGCTCCGGCGGCAGCACTTCGACCACGTGCAGCTCGCCCTCATCCATGCTCACATCGAGACCGAGCACGTACTGCCCGTCATCGACTTGCCGCAGGCTCGTGCCTTCGCGCACGACGACGCGATCGCCGACCGCCTTGATGCTGATGCCGGAGAGCGGCATCTCATCGGGCAGGTGATCGCGCAGGTCCTTGAGGGCGCGCTTGATGCGCTTCTGCGGCACCTTCGCCTGCACCAGCGCACGCGCGGCGCGCAGGACGATCAGGTCCTGGAATGAAAACTCGTATTGGCGCCGCGGCCCACGCGCGGGCTTGACGAAGCCGCCGTCGATCAGGCCCTGGACCGTGCTGCGCGACAGATGCAGGACCCGTTCGACGTCCCGCACGCTGTAGGAATGCATCTCGCCTCTCTGCGGCTGCTACCGCCGCGACGACTTGCGCGTCTTCGCCGGTGCTTCCGCCTTCGCGGCCGGCTCGACACGCTTCGGAGCCTTGCGGTCACCGAGCTTGGAAGCCGTGACGCGCGCCTTCTCGGTCTTCTCGAGGCTCGCGCGCAACGCTTCCATGAGGTCGATGACCTTGCCCTTGCCGGCCGGCTCCTCCTCCGTGATCTTGATCTCCTGGCCCTGCACCTTCTTCTGGATCTCCGCGTCGATGCGGCCCTTCACCTCGTCGACGTAGGCGCTCGGGTCGTACTTCGGCGTCATCTGCTGCTCGATCAGCTGGCGCGCGAGCTTGAGCTCCTGCGCCTTCACTTCGGTCTTCGGCACATCCACTTCGCTCGCGGGGCGCACTTCGCCGACGAAGTGCAGCTGCTGCATCGAGAGCACGTTGCCGATCGGCCTCAAGATCACGATGTGCGCCTTGCCCTTGCTCGCCCAGCGTCCGACCGCGCACTGCTTCATCTCTTTCAGCGCCTCGGCGAGGAGCGCGTACGACTTCTGGGCGCCCTTGTCCGGCGAAAGATAATACATCTTGTCGAAGTACACCGGATCGACCGTCTCGATCGGCACGAACTCGGAAATGTCCACTGAATGAGTGCCGACTTCCTCGAGCGCCTTGATCTCCTCGGGCGTGAACGTGACGTACTGGTCCTTGGCGAACTCGTAGCCCTTCACCATGTCGTCGCGCTCGACGATCGAGCCGTCCTTCTGGCAGATGTACTGCTGCTTGATGCGCGAGCCGCAATCCTTGTGCAGCAGGTTGAACGACAGCTGGCCGGAAGACTGCGTTGCGGTGAAGAGCTTCACCGGGATCGCGACGAGCCCGAATGAAATCGTGAGTGAGCCGATCGAACGCGGTGCAGGCATGGATCCTCGCTTCGCACGGGCTTACTCGTTACCTCGGGTTCGAGAAAGCTCGCGTAAGGCTATGTTTGAACGGGGGAACATCATGCCACTGAACGGGCGCCCGATTCAAACTCCACTGCTGCCAGCTGTTCCTTGTGGGTCGGGCGGGTTCCGGCGTCGGCCTCTTATACTGCGGCCCGCATTCGCAGGAGAGCCGTATGAAAGACTTCAAGGGCCAGGTGGCATTCATCACTGGCGGCGCGTCGGGCGCCGGCTTCGGACAGGCGACGCTCTTCGGTCGGGAAGGCGCGAAGATCGTCATCGCCGATGTGCGCGGCGACGCGATTGCGCGCGCGGTGGGTGAGCTCAAGAAGGAAGGCATCACCGTTCACGGCATCCAGCTCGACATCACGGACCGCGAGGCCTATGCGCGCGCGGCCGATGAGGTCGAGCGCGTGTTTGGCGGCCCGCCGACGCTCCTGTTCAACACCGCGGGTGTGAACAACTTCGGTCCGGTCGAGAAATCGACTTACGGCGATTTCGACTGGCTGATCGGCGTGAACCTCGGCGGCGTCGTCAACGGCATGATGACCTTCGTGCCGCGCATGATCCGGGCCAAGCGACCGGCGCACATCGTCACGGTTGCCTCACTCGGCGGCTTCATGGGCAGTGCGCTTGCCGCTCCCTACTCAGCGGCGAAAGCGGCGGTCGTCAACCTGATGGAAAGCTATCGCATGAGCCTGGCGAAGCATGACATCGGCGTCTCGGTGGTCTGTCCCGCGAACATCAAGTCGAACATTGCCGAAGCGGTGCGCACTCGCTCCGACAAGTACGGGGCGACCGGCTATGTCTCGAACGAAGAATCGATCGCCTCCCTCCACAGCATCTACAAGCACGGCATGGAGCCGCTGGTGCTCGCTGGTCACATCAAGCGTGCGATCGAGGAGAACCAGCTCTACGTCATTCCGTACCCGGAAGCGAAGGAGCTGCTGCAGATGCGCTTCAAGGCGATCGTCGATGCGGTGCCGGCGATGGAAACGGATGCGGAAGGCGCGAAGAAGCGCGTCGCGGCGTTGCAGGAGTGGGTGAGCACGGGTGCGAAGGTGTTCGTGCCGCCCGAGGATCGGAAGTAATCGTCACCCGGCGTTTATTTCTTCTTATAGACGTCGCGCCGGTGGCCGACCTTGAAGATAACCACCAACGACTTCGCATCGACGATTTCGTAGACGATCCGATAGGAGCCTTGGCGAACCCGGTAGCGACTCTCGCTGGATAACTTTTCGCAGCCCGTCGCTCTCGGGTCGCTGGCCAGCGCCCGGATGCGCTGCAGAATGCGTGTGACGTCCCGTTGGGGGAGGGGGCGCAGGTCCTTGGCTACCGATTTCTTGAAGACAAGCTCATAGCTTGCCATGCGTCTTCAGATCCTTGAGCAGCGCTTCGTACGAGAGGGTTGGCTCGGCAACACGCTCTTCGAAGGCCGCCAGGTCTTCCTGATCATCGCGCAGCGCCGCCCGCACAGCGTCGTTGACGATGTCCGAGATGGAACGGTGCGTATCGGCCGCCTTGACCCGGATCGCGCGATGCAGATCGGGGTCGAAGTAGACGGTTGCGCGCTTGGGTGAGTCGTCAGTCATGACCGGCAGTCCAGTTCAGCCGGCGGCATCATAGCCGTCTAACGTTATGACGTCAAAACGTTCCGCGCGCTGCGCGACGAGGCCACGCGCAAACTCTGGCCGTACCTGCAGAGCTTCGAGCAGTGGTTGCGCAGGAACCGCGAAGCCTTCGCGGCGAAAGGATAGGCGCGAAGACTAGCTGGCTGGCTTTCCGAGCGCCGCGAGCAGCGCCAGCATGCTCTTGAGCAGCGCGGAGACGTGCTTGTCGCGCCGCATGACCACGCCATACGTGAATGCCCCGCCAAACTCCTGCGGGATCTCGATGACTTCCATGCGCTGGCGGTCCTCGGCGGTGATGGCGAACCCGGTGATCACGGCCGCCCCCAGGCCGCGCGCGACGTAGTGCTTGAGGGTATCGATCGTCGTCACTTCGAAGGCGACGTTGTACGGAATCTGGTGCTGCGCGAAGAGCTTCTCGAGCCTGCCGTCCTGGCGCTGCACTTCCAGGATGATGAGCGGGTAATGGCCGACCGTGCCGTCGCCAGCCAGCGCGCGGAAGTCGTGCCGCGCACGGTAGGCGAGCGGATGTCCTTTGCGCAGGAGCACGTACGCGGGACAGGTCGCGATGGCTTGAAACTTCAACTCCTCGGGCAGTGGGCATTCCGGGATAACGCCCAGGTCGACCTCGTTCGAGCGCACCAGGCGAATGGTCTCCTCGACCGGGCGTGCGATCAGCCGCAACCGCGCGAGTGGGTGCGTGCGGCAGAAGTTCTCGACGGCGTCCGGCAGCAGGTAGCGGAGCACGGAATCGTGTGATGCGAGCACGATCTGCGCCGTCTCCTCGGCCTGCTTGACGACCTCCTCCAGCGAGTCGATTTCCCCGAAAACCGAGATCGCCAGTCGCGCCGTCTGTTCGCCCGCGGCGGTGATCTGCACGTGGCCACCCCGGGACTCGTAGAGCTTGACGCCCAGGTAGGTCTCGAGCGCCTTTATGCGCTGCGAGACCGCCGCCTCTGAGATGCCGAGTTCCACCCCGGCCTTGGTGAGGCTGCGGTGCCTGGCCGTCGCCAGGAAGCAGCGCAGTGACTTGAGGTCCATCACCTCGTACGCGTCGCGTGTCACGGGAAAACCCCTGATAAGCAGAAGTTAGCGGAGTCTAAGCGCCGCCTTCTGGCGACGCCAAGTCTGCAATGTGAGAGTTCCGCGCGACCGATCGGCGTTGCGCGCAAGCACGCACGCCTCGCAAAGCAGGGAGTACACGAACATGTTCAAAGTCACGCACGCTTTCGTCATCGTTTTCCTCGCCGCGCTCTCCGGCTGTGCCGTCACCCGCAGCGAGATCCAGGTGAGCAATCCTGGCGCCTCGCAGCCCATGACTTCGAGTACTGCGGCGCGCACTGTGTTGATTCGTTCCATCACGGATGAGCGTGTATTCGAGGATGATTCGCCGGACGCGAGCGTCCCTTCGCTGGGGAGCGGGGGCGTCAACAAGGCGTCTGCGGAGGTCAAAGCCCGTGCCATCGGACGCAAGAGAAACGGCTATGGAATCGCCATGGGCGATGTGCTGCTCAAGGAAGGTCAGACCGTCGTCGGCCTGACGCGCGACTGCGTCACCACCGGCCTCGAGCAAGCCGGCTACCGGGTTGCGAGTGATCCATCCGAGGCAGGACCGTCGCCGCTGGTGCTCGATGTGCGCATCAGGAAATTCTGGGCATGGCTGCAGCCGGGCTTCTGGGCTGTTACCGTGCATGCCGTGATTGCGACCGAGCTGCAATTCGATGGCGAGCAGCCCAGGGTTATCGATGTCCCAACTCAGCAGGACCATCAATTCGTCACGGACGGGGTCTGGATGCAGACCGTGACGCAGGCGCTCAAGGACTATGAGACGCAGGTTGCCAACGTAACCACGGTAGATGACGGGAGGCAGGCAACCCGCTGAAGATGCGCGGCGGCCTGCACCGGGAGATCACACCATGAGTCTCAGGGTGCTGGCGTGTGCGTGCATCGCGTTGCTGCTGACGGCCTGCGGAGGCGGGGGCGGAGGTGGCGGAGGCAACAATCACGACATCGAGGTTGCCATCGACATGACCGCCGCGGACTTCAATCACGATGGGCATGTCGACGTTGCGCTCCCCATCTTTCGGGGCGTCGGCAAGGCGGGATCGGTGGCAGTGTTCCTCCACGCACCGATGGCGGGCAAGGGATACCAGCCACGCGTGGACTACCCGACGGCGCAGACGCTGGATTCAATCACATCGGCTGATCTCAATGGTGATGGCCTCCCCGACATCGTCGCGACGACTGCCGGCGTCTCGTCCAATGATGTCTTCGTGCTGCTGAGCCAGACGGGAAGCGCGGGCACCTTCGCGGCAGCCGCGGCGTTGTCGGCGGACTTCGTCAACCGTGCCGCGATCGCCGATGTGAATGGCGATGGCCGTCCTGATCTCGTGATCGCCGCGCACACCCTGATGCTGGCGCCGCAGTCGGCCGGCACGCCTGGCGCCTTTGACGCGCCGGCGACGCTCTACACGAACCCAAGCGGGCGAGGGTTAGGACGTCTCGCAGTCGGTGACTTGAATGGCGATGGCATGGTGGACCTGGCGACTGACGACGATGCCGGCGTCACGGTTCTCTATCTCACCCCGGGTGCCAACCCACCCGCGGTCGCGAGTTCGCTCGGCGTGTTCACCAACACGCGCGTCGGCGAGCTGTGCCCGCTCGTGATCACCGATGCTGACGGCGACGGGCGCAACGATCTGCTGCTCGCGGATCCGGACGGCAATTCGCTGGTTGTGCTGCGACAGAACCCTGCCGCGGCCGGTCAGTTCTTGCCGGCGGTGCGGTTCGGGTCGCTGCCCGTGGGCGAGGGGTTCGGCATCGCCGTCGGCGACCTCAATGCCGACCGCCACCCTGATGTGGTCACGGCCGGGAGCGATGGCATCAGAGTATTCCTCCAGGATCCGGCGGTGGCGGGCAACTACCTTGCATCGACTCACTACAGTGCCCCGATGGGCGCGAGCGGCGTCGCGATCGCGGATGTCGACGAAGACGGTCGGCAGGACATCATCACCGACACCGGTCGATCGTGCTCACAGAACTCGGATGGACTCTGCCAGCGAACCCCGCCCGGCGTCCTCTACCAGGATCCTGCAAATCCGGGCCATTTCCTCGCGCTGGAGGATCTGAAATGAAGCTTGCGGAGCACGGCGCGATCTGCGCAGCGCTGACGTTCGCCGGCGGCCGGGATCGGCGGTGTGGTGCACCGTCGATTCCGGCATTTGCGGTCATTGGCCGGCGTTGACTCGATCCGCAATCACCTTTAGCAGCTTGTCGATCTCGGTCGGATCGATCGGCGTGCCCGCAGCGACCGTGGGCAGGTCGGCTGGGGCGGCTAGACGATAGGAAATATCCTTCTTCCAGGCGCCGGATTCGTAGAGTGCGCTGAGTGCGTCAAGGGAAATCCCGAACGCCTCGGGCACTGCTTCCTGCGGGCTCATTCCCTGGCGCATGAGCGCGGCAAGATCGCGATACTGCTTCTGCCGTTCCGGTCCGGTCAGCAGTCCGAAATGAGCAAACTCGAGCGCGCGTTTGGCCACCTCGTTGTACGTGGCTTGTGTCACGTCGCGATAGCTCGTTGCCAGTAGCCCTTGAAGGGTACGGAGCGCGGACGGTTGTTCATCTCCCTTCACTACTGCCGTAAAGAGAAGTCTGCGATTGAACAAGACACTGCCGTCGGGACGGACCGCCATGCCGTTCAGCACATTGGAGATACCGAACTGAAACCAGGGCGGGTAGCTCACGAGGTTGCCCTGCGCGACCACGGAGTGACCGTAGAGGAACATCACTGACTCGAGCGGTTCGTCACCACCAACGTCCATGATTACGGCGACGTGGTAGTCCACATCGGGCAGAAACTTGCTATAGGTCGTCATGTGCTCCTTGACCTGATTGACCAGGTCCTGCTGGGTAAACATCACTTCCTTGGCGTCGGTGCGGGTCAGGGAATAGAAGGTCAGGGGCTCCAGTTCCAGGTCCCGCTCCCATCCGACCAGTTCGATAACCGCCCGCTCAAACGTAAGGACGTAACGGGCGAGCCGCTCGCATCGTTCGGCACTGCTGTTCGAGATCACGGTGACCCGACCATTGCCACAGCGCCAGTATTGGGCTGCGGCATTAGCCTGCGCGCCAAGCAGAAGGCACGCGGCGAGGAGCAATAGGGACGTGGAGTGACGCATGGTGGAGATCTGCCGCCTGTTGTTCTTATTTTTCTGCAGACGATGATCTTGCCATTGGTGAGCAGCCGGGTTCAAACGCCTCAGGGATTCCTGCAAGCGTCGACTACCCGAGTCGAAGAGTCGATTCAGGCGGCGCCGGCGATCTTGGTGAGGGCGCGAAAGCGCCCGGTCGGGGAGAGGTCTTCGCGGCCGGCGTAGGAGTTCCAGAGCTCGTTGCGCTTCGCGACGTACGGGCTCGCCGAGATCTCCGCGAGCGTTCCGGATTTCGCAAACAGGAACCCCTGTCCCGCCACGCAGCCGAGGCGCAGGAGCGCGTCGATCTGCGGCTCGAGCTCGATGCCTTCCGCCACGGTGTCGAGGCCGAGCGTCTCGCTCAGCGTGATCACGGCGCGCGCCAGCTCCGGGCCCGTCGATGAGTTGGTGAGACGCGCGACGAACGAGCGATCGATCTTGAGGATGTCGATCGGGAAGCGGTGCAGGTAAGAGAGCGACGAGTAGCCGGTGCCGAAGTCATCGATCGCGAGCCGCACGCCGAGCGCCTTCAGTTCCTGGAGCCGCGCGAGGTTGGTCTCGGTGTTGTGCATGATCGTGCTCTCGGTGAGCTCGATCACGAGGTTGCCCGGCTCGAGCCCCGACTCCTGCAGCGCCTGCGCGACGTCGCGCGCAAGATCGCCGTTTTGCAGATGCCGGCTCGACACGTTGACTGCGATTCTCAGTCCCTTGCCTCCCGCGATCGAGTCGCGCCATGCAAACACTTCGCGGCAGGCGCGCCCCAGCACCCAGCGCCCGAGCTTCACGATCTGTCCGCATTCCTCGGCGATCGGGATGAAGCGACCCGGCAGCAGGACACCGAGGTCCGGATGGCGCCAGCGCACCAGCGCCTCGACACCGAGGAGGCTGCGCGTGCCGAGGTCGACGATCGGCTGGTACTCGATGAAGAACTCCTCGTTCGCGATGGCACGCGCGATATCAGCGACGAGGCGGGTCTTCTCCTGGAGCATCTCCTGCATCGGCTGTTCGAAGGCAAGGAAGCGGTTCTTGCCCGCAGCCTTCGCGAAGTACATGGCGGTGTCGGCCTTGCTGAGCAGCGCTTCCGCGCTCGCTTCCTGGGTCGAGAATGCGACGCCGATGCTGGCCGACACACGAACTTCCGTTGCGTTGAGCGTGAAGGGCTGGTCGAGCTTCTCGATCAATGAAGCCGCGAGGCGCTCCACTTCGCTCTGCGTCGAGATGGCCTCGAGCAGGATCGCAAATTCATCGCCGCCAAGCCGCGCCACGGTGTCGGAGAAGCGCGTCGACTTGACGAGCCGCTGCGCCACCGCCTGCAGCAGCCGGTCGCCCGCATCGTGACCGAGCGAGTCGTTCACGTTCTTGAAGTTGTCGAGGTCGACGAACATCACGGCGAGCTGCTGGCGGCCGCGGTTGGCGAGCGTCAGCGCGTGCTGTACGCGGTCGCGGAACAGCCCGCGGTTCGCGAGCATCGTGAGGGAGTCGTGGAACGCGAGCTGGCGCAGCTGCTCCTCCAGCGCCTTGCGTTCGGTGATGTCGCGGAAATTGAGCGCGAAGCCCTGCACCGCCGGGTCGTTGGTCAGGTTGCTGCCGACGATCTCCAGAACGTAGTGGCCGCGATCGCGCTCGATGCGCAATTCGACCGGGCCGAGGGCCTCGCCGGAGGAGGCGGAGACCTCGCCGAGAAACGTCTTGAGGCGCTCGCCGTCATCGCCGGTCCAGATGTCGAACAGGTTCTTGCCGATGACCGCTTCGGGCTTCAGTCCGAGGGTGCGCTCGGAGGCCGGCGAGACAAAGAGGAGTGTGCCGTCGACGGCGACTGTCATGATCACGTCGGAGGCGTTCGCGATGAGCGAGGCGTAGCGATCCTCGACCATGCGTGCCGCGCGGCGCTCGCGAATCAACGCGTCATCGCGCAACACGAGCGCCTGGCGCACCATCACCAGGAGCGCGAGACCGAACACCACCACGGTCATCACGGCTGCCGGGCTGCCGACGTCGCCGCGCGTGAAGAACACCAGCACCAGGAACGCCGTCAGCATCGACGCGTAGGGCAGAGACTGGGCGAATGTCGTCGAGCCCTTCGCCTCGGGCCGCGTCGAGCTCCTCGCGAAGCGGATCTGCTCGCGCCCGGAGAGGGCCATGGGGACGTAGCAGGTCACATACAACGCGTCCTGCAGATCGCCCGACAGGTAGCTGCCGCCGATCTTCGCCACCGACCACAGGATGTCGCCGAGAAACATGGTCGCGAAGCCGATCGACAGCAGCATCGGCACGCGACGCCCGACCATGTTGCTCGAGCCGGCGAGCAACAGCACGCCGAGCGCCAGCACCAGGATGCAGCTCAAGGCGATGTACGTCTGGCTGAGCGCGTTCTTGAGCACGTCGACTTCGCCGTTCGAAGCCGCCGGGTGAATGATCAGGAACCAGAAGAACGCGCCGAAGCCCGCCACCAGGATCGTCGCGTCGATCAGGAATTGCGTCCAGCGAATCTTGACCGCAGCGGCCCGGATCATGAAGCCGACCGCAATGCCGAGCAGCGGATAGAACGCGAGATAGAAAACGTCGGAAGGGCCGGGGAAGGGATCGCGATCGTGCAGCCAGGATTGGATGCCGATGCACGTCCCGAGCAGATACATCGCGAGCGCCACCGTGAGCGACGCCCACGCGGTGCGCATCGTGCCGCGCGCAGTGAGGTGTGTGGCCGCACCGGCGACGATCAATGCTGCAAAGCAGGCGGGCGCGTCCGCCAGCAGGCCGACGTAGTGCCGCACGTGCTCGCCACCGAACCCGCTCACCATCAGGGTGACGCAGGTAATGACGTAGATCACAAGCCCGATGCAGAGCTTGTCGATCCAACCCGGTGAGCCAGTGGCGTTATGGAGTTGCGAAGTTCCTGCCGAAGCGCCCACTTGCCGCACCCGTAGCTGATTTTTCGAAGTGGTTCACATTCCAGGCCATGCAACCTAATCCGGGCCAGAATGAGTTGTATCGGCGCGGGTGGCAAGGCGCCGATCAACGGGTTGCGAAGCAGGTCTCAAGTGCGTCGCTCCTGCGCAAGCGCCGCCCCGGCACGGGTCGACACCCATAAGCATCCGTTAGTGGCGTCAAAGCGCCGCCGTCTGGCGACGCCAGGCTCGCA
>Ga0126377_10002256_pt1 | contig 13184 bp, 9 predicted proteins | sample PanSoiMetPlot_22_FD_92647 | JGI IMG/M metagenome (GOLD analysis project Ga0126377, IMG submission 92647) | Tropical forest soil microbial communities from Panama - MetaG Plot_22 | ecosystem: Environmental > Terrestrial > Soil > Tropical forest > Bulk soil | place: Panama | collected 2016-02-17
CAGGACGACGAACTGGCGGAGCCCGACGCCGTGCCCGCCGGACCACAACGCCCAGGCCAGGGCGATCACCGGCGGGGCAACGCTCCAGTACGGGTCGTACAGGCTCGCGTTGGCGAAGACCACCGACAGCGCGAAGATCACCAGCGTCGCGGCGACGTCGGCGGCGAGTGCCGCCCAGATCGGGTGGCCGCCGGGCATCCGTGCCGCGACCGCCCAGGCGACCAGGCCGGCCACCAGGTAGGCGGCGGTGACCACGGCGAAGGCGGCGGTCCGGGGGAGCCGGGCGGTGCCCCGGCCGATGACGTACCCGCCCGGGTCGCTGCTGCCCGGGCCGCTGCTGCCCGGGCCGCTGCTGCTGCCTACGTCGCTGCCGGGGTGATCGTTGCGCACACAAGCACCCTAGTCAGCGCCGGTACGCCCGGGAAGATCCGTCAGGCCGGGACCAGCTCCACGACCGGGATCTGCCGGCGCACCTTGGCCTGGTGATCGGCGAAGAACGGGTAGCCGGCCACGATCCGGGCGAACGCCTCCGCCCTGTCGTCGCCCTCCAGCGGGACCGCCGTGGCCTCGTACGACTCCGTACCGATCTCGACGTGCACGCGAGGGTCGGAGACCAGGTTGAGGTACCACATCGGGTCCCGGTCGGCGCCCGCGTTCGACGCGACCACCAGCAGCCGGTCCCCGTCGCGGATGTACATCATCGGCGACGTTCGCCTCTCGCCGGAGCGCCGGCCCGTCGTGGTGAGCAGCAGCAACGGGCGCCCCTCCGGGGCGCCATTCGTCCGGAAGTGCTCGATCAGCCTCCGGTTGTGGGCGAGCATGTCGCTGGGCATCTCGGTCACCCGGCCAACGCTACCGGCGGCAGGCCGTGCCGGCGTGGGTGCCGTGCCGGCACCAGTGCCGGGTCGACGTGGGCCGGCCGTGCTACAGCTCGACCCGGGCGACACCCTGCTCGAGCAGGCTGCCGAGGTACAGCGTCGAGCCGTGCTGCCGTACCCCGGTGATCATCGCGTAGCGGCCGGCCGGGCCGTGCAGCGCGCGCAGCACGGTGCCGTCACCGTCGACCAGCGCGACCAGCCCGTACCGCTTCGGGCCGGGCTGCAGCGCGTCGGGCACGAACGCGGCGACCCGCCGTACACCCGGGTGCGGCAGCAGGCGCTCGACCACCGCCAGCCGCGGGCTGGGCAGCGCGATCCAGTACGTGCCGTCGCCCACCGCCGACATGTTGTCCGGGTACGCCGGCAGGTCCGCGAGCACGACCGGCTCGCCGCCGCCGACGGGTACCCGCGAGAGCCGGTGCGCCGACGTCTCCACCAGCATCAGCGCGGACCCGTCCGGGGTGAGCGCCACACCGTTGGGGAAGTAGAGCCCGTCGGCCAGCACGTCCACCGACCCGTCGGCCGGGTCGAAGCGCAGCAGCCGCCCGTTGGGCCGGTGTTCGAGCAGCTCGCGCCGCCACACCGAGAACGGGTGCCGGGACGAGCTGTCGGTGAAGTACACCGTCCCGTCGGCCGCGACCGCGCCGTTGTTGCAGAACATGATGCGCGTACCGGCCGCGTGGTCAGCCAGGTCGGTGACGGCACCGTCGTGGCCGACCCGGATCAGCCCCCGGTACGCGTCGCAGATCACCAGCGTCCCGTCGCGCGGGTCCACCTCGATGCCGAGCGGCCGCCCGCCGGTGTCCACGACCAGCTCCGGGTCCCCTTGCCCGCCCGCCGGCCAGCGCCACACGCAGCCGTCCTGGCCGCCGGCGACGAGACGCCCCTCGGCGTCGACCACGACGTCCTCCGGCTGCCCGCCGGTCGGCAGCCGCAGCACCGTCACCCCGTCCAGTCGCAGATCCTCCGGCGCCCACGCCCCGTCGAGCGGCGGTGGCACCCCGCCCTCGTCCTTCGCCGGCCTCAGGACCCTGGTGGTGGGGGGACGCGGCACCCGCGGCGCGCGCACGGCCGGCCGGCCGCCGCCGGCAACATCAGACATGCCCCGCATTCTGATGCCGCCGGGGCGGACCGGAAACCCTTCGTCTCGTTCTGCTGGCCGTGCGCGTCGTTCAGCTGGCCGTGCGCGCGGAGCGCCACCGGACGGTGGGACGCATCGCGGCGATGTCGGCGCGGTGCTTCCATCGGTCCGCGATGGCGTAGAGGGACGTGAGCAGGGTGTCGGAGAGCAGGTGCGGCTGGAGTCCGAGGCTCACCAGGCCGGTGTGGGTCACCTTGTAGTAGTGCTGCTCCGCCTCGACCCGCGGGTTGTCGAGGTGGTCGACCTCGACCGCGTTGGGGTGCAGGTCGGCCACGAGCTTGGCGATGTCCAGCACCGACATCGACTCGGTCATCTGGTTGAACACGCGGAACTCACCCCGCTCGGCGGGGTTCTCCACGGCCAGCCTGATGCACGCGGCGGTGTCCCGGATGTCGATCAGGCCGCGCGTCTGGCTGCCGTCGCCATACACGGTCAGCGGCTGACCCAGCGCGGCCAGGATGATGAACCTGTTGAGCACGGTGCCGAACACGGCGTCGTAGTCGAAGCGGGTGTCCAGCCGCGGGTCGCGTACCGTCTCGTCGGTCTGTTGGCCGTAGACGACGCCCTGGTTGAGGTCGGTGGCCCGGATGCCCCAGATGCGGCACGCGAACTCGATGTTGTGGCTGTCGTGCACCTTCGACAGGTGGTAGAAGGAGCCGGGCCGCTTCGGGAACAGGACCCGGTCGGTACGACCGTTGTGGTTGACCGTCAGCCAACCCTCTTCGATGTCGATGTTCGGCGTGCCGTACTCACCCATGGTGCCGAGCTTGACCAGGTGGATCTCCGGGTCGATCTCGGCGATGGCGTACAGCACGTTGAGCGTTCCGATGACGTTGTTGCTCTGCGTGTAGACCGCGTGTGCCCGGTCGATCATGGAGTACGGCGCCGCGCGCTGCTCGGCGAAGTGGACGATCGCGTCCGGCGCGAACTCGCGCACCACCCGGTAGGTGAAATCGGCATCGCAGAGGTCGCCGACGTACGTGGCGATCTTCTTGCCGGTGATCTCCCGCCAGGCCGCGACCCGTACATCCAGTGCTTCGATGGGTACCAGCGATTCGACCCCGAGTTCCTGGTCGTACTGCCGGCGTACCAGGTTGTCGACGATGCCCACCTCGTGCCCGACCTCGGACAGGTGGAGCGCCGTCGGCCACCCCAGATAACCGTCGCCTCCCAGAACCAGAACCCGCATGCCTCGTCCTCTCGCCGACCTTGGTGCTCGCCGTTGGAGCAGCCGGAACCTACCCAGATCTAGCCGTGAATCACTAACGGATGACTGAAGATTTCCTGAGAGCCACCTTGGAGAATGCCCCGAATCGGCTTGAAGACGTGCCTGACCGGCCCAGATGCGACGTCTTGCACCAGTTTAGGGGCCTGTTGGTCATGGCCCGGCCGAGCCCGGCATAATCGCGGCATAGGCTCATTCATGCTCCGGTACCCCCGCGTAGCGCGCTTCATGCGATACGCGGTGGGTTCGGCATCGGCGTCGGCGACCAGCGCGATCACCCTGGCGGCGCTGTACCGCTTCTCCGGGGTCGGCACCATCGCCGCCACGATCGCCGCCTTCTGCGCCGGGGCACTGGTCAGCTTCGTGATCTCCCGGTTCTGGGCGTGGCGGCACAGCCTGCGCCGGGAGGCGGCGGCCCTCGCCCGCAACCTGGCGGGGTACATCGTCGTGGTGGTCACCACGGCACTGATCGCGACCGGGGCCGCGGTCCTCACCGACCACGCGACGCGCAGCGCGGGCATGGACGTGAACACTCGTACGCTCCTCATCGAGGTCGCCTACTTCGGCGCGTTCGCGGTCACCTTCGTCGGCAAGTTCCTGGTGCTCGACAGGTACGTGTTCGCGGGCTCGCCGCGGCGTTCGCGGGCCCAGGTCGACAGCACGACACCGCTGTAGCGGAGCCCGTACCGCCAGTTGGCGCCCTTCTTGCTGCGCCCACCGGTGCGCGGGTGCATGGTCATCGGCACCTCGGCCACCCGGTACCCGCGCATGATCACGCTGATCAGCAGCTCCGAGGCCTGGTACTGCGGCTGGTCGAGGCGCACCGCGGCGGTGACGTCGGCCCGCATCGCGCGGAAGCCGAACGACGTGTCGGTCACGCGGTGCCTGGTCAGGACCGACACCAGCGTCGCGAAGAACCGCACGCCCGTGCGCCGGACCCGGTCGCGGGACTCGTCCCGGCCCAGCCGCCGGGAACCGGTGACGAAGTCCGCCTCCCCGGTGCGCAGCGGCTCCAGCAGCGCCGGCAGCTGGTCGATGTCGTACTGCCCGTCCCCGTCGGTGGTCACGACGTATCGGGCGCCGCCGGCCCGGGCCAGGTGGTACCCGAGCCGCAGGGCGGCGCCCTGGCCGCGGTTGGCCGGCATCACCGCCGTGTAGGCGCCGTGTTCGCGGGAGATCGCGGCGGTGTCGTCGTTGTCGCCGTCGACGACCACCAGGGTGCTCACCCGCAGCGGTGACCCGCCGGACAGGTCGCGGGTGACCGCCGGGATCCGGTCCAGCACCGCGCCGATCGACCCGGCCTCCCGGTAGGCGGCGATGACCACGGCGACGGGGCCGAGCGCGGTGGCGCCGTACTCGCGGTCGAACGCGTCGATGACCCGGCTGTCCGCGCGCTCCGGGAACGCCGGCGGCTTCGGTCGCCAGCGCAGGGTCGCCACCGCGAGCGCGCCCGCGGCCGGGATGAACACCAGCGCGGGCAGCTGGTAGCGCCAGGTGAACTCGTACGCGTCGGCGGCGAGCAGCACCAGCACACCGCCGCCCAGGTACGCCAGGGTGGCCATCCGGGCGGGGGCGCGGCCGTAGCGGCCGCCCCGGATCACCGCGATGATCGCGAGCAGGATCGCGATCAACAGCAGCGGCCCGGGCGTGAATCCGAAGGTCAGCTGGTATTCACGCAGCATCGCGGCGGCCATCGGGACGATCCGCGGTGGACCGCCCCCGTAGAGGTCACTCAGGTGGTAGAGGGTCTGGGCGGTCACCGCGACCGGGTAGACCGGGTACGTCGGCTTGAACTGCCACCGGTCCGTCGGCGCGTCCGGGTTGACGTTGTCGCGATTCCATCGGAACACCTGCACGGCGTCGACGGCGACCGATCGGACCAGGTCCAGCGGCTGGGCGGCGATCGCCCGGTACGAGAAGTCGTCGACCAGGTCGTTGAACTGCCAGCCCGCCGGCAGCAGCACGTGGAACAGCGGCGAGTCCGTGTTGTGGGCGTAGTAGTCCGGGGTCCGCCGCGAGCCCAGCGGCTCCTTCGGGCACAGCTGCTGCTCGTACGACGGCAGGTCGAGCGCCGAGCAGTCGACGAAGGTGGCCACGCGGGCGTACATCGCGTTGGAGCGCACCTCGTTCGGGGTGAAGACGGCCTTGTCGGAGACCGTGTAGGCCTGGTAGGCCAGCAGCGGCGCGACGAAGGCGGCGGCGGTGAGCGTCGCCATCGCGATCTTGCCCCGCCACCAGCGGCCCCGGCCGCTGGTGAAGAGCACGTACACGACGGCGACCAGGATCAGCACCACGCCGACCGCCCGCACGGTCGCGGCGGCGCCCAGCAGCAGACCGGCGGTGAGCACCGCCGGCCACGGTGGGCACCGGCGCCAGCACAGCACCGCGAACCCGGCCACCAGGAGCGCCTCGAACACGGTGTCGGACATGATGAAGTGCTCGATGTTGAGCTGGTACGCGTCCAGCAGCAGGGGAGCGGTGGCCAGGGCGGCGAGCCAGCGCCACACCCCGCGGCGGACGAGCACGAGGTAGATGACCACGGCCATGGCGATGCCGAGCAGGTGCTGGAGCACCACCACCGTGAGGAGGTTGCCGACGGCGAGCAGGGGGCGCAGCCAGAGGATGTCGTAGCCCAGCGGGTCCGGGCTCGGGTACTGCGACCAGGGCAGCGTGCTGCCCGGCAGGTGGTTCAGGTAGATCGTGACCGAGTCGACGTAGATGAACGCCGGCCGGTACGCGTAGATGACCAGGGCCCGCAGGCCGATGCCGACCACCAGCAGCACGGTCATCAGCTTGTTGCGCAGCACGGCGCGGCCGAACCAGGCGGAGGCGTCCGAGATCGCGGTGGCGCAGGTGCGTATGGCGGCGGTCATCGGGCGGAGCCCGCCCGCAGGTCTTCCCAGACCGTGGCGATCCCTTCGGTGAGCGTGACCGTGGGGCGGTAGCCCAGCGCCCGGGCCCGGTCGATGGACGCGATCACCGCGGGCATCTCGCCCGCCTTCGGCGGCACGTGCCGGACGGGTATGTCGACGCCGGTGACCTCGCGGGCCGCGGCGACGATGTCGAGCACGGTGACCGAGGCGCCGCTCCCGATGATCAGCGGCCCGGTCACACCGGCCGCCCAGGCGAGCAGCAGCCCGGACACCACGTCGTCGATGTGGACGAGGTCCCGGCGCTGGAGGCCGTCGCCGTAGATCTCGATCGTGGTGCCGTTCATGGCCGCCCGGACCAGCCGGGGGACCAGGCTGTCCTTGAGCTCCATGCCCTGGCCGTACACGTTGGTCAGGCGCAGCGAGCAGGTTGTCATGCCGTACCCGCCGGCGTAGCCGGACAGCAGCATCTCCGAGGCGGCCTTGGTGGCGCCGTACGGGGTGAGCGGCCGCGGCGGCAGGTCCTCGGTGATCGTGGCGGTGCCGACGTCGCCGGTGACCGCGTTGGTCGACGCGAACAGGAACCGGGGCACGTCCCGGCGCCGGGCGAGGTCGAGCAGCCCGGCGGTGGCCTCGACGTTGATCGCGTGCACGCCGGCCGGGTCGGCGAGGGAGCCCAGCACGGAGGTGGCGGCGGCGAGATGGATCACGCCCGCCAGGTCCTTGGTGACCGCCGCGTCGCGGACCGCCGGGTCGCACAGGTCGCCGGTGACTGTCGGTATGTCCGGATCGGGGAAGGGGATCCGGTCGGTGACGCTGACCTCGGCGCCCGCTGCGCCCAGCGCGGCGACGACCGCCCGCCCGATGAATCCACTGCCTCCGGTGACCAGGATGTGTTGCCCTTCGAGCGTGCGCACGTCCTCAAGCTACGCGAAGACCGGTCCGCTCACACCTCAAGATCTGCCATGAATCCCGTCAAGACCGCCTTTGAGCCTTCATGTCTGGCACTTCAGCCCTGACAGAGCGTAAGGACTATCAACTGTGCCAGCTCCGTCGACGCCTGGCGTAAGGACAGGCAACTGGACCAGCCCCATTGATGCCTGACGGCTGCTCACGCATCAAGCCAGTCCCGGTAGGCCTGGAACGTGTAGTCGCGGCCGAGGAAGTCGCGCACCAGCGCGGCGGCGGGTGCCCGGCCGCCCGGCGCGAGCACCGTGTCCCGGTAGGCCGCGCACGCCCGCGGGGCCGGCAGCCCCTCGGCGGCGAACCTGGTGAACAGGTCCTTCGCGATCACCAGCGACCACATGTACGTGTAGTAGGCGGCCGAGTAGCCGTCCAGGTGCCCGAAGGACAGGTGCATGTACGTCCCGTCGATGTGGCGGAACGGCGTGTGCGACTCCATCGCCTCGCGCTCGACGGCGACCGGGTCGATGCCGGCCGGGTCCTTGTTGTAGAGCTCGAGGCTGAGCGAGGCGTAGAACATCTGCTGGCGCACCTGCAGGCCCTTCCCGAACTCGTCGGCGTCCCGCAGCTTGGCGACCATCTCGGCGGGCAGCGGCTCGCCGGTCTCCACGTGCAGGGCGAACCCGGCGAGCGTGGCCGCGTCGAAGGTCCACTCCTCGAGCAGCTGCGACGGGGCCTCGACGAAGTCCCACTCGGTGGCGATGCCGGAGATGCCCGACCAGCGCTGGTGGCCGCCGATCACGTGGTGGATCAGGTGGCCGAACTCGTGGAAGAAGGTCATCACGTCGCTGTGCTGCAGTAGTGCCGGCTCGGCACCCGGCCGTGGCAGGTTGCACAGCAGCGCGCACTCCGGCACCCGTCGGCCGGCCTTGCCGGTGACCATGGTGAACATCGCCGCGTGGTTGAACTTGTCGGCGCGCGGGTGCATGTCCAGGAAGATCCGGCCGAGCAGCCCGCCGTCGTCGGCGCGGATGACGTCGTACGCCTCGACCTCGGGGTGCCAGACCGGCAGGTCCTCCCGGCGCGCGAAACGCAGTCCGAACATCTGCTCGACCTGCGCCATCAGGCCGGCCTTGACCCGGTGGTACTCGAAGTAGGGCCGCACCGCCTGGGTGTCGAACGCGAGCTTCTCCGCCTTCAGCCGGTCCTGCAGGTACGCGGTCTCCCAGGGCATCACGGCCGACACCGTTGGGTCGTCGAGCCGTCGGCGCTCCAGGAGATCCTGGTAGTCGCGGCCGGCGCGGTCGGTGGAGGCGCCCGTGATCCGGGCGACGAAGTCGGCGGCCGCCGCCTCGGTGCCGATCATCTTGTCCTCGGTCACGTACGCCGCCCAGTTGGCGTAGCCGAGCAGCGTGGCCAGCTCATGGCGCCGTTCGAGCAGGTGGCGCAGCACGTCGACGTTGGCCGGGTAGGCGCGCTGGCGGAACACGCGCCACAGGCGCTCGCGCGCGCCGGTGTCGTGGGCGTACGACATGAACGGCACCATGTCCGGGTATTCGGTGGATACCCGTACGAGGCCGTCCTCGCCGGGCGGATGGGCGCGGCGGTAGTCCTCGGGCAGGCCGTCGAGTGCCGCGGGATCGAGGGCGACCGTCCGGCTGTCCTCACGGATGTTCCGGTCGAAGGCCTGCCCGAGCGCGATCAACTCGTCCTGCAGGGCCCGCACCCGCGCCCGTGTCGCGTCGTCGCGGTCGACACCGGCCCGCCGGAAGTCGCGCAACGTGCGGCGCAGCAGGTAGGCCGTCGCGGCCGGATCGTCGTCGGCGTCGCCGGCGCGGTCGGTGTCGAGGGCGGCCAGTGCCTGGTAGAGCGCGGGGTCGAGGGAGATGTCGGTCAGCACCTTGGCGATGGAGGCCTCGGCGGCGTCGCCCGCCTCGCGCACGGTCGCGACCGGATGGCTCCTGGCCACCAGGTTGGCCAGCGACCCGACATTGGCGAGCTCGGCGGTGGCCTCGTCGTACGCGTCGAGGACGGCCAGGCCCGAAAGCTCGCCGCGCACGATCGCGTCGATGCCGGCGCGGGCGTTGGCGATCGCTGCCTCGGTGGCGTCGGACAGGTCCCCCGCGGTCGAACTGGCCAGGGCGGCCGCGTCGGACCAGCCACCCGGCATCATCGGGTCGGCCTCGACCGGCTCCGTCGCCGCGCGGTGCGTGTGGCTCGCGGCGGTTCCGGTGCCGTCGGTACGGGGCTCGGCGTCGCTCATGACTGGGTCAACTCTTCCGTCGGTGTCGCGGGACGGGGCGATCGTAGCCGGACGGGCGGAGGCCGCCGTCACCGCGCGGCGCGATCTCGTCGGCCGGAGTGGCCGTGACCTGGACTCCGCCGCCCCGGGCCCGGATATTCAGTCGGTAATCAGACGGTAAACCGGACCCGCTGCGGCGGGTGCGATAACAGGGCGAATCGACATTGATCGACAGGGGTGGGCACCTCCGGTCGCGACCCGACGGACTAGGCTCTGGGCCCGTGGGATCCGTCGCGGGAATGCTCCTCGCCGCGGCCCCGGTCCAGCGGACCGGCGCGCCGATGGCTCTCGTGCAGCACGAGGGAATGCGCCTCGTTGAGCGGGGCCTGCGCACCCTGGTCGCGGGCGGCTGCAGCCCGGTCATCGTGGTGCTCGGCTGCGGCGCCCAGGAGGTCCGGGAGCGGGCGAACCTCAACGGCGCCGTGGTGATCATCAACAAGGTGTGGCGGGACGGGCTCGGATCCTCGCTGCGTACCGGCCTCAACGCGCTGGAGCCCACGCTGGTCGACGGCGTGTCCTTCCTGCTCAGCGAGACGCCGGGGATCACCGCTGCCGCCGTACGCAGGGTCAACGCGCTCGGCGCCGACGACGCCCTCGTCGCCGCGACCTACGAGGGTCACCTCGGCCACCCGGTGCTGCTCGGGCGCAAGCACTGGCCGGGTGTCGCCGGCCGCGCGATCGGCGACTTCGGCGCCCGGCCCTACCTGCGCGCGCACGCCGCGGAGCTGACGCTGATCGCGTGCGACGACGTATCGGTCGGCCGCGACATCGACTTTCCCGACCGCCCGACGCCCGACGTCTGACCGCGGCCCTACATAGGATCGTGCTGTGACGACTCCGGCCGCCGCGGCGGGCACCGTACGCCTGGGCGACCACACCGTCGCGCGGCTCGGCTTCGGCGCGATGCGCCTGCCCGGACCGGGCGTGTGGGGACCGCCCGCCGACCGTGACGAGGCCATCCGCGTCGTACGGCGTGCCGTCGATCTCGGCGTCCAGGTCATCGACACCGCCTGGTACTACGGGCTGGACGTGGCCAACGAGATCATCGCGGCGGCGCTGCGACCGTACCCGGCCGATCTTGTCCTGGTGACCAAGCTCGGCGGCGCGCGCACCGACGACGGCCGCTTCGTCAGCGGGATGACCCCGGCGGGCCTGCGCGCGGGCAACGAGCGCGACCTCCGGGTGCTCGGCCTCGACGCGGTGCCGGTGACACACCTGCGCTGGATCGACGGCGCGTCGATCACCTTCGAGGAGGCGCTGGACGTCATGATCGCGCTGCGCGACGAAGGGAAGATCAGGCACATCGGCCTGAGCAACGTCAGCCTCGACCAGCTCGAGCTCGCGCTGGCGAAGACGCCGGTCGCGAGCGTGTCCAACCACTTCGGACAGACGCACCGCGCCGACGAGCCGACGCTGTGGCGCTGTGCCGGCGAGGGGATTGCATACCTGCCGTTCTTCCCGCTGGGCGGCGGCGCGCCGGGTCGGGTGGAGCGGGAGACGGCCCTCGCCGCGGTCGCCGCCAGGCACGGCATCACCACGGCGCAAGCGGCCATCGCATGGCTGCTGCACCAGCCGCCGGTGACCGTGCCGATCCCGGGCACCGGCAGGGTCGCGCACCTGGAGGAGAACGTCGCCGCCGCGTCCGTCGCGCTGGACGCGGACGATCTCGCAACGCTGGCCGCGCAATAGCCCTGTCACACCTACGAGTTCTTGATTGGCCAATCAGCATCACAGCAATTCCACAGGAAAGTCCGCGCTTGTATCAGACTGTTCTCTGTGGACTTCGCCGCAGTTCAGCCAGTGTCGCGGCGACGCGCAAAGGCCCGGAATCGGGGCGCTACGCCCATTCGGCATGTCCGATGTTTGTCGGATATTGGCCGCCGTATTTGCGCCTGAGGTCTTGTTCAACTCATCGGGACACTCAAGGATGTGAATACCCGTTGGGATGTGTCGGTCAACCACCACGATCCCGCGGGCCTTGTCACATAACCCCCCCGAGGAGGAGACATGCGAGCACGCCCCCAGGTGCTCACGCTACTCACCGCGGCGACCTCACTGGTAGTCGTCGCAATGCTGTCCACACCCGCGCAGGCATCGGTGAGCACGGCCGCGGCGACGGCCTCCGCTTCACCGGCCAAGGTCACCACCCAGGCGGCCTGCGCGGACACCAAGCAGAAGCACGTCATGCACTGCTTCGCGCTGCGCCGCGTCGACCTGGCCGCGGTCAGCGCCAACGCGATCACCCCGAACGTGACGCCGTCCGGCTACGGCCCGGCCGACCTCGACAGCGCGTACAAGCTGTCCAGCGCCGGCGGTTCCGGCGAGACGGTCGCGATCGTCGACGCGATGAACGACCCGACCGCGGCGGCCGACCTGGCCACCTACCGGTCGCAGTTCGGCCTGCCGGCCTGCACCGTGGCCAGCGGCTGCCTGCAGATCGTCAACCAGAACGGCGCCACCAGCCCGCTTCCGGCGAATGACGCGGGCTGGGCCGGCGAGGAGTCGCTCGACCTCGACATGGTCTCGGCGATCTGCCCGAACTGCCACATCATCCTGGTGGAAGCCAACTCGGCCACCGACGCGGACCTGTACGCGGCCGAGGACCGGGCCGTCACCATGGGTGCCAAGTTCGTGTCCAACAGCTGGGGTGGCGGCGAATACTCCGGCCAGACGACCGACGACTCGCACTTCAACCACCCCGGCGTGGCCATCACGGTCTCCTCGGGTGACAACGGGCACGGCTCCGAGTACCCGGCGACCTCCCAGTACGTGACCGCCGTCGGCGGCACGCACCTGGTCACCGCCAGCAACTCGCGTGGCTGGACCGAGACCGCGTGGAACGGCGCCGGCTCCGGCTGCTCGTCGTTCGACGCCAAGCCGTCCTGGCAGACCGGCGTCGCGACCAGCTGCGCCCGTCGCGCCGAGGCCGATGTTTCGGCCGTTGCCGACCCCGCTACCGGTGTCGCGGTCTTCCAGACCTTCGGGGCCTCCGGTTGGGTCGTCTACGGTGGCACCTCCGTGGCCGCCCCGGTCATCGCGGGCGTCTACGCGCTGGCCGGCAACCCCGCCGCGGGCACCTACGCGGCGAGCTACCCGTACGCGCACACCGGCAACCTGTTCGACGTGACCAGCGGCACCAACGGCACCTGCGGCGCCCCGAGCTGCACCGCCGGCGTCGGCTGGGACGGTCCGACCGGTTTCGGCACCCCGAACGGCACCGCCGCGTTCACCAACGGTGGCGGACCCGGCCCGCTGACGGCCAACAACCCGGGCAACCAGACCAGCACCGTGGGTACGGCGGTCAGCCTGACCCTGACGGCCAGCGGCGGCACCCCGCCGTACACCTGGACGTCGACGGCGCTTCCGGCGGGCCTGAGCCTCAACGGGTCGACCGGCGTCATCAGCGGCACCCCGACGACCTCGGGCACCACCAGTGTCACCGCGACCGTGCACGACAGTGCTTCGGGTTCGGCCTCGGCGACGTTCAGCTGGACGGTCAACCCGACCGGTGGCTGCACCCCGGCACAGCTGCTGGGCAACCCGGGCTTCGAGACCGGGTCGGCAGCGCCGTGGAGCACCACGGCCGGTGTCGTCAACCCCAACGGTGCCGGTGAGACCTCGCACAGCGGCACCTGGTACGCGTGGCTCGACGGCTACGGCACCACGCACACCGACACCGCGAGCCAGACCGTGACGATCCCGGCGGGCTGCCACGGCACGCTGACGTTCTGGCTGCACATCGACACCGCCGAGACCACCACGGTGACCCAGTTCGACAGGCTGACCATCAGCGTGACGATGGGCGGCGTGACCACGACGCTCGGCACCTTCTCCAACCTCAACCACGCCACCGGGTACCAGCAGC
>Ga0126377_10002257_pt1 | contig 13175 bp, 9 predicted proteins | sample PanSoiMetPlot_22_FD_92647 | JGI IMG/M metagenome (GOLD analysis project Ga0126377, IMG submission 92647) | Tropical forest soil microbial communities from Panama - MetaG Plot_22 | ecosystem: Environmental > Terrestrial > Soil > Tropical forest > Bulk soil | place: Panama | collected 2016-02-17
AACGCTTCATCCAGCGAGCAGCTCTCGAGCAGCAGGCCGAATTCGTCGCCGCCGAGGCGCGCCAGCGTGTCACGCCAGCGGATCTTCGACTTGAGCAGCGCGCCCACCTGGCCGAGCAAGGCATCGCCCGCGCTGTGACCGCAGGTGTCGTTGATGATCTTGAACTGGTCGAGATCGATGTAGCAGACGGCGTAGGAAGTCTCGCGCGCCTTGGCGCTCTTCAACGCGCGCTCCAGGCGATTCTCGAACTCGCGCCGGTTCACGAGGCCGGTGAGCACGTCGTGACTCGCGTGGTAGCTGAGGCGCCGGTTGAGCTCGCGCGATTCACTCACGTCATGGAACACGAGCACGCCGCCGCACATGCCGCCCTGCCCGTCCCGGATGGGCGCGGCGGTGCTCTCGACGTAGAGCTCGTTGCCGTCGCGGCGGATCAGGAGCATCGGGCGCACGGACTTGATCGAGCGCGTGCGGCGGATCGCCACCGTCATCGGGTTCTCGAGCGGCTCGCAGGTCTCTTCGTGGAATGCGCGGAAGATCTCGTCGATCGACCGGCCCTGCGCGTCCTCGAGCTTCCAGCCGGTCAGCTCCTCGGCGACCGGGTTGATGTACTCGACGTTGGAGTGCTGGTCGGTGGTGATCACACCGTCACCGATCGACTGCAGCGTGATCTGCGCGCTCTCCTTCTCGCGGAACAGCGCATCCTCGTAGAGCTTGCGTTCGGTGATGTCGAGCTCGGTGCCGACCAATCGCAACAGCCGGCCGCCCTTGTCGACGCGCGCCTTGGCGCGGCTCACGACCCAGCGCCACTCGCCACTGCGGTGGCGCATGCGATGGATGCTCTCGAAGATCGGGGTCTTGCCGGCGACGTGATCGCGGATCGCCGCCTGCACGCGCGGCATGTCGTCCGGGTGGACCAGCTGGCGCCAGTCCGGGGCGTTGTTCATCTCGTCGTCGGCGTAGCCGAGCATGTTCTTCCAGCGCGGCGAGAAGTACACGCGGTTGTTCTCCGCGTCGAAGTCCCACAGGCCGTCGTTGCCGGTGAACATCGCCAGGTCGGTGCGCTCCTGCAGGCTCTTGAGGTGCTTCTGCACGCGCATGCGCTCGAGGCCCGAGGCGAAGCTGGTGCCGATCAGCTTGAGGAGCAGGTGCAGGTTGACGTCCCAGCCTTCACGGGCCTGCGCGGCGCACAGGCCGAGGAAGCCGCAGACCTTGCCCTGCACGGCGAATCCCACGAGCAGCAGTGCCCCGATGTTGAGCTGCTGCAGTCGCGCGCCTTCCGCAGCCTGCTCGCGGCGCACGTTGGCGGTATCGCGAACCTCCAGGATGCGCGTGTGCTCGAGGCGGCTGCGCAACCACGGCAGCGCTTCCAGCAGGTCGCCCTTGAGCACTTCGGGGGTGCACTGGGTGAACATGCTCTTGGAGACCGAGAGCGATTCGATGTAGGCGCTCTCTTCATCGAACAAGGCGATGAAGGTCGCGTCGGTATGCGTGGCTTCGCGCAGCGCGTCGAGATTCTGTCGAATGCACGCCTCGGCGGTCGCCTCGGTCATGCTCTGAAAGTCGACGGCGATCTTGGTGCAGGTGACGTCGAGGCCGAGCGAAGGACGGGAGTTGGAACGAGCCCAGAGCTGGGGAGAGAGGATGTCAGAGGCCGTCAGATCACTGATCGGTCCAGGCGGCACTGTTCCCATGGCCATTCGCGCTCTGTCTCCCCCAACGCCGGTGAAGTCTGTCAGCTTGGCGGGTCCGGTTGGCGGACCTGCCACACACTTTCTCCCCGGCTTCTTTTGATGAGTTGCGCTGCATTCTGTCATGAATTTTTAGGAAAGCAAGGCAACCGGTTGATATGGAAGGCTCCATGTCCGGCCCGTCAACCGATCACGGCGCCCGGCGTTTTCTCCGACAAGGACGGTTCACGGGAGGTTTACCCATGCTTTTTGCAGCTTTTCTCGGTCACGGCCGCACCGGGTTGTCGGCCGCTTTGCGTCACCTGGGCGTGCAGTTCGCACTGGTCACGATCGCGCTGGTGCTCGCCGGTTGCGGCGGCGGTGGAATGGATTCGACGAGCACGCCGACCTCACAAGCGTGCAGCAGCGGCTCGGATTGCGGTCCACTCTTCGTAGCGATCACCGACGCGGATGGTGATTTCCTCAGCTACAGCGTCGACGTGCTGTCGTTGACCTTGAAAAAGGCGAGCGGCGCCGTGGTGGAAACACTACCGGTCACCACACGCGTCGATTTCGCGCAGCTCGTCGATCTCACCGAGTTCGTGACCGCGGCGACGATTCCCAATGGCACCTACGTCCAGGGAACGATGCGCCTCGACTACACGAATGCGGATGTCACCGTCGAGGTCAACGGTCAGCCGGTCGCCGCGAGAGTGGTGGACCAGAACGGTCAGCCGCTCGGCGTCGTCGATGTCGACATCATGCTCGACAACCGCAACCATGTGACGATCGCGCCGGGGCGCCCTGCCCTGCTGCAGCTCGACTTCGACCTCGCGGCCTCGCACACCGTCGATATCACCACGACGCCGGTGACGGCGACCGCTCAGCCCTTCATCGTGGCTTCGCTCGATCCGGTGGATCAGAAGGATCTGCGCGTGCGCGGGCCGCTCGTGAGCGTCGACTCGGCAGGCGGCAGCTACCTCGTCGACGTGCGGCCGTTCAATCTGCGCGACGCACGCCTCGGCCAGTTCACGGTGCACACGACCGCGACCACGGATTTCGAAGTCGACGGACAGACCTTCACCGGCCAGGCGGGTCTCGATGCGCTGGCGCAGGATGGCGTCGGCACCGCCACGGTCGCGTTCGGCACGCTCGATGTTCCGAACCGCACCTTTACCGCCGAGCGCGTGCACGCGGGCACCAGCGTCGCGGGCGCGCAGTTCGACGTGCTGGCGGGCAATGTCACAGCACGCAACGGCGACACGCTGACGGTGCGCGGCGGCACCATGATTCGCCGCTCCGGCAGCGTGACGTTCATTCGGGACGACATCACCCTGCTGGTGGGCTCGGACACCAAGGTGATCCGTGACGGCGACATGGGCAACACGCTCGGCGTGGAGGCGATTTCTGTCGGCCAGCGCATCCGAGCGTTCGGCACCGCGAGCGAGAGCAGCACCGGCGCGGTGACGCTCGATGCGCAGCAGGGCCGCGTGCGCCTCGAGATCACGCGCCTCCTCGGCACGGTGAAGTCGACGAGCCCGGGCAATCTCGCGCTCGACCTCGACAGCATCGACGGCCGGCGCGTGAGCATCTTCGACTTTAGCGGCACGGGCTCGGCGTCGGACACCAATGCCGATCCCACCAACTACGAGATCGTCACCGGCAACCTGGATCTCAGCCGGCTCCTCAACGGTCAGCCCGCGCGCGCCTTCGGATTCGTTACGCCGTTCGGCGCCGCGCCACCCGACTTCACCGCCCGCACGCTGGTCGACTTCCAGGACGTGCGCGCGGTACTCGGGACCGGTTGGGGTCTCACCGGCACGGCCACGCCGTTCCTCAGCATGGATGCGCAGTCGATCGTGATCGACAACGCCAACGCGAGCCTCGGCCTGCGGCACTTCATCGCCATCGGGCCGCGCCTGATCGACATCGAGACTCTGCCGACGGCACCGATCATCAAACCCGTCGACGGTAACGGGCTGTACGCGATCGGCCAGCCGCGGCGGGTCGAGGTGTTCAGCGACTTCGGTGACTTCACCGCGCGCTTGAACGAGAAGTTTGCCGCGGGTGCCAAGGCACTGGCCATGCACGCGGTGGGCAAGTTCGACGACGCCTCCAGCACTCTCACCGCCAACCATGTGGACGTGGTGCTGACCGCGACCAACTGACACAGGAAAAAAATGGGCGGGCAACACGGATGTTGCCCGCCAAGGCCGGGAACTTTACCGCCTCAGTCGTCCATCTCGTCTTCGCCTTCCAACTCCACCTCGTGCGCCACCAACGTGGTGCCATCGAACGTGCCATCGGCCTGCACGCTGCGACCCGCCGCTTGCGCAAAGAACGTCGCAGCGTCGATTGAAGCCTCGGCCTCATTCTCGAACTCGGTGTCGGCGTTGGTGAGCACCGTCACGCCCAGGATCGTGAACTGAGGCTGCGCCACGTCCGCTGCGACGCCGCGCAACCGCACTCGCACCTGGTCGTTGCGCTGATCCGCATCCTCACGCTCCACTCGCTGCGCGAGAATGCCGTTGCCGGTGCCGGCGCTGCCTCGGACTTCCACGAAGTCGCCTACCTGGAGCGACCCCACATTGAAGGGCCGCAGGCGCGCGTCGGTCTTGTCCTCGAAGCGGGTCTGGGCGTTGGTCTGCACACTGATGCCCATCACCATGAAGGTGCCGGCAGTGGCATCGACGCTCGCCACCTGGCCCGAGAGCCTCACGTCGGCTTCGTTCTCGAACTCGACCTTGGTGGCCTGCACGACACCGTTGAGCAGTTCGCCCTCGACCTCGACTCGTACGTTGAGTGCGAGATCGGCACTGGTGCCGCGCTCGAACTCGGTGTTCGCGCTCGTGGTCACCGCCTGGCCGTTGACGTCGAAATCCGTCGCCGACACGAAGCGGGTGATCAGGCCTTCGAGTTTCGCCTGGTCGTCGTCGTCGCCCGGCATCTCCTGCTGCTTGCCTTCGATACGCGTCGCCAGCAGCACGCCGTTCGCATCGAGCGTGCCCTTCGCCTCCACCGTCAGGCCATTCGCAGGGACTCCGCCCGGCAAGTCGTCGAGCTGCGCGGCGCTGTAGTCGACGGTGAGCGTGCCGATGTCGAAGCGCTTCGCAGCCTCATCGAGATTCGCCACCTCGCCCGTCACCTCCACCTGCGCGTTGGCGGCCTTGGCCTCGATGCGCGTGGCGTGAATCACCCCCTGCGCATCGCGCATGCCGCTGACTTCGATGACCATGCCGACGGCAATGCCAGCGAGTGAGGCCGGCTGCAGGTTGTCATCGAACGACGTGGTCGCATCGACCTTGACCGTCTGTCCGAGCACCACCAGCGTGCCGGCCGCGGCATCGATCGACGCCACCGGTCCTTCCACCGCATCATCGAAGTCGATCGAGGTCGCAGTGCCGTGCCGCCCGTCCGCATCGATGCGGCCGGAAACACGCACGACCTGACCGACGCGCAGCTCCGATTCCGAGCCTCTGCGGCCGTCGATCGTGATGTTGGCGCTTGCGGTCGAGAACTCGACACCGTTGACGAACACGCTTCCGAAGCCGCTGATCGTCCCCATCGCCACGATGGGCTGCGACGTGGTCACGCTGTTCGTGGTGCTGTCCATGCCGCCCGAGCCACTACAGGCGCCGAGCAACAGGAGCGCCGCGATTGCCAACAGGCGGCGCGTCTGGTTCCAGGTCTTCATCTTCGTTACCTCCAGGCTATTGCAACTTTCCCGGCCTGCAGGTGGCGTTCCTTCGCCTGTTTCAGTTTGTTAGTCCTCGAATTCGACTTCGTCGGCGACGAATATGCCGCCGGCCAGTGTTCCGTCCACCGACACCAGGCGCCCATTCGCCTGCGCGAAGAATTCCGCGGCGCTGATCGGGCCGTTGTCGCCCTGGAACTGGGTGCCGGCATCGGTCTGAATGACGACGCCGAGGATGGTGAAGGCCGGATCCGCGACGCCTTGCACCAGGCCACGCAACTCGATGCGGTTGCGCGGGTCGTCGCGCTCCACGATGGCGGCCGCGATGGAGTTCGCCAGCGAACCGCCGCTGCCGCGCACCTCGACGTAGTCGCCGACGCGTAGCTGTGCGAAGCCGAACGGGCTCACGGGCTGAGACTGCTTATCTTCGAAGCGGGTCAGCATGCTGGTCTGCACGACGACGCCGAGCGCCGTGAAGGAAGTGCTTCCCGCGTCGAGCGCGGTGATCGGCGCCGTGAGCCGGATCTCGGTGCTGCTGCGGAACGAAACCTTGGTGGCGGTCAGTACGCCACCGTTGAACATGCCGTCCACCTCGACCTTCACGTTGAGGGCGAGGTTCGCGGCGGTGCCGTTCTCGAACACGGTGCCGATAGCGGTCTGCACATGCTGGCCGTCGACGTCGAAGTCCGAGCTCGAGACGAACCGCGTCACCAGGCCTTCGATACGCGTGGTCGCGCCATTCTCGGGCTGGCCTTCGTGCGCGAGCTCCACGCTGGTACCGAGCAGCACGCCCGCAGCACTGAAGGTCGTTCCCTTGACCTCGACCAGCTGGCCGACTGCAGGCGCGCCGCCCGGCAGATCGTTCAGCGCCGCGGCGCTGAAATCCACGGACAGGGTGCCGATCTGAAGAATCTTGAGCGTGTTGTCGACGGCGGTGATGGTGCCCGTCACCTCATACTCGCCGCCCGGCCCATTGAGCTCGATGCGTGTGGCGCGAATATCGCCCGAGGCGTCCACGAAGCCGCTCACTTCGACGACGTCGTGCAGGTGCAGATCCGCCAGCGAGCCGATGCCGCCGGCGAACGAGGTGCCGCCGTCGACGTGCACCGTGCGCCCCATCGCGACCAGGGTGCCGGCCGCGAGATCGATGGACGAGATCGGCCCTTCCAGCTCGTCGTTCACCGTGACGCTGGTCGCGGTGCCGGTGCGGCCATCGGAGCTGATCTGCCCCGCGATCGTCACCACCTGGCCGACGCGCAGGTCCGATTCCGTCGCGGCATGGCCGTCGATGGTGATGCTCGCACCGCTGGTCGAGAACTCGATGCCGTTGACGAAGATGCTGCCGAAACCAGTGATGGTTCCCTGCGCAAAGCCGGTACCCTCGATCCCGGCGAGGTTGTTCGACCCGCTACCGCCGCAGGCGGTCAATGCCAGCAGCAGCACCGCAACCAGTGCGGCCCGCGCTCTGTCCATCGCGCTCATTTCGTTCTACCTCTCAGTGGGATCTCTTCAATGTGATAGACACCGGCGCCGAGGCGGATCGCGCTCTCCGCGTCCTCCGCTCCCGCCTGGTGCTGCGTAAGCCATTCATCGATGCGTTCGAGGAACGCCTGCCCCTCGTTCTCGAGGAACTGCCGGAACGCCGGCAGTGCGCGCCGATCGACGCGCAGGCTGAGCGCACGGCGCTCGAAGCGCGGCGCGTTTACTTTGTCGCGTGTCAGGTTGTGCTCGAGGGTCGTGCCCATATCGAGTAACGCGCTCGCCCACAGGCGCACCTGTGCCGGCTCCATCTGCCGCGGCAGGAACACTCGCTTGGTGGCACGGATCCGCCCGTCGGGCAGCCGCTCGATGGCGTCACCGCTCTGCAATTCCTTGAGCAGCGCGCCGGGCGGAATGTCACCGCCGTAGCGCCGCGCGAGCTCGGCGAAGCTCAGGCCGCCGGCGTCGATCTCGAGCGCACGGGGTTCGCTGTTGGCATCGATGAAATCTCGATCCTGGTGCCAACCCGAGAGCACGCGCGAGGCCTTGCTCATGTAGCCCGCTTCGGGCTGCGGATCGGACTCGAGCAGGTCGCGTTGCCGCCGCACTTCGCGGCGTGTCATCCCGGTCAGGATCGCGACCCGCGACACGTTGGTGGGGCGTCCGCGAATGCCGAACTCGGCGGTCGCGACGTGCACGAACGTGCGCCGCGCGACCTCGCAGAATTCCTTCCACGTCACGCCGCTCTTGAGCAGCAGGCGCGCGATGGGTACGAGCAGCGTGCGGCAGCTCGTCAGGATGAGGGCTTTCAGGCCACCGGATTCCATATGTGGGACAAAATATCCCACATGTGGTCGGAGTCAACGGTAAATCGGTCTGTAAATGACGACACGCTCATCGTGCCCCTGGCTCGCACAGCCGCTATCCGCTGGCCCGTCAATGAGATACCAGAGTTCTCGGCTGGCCTCGGCGACCTGTTTTTTATTCGCGGCCGGCGCAAAACACGGGCTCAGCTGCGAGCCGGGAACCAACAGCTGACGTCCTGGCGCGCCGTTGAGCCAGCGTGCGGCGTCATACGATTCGGCGGGTCCTTCACGCCAGCGGCTGTGCCCGAAGTTGACGCTCGGCCGCTCGAGATTGAGCAGGAACTGCTCCTTGTACGCCATGAGCCCGAGCTCGCGTGCCGGATCGGCGAGGCGCTCGAGCTGCGCGACGAAGCTGCGCGCGGAACGCGTGGCATCCATCTGCGGAATGATCGCGTAACTGCCGACGATCCAGAGGAGCCCCAGCGCCCACGCGCTAGCGACAACGCCACGCCCCACTCCACTCGCGAGCCAGGCGATGCCCGCTGCGACTGCATAAATCGCGAGCGGCGCGATGTACCGGAGTCCCGAGTCGTCGCGCAGTTCCGCCGCACGCTCCGGCGCGATCCATTGCAGGTACACGAACGCACCCGCGGCCGCTGCGATGAGCAGCAGTGCGAACACCGAGCCGAGCCGCTGCACATCCGGTCGCTGCCAGAGCCCTCGCAACCACTCGCCCGAGGCGAGTGCGACCGCCGGCAATACGGGAAGAATATAGAGTCCGCGCTTGCCCGGGCTCGCACTGAAGAAGAGCAACACCAGCACGGCCCACCCGAGCAGCAGCAGGATGCGCACATCACGCTCGCGGAACTGCCGGGCCCAGCGTGGAACCAGCCACGGGAAGAGCAGCACGAACGGCAGCCACATCGGCAGGATGACCGTGAGGTAGTAGTAGAACGGCTGCTGGTGATGCCACGCGGCGGCGTAGCGCGTCACGGTCTGGTGAAACAGGATTTCATCGCGATAGGCGCGCAGCGCCGGGTCACCGCTCATGGCGACGGCGATCAGCATCGGCACCAGCCACAGCGCAATGGCCGCGAAGAATGCGAGCGGCGCCCAGCTCCAACGCGCGGCGTTGCCTGACACCGCGCGCACCGGCCACTTGCGCCAGCGTGCCCAGGCATAGGGCAGGAACACGAGGAACGGCAGGAAGCCGACGCCCTTGGTGATCACGCCGAGCCCGGCGGCGAAACCGCCGAGTGCGTACCAGCCCCAGCCGTCCCGCAGCAGGAGGTGCCGCAGGAACGCATATAAAGAGAGTGTGACCCAGAAGCAGAGCGTCGCATCGATCTGGGCCGAGCGCGCCTGCAGGGTGAACTGCACGGTGAAGAGCAGGATCAACGCCGCCCAGAGCCCCGCTTCGCGATTCCAGAGCCTGCGGCCAAGGTCATACACGAGCAGGAGCGTTCCCAATCCCGCGAGGAGCGAGGGCAGCAGGAAACTCACGCGCAGTGAGCCCGTGGCCACGTAGAACACTGCGATCAGCCAGAAGAACAGCGGCGGCTTGTCGGCATAGAGATCGCCGCCCGCCTTCGGGAACAGCCAGTTGCCGCTCGTCACCATGTCGCGTGCGATCAGCGCGAAGCGCGGCTCGTCGGCAGGCCAGGGATGTCGCAGGCCGATGCCGGTCGCGACCAGCAGCAGCCCGAGGCCGATGATGAGGAGAAGATCGCGCCGCACGCGCGCGGCAGCTACATCAGGTGGCGGCGAAGGGTGCATCGAGCGGCGCTCGGCCTTCAGCCTTCGGTGACCTTGAGACCGGCGCGATAGCGCGCCCTGAGCCACATCACGCCAAACAGGTCGACGATGCCGACCCACAGGCGATTGTGCAGTCCGTATTTCGACTTGCCGCGCGTGCGCGGCCGGTGATTCACCGGGATCGAGACCACCTGGCTCCCGGCGCGCATGAACAGCGCGGGCAGGAAGCGGTGCATGTGATCGAACGCCGGCAGCGACAGGAAGGTGTCGCGGTGAAAGATCTTGATGCCGCAGCCGGTATCCGGCGTGCCATCGCCGAGCAGTGAACTGCGCACGCCGTTGGCGATGCGCGAGGACAGGCGTCGCAACCACGTGTCGCGGCGCGTGACGCGGTTGCCCATGATCAGGAGCACGTCCGCGTTCGCGGGCTCGCGCCGCGCGTCGAGAAACTTCGGCAGGTCGGCAGGGTCGTTCTGTCCGTCGCCGTCGAGCGTCGCGACCCAGGGCGCGCGCGCCGCGGCGACACCGGAGCGCACCGCCGCACTCTGGCCACTGCGAAACGAATGGCGCAGCAGCCGCAGGTTCGGCAGCTCACGCTCGCGCAGGCGCCGCGCGATGTCGGCCGTCGCATCGGTGCTGCCGTCATCGACATAGATGATTTCGAACGGCACGCGCCCGCGCAGCGCCGCGTCGATCTCGCGTGCCAGCGGCTCGATGTTCTCCGCTTCGTTGCAGACGGGAATGACGACCGAAACTTCAGGTTGCATGCCCGATGGTGTGCCGGTCGCGTTCATTGTGAGGCCGCGTAGTATACCGGTATGCTCATCCGATGGATTGCGCGACGCCGGATGTCGAGGCCGGGCGTGATCGCGGGCACGATCACCACGGCCACTCGCATGCCCACGCCGATGATGGTAACCGCCTGCTGTGGGCCCTCGTGCTCACCGGCAGCTTCGCCGTGGTGGAGATCGTCGGCGGGTTTTTCGCCCATTCCCTGACGCTGCTGGCCGATGCCGGCCACATGCTCACCGACGCCGCCTCGCTCGCGCTCGCCTGGGTGGCGCTGCGTTTCGCCTCGCTCCCCTCGGATCGCCGTCGCACCTATGGTTACCAGCGACTGCAGGTCCTCGCCGCCTTCGTCAACAGCATCCTGCTGCTGCTGGCGACGGCATGGATCGTCTACGAGGCGATCGTCCGCCTGCGCAACCCGTCGAACGTCGCGGGCCCGCTCATGTTCGCGGTCGCCGGCGGCGGCCTGCTCATCAATGTCGCTGCCTTGCTCCTGCTGCGCCGGGGCGATGCGCACAATCTGAACCTGCGCGCCGCGGTGCTGCACGTGCTCAGCGACCTGCTGGGTTCGGTCGGCGCGCTCATGGCGGCGCTCGTCATCGTCCTCACAGGCTGGATGCGCGTGGACCCGCTGCTTGCGTTGCTGGTCGCGGGGCTCATCGTGTTCTCGGCCGGGAGCCTGCTGATGAAGTCGGCGCACATCCTGCTGGAAGGATCGCCCGAGTGGCTCGACATCGCGGAGCTCGAGCGCGAGCTCAGGGACGCAGTTGCGGGTGTCATCGATGTGCATCACGTGCACGTGTGGTCGCTGACGTCGCGTCATCCACTCCTGACGCTGCATGCGCGCGTGGACCCGGGCGCCGAATCCGCCGTCGTGCTCGCGGATATCAAGGTGTTCCTGTCACGGCGCTACGCGCTCGAGCACTCGACGATACAGCTCGAGGCGGCCGACTGCGCCGATCACTGAAGGCGCGAGCGCGCGAGCTCGAACAGACGCTGCAGTTCCCGCTCCATGTGCTGGCGGATGCGCTCCAGCTCCGCTTCGTCGACGCGGCGCGGCACGGGCACGGGCTCTCCGACCGCCATGACGATGCGGCAGAAGGGGCGCGGAATCACGAAGCGATCCCAGGTCCTGAGCACCCAGGCGTGCTCGGCGTAGTAGCTGAGCGGGATGAGCGGCACGTGTGCGAGCTGCGCGAGCTTCACGATGCCGGGCTTGAACACCGAGTGCGGCCCGTAGGGACCATCCGGTGTCGTCGCCGGCGACACGTGATCACGCGCGATCGCCTTGCACATCGAACGCAGCGCGTCCGTCCCGCGGCTGGTGGTCGAACCGCGAAACACGATGCCGCCGCCGATCCGGCGCGCGATCTCGCTCGGGCCGTGCCCATCGACCGAAGCGCTGATCAGCCAGCCGATGCGCGCGCCGCGATGGATCAGCTGTCGCAGGTAGCGCCAGCAGAAGAGCTGGTGACGATGCCAGTAGCAGAGCACCGCGGGCTGGCCCTTGAGCAACCGCCCCTCGATGTTGAGGCGGCCTTCAACCTGCACGATGCGGCAGGTGTGCCAGAACACACGGATGAGAAAGATGCCGAGCGGCACGCCGATCCAGTAGGTGAAGCGCCGGCCCCACGTCATGCGGCGCTGTGAGCGGCTGCCGCGCCGCGCGCGTGGCGAGGAGCCGTCTTCGACCGTCGCATCCTCGCCCGCGATCGATGCGTCCTCTTGCGCTGCCTGCGGCCCGACCGCTGCATTGTCATCTTCGCGCTGCACGCCTGGGCTCCTCATCCTGAGTCCCGGGCGGCATAGTAGTGCGGATAGTCCGGCGTGAGGCCCTTGAAGCGGCGGTGAATCCACAGGTACTGCTCGGGCAGGCTGCGAATATGCGCCTCGATCAGGGCATTGAAGCGCGCGGCATCCGCCACGCGATCGCCGCTCGGAAAACCTTCGAGCGGCGGCAGAATGTGCATCCGGTAGCCGCGCGCGCGCGGCAGACGTTCTGGAAAATAAGGCAGCACAGCGGCGCCGGTCATCTTCGCGAGCCGCGAAGTCGCGGTGTTCGTCGCCGCGGGAATGCCGAAGAATGGCACCATCTCCGCGCCCTTTTTCCTGAAAGCCTGGTCCGGTGCGTACCAGACGGCCTCGCTGGCACCGAGGGTCGCCACCAGTGTGCGGATGTCATCGCGCGGAATGGCGCGGCGCGTATGGCGCGCACGGTTGTGTGCGAGAAAGCGGCCGAGCAGTGCGTTCTTCGTCGGCCGATACATGATGCTGACCGGATGCGCGACCGTGAGGGCGCGCGCGCCGATCTCGAGCGTCGTGAAATGCGCGGAGAGCAGGATGGCGCCCTTGCCCTGCTCGAGCGCCTGCCGCAGATGCTCGAGTCCATCGACCTGCCCCAGGCGCCGGATGCGCGCATCGCTGCTCCACCACGCCATCGCGGTTTCGAACATGGAGATCCCGAGGCTGCGGAAGTGTGCGCGCAACACGCGCTCGCGTTCCCGGGGATCGAGCTCCGGCAGGCAGAGCTCGAGATTGCGCCGCGCGATGCGCACGAATTCCAGCGGCAGCCAGTTGAGGATTGTGCCGAGCACGACTCCCAGCCCGATCAGCACCGGGAACGGCAGGGGTTCCAGCACGCGCAGGAGCGTGAGCCCGATGGCCGTCGGCCAATAGCGGGGCGCAAACAGGGAGAGTCGCGAGGACATCGTCAGCGACGATACGGGTCGCCATCCGGACCCGGCAACTTGAAGCGCTTGTAGCTCCAGAGGTACTGCTCGGGGCAGCGGCGGATGTGCGCTTCGATCAACTGGTGAAAGCGCGTCGCATCGGCGACGGGATCTTCCGACGGAAAACCCTCCAGGCGCGGCAGGATCCTCATCAGGTACCCGGATCCGTCGCTCAGGCGCTCCGGAAAATAGGGAAGCACCGGCGCTCCCGAGATGCGCGCAATGCGCGACGTCGCCACGTTGGTCGCGGCGGGAA
>Ga0126377_10002258_pt1 | contig 13173 bp, 5 predicted proteins | sample PanSoiMetPlot_22_FD_92647 | JGI IMG/M metagenome (GOLD analysis project Ga0126377, IMG submission 92647) | Tropical forest soil microbial communities from Panama - MetaG Plot_22 | ecosystem: Environmental > Terrestrial > Soil > Tropical forest > Bulk soil | place: Panama | collected 2016-02-17
AACCGGACTGCTCTTACGAACTCCCGAGAGCCGCCTTGATATCCGCGGCATGCGCCGTCTTCTGCGCAACGCACAGGTCGATGTGCTCGAGCGTGCGCGCGAGTTCGAGCTCTCCCATGCCGAGCTCGCGACTCCTCGGGCTCAGGAAGTCGGCGAGCTCCTTGCGCTGAGCGGTGTCGCAGAAGCCGCTCGGATACTCGAAGGCCGAGGACTGCGCAAAGCCGGGCAGGCGGTGCAGCACCGAGTCGAAGTTGTCGCGCAGCCAGCGCCAGGCATCGTCCCGCACGACGGGCGAGGCGAACTGGCCGCCGAGCATCAGGAAGCCCTCGATCGTGCGCGTGTTGGCATCGATGGCGAGCGTGCGCACCCTGGCTGCCGTGGCGGGCTGCTCCGCAGAGCCGAGGGCGCCGGCCGCGTGCTGGCGCATCAGCCCGTCCTGCATCGTGCCGATCTGCTTCATGAGCGTGTCCGCGAAGCTTGCATCGTCCCGCGCCGCGACCGACCAGGCGACATCCCGGATGCCGACATCGAGTGCAGCGGGGTTCGTCAGGGACGCGCGAGCCGCGTCGGCGAGTACTGCGCTGACCTCCTTGTCACGCGCGCCCTCGGCCACGATTCTCAGCAGCGAGCGACGCATCAGCTGTTGCTCGACCGGGTCCTTGGCGTAAACGCCGGCACGCGGATCGAAACCGATCTCGCGCAGGCGTGGACCGTAGATGCTGACGAGCTTGCTCTCGAGCTGCGCGCGCTCGCCGCTGTCGAGCACCCGGTCGCCGAGATCGAGCAGCGTGCTCCCCAGGGTCACTGCCACCAGGCGATCCCGATGACGACTGAGCGCGGCGGTCGCACTCAGCACCTTGTCGAGCTTCAGTGTGCCCGCCTGGAACGCGGCATCGACGCTGTCCGCGAGTGCGAGGCCTTCGCCGGGATCGAGCGTCGTGGCCACCGCGAGGAGCTTGTCGATCGCCGCTGGATCCATCGCGAACCGGTAGTAACCCGCGCCCGCGGCATTCGGCATGACGGCCGAGGGATGCGCGCTCGCCGGCAGCTCGAGGGCCGCCGTCGGTCCCGTCATCAGCGTGCAGAGTTTCTGAGGCTTCGCCCCGCCGAGGAGTGAGGCGCAGAACGGAATCTTCCATGCGCCGCCGGGCGGAATCGTCGAGCCGAGCGGCCGATAGCGCGCCTGCGACAACTCGAGTTTGCGGCCGTCGGCCGAGGCGCGCACCGTCACGAGTGGCACGCCGGGCTGCTCGATGAAGGAGCGGAAGGCATCGACCAGCACTGGTTGTCCGGCGACGCGCGCCAGGGCGCCGAAGAAGTCCTGCGCGGTCGCATTGCCATGCGCGTGCGCGAGCAGGTGCTCGTGAATCCCGCGCTGGAACACTTTCTCACCCATGTACGATTCGAACATCGCGAGCACGCCGCCGCCTTTCTGGTAGGTGATCGAATCGAAGGTACTGGCGATGCGTGTGTTGTCGTCGATCGGCTCGCGAACGGGCCGGCCCGCGCGCTGCGAATCGACGCTCATGGCTTCGAGCGCTTCGAGGGTCAGGCCGGTGCGCAGCCCGAGATCCGGACGCCACTGGTCGGCAATCTTGTAGCCGCTCCACTCGGCGAAGGACTCGTTGAGCCAGATATCGTCCCACCATACGGGCGTCACCAGGTCACCTACCCAGTGATGCGCAATTTCGTGCGCGGTGACACCGCCGAAGCTGCGCAATTGCGGCAGCGGCGCATCCGGCGCGAGGAGAATGAGGGTGTCGCTGAAAAGAATCGCGCCCGCGTTCTCCATGGCGCCGGCCATCTCCGGTGAGGCGATCAGGTCGAGCTTGGGATAGGGATATGCAATGCCGAAGTACTGTTCGAGGCGGCGCACCAGCTCCGGGGTTTCGCGCAGCGCGAGCGCGAGTTTCGGGCCCTGGCCGCGCGTCGCAACGCCGCGCAACGGGAGCGGCGTCTTGCGGATGTCGTTGGGCGGCACCGGTGGTGCAGTGACCATGTCGAGCGGGCCGACCGCGATCGCGACCAGGTACGTTGGCAACGGCAAGGTCGGCGCGAAGGTGTACTTGACGCGTCCATCCGCCAGCTTTTCGGTGGCGGTGAGCGGCGCATTCGAGACCGCCTCATTGCCCGCGGGGGCGACGATGGAGATCGCGAACGGCGTCTTGAAGCGCGGCTCATCGAAACCCGGGAAGGCACGGCGCGCATCGATCGGCTCCATCTGCGAGAAGACGTAGAAGCCATCGCCTGCCTGGACGCGAAAAAACCCCTCGGCGCCGGTCCGGAAGCCTGCGCTATAGGCTAAATGGATCGTCGCCGCGCCTACCGGGAGGTCTGAGTCGACGTCGAGGCGCGCGACCCCGCTGATCGGATCGACCTGCTCGTAGCGCGCCGGGTACTTGCGGCCGGCCGCTTCCACCACGGCACTCGAAACCGTCAGGCCGCTGCCGTGCAACCAGATGCGCTGGGTCGCCTGGCGGACCTGCACCGCGATATCGGCCTGGCCGGTAAAAGTTTCAGTGCGTGGATCGATGTTCAGGGCGAGCGTGTAACGCTCGGGGCGCACCGTGTCCGGCAGGCGCGCGTGCGGGTAATCGTCGGCGGCGCCCGCTGGTGTCCCGGCGAGAATTCCGATCAGCAGAAGCGAGGGAATGCGAAAATGCATGGCGCGTACCTCTGGGCGGCGATTATGCCTCGCAGCGGTGGTATCGTCAGCGCGACGGAAGGAGTTCGACCATGATTCGCGTGCTCCTGGTGGCTCGCAAAGGTACTGACCTGTACTCGCTGCTCATCAAGAAGCAGGCCGATCTGCATCGCAACGGCCGCGGCACGCTGCAGCGGAGGGGAGCCCGCGAGCGCGGTCGCGCCAAGTGGCACCACGTCAAGTACGACGGCTGGATCTGGCTGGAGAAATGCCGCGCGGGCGTGGTGCTCGCGGAGATTTTTTCACGCGCCGCGGGCGGCGAATCGCAGCTGATGAATTCGCTGGTGGGATTCCTCGACCGTCACTTCCGCGACGAGCTGGCGACGGTCAGCATCCACTACGACTGATCGTTCCGCGCCCGGAGCAGGGCTCACTCCGCGAGCAGCGCGCGCGTGATGCCCGCCATCGCCTCCAGATCCGCGTCGTAGAATTCGGCGCGCAGGTTTCCCGACTTGTCGATGGCGAACACCTGGCCGGAATGCCCCACCGGGTAATTGCCGGTCGCCGGGTTGGTGTCCGCCTTGAAGAACGCGGCCGAGAACTGCGTGGCGATCTCGCGGATGCGCTGCGGGTCGCCGGTGAGCCCGATGAACTCGCCGGAGAAATGCCCCATGAACTCCTTGAGCGCCGCCGCCGAATCGCGCTCCGCGTCGACGCTCACCATGACCACCTTCACGTCCTTGAGCTCGTGCTTGGAGTCCTTGAGGAGCTTGAGCTTCTGCAGCGACAGCGGACACACGTCCGGACAATGGGCGTAGCCGAACAGCAGCAGCGCCGGCTCGCCGTGCAGCGAGCTGAAGCGGAAATTCCGTCCGTCCTGGTCGGTGAGCTCGAAATCCGTGATCGGTTTCGGCGCCGGCATGAGCATCACACGGTCGTACGTCGGCAGGGAGGCTGCACCGTCGGCGAGCAGCGTCGCCGGCGCTGCGCTCGAGACCAGGAGCGACAGGGCCGCCAGCCCCGATCGCGCGCGCCACGAAGCGTCGATCTTCAACATCATGGCCCAACCGGGGTGTTCATGTCGGTCTGCAACTCGGTGGCCGACAGTGCGCGGTTGTAGACGCGCACATCATCGATGCGGCCGTTGAAGTACTGCCCGTAGATCGTGTCACCGCCGATCTGCAACGGATTCGCGGAGACCTCGATGTTCGCCGTGGCGGTCGCCGTCGCGACCTGGGTGCCGTTCACGTAGAGGCGCAGATTCGCCTTGTCATAGGTGACGGCGACGTGCGACCACGTGTTCACCGGCAGTGCGGCGGTCCCGTATATCGGCGCCGAGCGGAACGTTCCGCCACCGCTCGGGCGGCCTGCGTTGGTCGAAGACGCCTCCAGGTAGTAGATGTCCTCGCCTTTGTAGATGATGTCGCGCCACGAGCTGTCGCTGACGATCGGATACACCCAGGCTTCCAGCGTCATCCCTGCGGTCAGGCGCAAGGATGCCGAGTCCGGGATCGTCACGCGGGCGTTGCTGCCATTGAACACCAGGGCAGCTCCGTTCTTGCCGGCCGTGGTCCATGTCGTGTTCGCGGCGGTACCGGCATTCCCCAGTCCCGATGCGTCAGTGACGGCGGTTCCCGTGCCCTCGTTGAACGCATACGCCGCGACCAGCCCGGTCGGTTGAGCCTGGGTCACGGCGGTCGCGACGTTCGAATAGCCGCTGAGATTGTTGGCCGCGTCCCTCGCACGCACGCGATAGCTGTAACTCGTGGTGGCGCTGAGATTCGTATCGAGGAAGGAAGTCGCCGTCGGGGTTGCGATCTGGCCGAAGTTGGAGCAGCCCGCGCCCTGACAGCGTTCCACGAAGTATCCCGTCACACCCACGTCGTCGGTCGCCGCCGTCCAGCTCAGGTTGATCTGGCTGCTGGAGGCTGCGGTGGCCCCGAGGCCTGCCGGAGCCTGCGGCGGCGTCGTGTCGGGCGGCGGGGTGTACGTCACGGTCAGGGAGTCGGTGCCGACATTGTTCGCGGCGTCGCGCGCCGTGACCGTGATGACGTTCGCACCGGATTGCAACGTAACGCCCGGATTGATGCTCCAGTTGTTCATGCCGGTGGCCGTGCCGCTGCCGCCGCGATCGTTCGACCACGTCACCTGCGTCACCGCCACGTTGTCCGCGGCCGTTCCGCCGAGGATCAACGGCGTGGCACTGACGCTCCAGGTGGCCTGGTTGGTCGGCGCGGTGATCGTGATCGTCGGCGCGGTCGTATCGGGCGGTGCGAGCGTCGTCGCGCTGACGACGTTCGAGTAGCCGCTCAGGTTGTTGGCCGCATCGGTCGCACGTACGCGATAGTTGTAGCCGGTGGAGGGCGTGAGCCCGGTGTTGTTGAACGTCGTACCGGTGGAGGTTCCCACCTGCGCGTAGGTGCAGGAGGTCGTCGGGCACCGCTCGATGAGATAGTTGGTGACGCCGACGTTGTCCGTGGACGCAGTCCAGCTCAGGTTGATCTGCGTGCTCGAGATCACCGACGCGCCCAGGTTGCTCGGGGCGGTCGGGGCGACCGTGTCCGGAGTTGCCTGCGTCGTGGCCGTGACCACGTTCGAGTAGCCGCTCATGTTGCCCGCCGCATCCGTCGCACGCACGCGATAGCTGTAGCCGGTAGCGGCGGTCAGACCCGTGTTGTTGTACGTCGTGACGTTGCTGGTGCCGATCTGCGCGAAGTTCGAGCAGCCCGACGGTGTGCAACGCTCGACGAGGTAGTTGCTGACGCCGACGTTGTCGGTCGATGCGGTCCAGCTGAGATTGATCTGCGTGCTAGAGATCACCGAGGCCGCGAGGCTGCCCGGGACGGTGGGCGCCTGGGTATCCGTGGTCCCGCCACCGCCGCCGATCGGGTTGTTCATGTCGGCCAGCACTTCGCCGGCGGACAAGGCGCGGTTGTAGACGCGCACCTCGTCGATGCGGCCGTTGAAGTACTGCCCATAGATCGTGTCGCCGCCGATCTGCAACGGATTGGCCGAGGTCTCGATGTTCGCCGTCGCCGCGCCCGTCGCCACCTGCGCGCCGTTCACATACAGCACCAGGTTGGCCCTGTCGTACGTGACGGCCACGTGCGACCACGTATTGATCGGAAGCGCGGCCGCGCCGTAGATCGGCGCGGAGCGGAACGTGCCGCCACCGCTCAGCTTGCTGGCGTTGGTGGAGCTGGACTCCAGGTAGTAGTTGTCATCGCCCTTGTAGATCACGTCACGCCACGCATTGTCGACAACGATCGGGTAGACCCACGCTTCCAGCGTCATGCCGGTGGTCAGGCGCAGTGATGGCGAATCAGGAATTGTGACCCGGGCATTGCTGCCGTTGAACACCAGCGCATTGCCGAACTTTCCGGACGTGGTCCAGGTGGTGTTCGCAGCAGTGCCGGCGTTGCCGCCGCTCGAGCTGTCCGCGACCGCGGTGCCGGTCCCCTCGTTGAACGAGTACGCGGCCACCAGGCCCGGGATGATGGGCGAGGGCGCCGCGGTCTCGTCGCCGCCGATCTGTTGCAGGTAGGCGACGAGCTTGGTCAGGTCGGTATCGCTGATCGTCACGCCGTTGTGGGCGCGCACGGCGTCAGCGAGCGTCGCGGCCGAGCCATCGTGCAGGTACGGCGCCGTCGCCCACACATCGCGCAACGTCGGCGTATCGATGCCAGTGAGCGGCCCGCCGAGGCGCTGGCCGCTGCTCGGCTTGATGGTGCCGATGTTGCGCAAGGTCGCCGCACCGCTCTCGGTGAAGGCGGTGCCGCTATGGCACTGCGCGCAGTTCTGATCGCGGAAGATCAGCTTGCCGGCCTGTGCATCCGTGCTCAGCGTGCCGTCGGTGTTGCGCAGCGGGCTGCTCGCGAACGTGCCGAGCGAGGTGACATACGCGGCGAGCGCATCGAGGTCGGGCGTGATGCCCGTCTTCGGATCGCCGAGCGGCTGACTGCGGGTGCCCGTATTGAAATCCGTGTTGGCCATCAGGCCCGTGCCGCCCGACAGGTTGCGGATCTGGCCTTCGAAGTCCTGCACCTCGTCGAAGTTGCCGCTCCAGTGCAGGAATCCCTGGCCCTGTGCTCCGGCACGGCCGCGCAGGTTGATGGTGTTGCGCAATCCCTCGCCAAATCCCGTGAGATCCCACACGCGACCGTCGTGCCCGCCGTCGTTGTGGCAGGTTGCACAACTCAGGTAGTTGTCGCGTGCCAGGCGCAGGTCCCGCGCATCGTAGAAGAACTGCTTGCCCTTCAATACCTGTGCCGTCAGCTTCTCGGTCGTCACCGCCTGGAGCGTGGCCAGCGCCGGCACATTGGTCTCGCCGAAGTTGATGAGGCGAGTGAGATCGAACACACCGACGGTGCGATCCATGAAATTGTTGACGTAGAGTTTCAGGCCGTCCGGCGACACAGCCAGCCCCTGCGGGGCGCGTCCCACGTTGAAGCGGAAGATTTCCCAGCGGCCGTAGGCATCGATGACCGCCACTTCGCGGCTGGTCTCGAGCGCCACGAACATGTACACGCCGTACTTGTCGAACGCGATCGCGCTCGCGACGCTGGAATTGTCGTGATCGAGGCGCGCCGCATAGTCCTCGGCATTCGTGCCGAGATCGATGCGCGAAGAGATCGCGCGCACCGTGCTCTGGAAGTTGAGATTGAAACCGTTGCGCAGCATCCCGCGCTTGATGTTGTCCTGCTTCGAAGGCACCCAGGCCGAGGTGCCGTCGGGGGAAATCGTCGGCGCACCGAGGTAGTTGGGCACGCCGCTTCCCTGCGTCTCCGTGTCGGCCTTGTCGCTGTGCTGCAGGACCACGGTGCCAAGCGCCGTCATGCCGGCCGTGGCAACGCGCACGACCTCCGCTCCGTACTGGAGCGCTCCGTTCTGCGTCTGTACGTTCTGGGTTTCCTCGCCGGGCAGGCGCGGCGTGATGAAACGCGACACCAGGAGCTGTGCGCCGTCGCTGCTCACGGCGACGTGTCGCGGGTTGGCGCCGACACTGACCGTGCCCAGCTGTGCGCCGCTCGACGCGTCGAGCTTCAGCACGCGACCGGCAGCTTCGAGCACCACGTACGCGAACCCGCCCGTCGGCGCGAACGCGATGCCGTAGGGCTGAGAGGCAAACGGCAGGCTGAGCGTCTGCGCAACGCTGAGCGTGTCGGGATTGATGATGCTGATGGTGGCCGTGAACTTGTTGGTCACCCACATGCGGCCATCCGGTGCACGCGCGATGCTGCGCGGCGCCGTCCCGACGGCGATCTCGGCGAGTTTCGCATTGGTCACGGCGTCGAATGCGCTGACGGTATCGTTGTCCTGGTTGACGACCCAGATGCGACTGTTGCTCCCGGAGCGCGGCTCGAACGCCATGTTGCTGGAATTGGTGGGCCGGTTCGCTGTGGCCGCGAGATAGATGATCTGCGCCGCAGTCTGCGTCTGTGCCGGGCTGGAGTCGTCGACCGCGGTGACGGTGATGTAATAGATGCCGGGCGCGGCAAACGTGTGCGAGATGGACGGCGAGCTGGAGAATGCCGTCTGCGCAGTTCCATCATCGAAATACCAGCTGTAGCGAACGTTGCTGCCGGTCGCGCTGGCGGTGTAGGTCACCGACGTATTCGCGAGCGACGGCGCCGGCGGCGACAGCGGGTTGAGAGTGAGCGAAGTCGCCGGATTGATGTTCCAGGTGAAACCTGCGTTGGCACTCGTCGTCGGGTCGGAGACCGTGAGCGCGACGCTGAAGCTGCCCGCGGTGGTTGGAGTACCGGTGATGCGCCCGGAACCCGCATTGATGCTGAGGCCGTTCGGCAGCCCGGTCGCGCTGAAGGTCAGCGCCTGGCCTTCGGGGTCGGACGCGCCGATGGTGATGTCCACGGGAACGCCCACCGTGCCCGTGAGCGTGCCCGGATTGGTGATGTTGGGCGGCAGATTGACGGACGTGAGCGGCGCCTGCCGGCACTGCATGCCAAAGTTTTCGAGCCAGTTGCTGGTGCGGCCGGCGAGCGCGTAGACCGGGTTGTTCGTACCGCAGTTGTACGGCCCCTGCGCGGTGCCGCCGGTACCACCGACAGTTCCCAGGTACTGGCCGACACCCGTGATCTTGCCCTGCGAGGTGAGGGCGCGGCATTCGAAGTCGAGTTGATCGACGGACGTGCTGGAGCGTCCGCGGTACCCGCTGATCGCATAGTTGGCCGGACAGGTCTTGGTGTAGCTGGCGCCGCTCGCGACGCCCGTCACACCGCGGTTGACCGGCGAGCCGATCCAGTGGCCGCTCTGATCGACCGCAACACATCGCAGCCCGGCTTGATTGACGTGCGTGCCATCGGAAGTGCCGTACACACCCGCCAGCACTTCGTTGCTGTTGCACGCGAGTGAGAAGGGCGAGCCACCCGTGCCTCCCATCACCTGCGTCGCGTCGGGAGTCGGATTGGGGTTGCTCGCCACACCGATACGAACGATCTTGCCCACCGAGGGCACGCCCTGCGCGTTGAGAATGAACAGCAGGTAATAGCCCGGCGGCGTGTCGGTGGCGCGCAGCGGTCCGTTCACATCGAGCACGGCGCCGTTCTGCGTGAAGCCCAGTTCCACGAAGCGTTGATCCATGTTCACGCTGTGGGTCACCGAGCCGGTCTTGATCAGCGTCACGCGGCTGATGTTGGTGCCGCTCGAGTAGCTGAAGGAGAAGCTCTGGCCGACCTCGACGCTCGCGGGGACATCCGTGCCGATGCTCGGCCGCGGCATCGGGTTGCCGGCCGGATCGAGCAGGTACGAGGGCGTGTACATCTCGATGTTCTTGTTGACCAGCGGGCCGGGCGCGCCGCCGCCGATGATCATGACGCGCGCGTCCGGCATGAGCAGGGCGCCGGAGTGGTAGAGGCGCGCGTTGACGCCGGAGGGCCCGACCGTCCACTTGCCGGTGCCGCCGTTGCCGTTCGGATCCCACACCTCGGCGCTGTTGTTCACGTTGGTGAGCGCGTTGTCGACGGCGCTGCCACCGGTCGCGAGCACGCGGCCGTCGGGAAGTATGGTGGCGCTGACCCATTGACGCTGGCTCGACATCGCCTGGGTCGAGGTCACGACCGGCGTGGCGCCGTTGATGTCGATGACCATCGCGGCGCTCGAGGCGCCGCCCATCTGCAGGATGCGGCCGGGCCGGAACATCGCGGCGCTCGAAGTCCAGCTGGTGGCGCCGGGAAGCTGTCCGACCTGCGTGATGGATCCCGTGCCTGACGGCACGACGTAGTACGTCTTGCCGCTGTTGTCGAAACCGAATATCCGCCCGTCGGGCGCGATGAAATTGCGCGGGAAAGTCTCCGCGTAGCTGCTGGTGTTGGCGCCTGACAGCAGCCGGAAGACTCCGTCAGTGCCTCTCACCTCGGGACGATCGCCACCGCTGGTGCCGCCCTGGATGTAGGTTTCGCCGTTGAGGAGCGTGGTCGAGGACGAATACCAGCGCGCGCGATTCATGTTGTTGCCGCGCGCGAGCCCGTTGGTGGAGGGCGTGAACACGTTGCTGTTGTTGTTGCCGCTGTTGGTCGTGGCGCCGCCAACGAAATTGTCGCCGCCCGCGATCAGGACGGTCCCGCTGGTCGGGAGCACCAGCTGCGAACTGCAGAACAGGTCGGTATCGGTCCCGTTGGGCAGGGTCGCGTGGATACCGGTCGATGGATCCCAGACGTCGTAGATCGTGTAGCCGGTCTGCTGTCCTGTTTCGGTGGTTCCGTAACTGAGCACGCGCCCGTCCGGGAGCAGCACCGCGTGAATGCCGATGATCGGCCAGTCGATCGGCGGCGCCCAGGCACCGACACCATTGTCCGCGCGCGCGAGCGAGGCACCCGCGAACGACAGAACTGCGCCAAGCGCAGCGAGCGTGCGATTCAGTCGGGTGTTGCGGTGGGCGTGGTTCGAAATGGAGATAGCACTGCGACCCGCGCGGCGCGCGGTATCGTCACGGAACGGCGACAGCATCGAATCTCCCGCGATTTTTTTCTGTTTATCGTTTTGGGCGTTCTCGGCGCCCTTGATTTGCGATCACGCTATCAAAGAAGCGTTGCGCCGTCGCGTGCAAATTCACGCTTCGGACGACTCGCCGCACACATTACATAAGGAAATCTGTAGCGGCGCGCAGCGATATCCCAGGCCGTGCCGTGCGCGGCGGATAAGCTATTGATTACTGGCGGCAACGCGCTCCAGTTGCGTGGCGCGGCGCGACTCGCCGCGCCTCACTGCCCAGCGCATCGCTGCGATGCCGCAGGCGCACAGCCCGGCGAGCAGGCAGGCCAGCAGGAAAACGCGCGGCGGACTGGCGCTCGCGCCAAGGAATGCCCCCCCGATCAGCGGCGCGCAGATCGCACCCGCGCGACCGACGCCGAGCGCCCAGCCGACGCCAGTGGCGCGCGCACGTGTCGGGTACACGCTCGCCGAAAGTGCATTGAGCGCCGCCTGGCCGCCCACCACGCCGTTGCCGACGATGAGCAGCAGCGCGCCGAGTGGAACAGCGGCGGCCACGCCCGTCGAGAGCAGGAGCAATGCGCCTGCGGCTGCGGCGTAGGTCGTGATGAGCACCGCGAACGGACCCCATAGCCGGATGAGCCACGCGAGCAGGAATCCGCCGATCACGCCACCGATCTGGAAGAGTCCGGCAAAGCGCAACGCGCTCTCCAGCGCCAGCCCGTGCGCCTTCAACAATACCGGCAACCAGCTGGCGAGCAGGAAGAGCAGGCCGAGGTTGAGAAAGAAGATGATCCAGAGCGTGATCGTGGTGGGCGCGAGGCCGTCGGCGAACAGTGCCTGCAGTGAAATGCGACTCGTCTGTTCCGGCAGGCGGAAGCGATGCTCCGGGGAGTAGCGATAGCGCCGCTCGAGACTCTCCAGCAGGCGGCCGATCCTCTCGGGCTCCTTCGCGCGCGCCACCAGGAAGCGGACCGACTCGGGCAGCGCCAGGAGCGGCAGCCACAACACGAGCATCACGACGCCGCCGGTGGCAAAGATCGCACGCCAGCCACCGAACTCGATGAGGAGCGGCGCCAGGAATCCCGAGCATGCGGCACCGAGCGACAGGCCCGCCGCGAGCAACGTCACCGTGGCGACGCGCCGCGACGCCGGCACGTATTCGGCGGCAAGCGCGAGCGCGTTGGGCATGCTCGCGCCCAGCCCGATGCCGGTGATCACGCGCCACGCGAACAACTCGTTGGCGTCGCGCGCGGTTGCGGTGAGAAGTGTCGCAACGGCGACCAGGCCGAAAGAGGCGAGCAGCATCACGCGCCGTCCCGTGTAGTCGCCGAGCGGGCTCACCAGCAGAGCGGAACCGGCGACTCCCATGAGCGCCGCGGTCACGATCCAGCGCAAGTCTCCCGGCGCCACGCGCCAGTCCGCTGCCAGCGTGGGAATCGCCGACGCCATCGATTGCAGGTCGTAGCCATCGAGGAAGGCGACCAGGGCACACAGAATGAGGACGCGCACGTGCATTCGGCCTATGCGTCCGCCATCCATCAGCTCCTCGACATCTATGTGCAATGAATTTGTCCGGTGCGATGAGGGCGCCCGAGTATGCAAGCCACGAGCCCGGTTGGCGAGCATCGTGCCGCGTGGCGGAGGTGCTACCCTCGCAGCCTCAAGGGACGGAGGTCGATCGCGAGTGAACCCGGGAACATCGGCGGACGCTGCGCTCAGCGGGCTCGGGGCGCGCGAGGTGATCGAGCGCGTGCGCAACGGTGAGTTGCGCGCCGAAAACTACGTCGCGGCACTCCTCGATCGACAACGCCGCTTCGCGGCGCTCAACGCGCTCACCTGGATCGACGAACCTCGCGCCCTCGAGGACGCCCGCCGGATCGATCGCAAGCGCGCATCGGGGGCTGCACTCGGTGTGCTCGCCGGCCTTCCGGTCGTCATCAAGGACAACATCGCGGTCGCCGGAACCGCGAACTCCGCAGGTACCGCGACGCTGCGCGAGAACATCGCGCGACATACCGCGCCCGTGGTGCAGCGCCTGCTCGAACAGGACGCGATCGTGTTCGCGCGCGCGAACATGCATGAACTCGCCGGTGGCGGCACCTCCAGCAATCCGAGCTTCGGTGTGGTCGCAAATCCATACGACTTGCAGCGGGTGCCCGGAGGCTCGAGCGGCGGCACGGCCGCGGCACTTGCTGCGCGCCTCGTGCCGGCGGGCCTCGGCAGTGATACGGCCGGCTCGGTGCGAATCCCCTCGGCGCTCTGTGGTACCGCGGGCCTGCGACCGACGATCCGGCCGCACAAGCTCTATGCGGACGAAGGCGTCGTGCCGCTCGCCGTCGATCTCGACACGGTCGGGCCGATGGCGCTCAACGTCGCAGACCTTGCGCCGCTCCACCAGGCGATCACCGGCAGCGCCCCGCGCGCAGGTGCGACTGCCAATGCCTTGCGCCTCGGGGTCGCGCGCAAGCCGTACTGGGAAGATCTCGATCCTGAGGTCGATCGGGTCGCGCGCGAGGCGCTTGATCGCCTGCAAAGCGCGGGCGTCGTCGTGGTCGAGGTGGATGTGAGCGCCTACTACG
>Ga0126377_10002259_pt1 | contig 13171 bp, 12 predicted proteins | sample PanSoiMetPlot_22_FD_92647 | JGI IMG/M metagenome (GOLD analysis project Ga0126377, IMG submission 92647) | Tropical forest soil microbial communities from Panama - MetaG Plot_22 | ecosystem: Environmental > Terrestrial > Soil > Tropical forest > Bulk soil | place: Panama | collected 2016-02-17
GAACACGCCGTCCGCGAACGGCGGATGCAGCGCGTCGGCCGCCACCAGCACCAGGCCGTCGCGCGTACCGCCGGGCGATTCCAGCCGGCGCAAAACGGCGTGCTCGCCGATGGGCGCAATCGGGAATTCATGGAGCTCGAGCGGGCGGCCCGCGTACATTTCGCGCGCGACGAACAACAGCAGCGGGTTGAAGTCGGTCGCCACCGTGAGCGGGGAGTCGCCGCCCTGGTGCAGGTCCCAGGCCAGCCGCCCCGCGCCGGCGCCCTGCACCAGCGTGCGTCCGAGGCCGCGAAGCCCGGTCAGCGCCGCGATCTCGCCCGCCGCGGCCGCGTTCTCTTCCCCGCCCCAGGCCCAGTCGCGGTGCAGGTTCACGTAGTAGTTAGTCAGGCCCTGCTCCGACGGCAGGCGCGTGCCGAGGCCGCGATGCGTGGTTTCGCTCATCGCGGCCTGGTCGAGGCCGAGCGGTGCGAGCAATTGGCCGACGCGGCGCACCTGGTCGTCGTAGGCAGCGGCCGTGTGCTCGAGCCGGCGGCGCGTGGCCGCCGAGGGCGTGCTGCCCGCGGCGACGCGCATCGCGGTGGCCTCGGATGCCAGGTGTTGCCCCAGCATGCTGAATCGTCCCCGCCATTCGACCAGCGCCTGGCGTGGCTCCGGAAACAGCCACGGCACTTCGCCGATGACCGGGTACCCGCTGCTGCACGAGCCGCAGATCCAGCCCGCGGGCGACAGCGACATGGGCCCGCGACCGCAGCGCGTGCAGGCGAGAACTTCGGCCAGGGATCGGGCGAGACTCATGACGGGCCGCATGCTGGCCGCCGCTTCGCCCACGGTCAACCGCCGCGCGCATGACGCGACCCGCAAAACTGTGACACGTGCCGGAATCGCGCCGGTGATGCGGCAATTTGCCCTGGGTTGGGTGAGAATCGGGCGTCCGGCAAATTACACAGGTCTCGCTGACACAAAGTGCTCGACTCGGTGGTCTCGGCCGAAACTCCCGAAGGCATCCTGCTGGAAATGCGGCCGGCGGGAATGAGCGCGCGTTTCTGCGCATTCGTCATCGACTGGCTGATCCGGCTGGCCATCCTCTACGGCGCCGCTTTCATCGCCGGAATCCTCGGCGGGCTTGGCGTCGGCTTCTGGCTCATCCTCTTCTTCGTGCTCGACTGGTTCTACCCCGTGGTGTTCGAGCTGCGGCGTGGCGGCGCGACTCCTGGCAAGAAGGCCATGGGCCTCAAGGTGGTCATGGACAATGGCCTGCCGGTCACGCCGGCCGCCGCGATCACGCGCAACCTGCTGCGCTTCGCCGACTTCCTGCCGTTTCTCTACGGAGCTGCCATCGTCAGCATGCTGGTGCGCGCGGATGGCAAACGGCTGGGCGACCTGACCGCCGCGACGGTGGTCGTGCACCAGCCGCGTCCCGCGCCCAAGGCTACGCTCGACATGGTCACGCCCATCGCGCCCGTGCGGCCGCTGTCGCAGCGCGACCAGTCGGCGGTCATCGCGCTGGCGGCGCGCGCACCCACGCTGACGCTCGAACGTCTCGACGAGCTCGCGCTGCTCGCCGCCTCGGTGCAGGGAGAAGCGCGCGAACCGCAGGAGCAGGTCACGCGCCGCGTGCTCGGTGTCGCGCAGTGGCTGCTGGGACGCCGCTCATGACACCCCTGCACTTCGAGAAACTGTACAGCGCCGAGTGGGATGAGCTCGAAGCGCAGCTGCTGCGCATCATGGAGGGGCGCGAGAAGCAGCGACGCGGACTCGAACCGGTGCGCGGCGAGCGCGTGGCGGAACTGTATCGCCGCGCCTGCGAGCACCTGGCGCTGGCGCGCGCCCGCAACTACCCGCGCTACCTGCTCGACCGGCTGGATCGCATCACCGCCGACGCGCACCAGGTCATCTACCAGCACCGCGAGTACGGCCTCCTGCGCATCAAGCGCGCGTTCCTCTACGGCTTCCCGCGCGCGGTGCGCGCGCACGCCAGGTACGTGTGGACTTCCGCCGCGTTGTTCTTCATTCCCATGCTGCTGGTGGGCTGGCTGGTGTACGAGCGGCCGGACCTGATCCTCTCCGTGACCAGCGCGGAACAGGCCGCCGGCTACGAGGAGATGTACTCGAAGGCCGCCGAGTCGACGCGCATCCGCGATGCCCAGACGGATTGGTTCGCGTTCGGCTTCTACATCCGCAACAACATCGGCATCTCGTTCCAGTGTTTCGCCGCGGGTATCGTTTTCGGCATCGGGAGCATGTTCTTCCTGGTGTTCAATGGCGTGATGATCGGCGCGGTCGCGGGGTACCTCACCGAGCGCGGGCTGAGTGAAACCTTCTATTCCTTCGTGGTGACGCATGGCGCGTTCGAGCTGACGGCCATCGTGCTGTCGGGCGCCGCGGGACTGCGGCTCGGCCAGGCGCTGGTGGCGCCGGGGCGCCGCACGCGCATCCAGAGCCTGACGCAGGCGGCGCGCGAAACCACGGTGATCATCTACGGCTTCGTCGTGATGTTGCTGATCGCCGCCGCCATCGAGGCCTTCTGGTCGTCGGCGCGCTGGATTCCGTTGACCATCAAGTACGGCGTCGCGGCGCTGTGCTGGATCGGCGTGCTCGGCTATCTCACTTTCCAGGGCCGCCGTGAGAATTGATTCGCTCGCGTTGCAGATGCGTCCGCGCGCGCCGCACGAGGCGGCCGATCTCGGCATCCGCCTGTGCCAGACCACGCATGGCGCCGTGTACCGCTGCTATCTCGTGGTGGCGATCCCGGTGGCGCTGCTGTGTCTCTCGCTGTTCGAGATCTCTCCGTGGCTCCCGACATTCGTCATGTGGTGGCTGAAACCCTGGCTGGATCGCACGGTGTTGTTCGTGCTCGCGCGTGCGGCCTTCGGGCAGCAGACTACCGTCGGCGACCTGTGGCGTGAGCAGCGCGAGGTGTGGTGGCGAAGGATCCTGTACACGCTGACCATGCGACGCCTGTCGCCGTGGCGCTCGTTCACCGAGCCCGTGTACCAGCTCGAAGGGCACGGACTGTTCCAGCTGCGCCGACGCGTGTTGCAGCTGCGGCGCCGGCACAGCGGCGCCGCGTTCATGATGACTTCCGCGTTCTCGTTCGCGGAGACAGGCCTGACCATGGCCATCATCTCGCTGGTGTTCTGGTTCGGTTCGCCGGGCGGCGGCTTCGACTTCGAGAGTTTCTTCAAGGGCGACCTGCACGTGATCGCCCAGCTGCTGGTCTCGATTGCCTACGTGCTGACCGTATTGTTCCTCGAGCCGTTCTACGTCGCCGCCGGGTTTGGCATGTATCTCAACCGGCGCGCGGAGCTCGAGGCCTGGGACATCGAACAGGAATTCCGCCGTGCGTTTGCGTCCTGAGATCGGCGCACTGCTGCTGGGATTCCTGCTGGTCGTTGCGACGCCGGTGTTTCCCGCCTCCGACGCGCCCACGCAGGCGGAAATAGATAGTGCCGTCAGGAAGGTGAAGTCGGATCCGGATTTCGCCTCGGAGAAGACGGTCCGCCGCCTGAGCTGGAACAGCGACCAGGAGCAGAAGCGCCCCAGCAGGGACTGGTCGCGCTGGTTCTCGTGGGTCACCGACCTGTTCACATGGATCGGCGAGATCTCGCAGATGCTGATGTGGCTGATCATCGCCGCACTGGCGGCGCTGCTCGCCGTGTTCGTGGTGCGCATGATCAGGGCCGGAAGCGGCACCCGCATGGCCAAACGATTCGTGGCGCCGACGCACGTGCAGGATCTCGACATCCGGCCGGAAAGCCTGCCGGATGACATCGGCGGCACCGCCCGGGCGCTGTGGGACCGCGGCGAGCATCGCGCGGCGCTCGCCTTGCTGTACCGCGGACTGCTGTCGCGGCTGGCGCATACCTATGAAGTCCCGATCCGCGATTCGAGCACCGAAGGCGACTGCCTCACGATTGCCGCGCGGACCCTGGAGTCGCGTCGGCTCGAATACGCCACGCAACTGGTGCGCACCTGGCAGCGTGCCATCTATGGCGGCCTGAGCATCGAGGCCGGCACCGTGCACGAGCTGTGCGCGAATTTCGATACCCATCTCGAGCGGCCCGTGGCAGACGACGCGGCACCACGCTCGTCGTTTGCCGGTGGAGCGTCCGCGTGAAGGGCGTCTGGCTGCGCGTCATCGTCGGTGTGCTGGTGGTGGCGTTCATCGCCTGGATCGGCAGCCAGTTGACCTTCAAGGAGGAAAAGATACCGCTGCCGCTGCATGGCGAGGCAGCGCGCAATCCTTTCTACGGCGCGATCCGCCTGAGCCAGGAGCTCGGCGCCGAGGCCGCGTGGGAGCGCGTGTTCACCACGCCTTCCAGCAATTCCGTAATTCTCCTGTCCAGCTGGAACTGGTCGCTGAGCGGTTCGCGTCGCGAGCGCATCGAACACTGGGTCGAGGCCGGCGGCCGGCTCGTCGTCGACAAATCGCTGGTGGGTGACCTGGACGAATTCGAGCGCTGGAGCGGAATCGGCGAACTGAAGGAAAAGCCCGAAAAGGAAAAGCGCCACGACAAGAAGACCGCCGACGAGAAGGTCGATGAAGACGAAGTGCCCGAGGACGGGGCCGCGGCAGAATCCGACGAAGAGCCTGCGACCGACGAGACCGCGGCAGAATCCGATGAGGCGTCCGCTGAAGACAGCAGCGACCAGCAAGGCGACGACGAGAATGAAGACTTCCTGTCGCGCCTGCGTGGCAGGTACTGTGGCCCGCTGGTCGAGGACGGCACGCAGCGAAACATCACGGTTTGCGGCGTCGACCACTCACGCTCGCTGACCACCTCGCGCAAGATCCTCTGGGCGCTGCGCAGTGGCCGGAAGATAGAGGCCATTCGGACGCAAGTGGGCCGTGGCAGCGTCACTGCCGTCAACGCCGATCCGTTCGGCTACCGCGACTTCCTCGACGGCGATCACCCCACCCTGTTCGTGCGAATGGCGCAGTTGCATCGCGGCGACCAGATCATGTTCCTGACCGAGCAGGACCACGCGTCGCTGATGCGCCTGATGTGGCGCTTCGGCGCGCCCGCGGTGCTGCTGCTGTTCGCCGCGGTGGCGCTCGGCCTGTGGCGCGCCGGCATGCGCTTTGGCCCGCCGGTCGCCGCCACCGAGTCGGCGCGCCGCTCGCTGGCCGAGCAGATTCGCGGTACCGGCCAGTTCGCGCTGCGCTTCGGCGGCGGCCGCTCGCTGCATGCCGCCACGCTGCGCGCACTGCGCAACGCCGCCATCCACCGCTTTCCCGGCTACGACGAGATGGCCAGCGAAGCGCGCATCGAGGCCGTCGCCAAGACCACCGGCATCGGCGCCGGCGAGCTCGGGCCGGCCATGAATTTCCTGGGAGAACGCAGCCCGCACGAGCTGCGCGAAGCCATCGCGGTGCTCGAATCCGCGCGCCGCAGATTACTGACTCACAAGAAGGACAAGCATGGAAACTGAATCCGCCACCATCCAGAAGGCCGCCGAGCTGTTGACAAAGCTCCGCGCCGGCATCGGCGAGGCCGTCGTAGGCCAGTCACGCGTGGTCGAAGAGGTCGTGCTGGCGCTGGTCGCCTCCGGCCACGTGCTCATCGAGGGCGTACCCGGCCTCGGCAAGACGTTGCTGGTGCGCGCGCTGGCGCAGGCGCTGCAACTATCTACCGGCCGCGTCCAGTTCACCCCGGACATGATGCCCTCCGACATCACGGGCCACGCGGTGCTCGACGCCAAGACGATGGAAATGCGCATCGTCAAGGGCCCGGTGTTCACGCACCTGCTGCTGGCGGACGAAATCAACCGCGCGCCGGCCAAGACTCAGAGCGCACTGCTCGAAGTCATGCAGGAATACCAGGTGACGCTCGAGGGCCAGACGCACACGCTGCCCAAACCCTTCATGGTGCTGGCCACGCAGAACCCGGTGGAGACCGAGGGCACCTATCCCCTGCCCGAGGCACAGCTCGACCGCTTCCTGTTCAAGATCGAGATCGGCTATCCCTCGCTGCAGGACGAAGTGGGCGTCGTGATCCGCGCCACCACCGACCAGGCCGGCGACCAGCTGCCGTTGTCCAAGGTAGTGCCGGTGCTCAACGAGCGCGCCATCACCAGCCTGCAGGCCATCGCCGCGCGCCAGCGCGTCGACCAGCAGGTCATCGACTACGCCGTGCGCCTGGCGCGCGCCACGCGCGAGTGGGCGGGTCTCGCCATGGGCGCCGGCTCGCGCGGTGCACTGGCGCTGGTGCGCGGTGCGCGCGCGGTGGCGCTGCTCGAGGGCCGCAACTTCGTGATCCCGGACGACGTGAAGCGCATCGCGTTGCCCGCGCTTCGACATCGCATCGCGCTCGCTCCCGACGCGCTGCTCGAAGGGCGCAAGGCCGACGACCTGCTGACCGCCGTCATCGAAAATGTTTCGGCGCCACGTGTCTAGAATCCGTTTCATTCCCGGCCGCCCGTTGCTGTGGCTGATGGCCGCAGCGACGCTGCTCGCCTCCGCGCTGCTGCTCGCCGGCATTGCCTTGCGGAGCGTGATCACCGGCGCTCTCGCGTTCGCGGCGGCGCTGCTGCTGGCATGCTTCGTGGACCTGGCGCTCACGTACCGCGCCTGGCGGCAGTCGCAGGTACGCATGCAGCGCCGCCTGCCCTCGGCCTTCGCCATCGGCGTGCGGAAGCTCGTGTACCTGGGCTTCGAGTCCGAGGGAACGCGGCCGCTGCGCTGCCAGGTCTTCGATCACGCCGATCCGGGCCTGGGCGTCACGGGCCTGCCGGCCGCCTGCGAGCTGCTGCCGCGCAAGCGCTTCGAGGTGGCCTACGAAGTGACGCCGGCGCGCCGCGGCGAGTTGGTGTTCGCGCCCGCCGACCTGCGGGTGCGTTCCTTGTTAGGCCTCGCGGAGCTGGCGGTGCGCGTCGGCGACACGGAGACGCGCCGCTCGTATCCGGATTTCGCGCAGGTGGCGCGCTATGCCTGGCTGGCCGGCGACCGCCGCCTGCAGGAGATCGGCATCAAGACCTACCAGCAGCGCGGCGAAGGCACCGACTTCAAGCAGCTCTCCGAATATCGCTACGGCGACTCGGTGCGGCACATCGACTGGAAGGCGACGCTGCGCCAGAACAAGCCCATCATCCGCGAGTTCCAGGACGAGCGCGACCAGTGCGTCATGCTGCTCATCGATTGCGGCCGGCGCATGCGCGCCTACGACGCCGAGACGGGCCTCGGCACCGGCCACTTCGACCAGGTGCTGAACGCCGTCATGCTGCTGTCCTACGTGGCGTTGCGCCAGGGCGATGCGGTGGGCGCGCTGACCTTCGGCACACCGGACTCGGACCAGCGCGTGTTCGCGCCGCGCAAGGGTGCACACGCGCTGAACGCCCTCATGGGCGAGCTGTACTCCGTGCAGCCCTCGCCCACGCACTCGGACTACGTCTCCGTGGCGCAAAACCTGCTGCGGAGACATCACAAGCGCTCGCTGGTCATCGTCATCACGAACTTCCGCGACGAGGACGGCAGCGAGCTCGGCCAAGCGCTCAAACTACTGCGCTCGCGCCACCTGGTGATGCTGGCCAGCCTGCGCGAGCGCATCGTCGGCGAGCTGATCTCGCAGCCGCTGGGCACGGCCGAGGCGCTGCTCGACGTGGGCAGCGCGCACCTGTACGAGCAGTCGCGCCGCGACGCCTTCAACCGGCTGGCCGCGCGCGACGCGTTGATGGTGGACGCCGAGCCGCCGCAGCTCGGCATCGAGCTGGTGAACCGCTACCACGCGGTCAAGCGCGCCGGCATGCTCTGACCAAACTACTGCGGGCGAGCGGCGAGCTCGCGCTCCACCGTATCGAGCGCGTCCTGCGCCAGCGCCGGGATGTCGCCGCCGTCACCGTGGTAGATGGCCTCGCGGATCGCATTGCGGATCGAACTGTCTGCATCGCCCTGCGCAATCGCGAGCCGGGTCAGTGATGCGAGCGCCAGCGGCCGGTCGACACTGACTTCGCCGGACGTGAGCACCTGGCGCAGTGCCGGCACCGCCGCGGCAGCCGGCGCGTCGGCGAGCGCCTTGATGGCGGTGGCACGGCGGTCCGGGTGCTCGCTTTGCGTGTCGCTCACCCAGCCCGCGACCTGCTCGGCCGTGGACGCCTGCGCGGTGGGCGCTGGCGATTCGGCTGCGACCGCAGCGGGCGCCGCGACAGTCTGCGCTGCCGGCTGTGCAGGGCTCGCGGCAGCGGGCGGCGTCGCCTGGCCTTCGGTGCCGCGCGTCGACCAGGCAAGCGCCAGTGTGCCGGCAAAGACCAGCGCGACCACGATGGCGAAAACGATGCGGCTCATGTTTCAGGCCAGGATGGTCACGATGCGGCTCCACGACCAGAACGCCGCCACGCAGCCGATGGCGTACAACAGCGGAACGCGCGACTGCAGCACCACCGGCCAGCGCCGCAGCGCACGCCAGCCGAGCCACACCACTGCCACGGCCAGCAGCTGGCCGATCTCCACGCCCACGTTGAAGGTCAGCAGCGCCGTGGGCAGGTAGTTAGCCGGCAGGCCGATCTCCTTGAGCGCGCCGGCGAATCCGAGGCCGTGCACCAGCCCGAACAGGAAGGCCACCAGCGCCGGGAGGCGCCGCGCCAGCGTGGGGCGCGGGCTCAACGCCTCGCTCGCCACCAGCACGATGGACAGCGCGATGCTGGCTTCCACCGGCGCCGGGGGCAGCGTCAGGATGCCGAGCGCGGCACTGGCCAGCGTCAGGCTGTGCGCAGCCGTGAAGGCCGTGATGGTCCAGACCAGCCGGCGTTCGAATCCGACCAGGAACAGCAGGCTGGCCACGAACAGCAGGTGATCGAAGCCGGTGAGGATGTGCTCGATGCCGAGCACGGTGTATGCACCGGCGATCTCCGCGCGCCCGCGCGTGTCCTCCGCCGTGCCGTACATCTGCAGCCGGGGTTGCGCAGCGGTCAGCGTGTACACGTGCGACTGCCCGTCCATCCAGTAGACCTTGATGAGCACGGCGGAGAATCGCTGGCCCACACCCTGCGCTTCGAGCGTGCCCTTGAGTCCGCCCGCCCGGCAGTGCACGAGACTGGCGTCGGCGACGCAGTTGTCGGGCCAGCGGATCTCGAGACCGTCGGTGCCGGGTCGCTTGTCGTTGGTCGCCGCCCATTGCCACATGAATTCGCCGCGCGTCAGCTCGCGCACTTCCATCTCGGCGATGCTCATCTCGTGCGCGCCGGCGCGGAACGGCAGCGACAACAGCGCCACGGCCAGCCACGGCAGCGCGCGCAGCTTCGCGTGCAACCTCACGGGGCGGGCTCGAACCGGATCGTGTACTTGCGCGCCAGCACGCCCACCGCCGCCGAGCGCTGCTCCGCGGCCACGCTGTCCTTCCAGTCCTGCAGCACCACGTTGCGCAGCACGTCGAAATCGGCAGGTTTCGGCGCCGAGACGGACTGGAGAATCACCGCGCGCCACGCGTCCTTCGCGCGCAGCGCGTGCCACTGCCCGACCGTGGATTCCTCGAGCGATCGGGCGAAGTCCGCGCCATAACTCTGCACCAGGTTGGCGTGCGGGCGTCCATGGAACACGCGCAGCCCGGCCCGGGCGTCGCCCGGCGTGCCATTGTTGAGCTCGTCGACGAAGGCGCGCACGGCCGCTTCGGAAGAATCGCCGGACAGCACGGCCTCCTGGAAGTCGAAGCGCGCCGGCTCGTCGTACTTGTCGCGATGCTGCTCGAACCAGCGGCGCAGCTCGTGATCGTCGACCGCCGGCAGCTTGACGTTGGCGTCGATCACGCTCAGGGCCTTGAATATCACGCGTTCGCGGATGGCGTCGTCGCCCTTGTCCACCTGCATCGCGAGCCCTTCGCGGTACAGCACTTCGTTGTCGATCCAGATCCTGTGCAGGGCCGCGAGCTCGCGCTTCTCCGGCTTGCGACCGCGCGACTGTTCGAAGATCTCCACCGCCTGCCGATCCACGTCGGGCCCGACGACGATGGTGTGCGGATCGTCCGCCGGCTCGCGCAGGAAATGGTCGGCCGCGAACAACAGCGCGCCCACCGCGACGAAATGCAGCAGCGGCTCGCGCGCCCAGCGCGGCGCGCGCCATTGACGCGGCACGGGCGCCGTCAGCTTTGCCGCGGGATGGGAACGATCGGTCGGATAAGGTGTCGACATCGCGTGACGGCCGCGCGGGCCGGTGTCCTCGGAAAAGGGGACACGATCGTAGGATAGGAAAAAGTCAGATCTAAGACAGCGCGCCGCGGCGACGTCGCAGCAGTGCCAGCCCGAAGGTACCGCTCATCAGCAGCAGCCCGGCCGCCGGGATCGGCACCGGCTCGAGCTGGAAATCGAATCCATAATCGACCGGGCCACCGAGTTCCTGCACCCAGAAGGAATACGTGCCGCTGGACACGCCGTTGAGCGCCAGTGACGGCGCCAGGAACGGCAGCAGGTCGGTGCCCAGCATGCCGCTGTTGTAGTGCGCGAAGCCCAGCAGATTTTCCGATCCCGCGCCGGTGGGCTGCACGGTCAGCTGCGGACCTGCCTGCATGCCGATGAAGGAGGCGCCGCCGGAAATCGTGGTGTTGTCGAGCAGGATCACGTGCCGGAGCACGAACCCGATGGGGACGTTGATGCTGAAGTAGTCGCGATCGACACCGGTGCCCGGGTTTCCAGTCACGCCGATGATCGTGTTGTCACCCGATCCGAGCGTCAGCGCCGTCGGCGACAGACCGTCGTTGGAGAAATCCCCGTTGACGGATTCGGTCCAGACCACGTCCGCGCGCGCCACGGCGCCGAGACCCCAAAGCAGGGAAAAGAGAACGCCCAGCCTGGCGCGCTTCGTCAAGTTCTTCTCCGGGCCGGAACCCCACGATGCCACCCTGGCACCGTGGGGTAGTTAGGCCTCGACTGCCTACTGGACGCCCGCGACGAGAGTCGAACCCGCAACCTCGACATAGATCGGATTGCTGTAGAACCACAGGTCGGACCAGGCGGCCACGTCGAAGGACACGGCCTTCTGTCCGGCATTCGGCTGACCCGCCGGCAGCACCGCGAGGTGATCCGGGCATCCGTCGAACTGGTTGCCCGCGCTGTGCGCCACCAGGCACGGGATGCGCAGCAACGCCGCGGAGGTCGCGTTCGTGTAGATGTCGGCCAGCGGATTGCCGTTGGCGTCGGTCTCGAACGGCACGGCGGCCGGCATGTTCGTGCCACGCAGGCGCACGTACTGCGAGACGTTCACCGCCGGGACGCGGAAGGTCATCTTGAGGTACGTGCTGCCGTCGGCCGCCACCACCGGCGTCCAGCCGGTGCTGTTGAAGGTCTTGATGACCGCGGCCGAGGTGTTCTTGGCAGCATCCGGAACGTTGCTGAGGTCGGCCGGCGTCGTGCCATCGGCATGCAGCCAGTTGAAGTTGCGCGGCCACTCACCCGAGTAGCCCGCCGTGCCGGGCGTGCGATAGCCGGTGACATTGCCGCGCACCAGGTCGACGTGGTCGAGCACCGGGTGATCGAGCGGCTGGCTCACGCCCACCTGCGCCAGTGAAGGATTGGCGAAGGTGTACGGCGAAAAGTTCGCACCCGCGGGATCGCGCAGCACCACCGAGACCACGAGCTCGCCGCCCGGGCGTGCCGCCTTGACCTTCTCGCCCATGGTGGCGCAGCCGGCCGTGTCGGTATCGGTGTCGTTGGTGGCCGCATTCACCGCCAGGTTTTCGACGAACGCATTGCTGCGCGCGCCCAGGCCCGGGTAGGAAATGCAGGCGACGAACGCGAGGCGATCGATGAGCTGGCCCGAGGACGACCAGGCATTGCCCGTGCGCAGCGCATCGACGATGGCCTGCGGACGCAGCTTCGGATCCGTGCCGTTACGCACCAGCGCGTAGGTGCGCTGGTATTCGCCCGGATAGAAGTCCTGCGTCGAGCGACGGTCATCGGGACCGAAGCTGCCGCGGTTGTGCCAGTCGGAGCTCGCGAAGAACCACCAGTTGCGGCCTTCGCCGAGCAGCGCGTCCCACACGCCGCCGACTTGGCCGGCATAGACGCCGGTGCCGCCGTAGGTCGTGCCGCCGACCGAGTCGATGTTGGTCGGCTCGCCCGGGAAGCCGGGGTTGCGCAGCACGGTGTACTCGCCGCGCGCCGCCGAGGCGCCGTGGCCAGGCTGCGACTCGAAGCCGAACGCCACCTTGGGCGCCGTGTTGTTGAAGTTGCGCAGGTGCTCGACGTTGTAGCCGTTGGAGCCCGCGGTGTTGAACGGCCCGGCGCGCTCGAGATGCGCTGGCACGTAATAGCCTTCGTTCGGCGCGTGCTCGTTGATCCACTTCAGCGCCTCGAGGGTCTTGTTGTGACCCGCGACGCCGTTGTTGCCCACCAGCTTCTGCGCGGTGGCATTCCAGTTCGTGTCGCCGGCGTTCGCGCTGCCCGTCACCGAGCAGTTCCAGTTGTTGCCGCCCGCGACCGGGACCGTGCCCACCGTGGCGTTGCCGCGGCTGGTGTCGGTGTCGCCGCGATCGAAGCAGTATTCCCACTGCGCGAGCGCGTTCGCGTTGCCGATGGCGGCGTAGCGGCTGCTGTTGGCGGCAATGATCGGGCTGGTCGGCAGCGTGGCGGTATCGAGCGCCAGCGGGATCTGGCCCGAGATCACCGACATCGACGAGTGCTCGTGGCCCGCGACCACCGACTCGAGGCCGATGAACAGTGGCAGCTGCTTGAACGCGTTCAGGTATTCGACGACGGGATACTGGAATTCCTGGATCGACTGCCAGCGCCACATGTTCTGGTTGGGCGCGGTGCCACTGGCCAGGCCCTTGGGCGCCACCGGCGGCGTGGTGTTCTGCCAGGAGGTGGTGGGCTGCTGGCCGGTGAACGGATACACCGGCGTGTCGAGCGTGGCGTCTTCGGTCAGCGTGCAATTGCGATTGCCGTTGCCACCATGGCCGGCCTGCACGAACCAGTCGAGTCCCCACGGCGTTTCGACCTTGTCCGTCGCCTTCTTCACCAGCTTCTGCATCGAGATCGAACCGTCCGAGCAGGTGGTGTGGTTGTGGAAGTCGCCGGCAACGTACTTGCCCGGGGTCTTGGCGGCCATCGCAGGCGGCGCGGCGCACAATGCAGCGGCGCTGACTGCCGCGGCGACCGCGAGCGCTAACGGGTTCTTGCTCAAGCCTGAATTCATCGCATTTGCTCCCATTTCATCGAGAGAAGAAAAGAGTTGTGGCGCGGCCAA
>Ga0126377_10002261_pt1 | contig 13169 bp, 7 predicted proteins | sample PanSoiMetPlot_22_FD_92647 | JGI IMG/M metagenome (GOLD analysis project Ga0126377, IMG submission 92647) | Tropical forest soil microbial communities from Panama - MetaG Plot_22 | ecosystem: Environmental > Terrestrial > Soil > Tropical forest > Bulk soil | place: Panama | collected 2016-02-17
GACCCAGGCCGTACCGACGCAGGCCCTGTCCGGCTGGCCGGCCTCGGGTCAACCTGTGTCCGGGCAGCCCGTCTCGGGGCAGCCCGTCTCAGGGCAGCCCGTCTCGGGACAGCCGGTCGCGAGCCCGGCGGCGGCCGGTGGGATGCCGCCCGGTGGCGGGATGTCCGCGGCGGGCGCCGGCGAGCCGGCCGCGACGCAGCTCGACGGCGGAGCGCCCGGCCAACCCGGCCAGCCCGGCGCGGGCCAGCAGCCGACACGCGTCTCCGGGAGGGCGGCCGCCGTGGTGCAGCCGAACAGGGGCCGTGTCCTGGACGACACCACGCCGTTCCCGGTGACCAGCCCGGCGCAGGGCTACCCGCCGTCGTATCCCCAGCAGCAGCCGTACCCGCCGCAGCAGCCGCCCTACCCGCCGCAGCCGGCGTACCCCCAGGCGGGCTTCCCGCAGGGCGGGTACGGCCCGTACGGGCAGGTGGCGCCGCCGGTCAAGCGCAGCAAGGCGCCGTGGATCGCCGGTGGCGTCATCCTGCTGCTCGTCATCGGCGCGGTCGTCGCGATCGTGCTGATCAGCGGGCAGAAGAAGTCCTGCTCCGGCGCCAGCTGCCGGACGCAGCCGACGCACGGGCCGACGGTCCCGGTCACCCCGACGACCAAGCCACCGACGACGCCGACGACGCTGCCACCGCAGGCGCCGCTCGCCCAGCTGATGCCCAAGGACGTCGACGTTACCGCCTGCGGCCCGGACACCCAGAACGCGGACCTGATGGACAACGTCACGACATCGCTGGCGTGCAACGAGGGCGCCTCGTCGACGCTGCCCGGCGCCGCGGTGCTCGGCTACCAGTTCAGCAACGTCCAGGACTACAACGCCGGGCTGGCCAAGCTCAACGACAACACCGGCATCGACCCGAGCACCGCGAGCGACCAGTGTCCACCCGCCAGCGGGCACGACACCGGCGTCAACACGTGGCACCGTGGCAGCGACGCGAACGCGCCGGTGCTCGGGAAGCTCGAATGCTTCACCGACAGCGACGACTACAACTACTTCATCTGGACCTCCGACAGTGAGCTGACCATCGAGATCGTCAAGGCCGACCACGGCCAGACGTTCGACCAGATAAACACCTGGTGGGGTACGAACAACAACAACAGCACCGGCGGGTGAGGGGTCAGGCGACCGCGCCGCTCCGCCGCCGCGTCCACAGTGGGAGAGTGACAGTGCCCGACAGACGAGGGAGGTCCGCATGAGCGACTCGTTCGACACCAGCGGCGATGCCCGCCGCGCGCTCAGCGACATCCACCGAGACCACGGCATCTCCGGCATCGACAACGAGACGCTGGTCAGCCAGATGCTTCCGGACCTGATGCCGGGTACTCCCCGGGAGACGAGCCTCCTGCTCGCCGCGGCCTCGGCCGGTGTGGGCGGCCTGCTCGCCGACCGGATCAACCGCGGTGTCCCCGCCGAGGCGGCCGTGCGCGACGTCGCGGCGATGCTGGTGGACCGCAACGCCCTCGACCCCACCGCCACCCGCTGGGTGGTCGGCGAGTACGCCGCGGTCATCGGCCACCCGGTCGCGGCCGGCGCGCTCGGCTCGGACCCGGTGACGCCGGCGGTCGCCGCGGGCGGCCCGGTCTTCGACGGCACCGAGACATTGCTGGACAAGGGCGTCGGCAGCGGCAGCCCGGGCACCTCCCCGTCGCCGTGGCAGGCTCCCGGCCAGCCCGCGTACAGCCCGCAGCCCGGCTTCAGCCCGCAGCAGGGCATGAGTCCCCAGCAGGGCATGGGCCCGCAGGGTTACAGCCCGCAGCAGGGCATGAGTCCCCAGCAGGGCATGAGTCCCCAGGGTTACAGCCCGCAGCAGGGCGGGTTCAGCGCCCAGCCGGCGAGCGGCCAGCCCGCGTACAGCCCGCAGCCGCGGTTCAGCCCGCCGCCCGCCTTCGGCCAGCCCGGGTACGCGCCGCAGCCACCGACCAACGTGGTCGGTCAGGGCGCGCCGCAGGGTCCGATGTCCCCGGGCAACGTCGGGATCTCGCCGACGACGCCGTTCCCGGTGGTGCCCGGCGCTCCCGGGCAGTACCCGCCGGTGAGCGGCCCGCCCGGGCAGTACACGCCGGTCAGCCCCGGCATTCCGTACCAGCAGTCGGGGCCGCCGTACCCGCCGATGTACCAGCAGCCGGGCTTCGGCCAGCAGCCGAAGAACCGTACGCCGCTGATCGTCGGCATCGTCGTGGTGGCGCTGCTGCTGATCGCCGGCGGTGTGACCGCCTACCTGGTGAGCAGCTCGGGCAAGGGCAAGCCGACGGCCGGGCCGAGCACCACGCCGTCGAGCACTCCGCCCTCCATCACGCCGTCGACGACGCCGCCTCCCCCGCCGACCGACGACGACCAGCTCCGCCGCTCGATGCCGGCGGACCTCGACATCGACACGGACTGCACGTTCTCCACCACGTCCTCGACCTCGGGCATGGTCGGCCTGGCAGCGCACTACGAGTGCAACGAGCCCAGCTCCTCGAACCTGCCGGGCGCGTTCGTCGAGGGCTTCCGGTTCAACGACGCGAGCTCGCTGTCGACCAGCCTCGACGCGTTCAACAAGAAGCTCAAGATGGACCCGAAAGACAGCGCGACGACCACCCACTGCCCGCCCACCTCGGACCACCCGGGCGCCGAGACCTGGGGCCACGGGTCGTCGGGCGCCGACGAGGGCAAGCTGGAGTGTTACATCGCCAACGACGACAGCTGCGTGTACATCTGGACGGACGACGCCGCCAAGACGCTGTTCTACGCCGGCACCACCAAGTCACAGAACTGCTCGAAGCTCGACGACTGGTGGAAGAACGACAGCGACGGCACGGGCTGACCCCCGTCCGGAAGGGCACGTAGCATCGCGGGCGCCCGTCGGGCAGTATGAGCGTCCCGCACGCCGGTGAGGAGGAGCGCAGCCGTGGGTCAACTCGAGGTGGTGGCGGACGGCCGTCGCTACCTGTTCGACATCGACACCGTGGTGGTCTGCGGGCGCTCCTCCGACGCGCACGTACCCCTGACCGACCGGCGGGTCGGCAGGCTGCACTGCCGGCTGGTCTTCACCGAGGGCGACTGGTACCTCATCGACGCGAACAGCACCAACGGGACCTGGATCGACCGGCAGCGTGTCGACCGGCACCGGATCCTCGGTGAGGTCACCGCGCACCTGGGCAACCCGATCGACGGCGCGCTGCTGTTCGTCCGTCCGTACGTGCCCGCGCCGCTGGTGGCGATGCCGGCGCCGCAACAGGTGCCGCCGCCCGAGCCGGACGGGCCGGTCGCGTTCCCGTCGCCGGCCGGCGAGCCCCCCGACGCGGCACAGCCACCGCTGGCACCGGCCGCCGCGGCGCAGTACGGCTGGGCCGCGGCGACCCCGCACCCGTTGCCGCAGACACCCGCGCCGAGGGCGGGCGAGACCCGGTCCGGCGCGCCGGACACCGTCGTGCTCGGGCCGGGTACAGCCGAAGCCGGAGCCGGTACGGAAGCACCGGACGCGGGAGCGCCGGGGGACACCGGCGAGCGGTGGCGTCCGGCGGCGGTGTACCCGGAGACGGAGCTGTCCGGACAGGACCAACCCGCGGCGGCAGACCCGTTGTCAGCACAGCCGGTGTCGGCCCAGCCATCGTCGGGTCAGCCCGCGTCGGATCAGCCGGCGTGGGGTCAGCCAGCCGCGGAGCAGGCGGCCCCGGCCGCGCCGGTGTCCGCGCAGCCGGCGTCCGGGCAGCCGTACCCGACGCAGCCCGTGTCGGCACAACCGTGGGCGACCCAGCCCGTGTCGGCGGACCAGCCGGTGTCGGCGCAGCCCGCGTCGGGACAACCGGCCGCCGAGCCGTGGGCGGCCCAGATGGCGCCGACCCGGCCGATCGCGGTGCCGGCACCACCGGAGCCGTGGGCGGCCGGACCACAGCCCGCCGGAATCCAGCCCGCCGGACCGCAGCCGGCCGGGCCCTGGGCCGCGCCGAATCCGCCGGAACCGGCCGGACCGGGCGCCGGGATACCGACGCCACTGGCCACCGGGCAGTTCATGGCCACGCCGTGGCAGCCGGGCCAGCAGGGTCACCCGGGGGTCGGAGGCCCGGGCGCACTTCCGCCCGGCGGTGGGGCACCATGGGGCATGCCGGGCGGCACCATCACCACCACCAACTCGTCGCAGGCGGCGCCGGTGCTGGTGGCCCGGCTGGGCAACAAGACGCTGATCTTCCCGGTCGGCCAGCCGGTGCGCGTCGGCCGCGATCCCGGGCTCGAGGCCGTCACCGACCACCCGCTGGTCTCGCGCAACTACCACGGCCTGATCAACACCGACCTGGGCGGCGCGACGTACACCGACAGCTCGACCCGGGGCACGTACCACAACGGCAAGCAACTGCGGTCGCCGCTGCGCATCACCGAACCGGTCACGCTGCGCCTCGGCGACCCGGCAACCGGCGAGGAACTCGGCATCACACCGCCGCTGTCGCTGGAGCGCCTGCGCGCCAACCAGCGCCGCCGCGAACGCGGTACCCGCCTGAAGGTCATCGCCCTGGTCGTGGCGGCCCTGCTGCTGCTCGGCGGTGGTGGCGGCGGCCTGGCCTACTACCTCAGCCAGCACAAGTCCTCGGCCAGCACGGGCGCGAGCGGGCTGACCACCGCCGAACTGCACCACGCCGAGACCGCGACGGTCCGGCTGCTGCAGGGCACGCCGGACAACTACACCGGTTGGGGCTCCGGCACGGTGATCAGCGCGGACGGCCTCATCCTGACCAACGCGCACGTCGCGGCCCCGGACTCCCCCGGCTTCGCGGTCGCCTCGGCGGCACCCGGCGCCACCCTGAAGGGGAAGAACCCGGACTTCCTCACCGTCGAGTTCACCACCAGCGACGCCTCCGCGGCCGTCGCGAAGTACCGCGCCCGCGTCGTGGCCGTCGACGGCTACCTCGACATGGCGGTGGTGAAGGTGTACGCCGACACCGGCGGCGCGCCCGTCGACACCGGCAAGCTCGACCTGCCGTACCTGCCGGTGGGCGATCCGAGCAAGCTCAGCCTCGACCAGAGCGTCACCGTGCTCGGCTACCCGGGCGTGAGCGGCTCCGACTCCATCACCGTCACCAGCGGCATCATCTCGACGTTCGTACCGGACCCGCTCAAGCACGTGAGCGACCCGCGGTTCCAGCTGGAGACCACCGCGCGCGTGGCGCACGGCAACTCGGGCGGCGCCGCCATCACGAACACCGGCCAGCTGGTCGGCGTGCCGAGCCTCGAGATCCCCGGTCAGGGCTCGGACCTGTCGTGGCGGCTGCGCTCGGTGGCACCGGCGGCGCCGCTGATCGCCGCCGCGCGCTCCGGCCAGCAGTACCAGAGCAAGGTGCTGGTACGGCTCACCGGTAACGAACGCGTCGACAGCACCGGCATCGGCAGCAGCTCGGACCAGGCGTGCCAGGGCAGCCAGACCGCCGGCAGCACGAGCGGCCCGATGTCGGTCGCGTTCAACATCTCCGGCGGTACGACCGGGCTCGACGTCGCCTTCGCGATCGTGCTGCCGGACGGCACCCCGGTCACCACCAGCGCGCTGCAGGGGCAGAGCGTGCCGGGGCTGCCCGAGGCGGTACTCACCGGCTCCTCGGGGTGCCTGGCGTACACGTTCGACGCGCACTCCATCGGCCTGTCCACGCTGCCGACGGGCACGTACCAGACGCAGTTGCTCGGTGGTCCTAACCTCGACCCATTGGGTCCGGCCGCGTCGTTCCAAGTGGGCTGACCGGGCGCGCACAAGATGACCATGACGAAGGATCGGGGTTGACCCTTGGCACAGCCGATACCACCGAGAAGCCAGTGGGACGTGACCAGCTCAGCGGTCATGCCCGGCGGCGGCATCGCCAAGCGGCCGCTGCACTTCATCATCGCCGCCGACGGGTCGTGGTCGATGAACGGCGAGAAGATGCAGGCGCTGAACTTCGCCATCGCCACGATGCTGCCGCAGCTGGTCGACTGGGAGCGGGCGCAGGAGAACGCACAGGTGCTCGTGCGCGCCCTGAAGTTCGACAACAAGGCCGAGTGGCACATCGAGACCCCGACCCCGGTCGCCGACGTCCGGTGGCAGGCGCTGCGGTGCGAGCCGCGGGCGCTTACCCACATGGGCGCGGCGATGCGCCTGATGGCCAGCGTTCTCTCCGCGGAGAAGCTGGAGCGCCGCGCGCTGCGCCCCGCGCTGCTGCTGATCACCGACGGCATCGCCACCGACGACTTCGACGGCGGCCTCGCCGAGCTGCTGGCCACCCCGGGTGGCAAGGCGGCGCTGCGCATCGCGGTCGCGATCGGACCGGATGCCCGCAACGAGCAGCTGGCCAAGTTCAGCGACCCGAACATCAGCGTGCTGCACGCCGACCGGGCCGACCAGATCCCCGATCTCCTGGTGGCGGTGTCGATCGCGGTCGGGCAGATGTCCGTGGTGGGTGGGGACCACAACGCGATCGCTGCGCAACTGCGCCAGCGCGGCATAGATTCCTCAGACAACTCCTACGTGTAAGGCGGGGCCTGTGCCTTCACCCTCTGGCCGTACGAGCGCGCCGACGTGGCGCGTTGTCACGGCCGACGCCACCGGCGCACACCACATCGCCAACGGCATGGTCCACGAGGACGCCTGGGCCGTGCACCCTACCGGCGCCCAGACCGCGGACGAGGCGAAGTTCGCCGTCGCGGTCGCCGACGGGCACGGCCACGCCCGACATTTCCGCAGCTCCACAGGGTCCAAGCTGGCCGTCAAGGTGGCCAGCGAGATGGGCTCGGCGCTCGCCGGTGAGCTCGCCGGCGAGTCGGACGGCTCCCGCGTCGACTCCGTGCTGCGCGGCAGGTTCGGCCCGGGACTCGTGGCGACCTGGCGCGACGAGGTGGACAAGCACCTGCGGGCCAACCCGGTGACCCCCGAGGAGCATTCGGCCGCTGGGCTGCCCGCCGAGCCGACCTTCGACGACCTGCTCTACGGGTACGGGGCGACCCTGCTGGTCGCGGTCGCGGCGGGGCAGTGGCTGCTCTGCCTCCAGCTTGGCGACGGTGACTTCTTCCTGGTCGCGCCGGACGGCACGGTCAACCGGCCGCTGCCGATCGACCCACGCCTGGACGGCCTGCGTACGACCAGCCTCTGCCAGCCCGACGCGGTGCACTCGATCCGCTACGCCGTCGTGCCGCTCGCCGAACGCAGCGTCGGCGCCGTGATGCTGGCCACCGACGGGTACGGCAACGCGCAGGCGCGCAACGACTGGGAGGAGGCGTTCGGCGCCGACCTCGCGGGCCTGGCCAAGGACCACGGCACCACCTGGGTCGGCGAGCAGCTGCCCAGCTGGGTACGCCAGTGCGCCTCGTCCGAGGGCAGTGGCGACGACGTGACGGTCGCGCTGCTGTTCGCCTCCGGCGCCAAGTGGGCGCCGGCACCCCGGCGGGCCCCGTCCGAGTCGTTCGGCGACACCCTGCCCGACGTCAAGCCCAGCGAGGCGACCGTACGCACCGCCACGGCGGCGGGTGTCACCGTCCCGGTCGCGGCGCCGGTCGACGTGGGTTCGCGGACCATGCCGAACGTCACGGGAGCGCCGAGGCAGCCCACGACGCCGGGTGCCGGGCGCATCATCGAGGCGGAACCCCCGACCATGCGCATCGGCAACCGGGCACGCACGCGCGGGAGCGACACCGCCGCGTCCCTCGCGGCGTCGCCGACGGTGACCGCGGCCGGCCCCGGCCGGCACTCGGCGACCGAGCCGCCGCCGCCCGCCCGGTCGTCCCGGCGCACGCTGGTCATCCTCGCGACAGCCGCGGCCATCGTGCTGGTCGCCGTGATCATCATGCTGTTCGTGGTGTTCGCCGGCGGCGAGAAGGGTCCCGCCGCGCCGCCCAAGTCGCCGTCACCGTCGCCGTCGACGTCGCTCACGTCCAGCACCGGGCAGAACATCGGGGGCGTCCCGGGCAGGTCGCACTCCACCTCTCCCGGCGGCAACACGGGGACCGCTCCAGCGTCACCGAAAACCTCCGGATAAGTGATGACATCCCCTCACGCGTACCCGAAGGACCTGCCCGCCCAGGGCGACATCCTGCACATGGACCGCACCGGTGAGCCGCTGCACGTCGCGGAGCGGGTCGGCGAGGGTGGCCAGGGCGTCGTACACCGGGTGCTGCTGTCGACCGGCGCGCCGCTGGCGCTCAAGTGGTACCGCCGCGTCACCGACACGCCCCAGCAGCGCCACATCATCCGGGAGCTGGCCGCCCGCCGGTGCCCGCACCCGGCGTTCCTGTTCCCGCTGGACATGGTGACCGAGCCGCGGATCGCCGGCTTCGGCTACGTCATGCCCTGGATGGAACCGCGCTTCCAGTCGTTCGCGAAGGTCATCAACGACCCGCAGCCGCTGGGCCTGCAGACCAAGGCGAAGATCGGGCGCAAGCTGGCCGAGGCGTTCAGCGCGCTGCACGCCGGCGGCCTGTGCTACCGCGACATCAACTTCGGCAACCTGTGGGTCGACCCGATCCGCGGCGACATCTCCATCCTGGACAACGACAACGTCGGCCTGGACGACGGCCACGCGGCGGTCTGGGGTGCGCTGCGGTTCATGGCGCCCGAGGTGGTCCGGCGGGAGCAGAAGCCGTCGACCATCACCGACCTGCACTCGCTCGCCGTGCTGCTGTTCTACCTGATGATGCACGGGCACCCGCTCGACGGCGGCCGGGTGGAGGCCAGCCTGTCCTGGGACCCGAACAAGCACCGCTCCGAGGAGGAGCTGGCGCTGCAGCACTTCGGCAAGGACCCGCTGTTCGTGTTCGACCCGCACAACGACGCGAACCGTCCGGTGGAGACCATCGGGCCGGCGAGCTGGTGGCCGCTGTACCCGGCGTTCGTACACAAGCTGTTCGTCCAGGCCTTCACCGAGGGCCTGCACCACCCGTCGCTGGCCAGCCGCGTGCTCGCCAGCACCTGGCGCGACGCCCTGGTGCGCATGCACGACCTGTGCAACGTCTGCGACCACTGCACCGCGGCCGTCGTGTTCGACCCCGACGAGCCCGCCCGCCCGTGCTGGCACTGCCACCAGGTGCCGCGCAGGCAGCCGATGCTGCTGGTCCGGGGCGGCCGCAACCAGGTGCTGCTGGTGCCGGGCGCGAAGCTCAGCAAGCACCACGTTGCCAACGACCGCGACTACGACACGATCGCCGGCGAGGTGGAGTCGCACCCGCGCGCGCCCGGCGGGATCGTGCTGCGCAACCGTACGTCGACGCCGTGGACGGCCCAGTCGGCCGGCGAGGAGCCGAAGCTGGTCAACCCCGGGCAGGGCTTCGCGATCCGCAACGCGAACCTGGACTTCGGCACCGCGAAGGGCGAGATCAGGCTGCCGTAGGGCACGCCGGACAACGTGCGTGTGGGCCGGGCGCTTCGCGCCCGGCCCACACGGCTGTCACGGCAACGGCTCAGACGGTCTTCGGCCGGCCGATCCGCCGGACGAACAGCCACGCGGCGAACAGCGCCAGCATGCCGAGGATGACGATCAGCATGTTGTCGACGAGCCACGTGCCGCCGGCGTGGTGGCGGAAGTTGTCGCAGTTCGGCGAGGTCGAGTCGGCCGGCGGGCACCTGCCGCCGGGCAGGTTCGGCAGGTCCGCGGTCGACGCCGAGGCGGCGAAGCCCCAGCGGGCGCTGGTCAGGTAGCTCAGCGGCTGCAGCACGACGTTGCCGGAGACGTTGAAGAACGCGCCGGAGAGCAGGAACTGCGCGAGCAGCACGACCGGCAGGATGGTCAGCGCCTTGTCCGGGTTGGACACCAGTGCCGAGATCATCAGGCCGAGCGCCATCGCCGCGAGCCCGGTGACCGAGGCGACGATCATCAGCTCGAGCTTTCCCGAGCCGAGCAGCGCGCCGGCGCCGGGCCCACCCTGACGCGCGGTGCTCAGCAGCACCAGGATGATCGCCTGGACGATGGTGAGGATGCCCAGCACTATCGCCTTGGACAATAGGTACGCCCCGGGTGACAGGCCCGCCGCCCGTTCTCGGGCCAGGATCGCCCGTTCCTTGACGATCTCCTTGACCGCGTTGCCGGCGCCCAGGTAGCTCGCGCCGAGCACCAGGGCCAGCAGCACCGTTGAGCCGCCCGCCCCGGGTTCCACGCCGTTGGCACGCGCCTGTGCCACCGACATCAGCCCGTTGCTGCCCAGCGCCATCAGCATCAGCAGGCCGAGGATCGGCGCCTGGATGAGCAGCAGCAGGGTGTTGCGCGAGTCGCTGGCGATGATGTTCACGTACCGGCGGGTCAGCGTGGCGAGCTGGCGGGCGGGACTGGGTACCCGCGCGGCGCTGATGGTCTGGTTCTGCGATGCCGGCGGCGGCGGTGCCACCGCCAGCGCCTGGCGCAGCGGGCCTTCGAGATACGTACGAGCCTTGTTCGACGCGGCGAAGACCTGCTTCGCCTGCCCGGACGGCGCCTCCTCGAGGTGGGTGAAGACCTCGGGGTAGTGCTCGGTGCCGAAGTGCTCACGCGCCTCGGCCGGCGGCCCGAAGTAGGCCACCTGCCCGCCCGGCGCCAGGAACAGCAGCCGGTCGCAGAGGTCGAGGCTCTCCGTGTTGTGGGTGACCGTGATGACCGTACGGCCGGCCCGCGACAGCTGCTTGAGCAGCAGCATCACCTGGCGCTCGTAGCCGGGGTCGAGGCCGGAGGTCGGCTCGTCCAGCGACAGCAGCGACGGGCGGGTCAGCAGCTCGAGCGCCACGCTGGTGCGCTTGCGCTGGCCGCCGGAGAGCTTGTGCACCGGCAGGTTCGCCCGGTGCGACAGGCCCAGCTCGCCCATCACCTCCTCGACCCGCTGTGCCCGGTCGGCGGAACTCACGTCCGGCGGGAACCGCAGCTCCGCCGCGTACGCCAGGGCGCGGCGCACCGGCAGCTGGCTGTGCAGGATGTCGTCCTGCGGCACGTACCCGATGCGGTGGCGCAGCTCGTCGTAGGCGGAGTAGAGGTTGCGTCCGTTGTAGAGCACCACGCCGCCGGTCGGCGGCTGGGTTCCGGTGAGCGACCGCATGATCGTCGACTTGCCGGCGCCGGTCGGGCCCAGGATGGCCAGCAGCGAGCAGCCGTCGAGGTTGAAGCTGATGTCGTCGAGCAGGCGGCTTTGGCCGGCGGTGACGGTGATGTTCAGCGCGGTCAGGTTGACCCGGCCGTCGTCGATGTACTCCTCGAGCCGGCCCTGGATCAGGTGGTAGAGGTGGTGCGCGATGCTGATCACCGCGCCGTCGGTCACCGGCGTCTTGCGGGTGATCCGCTGGCCGTTGACGAACGTGCCGTTGAAGCTGCCCAGGTCCTCGATGATCCAACCGCCGCGGCCGTCGGCGGTGAGCTGTGCGTGGTGCCGGGAGGCGAGCAGGTCGGCCACGACGATGTCGTTGTCGGCGGCGCGGCCGATGCGGGTGCGCCGCTCAGGCTGGTACACCACGCTGAACGAGCCGAGGTTCGGGTTCATCGGCACCGAGCCGCCGGCCGGCAGCAGGCTTCCCGCCATCAGCTCGATCGGCTCGCCGTCGGTGGGGTTGCCCAGCATCAGCCGTACAGTGCCCTGGACCACCAGCCGGTCGACCCGGCTGCCGTCCCGGAACGTGCCGTTGGAGCTGCCATCGGTGGCGATCCAGCCGTTGCCGGGGTCGTACTGGATGACCAGGTGCCGCCGGGACACCTTGTCGTGGCTGAGCAGCACCTGTACGCCGTGGTCACGTCCGATGACGACCTGCGTGGTGGTGGGGAACGTCTCAACACCGCGGGCGGACTTGACGCGCAGGGGTTCGGGGGCGACTGTCACGGACGGCAGCATACGCAGGGTGCGCTAGCTCCGTCGATGGTGTGAAACGTCAGATGCGGACCACCATTTTTCCAATGTTGCGGCCGCGCAGCATGCCGATGAACGCCTCCGGCGCCTGGGCGAGACCGTCCACAACGGTCTCGTCGGCGACCATCTTCCCGTCACGTAGCCACGGCGCCAGCTCCGCGAGCATCGCCGGCATCCGGTCGTTGTGGTCGGTGACGATGTAGCCCCTGAGCGTCAGCCGCTTACCGATCGCCAGGGCGAGATTGGACGGACCGGCCGGTGCCGAGGTCGCGTTGTAGGCGTCGATCGCCCCGCACAGCGCGACGCGGCCGCCCCGGTGCAGGGCGGATATCGCGGCGGTGAGCTGCTCGCCGCCGACGTTGTCGAAGTACACGTCGATGCCGTCGGGGGCGGCGGCGCGCAGCTGCTCGCGTACCGGTCCGTCGTGGTAGTCGAAGGCCGCGTCGAAGCCGAGCCGGTCTGTCAGATATGCGACCTTCTCCGCGGAGCCGGCGCTGCCGACCACGCGCGAGGCACCGCGCAGCTTCGCGATCTGCCCGGCGACGCTGCCCACCGCACCCGCCGCGCCCGAGACGAAGACCGCCTCGCCTTCGCGCATCGCGGCGATGTCGAGCAGCCCGACGTACGCGGTCAGCCCGGTGACCCCGAGCACCCCCAGGTACGCCGACACGCTGCCGACGGCGGCCGGATCGACGGCGTTCGCGTGCCGCTCCTGCACCAGCGCCAGGTCCCGCCAGCCCAGGCCGTGCAGCACCGTCTGCCCGACGGTGAACTTCGGGCTGCCCGAGGCGATCACCTCACCGACGGCCCCGCCCTCGAGCGCCCGCCCGACCTGGAACGGCGGCACGTAGCTGGGCACGTCGTTCATCCGGCCGCGCATGTACGGGTCGACCGAGATGAACGTGTTGCGCACCAGCACCTCGCCCGGCCCCGGCTCGGGCACGTCCACCTCGACCAGGTCGAAGTTGGCGGTTGTCGGCCAGCCGTTCGGCCGGCTGGCGAGGCGGAACTCCTGCCCGGTGTGTGACATCGCGCGCATCCTCACGTTCGTCGGCGGTGGTCTCGTACCCGCCGATCAGCTAAGCACCGCGGAGGCGGGCGGACCAACGGGGGTCGGTAAGGTGGACCGCCGCTGGGAACGCGGGACAAACGCAGAAACGGGGACACACCGCATGACATCCGATCCCGAGGCCATCGCGCGCGACTTCCTGCGCCGGATCGACATCGCCGCGCCGGGCCTGGTGACCGCCCTCTACCTCACGGGTTCGGTCGCGCTCGGCGACTTCAGCCCGCCCGGCAGTGACATCGACGGCGTCGCGGTGGTCTGCCGTCGACC
>Ga0126377_10002264_pt1 | contig 13165 bp, 10 predicted proteins | sample PanSoiMetPlot_22_FD_92647 | JGI IMG/M metagenome (GOLD analysis project Ga0126377, IMG submission 92647) | Tropical forest soil microbial communities from Panama - MetaG Plot_22 | ecosystem: Environmental > Terrestrial > Soil > Tropical forest > Bulk soil | place: Panama | collected 2016-02-17
CTGTCGACCTCGGGCAGCAGTGGCGAGCCCAAGCGGGTCCGGCTCTCACACTCGGCCGTGGCCGCTTCGGTGGCGGCAACCGCATCGCGGTTGGGTGGCCCGGGGCAGTGGCTGCTGGACCTGCCGGTCGAACGGGTTGCCGGACTGCAGGTGCTGCTCCGGTCGATCGCGGGCGGGACCGAGCCGGTCGTCGCTGCCGATCACGACTCGCTCGACGCCGCCGTGGCCGCACTCGACGGCGACCGTACGTACACCGCCCTGGTCCCGACCCAACTCCACCGGCTCGCCGTTGCCGATCGGCTGGCGCCGCTGCGACGGTTCAACGCCGTCCTCGTCGGCGGCACCGCGATGCCGTCCGAGCTCGTACGGCGAGCCGCCGACGAGGGAGTGCGCGTGGTCCGGACCTACGGCATGACCGAGACCAGCGGCGGTTGCGTCTACGACGGCCTGCCGCTCGACGGCGTCGGAGTCCGGATCGACGTGGAAGGCCGAGTGCATCTGGCCGGGCCGATGCTCTTCGACGGCTACGAGGGCGATCCGGCGGCGACCGCCACGGCGCTGGTCGACGGCTGGTATCGCACCGAGGACCTGGGCCGGCTCGACGACGACGGCCGGCTGGTCGTGCTGGGCCGGATCGACGACATGGTCGTCAGCGGCGGCGTCAACGTGCCACTGCCAGCGGTGACCGACGCGCTGCACGGACTGCCCGGCGTGACCGACGCACTCGCGGTCGGAGTGCCGGACGCCGAGTGGGGAGCCGTCGTCGTCGCCTGCGTGGTGGCCAACGGGGTGCCCGAGCTCGACATGGTGCGGGACCGGGTCGCGGCTCGAGTGCCACGCGCCTGGGCGCCGAGAGCAGTCGTACGGCTGGACACGATGCCGCTGCTGGCGGGCGGCAAGGTCGACCGGCAGGCTGTGCAGCGGCTGGCCGAGGCCGAGTGGAGCACCTGATGCAGCTGCTCGCACAGGGCCGGGACGCCGAGATCTATGACCTCGGCGACGGCCGGGTGCTCCGCAAGGCCAAGGACGGGCGGAGCCTCGCCGCCGAAGCAGCCGTGATGGCGCACGCCCATGCCGCCGGAGTCCCGGTGCCGTTCGTCCACGACGTCACGGCCGACGGCGCGATCGTGATGGATCGCGTCGACGGTCCGACGCTGCTGGCGGAGCTGCTCGTCGCGCCGGAAGGTGTGGACGAGGCCATGCGGATCCTCGTGGAGCTGCATGACCGCGTACACGCCGTCACGGCGCCCGACGACCTCAGACGCCGGTCGCTGCCCGGCGATCGGCTGCTGCACCTCGATCTGCACGTGCTCAACGTGATCCGGACCGCCGACGGGCCGGTGCTGATCGACTGGACCAACGCGGTCGCCGGTCCTCCGGAGGCCGATCTGGCGATGACCTGGATCGCCCACTCGAGCGTGGCTGCGGCCGACGTCGGTCTGGACGACGAGCAGCTGTTCCGGCGGTTGCAGCAAGCGATGTCGGAGTCGCTGCTGGCGCTCGTCGACCCGGCGCCGATCGTGGCGGTGCTGCCCGACGTGGTCACCTGGCGGCTCGAGGATCCGAGCGTCTCGGCGGCCGAGGCGGACCGGGTCCGGGCACTCAGTGACAGCTTCCCGGAGCTCCCGAGTTGAGTCGTCCGTGAGATTTCCGTCCCACGGCGACATATGTCTGACAAGTCGGCCGTAGGGTTCTTGGGTGGAGTGGACGGCGTATTCGATTCGAATGCGCACGCGGTTTCGCGGGATCACCGTGCGCGAGGGCATGCTCGCGCGCGGATCCGTCGGCTGGACCGAGTGGAGCCCGTTCTGGGACTACGACGATCCCGCCTGCGTGCCGTGGCTGGCAGCCGCGCGGGAGGCCGCGTACGAGCCGTGGCCTGCGGCGGTGCGCGACCGGGTACCGGTCAACTGCATCATTCCCGCGGTCGCACCGGAGCAGGTCGCGCCGCTCGTCCGCCGCAGTGCCGGCTGCCGGACCGCGAAGGTCAAGGTCGCCGAGCCCGGCCAGTCGCTCGCCGACGACCTGGCCCGCGTCGAGGCGGCCCGCGAGGCGATCGGCCCGCACGGCCGGATCCGCGTCGACGCCAACGGCGCCTGGACCGTCAACGAGGCGATCCGCGCCATCGAGGCGCTGGACCGGACGGCCGGCGGACTGGAGTACGTCGAGCAGCCGTGCGCCGCGGTCGAGGATCTGGCGACCGTACGCCGACACGTGAGGGTGCCGATCGCCGCCGACGAGTCGATCCGGCGGGCATCGGATCCCTTGCGGGTACGCGATCTCGACGCCGCCGACGTCGTCGTGCTCAAGGTGCAGCCGCTCGGTGGCGTCGCCGCCTGTCTCCGGATCGCCAAGCAGATCGAGCTCCCGGTCGTCGTGTCGAGTGCGGTGGAGACGTCGGTGGGACTGGCCGCCGGCGTGGCGCTGGCGGCGGCGTTGCCGACGCTGCCGTACGCCTGCGGACTCGGCACCGGAGCCCTGCTCGAGTCGGACGTCGTCGCCGAGCCGCTGCGGCCGGTCGACGGTGAGCTGCCGGTGGCGCGTCCCGAGGTCGACCCGGCCGCGCTGGCCGCCGTCACGGCCTCGCCGGATGCCGCGACCCGCTGGCAGGAGCGACTCGATCGCGTCGTGCGGCTGGTCGATGCCGGAGACACGGAGTCGCGAGCCTGATCCGGTGCGGATGCACCTGAGTGGGGTCAGGCGGGCCGATAGGGCAGGATCGATCGACGTGAACCCCTCGACCCTGGTCGCCCGAACGCTCGTCGACGAGCTGGTGCGGCACGGCGTACGCGAGGCGGTGGTCGCGCCGGGATCGCGGTCGGCGCCCCTGGCGATGGCGCTGCGGACGGCCGAGCGGTCCGAACGGCTGCGGCTGCATGTCCGGGTCGACGAGCGCAGCGCCGGGTTCCTCGCGTTGGGTCTGGCGGCGGCGTCGCGCCGGCCGGTACCGGTGGTGACCACGTCGGGCACGGCGGTCGCGAACCTGCACCCTGCCGTGCTCGAGGCCGATCACGCCGGTGTCCCGCTGGTCGTGCTCTCGGCGGACCGGCCCGGCTGGCTGCGTGGGACCGGCGCCAACCAGACCACCGACCAGGTGCACCTGTTCGGCCCGGCGGTACGGCTGTTCGCCGATCTTCCGGCCGCCGAGGTCCCGGGCGTACGCGCGCTGGTGGCCCGGGCTGTCGCGGCCGCTACCGGGACACGAACCAGGGCGCCGGGACCGGTCCAGCTGAACTGTCAGTTCGCCGAGCCGCTGCTGCCCGATCCGGACGACGCCGACTGGCCGGAGGGCCGGACCGGGGGCGGGCCCTGGAACGAGGTCGAGCCGATGCCGGCGCCGGCGCCGGTCACGCTGCCCCGCGGCCAGCGCACGGTCGTCGTGGCGGGCGACTCCGCCGGACCGCCGGCCCGGATGCTCGCGGAGCGGGCCGACTGGCCGCTGCTCGCCGAGCCGTCGTCGGGATCGCGCACGGGGACGCATCCGATCGGGACCTACCGGCTGCTGCTGGACCATCCTGACCTGGGCGGCCGGATCGAGCGGGTGGTCTGCTTCGGGCATCCGACCCTGTCGCGTCCGGTCACGAGTCTGCTGTCGCGCGACGACGTGGATCTGATCGTTGTTGACCGGAGCGGCCGGTGGAACGATCCCGGGCAGAGGGCCGCCGGCGTGGTGCCGGCCGCGACCGTCGAGGCGGACGACGCGGATGCGGATGCCGCCGGCTGGCTGGCCGCCTGGCGGGAGGCCGACGCGATGGCGTCCGAGGCGATCGCCAAGGAGCTGGCGACCGAGTCGGCGCTCACGCCGTACGAGGTGGCCCGCGTCGTGTCCGAGTCGGTGCCGCCACGAGGGCTGGTGCTGGTCGGGTCATCGCACCCGATCCGCGACCTCGACCTGATGGCGGTGGCGCCGCCGGTCGGCGAGCGGCGCCGGGTGATGGCCAACCGGGGGCTGTCCGGCATCGACGGCACCGTGTCGACCGCGATCGGTGCGGCGCTCGCTCGACGGTCGTCGCGGGCGATCGCGTACCTCGGCGACCTGACCTTCCTGCACGACGCGAACGGGCTGCTGATCGGGCCGGACGAGCCGCGTCCTGACCTGACGCTGGTGGTGGCCAACGACGACGGCGGCAGCATGTTCAGCGTGATCGAGCCCGGCCGGCCGGATCATGCCGATGACTTCGAGCGGCTGTTCGGCACCCCGACCGGTACCGACCTGTCGGCCCTGTGCGCGGCGCACGGGATCGCCTGGCGACCGGTCGCCGATGCCGAGGCGTTGCGCGCGGCGCTGCGGCGTACTCCGAAGGGCATCGAGGTCGTCGAAGTGACCCTGGATCGGGTGAACCGGCGCAATCTCGACCAACGGCTCCGAACAGCGGTCGGGAAGGCTCTGGCGCCGGAGAGGTAGCGCGGCGTACCTTCTGGACCGGTAAGAGGCGCACCCACCCCGGAGGCCGCAGATGAAGAAGCTGATCAACGACCCGGACGCCGTCGTACGAGACGCATTGGCCGGCATCGCCCTGGCCCATCCCGAACTGCGGGTAGACCGCGAGCATCGCCTGGTCATCCGGGGTGACGCACCGGTGCAGGGCAAGGTCGGACTCGTCTCGGGCGGTGGCTCCGGACACGAGCCGCTGCACGGCGGCTTCGTCGGACCAGGCATGCTCGACGCGGCCTGCGCCGGCGAGGTCTTCACCTCACCGGTGCCCGACCAGATGCAAGCGGCGACGACCGCTGTCGACGGTGGCGCCGGCGTGGTCCACATCGTCAAGAACTACACCGGCGACGTCATGAACTTCGAGATGGCCGCCGAGCTGGCGTCGGCCGAGAGCGGCGTCCAGGTCGAGGCGGTCGTGATCGACGACGACGTCGCCGTCAAGGACAGCCTCTACACCGCCGGACGGCGAGGGGTCGGTCTGACCGTGCTCGTCGAGAAGCTCGCCGGTGCGGCCGCCGAGGAGCGGCGCGATCTGGCCGGCGTGGTCGACGTGATCAAGAAGGTCAACGGCCAGGGCCGCAGCATGGGCATGGCGCTGACGTCGTGCACCGTCCCGGCGGCCGGTAAGCCCACCTTCGACCTGCCGGACGACCAGATGGAGATCGGCATCGGCATCCACGGCGAGCCCGGACGCGAGCGGGTTCCGCTGGCACCGGCCCGAGACGTCGCACGGATGCTCGTCGAGCCGATCCTCGAGGACTACGACTTCACCGGCAGCGACGGCGTGATCGCCTTCGTGAACGGCATGGGCGCGACGCCGCTGATCGAGCTCTACCTGATGTACGCCGAGGTCGCCGCACTCCTCGACGCGGCCGGCATCTCGATCGCCCGCTCGCTGGTCGGCCCGTACATCACCAGCCTCGACATGGCCGGCTGCTCGGTCACGCTGCTCAAGGCCGACGACGACCTGCTCGGCTTGTGGGACGCTCCCGTCTCGACGCCGGGACTACGGTGGGGGGTATGACCGAAGGCGCATTCGACGTCGGTGTCGCGACGGCCTGGCTCCAGGGCTTCGCCGATCGGGTGGCCGAGGAGAAGGACTGGCTGACCGAGCTCGACGCCGCCATCGGGGACGCCGACCACGGCATCAACATGGCGCGTGGCATGACGGCCGTTGCGACGGAGCTGCCCGACCAACCCGCTGACCTCGCGGCGCTGTTCAAGCGGACTGGCATGAAGCTGGTCAGCTCGGTCGGCGGGGCCAGCGGTCCGCTGTACGGCACGTTCTTCCTGCGCATGGGTGCGGCCGCCGGCGACACGACGTCGCTCGACGGTCCCGGGCTGGCGGCCGCGCTTCGCGCCGGATGCGATGGCATCAAGGCGCGCGGCAAGGCCGAGCTCGGCGAGAAGACCATGCTCGACGCGATGCTGCCGGCGCTCGACGCGCTGGACGAGGCACTCGGCGCCGGTCAGTCACCGGGCGAGGCGATGAAGACCGCTGCCGAAGCCGCTGCCACCGGACGCGAGGCGACCATCCCGATGCTCGCCACCAAGGGCCGGGCCAGCTACCTCGGCGAGCGCAGCATCGGGCACCTCGATCCGGGCGCCGCGTCGACGACCCTGCTGTTCGAGACGCTCGCGGCCGCCCTGGTCTCCGACGGAACTTGAGGGGTACGGGTAGCCATGGCAGCCCAAACCCCTCAAGATTCGTCCGCACCCACCGTCGGCATCGTCGTCGTCTCGCACAGCCATGCCCTCGCTTCCGCGGCCTATGACCTCGCGGCCGAGATGCTGGCCGACCAGCCGGTCCGCGTCGCATTGGCCGCCGGGCTGGACGAGACGACCTTCGGCACCGACGCGACGCAGATCATGGCCGCCATCCAGGAGGTCGACACCGGCGCCGGCGCGGTCGTGCTGATGGACATCGGCAGCGCCGTGCTGAGTGCGGAGCTCGCCTTGGAGCTGTTGTCCGACGAGCAGCGCGACCGCGTGAGTCTGTGCTCCGGCCCGCTGGTCGAGGGGCTGCTCGCGGCGAGCGTGTCCGCCGCCGGTGGCGCGAGTCGGGACGACGTCGTCGCCGAAGCGGTCGGCGCCCTGGCGGCGAAGCAGCAACAAGTCGGCGATGTCGAGCCGGACGCGGGCGCGGCGGCAGCTGCGGCGGCCGCAGCGGGTGCCGGCGAGCCGACCCGGGCCGGGCCCGAGGCCGTCGAGCAGTTCGAGGTGACGCCGGCCCACGGGCTGCATGCCCGGCCGGCCGCCCGCCTGGTCAGCGGACTCGCCGGGTTCGACGCCGACATCACCCTTCGCAACGTCACGACCGGCGCCGGTCCGGCGCCGGCTCGCAGTCTGACCCGAGTGGCCGCACTCGGCGCGATGCGCGGGCACCAGGTCGAGATCCGGGCGACCGGACCCGAGGCCGAGGCGGCGGTCGGCTTCGCCCGTGATCTGGCGGCCCGCAACTTCGATGACGTGGACGCGCCGCCGCCACCGCCGACGGTCTCGGACACCGGTCCCTTCGCGGCGTCGCCCGGTGTCGTCGTCGGACCGGCCTGGCGGATCGCCGACCGGCCGCCACCGCCGCCGCCCGAGTCGACCGGCGACCCCGAGGCAGATCGGGCGGCGCTGGCAGCCGCGATCGATCAGGTGCGCGGCGAGCTGCATCGGACCCGCGACGCCGCCACCCGGTCCGCCGGTGCCGACGAGGCCGCCATCTTCGACGCCCATCTGCTCGTGCTCGACGACCTGGCGGCCTCGGCCGAGTCGCCCTCGACCTGGCCCGACAAGGTCGCCGCCGCGGCCCGCGACCTCGAGGCCGTGGACGACGACTACATGGCGGCGCGGGCCGCCGACATCCGGGCCGTCGGCGACCAAGTGCTTCGGGTGCTGGCCGGCGAGCCGACCGAGTCGCTGGTGGGCGACGGCATTCTGGTCGCGGCCGACCTGACTCCGGCCCAGGCCGCCGCCCTCGACGCCGAACGGACCACCGGCGTCGTCCTGGCGCACAGCAGTCCGACCGCCCACGCGGCGATCCTGGCCCGGGCCCGTGGCATTCCGATGCTGGTCGCCGCCGGAGCGCGGGTGCTCGACGTCGCGGCCGGCGTGACCCTGGCGATGGACGGTGGCGCCGGGGAGTTGGTGATCGATCCGGACGCGGAGACCCGAGAGCGGTTCGCCGGCCGTGCCCGGGCCGAGCAGGACCGGCGCAGCGAGGCACAGGCGCGTGCCCACGAGCCGGCGGTGACCCGGGACGGTACGCCCGTGACGGTCGCCGCGAACGTGGCATCGACCGATGAGGCCGAGGCAGCCGCCGCGGCGGGCGCCGAGATGGCCGGCCTGGTCCGGTCGGAGTTCCTGTTCGTCGGCCGGACATCAGCGCCTGACATCGACGAGCAGGAGTCGGCGTACCTGGCACTGGCCGAGGCGATGGGCGGCCGTCGCCTGACGATCCGGACCCTGGACGTCGGCGGCGACAAGCCTCTGTCGTACCTGCCGATGCCTCCCGAGGCGAACCCGTTCCTCGGGCTGCGTGGCATCCGGCTCGCACTGGCCCGGCCGGAGTTGCTCAGCGATCAGCTCACGGCGATCGTGCGAACGGCGCATCAGACGCCGGTCAGCGTGATGTTCCCGATGGTGACCACGCCCGACGAGGTGGCCGCCGCGCGTGGACTGCTCGCCGACGCGATCGACCGGGTCGGCAAGGGCCAGCCGCCGGAGTTGCAGGTCGGCATCATGGTCGAGGTCCCGGCGGCCGCGCTCACGGCAGCGACGCTCGCGGAGGACGTCGACTTCTTCAGCATCGGCACCAACGACCTCACCCAGTACACGCTGGCCGCCGAGCGCGGCAACGAGGCGGTCGCGAGCATCGTGGATCCGATGCATCCGGCGATCCTGCGACTCATCCAGGCCACCTGCGATGGCGCTGGCGAGCGGGTCCTCGTGGCGGTCTGCGGCGAGCTCGCGGCAGATCCGCAGGCGGTGCCGACCCTGCTGCGGCTCGGCGTTCGCGAGCTGAGTGTGGCGGCGCCCGCCGTACCCCTCACCAAGGAAGCCGTCCGAGCCACGGATCTGAACGGCAAAACTGATCAAGCCGGTGGCTGACCTGCGCGGGAGCATTGTCGTGTGAGTACGACTGTCGACACCTTCGGCCGCTTCGTCGACGTCATCGCCGACGGCCTCGACGATCCCGGCCTCAACGGCCAGGACGTCGCGAGCCGGGCTCACATGTCGCGGTTCCACTTCGACCGCGTCGTGACGGCCGCGGCGGGTGAGACTCCCGCTCGGTTCCGCCGCCGGATCCGGCTCGAACGGGCCGCCTATCAGCTGGTCGCCCGCGACGACAGCGTGCTCGACATCGCGGTCGCCGCCGGCTACGGCTCGCACGAGGCGTTCACCCGCGCCTTCGTACGCGCCTACGGGATGCCGCCGTCGCAGTGGCGGCGTACCCCCGGGCCGCGACTGCAGATCGAGGCGCCGAGCGGCGTCCACTACCACCCGCTTGGGGGCCTACGCGTCCCCGCTCGCAGAAAGGTCACGGGCATGGACCTCCTCCAGCGCATCGTGCAGCATCACGTCTGGCTGATCGGCGAGATCGTCGATCGGGCCGCGCGACTCGACGACGAGACCCTGGATCGACCGATCGAGATCTCCGTGGAGTATCTCGACGACGGCGTCTCGATCCGCTCCGCGTTGTCGCGTCTGATCGGGCAACTCGACATGTGGGACTGCGCCGTCGCCGGTCGCGAGTACGACTGGAGCGTCGAGGAGCACGAGTCGGTCTCGAGCATGCGGACCCGGCTCGAGCGGGCCGGCTCCGAGTTCACGACGCTGGTCGACGACCTCGTACGCGAGGGCCGGCTCGACGAGTCGTTCGTCGACGCGCTCTGCGATCCACCGGAGGTGTTCACGTACGGCGGCATGCTGGCGCATGTGCTCGCGTTCGGCACCACCCGGCGCACGGTCGTGATCGGCGCCCTGCACTCGGCCGGCATCACCGACCTCGGTGCCGGCGACCCGATGCACTGGGTCGCCGAGACGGCCTAACCGTCCGCTCGATACTCCGCCAGCAGCCGCTCGGTGCCGAGGCCGCTGATCGCGAGGCGTTCCTTGGCGTTGGCGAGGAGGGCTGCGGTCCATCGGATCAGTCCGCCGTCGCCGATGCTGAGCTCGGCACCGTCCGGCGTACGGGCGTGGACCTCGAAGCAGGCGTCGACGTAGTAGCCGACGCCGTGCCGCCGGTCGTCGTCGAAACCGACCGAGACGTCGGGATGGCTGGCCGCCAGGCGATCGACGACCCGTTCCCGCAGAGCATCGCGATGCCGTCCGCCGGTCAGGTCGGTGACCGAGACCCGTACGTCGGAGACCTGGGCACCGGCCACGTGAGATCGCCCGATCACGTCCAGCTGCACTTCGATCTGCTCGACCAGGGCCGAGGTCTCGAACCGCAACGATCCCTCGTCGCGACCGGCGGTGCACAGGGCGAGCAGGGCGAAGTGCGCCATCGTGCCGCGGCCCTCGAACTGCTGGGCCCGAGTCACCCGATGCGTCGCGCCCATCCGTACCCGATCGTGAGCCCGCGGGTCGGATCGCAGCAGCTCGCGACGTCGCAGCGCGCACTCGAGGGCGAGGACATTGGTCGGGTCGGCGACCACCTCGGTGTTGCGGATCGTCGTGAGCACGTTGTTCTGGTCCACGGTCGCGACCGCGGAGTTGGTCCCGAGCGGACTGACCGGTGACAGCGTGACGCCGACGAAGCCGTGGGCGGCCAGTCGCTCGTGGATCACCGCGTCCAAACGGGCCTGGGCGAGCGGGTCGACCGGCGACAGCGACACGAAGCGATTGGTCTCGTACTGCGCGAGCAGCCGGCTGGGCGTGACATCGGCGGCGCGTCGGCGGTAGACCTCGAGCAGCAGGGTCTGCAGGTCCGTCGGCGCCAGGCGCTCGGTCAGCGCCTCGAGCAGGCCGGGTGCGTCGGCGGCCCGGAGTACGCGATCGAGCCGGCGCTCCGCCTCGGTCCGGTCGGGTCGGTCCATCGGCTCATCGTGCCGAGTCCGTCAGCACTGGCGGTAGCGGTTTTCCGTCAGCGGCCGAGCGCGTCCCGCATCGGCACCAGCTTCGCCTGAGCCTCGGCGAGCTCGGCCTCCGAGTCGGACCCGGCGACGATGCCGCAGCCGGCGAACAGCCGTACTCGCGAGCCGGACACCTCACCGCACCGCAGCGCGATGCCCCACTCGCCGTCGCCCGACGCATCCATCCAGCCGACCGGACCGGCATAGCGGCCCCTCGGCATGCCTTCGAGCTCGGCGATGGCCTGGACCGCGAGGCCGGTCGGCGTGCCCCCGACGGCGGCCGACGGATGCAGGGCAGCCGCCAGTGCCAGTGACGAGGCGGAGTCCCCGGCGTTGATCACCCCGGTGACGTCGGTCGCCAGGTGCATGACGTTGGGCAGATGGAGGACGAACGGCGTCTCCGGCACGTTCATGCTCCGGCAGTGCGGCGTGAGCGCGTGGGCGACCGAGCGGACGGCGTACTCGTGCTCCTCCAGGTCCTTGCTGCTCTTGGCGAGGGCGCCGGCCTGCGCGAGGTCGTGGGTGTCGTCGCCGGTGATCTGGATGGTGCCGGCGAGCACCCGTGACGTGACGAGGCCGCGCTCGCGTCGCACCAGCATCTCCGGCGTCGCGCCGAGCAGCCCGTCGACGTGATAGGTCCAGCACGAGCGGTACGCGATTGCCAGCCGATGCAGCGGCCAGCGCACGTCGATCGGCTCGCCCGCGGTCGCGACCAGGTCTCGGGCGAGCACGACCTTCTCGAGCTCGGTGGTGCCGATCCGGCGAACTGCCTCGCGTACCTGGTGGGCCCAGGCCACGCCGGACATCGCCCCGTCGGTGTACGTCAGATCGCCCGGCGGCAGCGGCGACGGCGACCGGACGACGCTCGGTGTCGCCGCGAAGCCACCCACTCCGACCGTCGTGACCCACCAGATCGGCTCGTCGTCGACGATCCGGTGGCCGACCACGACCTCCGGCACGATCAGGCTGGAGTCGCCGGGATCGTCTGCGAAGCCGAACGAGCCGAAGGCGACCAGCCCGCTGCCCGGCAGCCCGACCTCGTCGCGTACGACGGTCCGGCCGGTCAGCTCGCGCCACCAGGCGTCGGCGTCGGCGAACCGGGTCGGCCCGGACGTGTCGATCCGGGTCGCGATGCCCCAGCCGACGATGCCTTCGGATCGGCGCACCCACGCCATCGGGTCGGACTGGGGGAGTACGGCGAGCAGACCGCCCGGGTCGGGAATCCGAATCGTCCGTACGACGACCGTCGGTGCATCCGACGGACCCGGTGCCAGCTCAGTCACGTCGCCGCCTCGCTGCGCTCGGCAGCTCCGTGACAAGAAACGTGTGCTGTGTTCGATTGTTCGCTCGCGAGCTCGCTCACGTATGCGCTCCCCTGCCAATCCGCACCTTTACCGTCGACCACCCTAGACGCGCCGCTCTCGTCAGCAGCGTGCGAGGGTATGAGGCGTGACCCGAGCCACGTTGGACAAGCAGCCGCGCGAGGTGGCGGCGATGTTCGACGCGGTCGCCCGTCGCTACGACCTCACCAACGACGTGCTGTCGCTCGGTCAGGTGCGCCGCTGGCGACGCGAGGTGCTGCGCATGGTGGCACCGCGGCCCGGCGACCGGGTCCTCGATCTGGCGGCCGGTACGGGCACCTCCAGCGAGCCGTTCCAGGCCGCGGGTGCGCTGGTCGTGCCGTGCGACTTCTCGCTCGGCATGCTGCGGGAGGGCAAGCGGGCCCGGCCCACGATGCCGTTCACGGCCGGCGACGCGACCCGGCTGCCGTTCGCCGACAGTTCCTTCTCGGCGGTTACGATCTCGTTCGGGCTGCGCAACGTCGTCGATCCGGACGCCGCGCTGCGCGAGATCGCCCGGGTCACCGAGCCGGGTGGGCGGCTCGTGGTCTGCGAGTTCAGTCACCCGACCTGGGCGCCGTTCCGCCGGGTCTACCTCGAGTACCTGATGCGGGCGCTGCCGCCGGTCGCCCGGCGGGTGTCGTCCAGCCCGGACGCGTACGTCTATCTCGCCGAGTCGATCCAGGCCTGGCCGGACCAGGCGGCGCTGGCGAAGCGGATCGCTGCGGCAGGCTGGCGCGACGTCGCCTGGCGCGACCTCACGGGCGGCATCGTGGCGCTGCACCGCGGCGTGCGCGCCTGAGTCTGACGCCCGTTGGTTGGCTGGATGTCATGGTCCGGTGGCCGGAAACCGCCAGACGGCTGTCGGCATCGTGAGTCATCCTGGTGCGGTGACGACCACCTCTGCGCGCGCTCAATCGACCACGGACTCGCCCGCTCTCGGAGTCTGGCTCCCCGGTCTGGTGACCCTGGCCGCCATCTGGGGCTGCAGCTTCCTGTTCATCGAGGTCGGGATCCGCGAGCTGCATCCGACGTACGTGACGCTCGGCCGGGTGCTGACCGGTGCGTTGACCCTGCTGATCATCCTGGCGATCCGGCGCGATCCGCTGCCCCGGTCGCCCCGGCTGTGGATGCACCTGGTGGTGCTCGGCGCCGTCGGAGTCGCGCTGCCGTTCACCCTATTCGGCTACGGCGAGCAGCGGATCCCGTCGCTGCTGGCCGGCATCTTGAACGGCACGACGCCGCTCGTCGTCCTCCCGATCGCAGTCCTGGTGTTCCGTACCGAGCGGTTCACGGTCCACCGGCTGGCTGGACTCATCCTGGGC
>Ga0126377_10002265_pt1 | contig 13164 bp, 6 predicted proteins | sample PanSoiMetPlot_22_FD_92647 | JGI IMG/M metagenome (GOLD analysis project Ga0126377, IMG submission 92647) | Tropical forest soil microbial communities from Panama - MetaG Plot_22 | ecosystem: Environmental > Terrestrial > Soil > Tropical forest > Bulk soil | place: Panama | collected 2016-02-17
GAGCGGTAATCAAACCCTCGGCGGCAACGCCGGCACTCATGAAGCACCGTGGTCGCGCCGTCGTCTTTGAAACAATCGAAGACTTTCACGCTCGTATAGACGATCCCGACCTCGATATAGATGAGGATTGTGTGATGGTGTTGAAGAATTGCGGTCCTCGTGGCTATCCGGGAATGGCCGAGGTCGGCAACATGCCACTGCCACCGAAACTGTTGAAGCGAGGCATCACTGACATGGTACGCATCTCGGATGCGCGCATGAGTGGGACCGCCTACGGCACTGTGGTGTTGCACGTCGCGCCGGAAGCGGCGTCCGGCGGTGTACTGGCCCTGGTACAGGACGGTGATGAAATTGAACTCGATGTCGCCGCCCGCCGACTGCACCTGGACGTGAGTGAGGCGGAACTGGAGCGACGGCGATCAGCCTGGCGGCCACCACCCCCACCTTCCGATCGTGGTTATTACAAATTGTATTTCGATCACGTGATGCAGGCTGACCGCGGCGCCGACCTGGATTTCCTCGTAGGCAATAGCGGACTTGAGGTAGCCAGAGAAAGTCACTGAGCATGAGCTGCGCATGAAAACAACACTCCTGGTCCTTCTTATTCTGGTCTTAGCCAGCACAACTGTTCACGCAATCGAAAATTATGATCTTCAATCACCTGACGGCAAGATTCAGCTGAAGATCCATGTTGCCGAACAGATCTCTTACGACGTCCTCGTTAGCGGCAAACCGGTGCTGACAAACTGCACCCTTTCACTCGACATCGAACACAAACAACTGGGCCTCAATCCCAAGGTGAAATCGTCTAAACCAGGTTCCGTCGATCGCGAGCTCAAGGTAGAGGTGCCGCAAAAATCCGCGAAGGTTCGGGAAAATTACAAGGAACTGCGTCTGGATCTGGAAGGTTCGTACGCTGTAGTTTTCCGCGCTTACAATGAAGGGGTAGCGTATCGCCTCGAGACCTCACTGTCCCAGGCTGAGGTTAAGGTCTATAAAGAGGAAGCTAACTTTAATTTCGCCGGTGATTACAACGTCTATTACCCAAAGGAGGAGAGTTTCCTTTCGCACAATGAAAGGGAGTTCGTCTATCTGCCGCTAAAGGAGATTGCTGCATCCTCGATCGCTAGTTTGCCCGCCGTAGTGGACACAAAGCAGGGCGTTAAGATCGCCCTCGGTGAATCCGATGTAGACAACTATCCGGGACTGTGGCTGCACGGCAATAGCAATAACAGCCTCAGTGCGGTTTTTCCACCCTATCCTCTTAAAGAAGAACTCAGCAGAGATCGCGATCTAAAAGTGACCCAACCAGCGGACTACATCGCGACGACCAAGGGAACGCGTACATTTCCCTGGCGCATCCTCGCCGTTGCCGAGAAGGATGCTGACTTGATTACCAATCAATTGGTCTACCTGCTGGCGAAGCCATCGGCAATCTCTGACCCATCTTGGATCAAACCAGGCAAGGTCGCCTGGGATTGGTACAACGCCAACAACCTTTATGGCGTGGATTTCAAGTCAGGCGTCAACACTCAAACCTACAAGTACTACATCGACTTCGCTTCGAAGTATGGCCTCGAGTACATCATTCTCGACGAAGGTTGGTACAAACTCGGCAATGTCCTGGAAGTCGTTCCGGAGATGAACATTGAAGAACTGGTAGCCTACGGCAAGCAACGTAACGTCGGAATAATTCTTTGGGTAGTTTGGAAGACACTTGATGATCAATTCGACCAGGCGTTTGCGCAGTATGAGAAGTGGGGCGTCAAGGGATTGAAGGTCGATTTCATGCAACGTGACGATCAGAAGGTGATGAACTTCTACGAACGCGTTTGTCGCGAAGCGGCCAAACGAAAGATGCTGGTCGACTTTCATGGCGCCATTCGCCCGGCAACCATGACGCGCACCTGGCCCAACCTGGTGAATACCGAAGGTGTTCGCGGACTAGAACAAAACAAGTGGAGCAAGCTGTCCAATCCCGAACACAACGTAACTATTCCCTTCACGCGGATGTTCCTGGGACCGATGGACTACACGCCCGGGGCCATGATCAATAGTGGCGCGGAAAGAAATTTTGCGGCCATCTTTGTGCGACCGATGAGTTTGGGAACACGTTGTCATCAACTGGCGATGTACGTAGTTTACGAAGCACCCTTGCAGATGTTGGCCGATAGCCCTTCTCACTACTTGCGTGAACCGGAAATCATGGAGTTTCTCGCGCCCGTACCGACAGTTTGGGATGAAACACGAGTACTCCAGGCAAAGATGGGTGACTACGTTTTGCTTGCGCGCCGACACGGTATTGATTGGTATGTTGGGGCGATGACCGATTGGACTGCGAGGCAGTTGGAGGTGGACTTCTCCTTCCTGCCCGCTGGCCAATATCGAATGGAAGCTTATGAGGATGGGCCGAACGCAGAGCGATCTGGCCATGACTATAAGAAGGTGAGCAAGTCGGTAAACAACACCACTAAACTTCAGATCGACTTGGCCAGTGGCGGCGGTTGGGCAGCCCGCCTCGTCAAGGAATAGGTCCCACACCTCATAGACTTCCTATTCTGATCAACCAAAATGACACTTCAATCTGCCAAACTTTCCTTCAAAATGATGGTGTTTTTCACGCTTTAACTTCAAATAACAAAAGCTCTTGCGCCCCTTCGCCGGCCTACGGTAGTATGCTTTGCAGAACCTGCCGCGTCACCTACCGACGCTGGTTCAGCTCACGGTCGGCAAGATTCTCCAAGTCACAGCCCAGTTAAACTTCGGAGACCCGCCCCGAGAACTAAATTCATTCTCTTTACTAAGCTTCTCCAACCAAAGAAGCTTAGCGCCCAGAAAGATGAGAGAACGTAGTAGTTCAGACTACCCACCTGATAGTGGTCCATTTTCACTTGTAGCAGCCCGTTGGTTTCCAACGGCTGCCCTCTTGGCGTTTCCAATAATCAACCCCGTGGCCGGTCGCCTGGCTTGTTTAGCGTGAGGTGATCATCTTGTTCGAGGAAGACACCACATTTTCAGTCCCCTTTGATGAGTTCCTGGAGTCGGAACGCGGCCGAAAACACCCTGAGAAGATAGACTCGGATCTCGGATCGCCAGAGCCTGAGAATTCTGCCAACGGCCACTCGACCGCACCTCTCGACGAACCAATTCGCTGGCCCCAGGACATTCCCTACCTGGAACACGCAGATATTGGAGCGCCCCCAATGACAGACAGCACGACATCCGCAAGCTCCATCGATGTAAATCACCTGCTCGCTGAAGAGAAGGCGCTACACGAGTTATTGAGATCGCTCGATGCAAAACGATTGGAGATCCTGGCCTCACGCATCCGGATCGAAGAGGAGGCGAAGTTAAGGGCAGACCGGCAATTCGAGACGCAAACGGAAGTGGTAAGACGCCAGGCTGCTGAAGCGAGCCGGCTACGAGCTGAGTTGGAAGCAAAAGTGCTAGCGGACCGAGAAGCCGAGCGACTGACTGAAGAAGAAGCGAAACTCGAGGGTGAAACGCAAAGAGTTCGTCGCGCGGTTGAAGAACTATCCCGGCAACGAATCGAGAGTGTTCGGGCGCAGGCTGAAGCCGAGCGACGCCACCAGGAAGCAAGGACCCGACTAGAAGTCGAAGAGGAACGGCAGCGGCTAGCGGTGCTCGAACTACAGCTCGCAACTCTTCAGGCCGAAGGGCTTGAGCTGGCAACCAAAGAGGTCGCGCTTCGCAATCAACTTCAGGAACTCAATAGAACCGGAGTTGAACAGAAGCGAAGAATCGAAGAAGCCGAAGCACGCTTACGAATTGAACAGGAAGATCAGATCCGTCAGGAAATGGAAGCATTGCGTAAGTCTGCTGAAGAGCAGCAGCGACGGATTGAGGCAGCGGAAGCAGCTCGCGCACGGGAAGAGGCCGAGCGTATTCGAGTGGCCGAAGGGGCCCGAGTTCGAGCTGAAGAAGAACAGCGGCAAATCGAAACTGATATCAAGCGGCAAAAGGAACTGCACCAGAAACGGATCAGTGAATTGGAATCTGCCCGTCTGCAAGAAGAGCAAGAGTCAAAAGCACACGCGGAAAAGGAACGGCAACTCCAGGCTGAACTCGATGCCTTACGAGAAACAATCCAGACAGAAGAGAAAAGACTGGCAGCAGCACAGAGCGCTCGGTCTCAAGCCGAGGCTCAACTCCAACTCACAACCGAAGCTGTCAAGAAGGAGACGGCTGCCGCGGAAGCAAGAGTTGCGGAGTTAGAGACTCTTCGCAGCAACTCTGCTGAAGCTTCGCGTCAAAGACTGGAGCAACAGCACCGGCTGCGTGGTCAAATTGAGGCGTTGAAAGCAACCAGTCAGGAAGAACAACAACGCCTCGCGGAACTGGAAGTCCTGCGCGCCGAGAGTGAACAAGCGGCGGAAACGCAGCGAGGCAGGGAAAATCAAATACGGGCGACTGTAGACTCACTGCAACAAACAATTGAGGCGCAACAGAAACAACTTGCCCAAGTACAGGCTGAGCGCAGCAAGACTGAGGAACAACTCAAACAGACAGAAGAGTGTCTGCGCACTGAAACGGCAGCGGCCCAGGCTCGAGCGGCAGACCTGGCAAGCTTGCAGACGCGCTTGAGTGACGATCTGCGGCGCACTTCGGAGCAACACGAGCAACTTAGTCGCGACATTGCGGCCCTCGAGACTGCAAATGCCGCACAGCGTTTGCGGCTGGAAGAGGCTGAGGTGGCGCGCGTGGCAGCCGAGACTGCACAACTAGAAACCGCCAAGGCTGCGGACGCTATTCGGGTTCGGACGGCAGAGGATCTGCGCCTGGCCAATGAAAGACTGGAAAGCATCGAGCGCGAATGCAAAAGACTCCAGCATGAGCGCGAGGAACGGTTGCGTCAGGTAGAAGAGGCTGAAGCACTACTCGCCGATCAGGAAGTGGCGTTTAAAAATGCAGCAGAAATCGCCCACAATCGTCATGAAGAACACCGCGAACTGTTGGCAAAGGCAGTGCGTGATCAGGCGGTAGCTGAAGAGCAACGGCTCAAAGAACTCGAAGCCCTGCGGAATGTCACGCGTGAGTCAGCAAAACTGTTTGCTGAGCAGGAAACCAAACGGTTAAGCGAAATAGAAGAACTCCAAAAGCAGATTGAAGCTGAGTCACAAGTACGAGCAACGCAGGAAGAAGGGTTGCGGGTAGAGATTGAATCGTTGCGTGAAGTTGTGGCGGCGCAAGACAAACGAATTGCCGAAGCCCAGGCATTGTTGGTCGCCGAGGCCGCTGCGGCTGAACAAGCAGCCGACGCAGCCCGCCTGCGTGATGAAGGGGAGCGCAAGCAATTCGACGCAGCCGAAAACAGGCGGAAAGAAGAAGCCCGTCTTCGGTTAGACGAGCTGAACGCAATTCGCGCCCAGGCTGAAGAAGAATCCCGCAACGCCAGCCAACGCGAACAAGAGCTCCGCAAAGAATTACAAGCACTCCAGGATGCTACGCAAAGACAACGGCTGGAGATGGAAGAGTTGTCGCGCCGTCACACCGAAGCGACAGCGGTTCAGTTGCAAGTGGAAAGCGAAGTACTCGCGTTGATCGGGCAGCAACAGCAAGCGCTTGATCAACTCCGACAACTTACGGAAAAGGAACAAAGCCAGCTCGATGATTTACAGAAAGTCCGGGCCGAGGCAGACGAACAGCTGCGGGTGACGAGCGCTGAAAGAAAGCGAATCGCCAACGAAATCGAGCTGCTTAGAGAGTCTACGCAGGAGGAGCGCGAACGGCTCGAAGAGGCAACTCAGCGACAAGTCGAAGAAGCAGATAAGCGTGCGAAGACACTGGAGTCCTTGCGGGCGGACGCCGAGGAACAGGCAAAACTCAGCCTTGCCACAGAGCAACGCCGGCTCACTGAACTCGAACTCGTGCGTAACAGCACGGCCGAGCAGTTGCGATTGCTAACGGATCAACAAAACCGGATTCGCGAGGAGATCGAAGCACATCGACGCTCGGTTGAAGAGCAGCGGCAACGAAACGAAGAACTCAAAACAGTCCTGGAAAAAGAGGAGGCGATCCGGTTGAAAACCGAGGAATCCAATCGTTTCCAGGTGGCAGAGGAAAGCCGACGCATCCAGCAGATCCGCGGTGACTACGGAGATCACGAGCAAACACTGGAAGAATTGCAACGGCTGCGCGTGGAAGAAGAAGACAAACTACATCTGCTGGTCCAGCGAGAAGAAGAGGTTCGGCTTGGTCTTGAAGAGCTGCTGAGAACTGGACACGAGCAACAGCAGCAGATTGAGGCCCAACTGCAAGAGCGCTCGCGTGAACAGCGACGTCGCGTGGCGGAACTTGAAGCGCTGCGCGAGAGAGCAATCGATGAATCACGAGCCAGGGCTGAACGTGAGGAAGAGCTGCGCGCGGAAATTGAAGGGCTCTATCAGACAAATGCTGAACAGACAAAGCGGCTGGAGGAAGCCGAACAAGAGTCGCGCTCAGCCGTTTCACAAGCCGACGAACTCGCCAAACAGATTGAAGTTACACAAGCGGCAACCACGCAACAACGCGAGCATCTCGCCAGACTAAGCGCAATTCACGAGGCGGAAAAATCAGCTTACCAACAAGCCCAGGAGGTCTCACAAGGCCAGGTAACTGAAGAACGCAGAAGAATAAAGACCGCGCGTCAACTCAATGAAGATGAGGAACGCAGGCTCAGTGAACTACAACTGATGCGCACGGAAGTCGAAGCGCAGTTAGCGGCCACCCGCCAGGGTCACACAGAACTGCTGGCCGAGTTGGAAGAGCTTAAGAAATCGGCGCTTGAAGAACAGCAGAAGCTCGAGCAAGTGGAGGCACTTCGGACGGTCGCTCAACAAGAACTCCAGGCCATTCAATCCTGTCCCGTAAATGATTCTGGTGAGGCAGCTAGAGAGACGCAACTTCGCCAGGAGGTTGAGGATCTACACTGGGAGATCGCAAAGCAACAACACAAGATTGACGACGCACTCGAGCTTCGCGCTGCGGCACTCACCGAATTGGAAGCCACACACGCGGCTACCGAGTACGAATTGCAGCAAAAGACGGCTTTGGAAGCCCAGATACGAGCCGAGATCGAGGAGTTGTATCGCAGCACTGATGAACAGCAACAACTGCTTGAAGAAGCGCAAGCACAACGGTCAGCCGCGCAAATAGAACTGGAAACCAAGCGGGCGACAGTCACGGATAAATTGAAGCGAGCGTCGAACAAGCCTGCACAAAGTGAATTCGAAGAACTCCAGCAGAGTATTGGTGCTCAACCAGCAGACCTCGCGGAAGCACAGGACGCCACGGCGCCGTCAAAGAACGACAACGGTCACGAAGAAAACGACTCGATTGCTTTCGACTTGATCGGGGAAGCCATTTCGGTCAACGTCGATCAGGCGCGAGAGCAAAGTCATCACCAGGCTAACAGCCCGGCTGAATCTCTGTTGAGTGGCCGAGTTACACGCGCCTACTCAAAGCAGTTAGAAATGATCCAACAAGAAAAAGGAATTGTTCCCAGCGGCACTCCTTACGTGTTGCCCGCTACTTTGAAACAACTGCGGAGCGATGATCCCGCCAAGCGCGCAGCAGCGCTAGCGGACATAGCTAGCCAGGGCGGAGAGGAAGCGTTTCGCATGATCAGCGATTCGTTCGACGATCCGTCGCCGGAGGTAAGGAATGCCGCTGCGAGAGCACTCTATGACTTGCAACCGGATCGAACCTCTTCGTTTACCCGGGCTCTGCGTGAAGCATCAACCCAACGCCGCAGCAGGATTGGAACAGCCCTGTCTGAGTCAGGCCTGGCAAACGATGCCATTCAAGATCTCGTGGGTGAAAGCCGGGAAACGACCTACCACGCGTCGTCACTGCTGTTCCTGATGGTGAAGGCCGGAGAGGTACAGCCGCTGGTGAAGGCCATTGAAAACCACCAGGATCTCGAAGTACGTCTGACGGCAATCACACTGTTAGCAACCAGTGGACATCCGGATACAACTGCGGTGTTTCGCCGCGTCGCAGTGCGAGCTTCCCTTCCCTCCGAAGTGCGTTCGGCCGCCATGGAAGGTCTGCACCAAATTACTTCCAACCCGCAATTGGCAATTCAATAAAGCTAGATCCATCGTCGGACTCGCTGGCGATAGTCTTCATATACTGCGCCGTGCGTCTTCTTCAAGTAGTCCTCCTCCAAACGCACCTGGACTCCAATTAGCACGACTCCTGATACCAAGGTGATCAAGGTCACCGCGCTCGGTATAACCAGAAACAATCCCAGCAGGGTTACCTGCATTCCCAGGAAGATCGGATTACGCGAAACACCAAAGACGCCCGAGCGCACAATTGGAGTCAGATGTTCAGTATCTATTCCAATACGCCAGGACTCTCCCATCTGAGCTTGCGAGACAACCGTCCAGGCGAGTGACAGTAGCAACAGAGTCACTCCAACTGTTCTGGTCCAATCTCTCTCAAACATCCCTATTGGCAGAGCGTATGAGTAAAGGCGCGGCGTAACTGAATAGAGCGCTACGACTACAACCACCAGGGCAAAGACTGTCTTGAAAATCTTGCCAACGTGGTCATGCGTGCTATTAGACCCCTTAAAAGTGACCGGGTTAACGCCAATCCTGTGCCAGACAAGGTAGGAGCGCCACAGAAACGCGGCGCCAAAGTAGATTAGTAAATAGACAGGAAGAAACCACCTCAGGAACATTTTGCGCTTGAAAATACTAGCTTAGTTCGTAGATTACGTTGCCAGGCGACTGTACATGATTCTCCCACATTAATTTACATAAGCCACCCGATACACCAAACTCGGATTCCCCGTCTAAAGTGCTAGTAGTCAGAAATATCCCCCAACAGGCCGTAATCAACTGAGACCTTCGAGGAGGTTTGCTTGTTGAACAGCCCCATGCCGCGACTCAGATTTGAGTCTGCTTGAACGCGGCAGCTTGACCGTCTAGGGTGGACGGACGGAGTGGCTTTCAAGAGTTTTGGCCTGCGCATCGGTGTTCGCGCCAATGACCGGGCAGCGCTGCAGCATGCATTAAGGTACCTCCCGCCAACTTGGAAAGTGAGCAAGAACTCGGAGGTCGACTACTTGTATTCGCTCTGTTCGGGTGGATCGCATCCGCACCCTCAAACTCGCAGGTTTGGTCTCCTCTACAAGGGATCGAGCCGCCTGGTGCGGACACTTCATCAAGACGAGTTATACGAAACATTCGCGCGAGATCTCCGGTTGACCGTGGCGGAATTCGCCCGTCGTCGAATCTTTATGCACGCAGGTGTGGTTGGCTGGCGCGGCCGAGCTATCCTGGTACCCGGATCTAGCTATAGTGGCAAGACGACGTTGGTGGCCGAGTTGGTGAAGGCGGGCGCGACTTACTACTCCGATGAGTACGCCGTTCTGGACGAAAAAGGACGGGTTCATCCCTTCGCGAAGCCACTCTCCATTCGCGAGGCGAATAATGGCGGCCGGCAGACTGATTATCCAGTGGAAAGTTTTGCCGGTCGGAAAGGGATTAAACCACTCGCAGTGGGGTTGGTGCTCTTAACCGAGTACAACCCTGGCGCCTCTTGGCGTCCGCGGGCAGTTTCTCCCGGCAAAGCGGTGTTGGCTTTAATGGCTCATACGGTTGCGGCGCGAAATCGACCTCAGGCGACACTCGAAACTTTACGACACGTAGTCTCGGGAGCAACTGTACTTAAAGGCCACCGCGGCGAAGCACTGGAAGTAGTGAAAGCAGCAAGTGATTATCTGAGCTTGCCGGCGCTGTAGGAAGCAAACCAAAGCCCCGTGGTTTTTCGTGTTTAGTTCGCACATCCCCCAAATCTGACTTCAATCGAGCTTTCCGGCGACCGCAATCGCGCAGTCAGTTTCGGTGTTTCACTTCCCGTGCTGGAGGACTAATGCGACCAACCGACTCAGTGATCGAGCCTCTCGCTAGAAAACACGGGTTAGTGATTGAGGACGTTGCAGACGAAGTCCTGGTGTATGACCTGGAACACCATCATGCGCATTGCTTGAATCCTACCGCTGCCTTTGTTTGGAAAAAATGTGACGGAAAGACGAGTGTCTCTCGAATTGCAGAATTACTCGCCCACAAGGAAGGCACACCTATCGATCTGGATATTGTTTGGTTAGCTTTAGATCAGTTGCGAAAGTCGAAGCTCTTGATTGAGCACTCAGGCGTGATGGCCCACATTACTTCGCAATCGGTTTCCCGTCGGGAAATCATGCGCCGGATTGGGGTCGGCGCTGTGGTCGCGCTGCCGGTAATCACCTCGCTGGTGGCGCCAACGCCCGCGCAGGCTGCGACCTGTCAGCCCACTGGTGCACCGTGCACCACCCCGGCCCAGTGTTGCTCGGGACTCTGTCCGTCGGGTACGTGTGTCTGATCAATGAGCTTTCCGCCGCAGGGAATAATCATTTGACGAAGCCGAGAGTGAGTCGTGTCAACCGAGGAATTCACTTCAGCCCACGGAAAATTGGTCGCTTCGGCACTGGCGGGCGCCTGGCGAGCACAACCACCTCCGTGCGCTCTTACGGCTTCGGATTTTGAAGCAATCACACCTCTGTTGTTGAAGTCGGGTACAGCGGCACTCGTCTGGCGTCGTCTGCACCAGGAGCGACGTCAGGATGGCTTCATGGACCAACTCCACCTTGCATACAAGCTCCAGGCACTCCAGGCAGCGGTTCATGAACATGAGGTCAAAGAAGTCTTCCGCTTGTTACACGCTACGGGGCTCGATGGGCTGCTAGTGAAGGGTTGGGCAGTCGCTCGACTGTATCCCGAGCGAGGACTGCGACACTACGGTGATATCGATTTGTGTGTATGCGCTCGCGACTTCGAACGCGCAGTCTCGCTGGGCCGGGGAACAAAGATCTGGATCGATTTCCACCGCGGATTTTCTCAACTTGACGGATCAAATGAGGAAGAAATCTTCGGGCGATCAGTCCTGTTGCCGATTGACGATGTCACAATACGCACACCATCGTTAGAAGACCATCTGCGCATCCTCTGTTTGCATCTGCTGCGACATGGTGCCTGGCAGCCACTATGGCTGGTCGATGTCGCCTTGATCCTGGAGACCAGCACCCAGGATTTCGATTGGCAGCGATTCTTTGGGCGCAACCTCAGGAGAGCTGAATGGCTTTCCGCCGTTCTGCTACTGGCCCACACCTTGCTCGAGGCCAACCTTGAGGAGACGCCCTTGGCCTTGCGAACCAAGCAATTGCCTTCCTGGTTGGTCCAGTCTGTACTCCGCCGTTGGGGACGCTGGTTCAACGCCGACTATCGCAACCCGGCTTTGACTTCACTATGGAAGCATCGCGGCCAGCCTCGAAAACTTTTTGATGATCTCTATTTCCGCTTCGACCCTATCCGGGCCACCGTAGAGACTGGGGGTGCCTTCAACTCGATCCCTCGACTTCCTTACCAACTCGCGGCTTTTTTACGACGCGCCTCAGAAATGCCGCGACGGTTGGCTAACTCGCTTCAGGATTGATATGGCGTTATTTGGGAGAAACATTCGCTGCCGGGTCGAACTCCCACTGGTAAAGTTGGCGAGAACTGTTGGGGAGCGGTTTCAGCCTGAAGGCTCACGAGTGAATCTCCGACGCCAGGTCATTACTCTCTCGTTAACTCTTTTGGGCTTAGCTGTACTTCCCGGCAATTGGCCCCTTTCGCCACAAACCGTCATGGCGGCCATTTTTACTGTGACCTCCACTGCCGACACGAATGATGCGCTTCCAGGTAACGGCGTCTGCGCAGATACCGGCGGCGTCTGCACTTTTCGGGCAGCACTTCAGGAAGCAAACGCGCTGGCCGGGACCGATACCATAAATTTCAACATCGGAGCAGGTGGCGCCCAAAGCATTTCGATTACCGTCTCCCTACCGTCTATCAGTCAAGCCGTAGTCATAAACGGCGCGAGCCAGCCTGGCTCCGTCGGCGGAACGCCCCTGATCGAAATCAATGGGAACAACATTGCCTCGGATGGGTTGGCCATACTGGCGAACGGAAGCACCGTACGAGGTCTGATCATTAATCGTTTCGGCGGCAATGGCATTTCAATTCAGAATGCCGGCTCCAGTGGCAACTTGATAGCCGGGAATTTCATTGGCACAAACGCGGCCGGCACCGCCGCATCAACTAACGGTCTAAATGGAATCTTCATCAGTGGCGCACCCAACAATACTATTGGGGGCACGACTACAGCCGATCGGAATGTAATCTCCGGCAACACGCAAAACGGTATAGCAATTCAGAATAGTGCCGCCACCGGAACTCTGATCGTTGGCAATCTTATCGGCAGAAACGCGGCAAATACCGCAGCAATACCCAACGCCCAGAATGGAATAAGGATCGATGCCCCATCAACCACCATTGGCGGAGCCGCTGCAGGTCAGGGTAATACGATCTCGGGGAACACTCAGGCCGGCGTCTCAATCATAAATGCCGGTTCCACTAATAATCGAATTTCTCGAAACTCGATTTTCACAAACGGTGGCCTGGGGATCGATCTTGGAGCTGATGGGGTCACACCGAACGATCCCGGCGATGGCGATCTCGGCCCAAACAATCTTCAGAACTTTCCTGTCATAACGAATGCCGTTCAGGGCTCTACCATCATTAGCTTCACCCTCAACTCAACAGCCAGTACGACTTTTACGGTGGAGTTCTTTTTCAGCACGACCGCCGATCCCAGTGGCAACGGTGAGGGTCAAACTTTTCTTGGTACGATGAATGTCACCACCAATGCCGCCGGTAACTTTTCGGGCACCTTTACCTCAGCCACTACTGTCACTGCTGGTCAGATAATTACCGCGACCGCCACCAATCCCACGGGCAACACTTCGGAGTTCTCCAATACCAGAGTAGTGACCACAGCAACGGCGGCAAAGTTTGTCGAAGCCTCAGCCTGGCGAACAGCCGATTCGGTGTTCCTCAAGTGGCGTACGGCTATGGAGATCGACAACCTCGGCTTCAATGTCTATCGGGAAGAACGTGGGCAAAGGCGTTTATTGACTCAACAACTCGTCGCGGGTTCGGCATTGTTCGCCGGCAAGGGCAGTGTTTTAACGGCAGGCAATAATTATGCGTGGGTTGATAAACACGATGCACCTGAAAGCGTTTACTGGATCGAAGACGTCGACCTAAATGGCAAACACTCCTTGCATGGTCC
>Ga0126377_10002266_pt1 | contig 13163 bp, 13 predicted proteins | sample PanSoiMetPlot_22_FD_92647 | JGI IMG/M metagenome (GOLD analysis project Ga0126377, IMG submission 92647) | Tropical forest soil microbial communities from Panama - MetaG Plot_22 | ecosystem: Environmental > Terrestrial > Soil > Tropical forest > Bulk soil | place: Panama | collected 2016-02-17
GCCGCCGAGAGCGCGCGCTGGTTCCTCGGCTCCGAGCGCGTGGCGCTTCTCCCGAGCCGGGGTGTCCGCTGGGGCTCGGGTCTCGAGCCGCCGCCGCACCTCGTGGGCGAGCGGGCCCGGGCGCTCGACGTGCTTGCGGCCGGCGGGCTCGTCTGCGCATCCGCCGCGTCGCTCGCCGAGGGCATGCCGCCGCCCGAGGCACGGCCCGACGCGCTCGCGGTCGCGCCCGGCGCCTCGCCGGGGCTCGACGCGCTCGGCGAGCACCTCGCGCTGGCCGGCTACGAGCGCGTCGACCGCGTGCAGGAACGCGGCCAGTTCGCCGTTCGCGGCGGGCTGATCGACGTCTTCCCGACGACCGGGCGCGATCCCCTCCGGATCGAGCTCTTCGGCGACGACGTGGAGGCGATCCGCGCCTTCTCGCCCTTTACGCAGCGCGCGCTGCACGAGGTCGAGAGCGCGCTCGTCTACCCGGCCGCCGAGCGGCGGCTCGACCTCCAGGAGCCGCATCTCGCCGACGACGACGAGCCGCCGCCCCTCCCCGACGACCTCGTCCCGCCGCTCGATCGACCGCCGGACCTCGTCTGGCAGGCGGAGCAGGTGCGGGAGGCGTGGGCAGAGGAGTTCCCGGGAGCCGGCAACAGCCTGGTACTTGACGGCACCGCGGAGCTCGACCCGCTCCCGCAGGGCCAGCCGTTCGCCTTCGAGGCCCAGCGGCCGGCCGTAGCCGCACGCGGCCTCGCGGAGGCCGAGAACGAGCTCGCCGGGTTCATCCGCTCGGGCAACCGCGTGGTCGTCGCCTTCCCGCACCGCGGCGAGGCGCTCCGCACGGCCAACCTCCTCCGGCGCATCGAGCCCCGGATCCTCGAGGCGGGTGAGCCGCTCCCGGACGAGCCGGAGCTCCTCTTCGCCGTGTCGCCGGCCCGTCGCGGGTTCGTCTGGCGCGACCTCGCGCTCGTCCTGCTGCCGGACACCCAGGTCTTCCGCAAACGGGCCCCGAGCCGGGCCGCACCGGCGGGGAGGGCGCTCCAGTCGTTCGCCGACCTGCGCACGGGCGACTTCGTCGTCCACGAGGACCACGGCATCGGGAAGCTGCTCGGGTTCGAGACGAAGACGGTCGCCGACGTCACGCGCGACTACCTCTTCCTCGGCTTCCGCGGCGACGACCGGCTCTACGTGCCGCACGAGCAGATCGGGAAGGTCTCGAAGTACATCGGCGCGGACGGCGCGGCGCCGGCGCTGTCGAAGCTTGGCGGCAAGGCCTGGCAGAACCTCAAGAACCGGGCGCGGACGAGTGTCCGCGAGCTCGCCGGCGAGCTGCTCGCGCTCTACGCGCGCCGCCAGCAGGCGCCGGGAGTCGCGTACGACCTCGAGAACGAGTGGCTCGAGCGGCTCGAGGCGGAGTTCCCGTACCAGGAGACCGACGACCAGCGCACGGCGATCGAGGCGGTCAAGGAGGACCTCGAGGCGCCACGCCCGATGGACAGGCTCGTCTGCGGCGACGTCGGCTTCGGCAAGACCGAGGTCGCGGTACGCGCAGCCTTCGCCGCCGCGCTGAACGGCAAGCAGACGCTGATGCTCGTGCCGACGACCGTCCTCGCGCAGCAGCACTGGAACACCTTCCGCGAGCGCTACCGCGACTTCCCGGTGCGGGTCGAGATGATTTCCCGCTTCCGCCGGCCGGCCGAGCAGAAGCAGGTGCTCGCGGACTTCGCCGCGGGCAAGGTCGACGTGCTGATCGGGACGCACCGCGTGCTGAGCCGGGACGTGATCCCCAAGGAGCTCGGGCTCGTGATCGTCGACGAGGAGCAGCGCTTCGGCGTCGCGCAGAAGGAGCTGCTGCGCGCGCTGCGGCTGGAGGTCGACGTCCTCGCGCTGACCGCCACGCCGATCCCGCGGACGCTGCACATGTCCCTCTCGGGGCTGCGCGACATCTCCGTGATCGAGACGCCGCCGGAGGGCCGGCGCCCGATCCGGACCTACGTCGGCGAGCTCGACGAGGAGCTCGTCACCGCCGCCCTGGAGCGCGAGCACGAGCGCGGCGGCCAGTCGTTCTACCTCCACAACCGCGTGGAGACGATCGACGAGGCCGCGGCGAAGATCCAGCAGCTCGCGCCGGGGCTACGGGTGCTGGTGGCGCACGGGCAGATGCGGGAGCGCGAGCTGGAGGAGCGGATGCTGTCGTTCCTGCGCGGCGACGCCGACGTCCTCGTCTCGACGACGATCATCGAGTCCGGGCTCGACATCCCGCAGGCGAACACGCTTGTCGTCGAGCGCGCGGATGCCCTCGGGCTGGCCCAGCTCTACCAGATCCGTGGACGCGTCGGCCGATCCGACGTGCTGGCTCATGCGTACCTCTTCTATCCGGACTCTCGTGAGCTCACCCAGGAGGCACGCGCGCGCCTCGCGACCCTCGCCGACCACACCGAGCTTGGCGCCGGCTTCGCGATCGCGATGCGCGACCTCGAGATCCGCGGCGCGGGCGACCTCCTCGGCGCGGAGCAGTCGGGCCACGTGGCCGCGCTCGGCTTCGAGCTGTACGTCGAGCTCCTGGGCGAGGCCGTCGCCGAGCTGGCCGGCGAGCGCCGCGCGGTCGCCCGGCCGGTGCGCGTGGACGCGGCCGTCGACGCGTACGTGCCGCCGGCCTACATCGACTCCGAGGCGCTCAAGATCGACCTCCACCGGCGGCTCGCGCTCACCGAGTCCGAGGACGAGCTCCGGGAGCTGCACGCGGCGACGGAGGACCGCTACGGCCCTCCGCCCGAGCCCGTCGAGAACCTGTTCGCGATCCAGGAGGCGAAGCTCAAGCTCGCGCAGGTCGGTGCCGATTACCTTGTCTTCCGGGGCGGGCGGACGACCGTCGGGCCGCTCATCCTGGGGTCTGGGGAGCTTCGTGCACTGCGGTCGGAGCTCGACACCGCGGTCTACACGACCGCACGGAGGGAGGTCTCGTTGAGGGGTCAGGAATTCTTAGGAGCGCTTAAACTAGTGACTGCTATACTCGACGCGCGCCGGTCAGCATGAGCAAAATTGCTGCTCCTGGCGCATTTTCCATGAAACGAATCGCCCTGATTATTTTTGGTGTCGGCCTCGTTCTGCTGGCCGCGGCCTGCGGAAGCGGCGGCGGCGCCGGAGACGTCTCCAGCGACTCGGTCGCGGTCGTCGGCGACCAGCAGATCTCGAAGGCCGACTGGCAGGCGCTGATCGACCAGACCAAGCGCAACTACCAGGCGACGAACCACACGTTCCCGGCCGCTGGCACCGCGGCGCTGGCGAACCTGCGCAGCAACGCGACCCAGTTCCTGATCTCCAGCAGCGAGTACTCGCAGGAGGCGGACAACCTCGACGTGAAGGTCAGCGACAAGGACGTCGAGACCCGGCTCGCGCAGATCAAGAAGCAGTACTACGGGAACCCGACCGGGCAGACCCCAGCGACGCCGGCGGAGATGGAGAAGCGGTACCAGGCGGCGCTGAAGCAGCAGGGCTTCACGGACGAGGAGGTTCGCTCCGGGATCAAGCTCCAGCTGATCCGCGAGCGCGTCTTCCAGAAGGTCACCAACGACGTGAAGGTCTCGGACAGCGACGTCAAGAAGTACTACGACGCGCACAAGGCGCAGTACGAGACGCCCGCGCAGCCCGAGAGTCGCGACGTGCGCCACATCCTGGTCAAGAAGAAGGCGCTCGCCGACCAGCTCTACTCGCAGCTCCAGAAGAACCCCGCCAAGTTCGCGACGCTGGCGAAGAAGTACTCGACCGACACGTCGTCGGCCGTGGCCGGCGGCAAGCTTCCGGGCGGCGCGCTGAAGGGCCGGACGGTCCCGCCGTTCGACAAGGTCGCTTTCTCGATCAAGACGAACGCGATCTCGAAGCCGGTCCACTCGCAGTTCGGCTGGCACATCATCCAGGCGCTCGGCCCGATCAAGCCAGGCACGCCCGCCAAGCCCACGCCGCTCGCGCAGGTTCAGGAGGCGATCCGCCAGCAGCTCCTCTCCCAGAACCGCAACACGGAGATGCAGAGCTGGCTCGACGGGATCAAGAAGTCGTACTGCAAGAAGATCGGGTACCAGACCGGCTACGAGCCGCCTCCGGGCCAGGATCCCTGCAAGACCGCGGCGACCACCGCAGCGACGACCCCGACCCCGTAACCGCGTGGCGCTCGGCGAGACGCTGCTGGAGCTGCAGCGGCTGACCGAGCGGCTCCGGCGCGACTGCCCGTGGGACCGCGAGCAGACCGCGCGCACGATCGTCCCGCACACCGTCGAGGAGGCCTACGAGGTCGCTGATGCGGCGATGGCGGACGACCGGGCGAAGCTGCTCGACGAGCTCGGCGACCTGCTCTTCCAGGTCTACTTCCTCGCGCTCCTGCTCGAGGAGGAGGGGGCGGGCGACCTGGAGCAGGTGGCGCAGCGCGTGCACGAGAAGCTCGTCCGTCGGCACCCGCACGTCTTCGGCGACGTGGAGGCGCGCTCCGCCGGACGCGTTCGCGAGAACTGGGAGCGCATCAAGCGCTCCGAGGAGGGCCGCGAGGGGATCTTCCACGACGTGCCCGAGGCGCTCCCCGCGCTGCTCCGGGCACGCAAGGTCCAGCGCCGGGCCCGCGCGGTCGGCTTCGAGTACCCGGACGTGGCCGGGGCGCTCGCCGACCTCGACGCCGAGCTCGAGGAGCTCAGGGCCGAGCTGGGCGACGAGCCTTCGCCGGAGACCGAGCCCGAGCCCCGGCACTTCGAGGAGCTCGGCGACGTGCTCTTCGCCGCGGTCAACGTCGCGCGGCGCCTGAACGTCGACCCCGAGCTCGCGCTGCGCTCGGCGACCGACCGCTTCCGCGACCGGGTCGAGCGCGCCGAGGAGCTTGCGGCCGCCGAGGGCCGGACCTGGACGGAGCTCCCGCTCGACGAGCAGGACCGCTACTTCGACCTGGCGAAGGAGGGCGTGCGGTGAGCGCGATTACCTCCGTCTCGGCGCGCTGGATCCTCGACTCGCGCGGCAACCCGACGGTCGAGGCAGACGTGCTGCTGGACTCCGGCGCGCTCGGCCGCGCGGCCGTGCCCTCCGGCGCGTCGACCGGCGTGCACGAGGCGCTCGAGCTCCGCGACGGCGGCACGGAGTGGGGCGGCAAGGGAGTCTCGCGCGCGGTCGACAACGTGCGGGGCGAGATCGCCGGCGCGGTTGCCGGGATGGAAGCAGGCGACCAGCGCGCGGTCGACGAGCGGCTCATCGAGCTCGATGGGACTCCGAACAAGGGCCGGCTGGGCGCGAACGCGATCCTCGGCGTGTCCCTGGCGACGGCGAAGGCGGCCGCGGCCGAGGCCGGGGTCTCGCTCTTCCACCACCTCGGCGGCGACGGGGCGGTCACGTTGCCGGTGCCGCTGATGAACGTGATCAACGGCGGCGCGCACGCGCAAAACTCGATCGACCTCCAGGAGTTCATGCTCGTCCCTGCCGGCGCAGAGAGCTTCGCCGAGGCGCTGCGCATCGGCTCCGAGACGTTTCACGCGCTCAAGGACCTGCTTCACGAGCGCGGCTTCCCGACGGGCGTCGGCGACGAGGGCGGCTTCGCGCCGGACCTCGCCTCGAGCGAGGAGGCGATCGACGCGCTGCTCGAGGCGGCGGAGCGGGCGGGCCACCGCGACCGGATCGCCGTCGCGCTCGACCCGGCCGCGACGGAGCTCTTCGAGAACGGCCGCTACGCCTTCGAGGGGCGCGACCTCGACGGGGGCGAGATGGTCGGCTACCTCGAGGGGCTCGTGGACCGCTACCCGCTCGTCTCGATCGAGGACGGCCTCGCCGAGGACGACTGGGGCACGTGGCGGTCGCTCACAGAGGGGGTCGGCGACCGGGTGCAGCTCGTCGGCGACGACATCTTCGTGACGAACGCCGAGCGCCTGCAGCGCGGGATCGACGAGGGCGTCGGCAACGCGATCCTCGTCAAGGTGAACCAGATCGGGACGCTGACCGAGTCGCTCGACGTGATCGAGCTCGCGCGCTCGAACGGCTACGCGGTGGTCATCTCCCACCGCTCCGGCGAGACCGAGGACACGACGATCGCCGACCTGGCGGTCGCCACGAACGCGGGCCAGATCAAGACGGGCTCGCTCTCCCGGACCGACCGCGTCGCCAAGTACAACCAGCTCCTCCGCATCGAGGAGGAGCTCGGCGCGCGTGCCGCCTACCCGGGCTGGGCCGCGTTTCCGCGCTACGAGCGCTGACCGTTCCCGGGGAGGACCGGTAGCGCGCGAGCTACCCTGACGGCATGGCTGAAGCGACGCCGCGTCGCACCAGGATCGTCGCCACCATCGGCCCCGCCTCCGCAGATCCCGAGGTGGTCGCCGAGCTGGCGCGCGCCGGCATGGACGCCGCCCGACTGAACCTTTCTCACGGCACCCACGACGAGCACCGCGAGCGCGCCCGGGCCGTGCGCGCGGTCGAGGCCGAGCTGGGCCATTCGATCGCGCTGATCGCCGACCTCCAGGGCCCGAAGCTCCGCATCGGGGAGCTCGACGAGCCGGTCCGGCTGACCCGCGGCGAGGACGTCGTCGTGGCCGGCGGCGAGGTCTCGGGGAACGGAGAGCTGCCGGTCAGCCCGGCCGTGATCAGCGAGGTGCTCCAGCCCGGGCACGACGTCCTCATCGACGACGGCCTCGTCCGGCTGCGCGTCGAGGCCGTGGAGGCCGGGCGTGCGCAATGCGCGGTGGTGTCGGGCGGGCTCGTCTCGTCCCACAAGGGCGTGAACCTGCCGGGCGTCCCGATCCCGATCCCCTCGCTGACCCGAAAGGACATGGAGGACCTCGAGCTGGCACTCGAGCTCGGCGTCGACTTCGTGGCGCTGTCGTTCGTCCGCTCGGCCGCCGACGTGCGCGACCTCCGGGCCGTGATCGAGCAGGCGGGGTCGCACGCGCACGTGATCGCCAAGATCGAGAAGGCGGAGGCCGTCGACGCGCTGGAGGCGGTCGTCGACGCCTCGGACGCGGTGATGGTCGCCCGCGGCGACCTCGGCGTCGAGATCGGCGTCGCGGTCCTGCCGCTCCTGCAGAAGCGGATCATCGTCGCGGCGCTCGAGCGCGGGAAGCCCGTCATCACCGCGACGCAGATGCTCGAGTCGATGGTGCACCAGTCGGAGCCGACCCGCGCCGAGGCGAGCGACGTCGCCAACGCGATCCTCGACGGCACCTCGGCGCTGATGCTCTCGGGCGAGACCGCGGTCGGCGAGTTCCCGGTCGAGTCGGTCGCGTACATGGACCGGATCGCGCGGGCGGTCGAGCCGAGCCTCGACTACCGGCACCAGCTGCCCGAGGCCAGCGAGGAGCCCACGGTCGGCCAGGCGATGTCCAACGCTGCCTGCGACCTGGCCGAGGCGCTCGGGGCGAAGGCGATCCTCGTGCCCACGTACACGGGCCGGACGGCGTCGGTCGTCGCCCGCCTGCGGCCGCGGCGGCCGATCATCGCGCTTACGCACCACCACTACGCGCAGCGGCAGATGGCCCTCGAGTGGGGGGTGATCCCGCTGCTGATTCCGGAGGCCCAGGACGTGGACGCCCTCCTCAGCCGCTCTCTCGTCGCCGCACGCGAGAGCGGCCTCGTCGACCCCGGCGACCGCGTGGTGATCACCGCCGGGACCGCAGTGAACCTCCCCGGCACCACGGATCTGATCAAGGTCGCGGTCGCCTAGCGCGAAAGGAGCGCGGCCGGCGGCGGCGAACCCGCCCGCGTGGCCACGCGCACGCGCAAGCGACGACGCTCTCGGTACGTCCTCCGCTGGCTCGCGCTGGGGGCGATCGTCCTGATCGCGCTCCTCTACGCGCGGCCGTTGCGGAGCTACCTGAACACGAAGCACGACCTGGCCCAGCGCGCGGGCGAGGTGCAGACGCTCAAGGCCGACCGGCGCCAGCTCCAGCACCGCCTCGCGGAGGCGACGACACCGGAGGCGCTCGCCCAGCAGGCGCGGAGGCTCGGCCTCGTCCGGCCCGGCGAGCGCCTGTTCATCGTCAAGGGCATCTCCGCCTGGGTGCACCAGAGGGCGAATACGATCGGGAACGGTGGATGACCGTGCAGTCGTCGAGCGCCAGATCGGCCGGCCGCCCCGCGCGTTCCGTCGCGTCGCCGTTCGCTGCCCGTACGGGCTCCCCGCCGTCACCGAGCAGTCCCCGTACGACGAGTCGGGCGAGCCGTTCCCGACGACCTACTACCTGACCTGCCCGCACCTCGTCGCCGCGATCGCGCGGCTGGAGGCGGCCGGCGGGGTCGAGCGTTGGAGCGCTCGCGCGCGCGAGGAACCGGAGCTGCGAGCGAGCGCCGCGCGCGGCCACGAGGAACAGCGGCGTCTCCGGCCCGAGCTTCCGGGCGGGATCGGCGGCCAGACGCGGACGGGCGGGCTGAAGTGCCTGCACGCGCACGCCGCCTTCGCGCTGGCGCGTCCCGGCTACGAGCTCGGCGAGCGGATCCTCGCCGAGGTCGAGCCGCTGTGGCCGCCGGACGGATGCTGCAGCGAGCGCTAGCATCGAGCGCGATGGCGTCGGCGCTCGAGAGCACGCGGCACGAGTGGCAGGAGGGCCACCGCCGGCTCCAGGAGGCGGCGTCGGACCGCGTCCGCTACCGGCGGATGCTCGAAGAGGTCGACCTCGTGCTCGAGCAGCTGCGGCGGCGGGTCGGGCAGACCTTCACGCTCGACCAGCTCGCGGCGGCCTACGGCGACTCCGACCGCTGGATCCAGGAGGCGCTCTTCGAGCGCGAGCCGGGGCCGGGCTGGCCCACGCGGCTGACGACCGTGCAGGACGCCGCGTTCCACGTCTACTCCCGCGGCGCGGTCGACTACCGGCCGTGAGCAGCCGGGAGCGGCGGCGCAAGCCGAGCACGGCTCGGCGGCGGCTCGTCTGGGCGGTCGTCCTGCTGTTCGTCTTCGCGGTCGGGATCGCCCTGGGCCAGGCGCTGGAGGACAGCCCGAAGCAGGGATCCACGACGACCCAGAACCAGACCTTCTCGGTGCCGACGGCGCAGTCCACGATCACCGTAACCACGCCGTAAGTTCGGCGGATGTTAGGAAGCACAACCTTTGGGTAGATTCGCCTCCGAATGGTGCGAGACCCGTCGAAGCGGCTGGCACCGTCGGGCGAACCGGACTGGCTGACACTCGGACAGGCGGCGAAGTACCTCGGCGTTGCCCAGAGCACGATCAGGAAGTGGTCCGATCAGGGCCGCGTCCCGGCCTTCTATACCCCCGGCGGCCACCGCCGGTACCGGCGGCCTGACCTCGACTCGTTCCTGGAGCGCTCCGGCCCCGCCGGGTCGAGGAGCGGCCCCGTCGTTCTGATCGTCGACGACGACCCGCGCCTGCGCGAGTACATCCGCGTGAACCTCGAGATGGAGGGCTACTCCGTGCGGGAGGCCGGGAGCGCCGACGAGGGGCTCGCGCTGCTCGAGGAGTCGACGCCCGACCTCGTGCTGCTGGATGTGATGATGCCCAAGATGGACGGCTGGGAGATGCTTCGCCGCGTGCAGGAGCGGCACGGAGTCGGCACGATCCCGGTGATCATGTTCAGCGGCAAGGTCGACGAGAACGCGTTGGCCGAGGCGGCCGACCGCGGCGCGCGCGGGTTCATCGGCAAGCCGTTCGACCCGCAGCAGCTGATCGAGCGCGCGAAGCAACTCGTCCCCGCCTAAGGCCTACGGCCTCCAGGTTCCGGTCGATGTCGATCGACAGGACGTTGGACCGGTGGGTCGTGCACCACCGGGCGGAGCCGTTCGACACGATCTTCGTCTGGCTCTCGCGCGCCGGCTCGAGCGGTCTCGTGTGGGTCGTGATCGGGCTGGCGGTCGCGGTCGCGTACCGCAGGTACCAGCTGTTCGGGATGGTGCTCCTCACCGTGCTGATCGCGGACACGACGAACTACCTCTGGAAGGACGTGTTCGACCGCGAGCGTCCGAACGTGCGCTACGCCGAGCCCGAGCCGCTGCTGCATCCGCCCGACTCGCAGTCGTTCCCGTCGGGGCACGCGGCGACGAGCTTCGCGGCCGCGACGGTGATTGCCGCCGCTGCCCCGAGGCTGCGCGTCCCGCTGTACGCGCTCGCCGCGCTGATCGCATGGTCGCGCGTGTACGTCGGCGTGCACTACCCGCTCGACGTCGTCGCCGGCGCGGTCTACGGGACGCTGCTCGGGCTGCTGCTCGTCAGAGCTCTTCCGCGGCTCGCAGAATTCCTCCTGCGATCACTCCGAGCGCGGAGACAAGGCTGATCCACAACCCGACGCCGCGGCCGTCCGCGGGCAGCACCGAGTCCGGCACGTCGATCACGCGCACGAGCACGAGCACCGTCGCGAGCGCGCCCAGCGCGAGGATGACGAGGCTCTCCGGCACGCTCGGCGGCAGCTCGATGCCCGCCTCGCGCAGCACGACGAGCACGAGCACCGCGAGGCCGACGAAGAAGATGATCTTGCCGATCACGCCCGTGTGCCAGCCGATCACGGAGAGCCGGATCCCGTCGCCCGAGCCCGTGTACCAGCCCATGCACGTCGAGAGCATGAGGATCAGGCCCGAGAGCCACGTGACGCGCTCGCCCGCCGCCCAGATCCCGCTGACCGCGGGCCGGGGATAGGCGCCCGGCGCCGGTCCACCCGGGTCCGGGACGTCGTCGAGGAAGTCCGGGGTTTGCACGGCGCTAAGTATCGGGTATCTATCGGTCAGCGTCGGATGGAGGGAGACCTGAGGGGGGTCTGGGGATGCTCGAACGGGGAGAAGCTCGAACCGCCGCCGACGGCGGTGACTTCGTGGAGTTCTACGCCGCCGGCACGGCGGTGAAGGGCCAGTACCACTGCGCGCAGTGCGGGTACGGCGTCACGGTGCACGAGCACCTGCCGACGTGTCCGATGTGCGCGGGCACGTCGTGGGAGCAGGCCGCGTGGAGCCCGCTGTCGCGCGCGCTCGAGCTGCAGTAGGGCGCGTCAGATCCCGAAGATCTGCTGCACCTCGCGCCACGCGGTCAGCGCGAGGAACACGGTGAGGAACACGAGCGCGACGAGCACGATCCAGAAGCGCACGCGCGAGCGGCGCGCCTCGGTCCGGCGCTCGATGCGCTGACGCCGCCGCGCCTTCTCCCGCAGGTAGGCGCGTTCGATCGCGGCCGGGTCGAGGGAAGGCGAGTCCTGATCGAGCGCCGAGGGGCGTCTCGCGGGCTGTGCCATGGAGAAAGCCTACCGAGCCTCCATACTGGAACGCGCGATGGTCGTCGAAGCCCAGCGGCGTCCGGTGGAGAGCCTCGTCCGCGCACTGCGGCAGCTTGCCGCCGGGCCGTCGCTCGCGCCGGCGCTCGAGCTCGTCGCCGAGGCGGCTGCCGAGAGCACGCGCGCGGACGTCGCGGTCGTGCGGGTCGTCGACCCGGTCGACGGCGCGTTCGTCGCGCGCGCCGTCGCACCGACCGACTCTGCGCTCGCCGCACAGCTCGCGGGCTCGCGCGCCGACGCCGACGAGCCCGACGCGGTCGTGCGCCGCGTCGCCGAGCGATGGCGTGCGGCCGGCGTGCTCGCCGTGCCGGTGTTCGTCGGCGAGCACGCCGCCGGCTCGCTCGAGCTCGTCCGCGCGCGCGGCGAGTTCGACGAGGACGAGCGCGCGCTCGCCGAGCTCGCGGCCGCGCAGCTCGCGCTCGTGGTGCGCACGTTCGGCTCCGCCGGGTCCGGCTCGAGCCCTGCCGCGCACGCCCGTGCGCTCGAGGTCGCCGGCGAGGCGCTCGCGGCCGGCGGCGACGCACGCCGGGTCGCGCAGCAGGCGGTGCGCGTCGCGGCAGACGCGACGGGCGCGCACGGCGCGGCGATCTGGCGCGCCGGCCCGGACCGTGGGGCGGAGCTCCTCGCGCGCCACGGTGCGGCCGTCGAGGGCATGCTCGACCGCGCGGACGAGCTCGCGCGCGACGCGCTCGAGCGCTGGCTGCCGCTCCAGGTCGAGCACGACGAGGCGCTGCCGGACGATTGCCGCTACGCGGCGACGATCCGGCTCGGGCAGCCGCCGTTCGCCGTGCTGCAGCTGTTCTACGCCGACGCGCCGCCCGAGGAGGAGCTCGCCGCGCTCGCGTCGTTCGGGGCGCGCGCCGCGCATGCGCTGCGCGCCGGCGAGCGGACGCGCGACGTCGGGCTCGAGCTCGAGCGCACACGCGCGCTGCTCTCCGTCGTCGGCGAGGCGATCTCGCGCCTCTCGCTCGCGCACACGCTCGAGACCGCCATCGAGCGCATCGCCGAGCTGCTGCAGATCGAGCAGGTCGGCGTGTACCTGAACGAGAACGGCCGGCTGTTCGCGGCCGCGGGGCGCGGCCTGTCCGCCGGGCACGAGGACGTCGCCGACCGCATGCTCGACCTCGCACTCGGGCCGCTGCGCGCCCGCACGACGATCGAGGCGCGCGCCGACGGGACAGATCCCGCGTTCGGGGCCGTGCGCGCCGCGCTGCGCGACGCGCGCGTCGTCAGCGCGCTCGCCGTGCCGCTGAACGTCCGCGAGGAGCCGATCGGCCTGCTCGTCGCGTACCCGGGCGCGCGAGAGCTCGCCGAGACCGAGCGAGCGCTGCTCGCGTCGCTCGCCGCACAGCTCGCGGTCGCGGTGCAGAACGCGCGGCTGCACGAGCAGTCGAAGGAGCTCGGCGAGGCGCTCGGCTCGGTGCTCGACTCCGAGCGGAAGGCCGCGCGGCAGCTCGGCGCCCTCTACGAGATCTCGCGCTCGTTCGCGCAGAGCCTCTCACTCGAGACGACGCTCGAGGCCGCGACGCAGACGATCGTCGACGTGCTCGACGTCGACGCCGCAGTCATCCGAGTGCCGGCCGAGCGCGGCGACCTGCTCGTGCCGGGCGCGGTGCACGTCGCGGACACGCGCCTCGCCGAGGCGGTGACGACGATCCTCGACCGCCCACAGCCGCGGCCGCCGCGCTCGTTCACGCCGGTCGTGCTCGACCTGCAGACGGCGCGCCGGCTCGGCGGCGCGCACGCGCTGCTCGTCCCGTTCCTCGAGAAGGGGTCGACCGCGGCCGTGCTGCCGATCGCGACGCCGGCCGAGATGCTCGCGCAGCTCACGATCCTCTCGCTCGACCCGGCGAAGCCGATCTCCGACGAGACGCTCGCGACCGCGACGACGATCGCCGCGCAGGCCGCGCTCGCGATCGACAACGCGCGCCTGTATCAGCAGCAGAAGGCGTTCGC
>Ga0126377_10002267_pt1 | contig 13160 bp, 6 predicted proteins | sample PanSoiMetPlot_22_FD_92647 | JGI IMG/M metagenome (GOLD analysis project Ga0126377, IMG submission 92647) | Tropical forest soil microbial communities from Panama - MetaG Plot_22 | ecosystem: Environmental > Terrestrial > Soil > Tropical forest > Bulk soil | place: Panama | collected 2016-02-17
GACCGTCGGCAAAGTCCAACCGGGCACAGGGCTGTTGATCATGGCCGCCGACCGCACGACGGTGACGGAGAACGAGATTCGCGGCAACGACTCCTTCGGCATCGCCGTGGTCGGCCTGGCCATAGCGTTTCCGAAAGGCAAGACCTTCGACGTGGGCGCCATCCCCGAGGGCAATAAAATCTTCAACAATAAACTCTCCGAGAACGGCCGCAAACCCGGCGAGTCGGTGAAACAGTTGGGCGCGGTGAATGTCGACATCCTGTGGGACGGCAGCGGCTGGAACAATTCATTCGAGCAATCGGGCGTGAAGAAGTTTCCCGCGATGCTCCCGACCGACAGTTGGCCCGACGTCTTTCGCCGGGCCTACGCGCGCGTCTATTCGTTCGTGCGCGATAAGATGATGTGAGTTTTGTTTGCATCTCGGCGATAAAGAAAATAGACAGGATTTACAAGATTAACAAGATGAGGAGTAAGAAAATCAATCCTGTAAATCTTGTAAATCCTGTCTATACTCTGAGGAGGTCCAAAACAATGAGCAAGACGATCCTTCACCCTTACTTCTCAACTGTCGCGCTGTTGTCGTTGGCGACATTCTGCTTTCTCATTTCAACCCGACCCGCCCAAACATCGGCCCAGAACAAGAAGCTCACGCCCGAAGAGCTGATCGCGCGACATCTTGATTCTATCGGGACCGCCGAGGCGCGATCCAAAGCGTCAAGCCGCGTAGCCGGCGGCGAGACTAAATTCATAGCACGCATCGGCGGATCGGCCAATGTCGACGGGCAGGCGATGATGGTCTCATCGGGCGCGAAGTTGCGCTTCGGCATAAAACTCCCGCTGAACGACTATCCTGGCGAGGACATGGCCTTTGACGGCGAGCGGGCCGCCACAGGGCTTCTGCCGCAAGGCCGCCGCTCCCGCCTGAGCGCGTTTTTCAGCTCGCAAAATCTGCCACTCAGAGAAGGACTGATCGGCGGGACGCTTTCGACCGCCTGGCCGCTGCTGCGCCTGGATCAGGCGAAACCGAAGCTCGATTACCGCGGGCTGAAGAAAGTTGACGGACGACAATTGCACGAGGTCAGCTACCGCCCGCAAAAGGGATCGAGCGATCTGAAAGTCTCGCTCTTCTTCGACCCGGAAACTTTCCGTCACGTCCGAACCAGGTACAGCTTCGAGATCGGCGCCACTATCGGGACGCGCGAAAACCCGAACCAGAACACCGAGAGCTATTATTCGCTGACCGAGGATTTCGACGACTTCCGCGCAGTGGACGATTTGACCTTGCCGCACAAATACAAATTGCAGTTAAGCATTCAAGGATCTTCGGCGGCCGCGGCAAGCGCGTCGCCGAACGCTCAGGGGGCGGGCGCCAATCCCGCGTCATTGCTCCACGACTGGACGCTCACGATCAAACAGATCGAGCACAACACGAAGATTGATGACCTGATCTTCGTCATCAAATAAGCAAAAGCGCCCTGGCGCTGTTCGCGGCGAAATTCTGGAAATTGCTTGTCGTCGCAGCGCTGGTAAGCTGAAAAAATGATCCCTTGGACGCGCATTACCGCGGCGGCGCGTACCCGGGCCGCCATATGAAGTAAAACCCGTCTGATTCCAATACGAAGGTCGGAATCAGACGGGTTTTGCAATTTGCGGCTTCAGACTGTCTCAGTCGTTAGAACCGCACTCTCAATCCCATGGAAATTTGGCGACGTCCGCCGCTGTTCTCCTGGAAGTTGAAGAAGTTGAGGTTGTCTAGGTTAATGCTGTTCGGCGTGCCGAAGATAGGATGATTGAGCGCGTTGATCATCTCCAGACGATATTGCAGGTTTATGTTCTCCTTGATCTTGAACGTCTTGAAGACACTGAAATCGACCGTCTCGATTCGGTCGCTGCGGAACGTATTCCGCCCGACGTTACCGAAAGGCGTGCCGAATATCTGCGCCGCGCCGAGGCCATTGATGATGAACCGCACGTCGTTCGGATTGGCCGGTGTGAAGATGCGGGCGCCTGCCGCATCACGACGATTCAGATCCGCCACAAGGAAATAGCCGGTCGGGCTAGTGCGCAATATCGGCTGGCCGCCTTGCGTGCCGCAAAAGCCATAGAAGATGCAGGCGTCCACGTCTGTAATCGCCACAGATCCCACCGACGCGTTCGGATTTCCGCTGAACGGACGCGATTGCGAGTTGCCGATGAAAGTGGACATGTAGGTCACGTCTTCATACGGATTACGCGCCGGGCTGGGGTGTGTCGGCGTAAACCAGACGCCATTCTGCACTCGCGCCGTGCCGTTGAGTTGCCAACCGCCGATGACACGCCCGAGGAATCCCTTCTGTTCTTTGAAGAAGAGCATCTCCCAGATCAGATTCGCCGTGAACGAATGGCGCACGTCGAACCCCGAATTGCCTCGCTCGCCATTTGTGAGGTTGAGTGAGTTCTGCGACACCGCCACTGAGTTGCCGCCCGTGGAGTTGAAGACCTCACTGGTATTGTCAATGGCGTGGGCATATGTGTAGGTCAGGCCATAAATCACCTGGCTGCGGAGCCTCCCGTCGAATCGGGTCTGCAAGCCATGGTAGATGGATTGCGCGCCGTTGATGCGTTCGCGCGCGGCGCCCGCCTGGAAGAGACGGCCGTTACATGCGCCTTCGTCGTCCGGCGTCCCGGCCACGTTCGTGCACGACAGCGGGCTGATTCCGGCAGGTAATAGATTCGGGAAGCCTGCGAGCTTGAGTGACTTGCTGGAATTTGACACCGGGTCGAAATAGTTGCGCGTGAACCCATTTACGATGTTCCCGATGAACGGATTGGCGTTGATAGTCTGGAACTGGCCGACGCTGTGCGTGCCGACGTAGCGCGCTTCAAAGACGTTGCGGCCGATCTCGCGCTGGATGCCGAACGACCATTGCTCCGCATAAGGCGAGCGCATTTTCGGATTGATCGTCGTGCGGTTGAATAAGCGCGGGTCGAATTGATTGAATGCAATCTGACCAGTGGCAACCACCGCGGCGCGCACCTTGTCACCGGTCGGCTGCGCGACCGGCACGCCGAAGTTGGGCACGCTGGTCAGGAAGACCGTCGGCGCGGCGGTCGAAATGTTAAGCATCAGGTTGTAGAAGGTCGCGTCGTAGGCGACGCCGAAGCCGCCGCGAATCGTGGTCTTGTCCTTGCCGAACGCCTTGGCCAACAACCCGCTCTCATACCTGGGAGACCAGACGACGCCCAGGCGTGGCGCAAAGTTGTTGACGTCCGACGGAATCTTCGGATTAGTGCGAGCCTCGATCAGCAAGTTCTGCCTCCAGAAAGCCTGGCTGGGATCGCTCTCGCGCTCAACGGTTACACGGTTGAGCAGATTGATCGGCTGCCCAGTGTATTCGTAACGAACCCCCAGGTTGAGTGTCAGATTCGGGCGAAACCGCCAGTCATCCTGAAAGTAGTAGAACTGATCTATCTCGTCGTAGCTGAGCGTCGCAGGGCCGAGCGCCACGGTAATCTGCGTCGGCGTGTTAGCCGCCAATTGCGCCGCGGTATCGAACTGGAAGTTGCCGTTGATGTTCGGCAGGAATGGGGCGATATTCAAGAGTTTGCGGATGTCCGCGCCCATCTTCATCTGGTGATTGCCTACGGTGTAGATCAAGTTGTCGCTGAACTGATACGCCTCGACGGTGCGGCCCTGTGGCAGATTTGTGGCCGGTCCGACTGATAACAAGGCCGAGCCGTTGTCTGCCGTGAAGGTCGGGTTCAGGAACGCGAACGCCTTATCAATGTCGTCGGGATGTGGGATCTGCCCCTTGCCACCCTGGTCGCCCCCGCCGAAGAGCACGAACAGCCTCGAATAGTTGAAGCGGAATTCATTGTTGAGACGGGTCGAAATCGTCCAATTCCATCCCCCGCCCGTCTGCCGCGAAAGAGCCGGGTTGTCGAAGGTCCAACCATTCACATTGACGCCCGCATTGACGTTCGGCGATTTCTGCCAGAAATAACGCCCCCAGAGACGATGCTTATCGGTCAGGTTGGCGTCGGTGCGGATCGTGTACTCGTCCGTGCGATTGTTGAACGGGGTGGCGCGCTGCACCGCCGCCACCGGTACAGTCACCGAGCCAATAGTGATGGTGGATTGCTTAACGTCGTTGCGAATCCGGGGGTTGCCGAGTGGAATACCGAAAGCCGAATATTCGGCATAATATTGAACTCCCGGGTTGTTCGGGAAGGCCGCTTTCAACTGCGCGATGCCGTCTGGCGTCGGCGCCAATGAAGTGGTGCGCTGGTCTATCAACTGCGGGTTACGCTGGAAAAACCCGGTCGTGTAGAAGAAGATTTTGTCCTTGATGACCGGGCCGCCAACACCATAAGTGAAAATATTGCTGAGGTTGGGCAATGGATCCTTCTGCCCGGAACGTCGCTCGATGTTCGTAAGCGAATCGAAGTTCTTACGATCTCGATGATCCCAGCCGACGGCGCCGTGATACGAGTTCGAGCCGGAGCGGCTGACGATATTGACGATGGCGCCCTGGTTGCGCCCATACTCGGCGGAATAGTTGTTGGTGATGACTTGATATTCTCCGACCACTTCAGGATTGACGACGAAGTAGTTCGGCCCGCCGATAGACAGGTCGTTGTTGTCCACGCCGTCAATCGTGAAATTGTTCGAGCGAGCGCGCTGGCCATTGGCCGAGAGCAACGCGCCGTTGCTGTTGACGTTGCTGAAGCCGACCGTCACGCCCAGCACAAGCAAGGCGACGCGGTCGAGGCCGCCGCCCGGCACATTGATCGGCAGGTCGGTGATCTTCTTTTGCTGGAAGGTCGCCGAAATCTGCACGGTATCTTTTTCGACCAATGCGGCTTCGGCTCCGCCCGTCACGGTGACGACTTCGCTAATTGAGCCAGGTTCCAGTTGCGCGTCAATGACCGTCTCTTTGCCTATCGACACGTCAATGTCAGTGAACTCGACCCGCTTGAAAGCTTGCGCCTCGATCTTAATTGAATACTTGCCGGGCAGTATCCTGGGAATTGTATAGGCGCCCTCTCTGTTCGTCGTTGTCTTTATCTCAGTTCCGGTGGCGACGTTCTTCGCAGCCACAGTCGCGCCGGCTATGGCCGCGCCGCTACTGTCGGTGACCACGCCCCGAAAACCACCGGTCGCCGTTTGCGCTAGAGCCGTTAATGAAAAGCAAAATAGCATTGCCGCCCCGATCAAGACCGCGGCGACAACTCCTGACTTAATCTTGTTCGTATCCGACATATATCCCTCCTGAACATCTAGTTGTAGTTGGTTGGAGAATGATCCGAAGCCGCGAGTGAACTGGACACGGGGCTCCCGAACTGAAGGTTTGCGAACTGTTGAGGACTCCCAACACGACTAGACGGCGGATTTCTCTATGGCAGGACACCAACCGGAATCCATATTTAGCGCGGAGAGCTCCCAACTTTGCGAAAGCGTGTTGTGGGCTAATCCCGGCAAAGCGATAGACTCAAAAGGTGTGCAGTTAATCTCTTTCGCTGTATCGCAGACAATTTTTTTGTATACAGCGTGGCGAAATGATATTCAGATTAGAGATATTCTTCAAGCAATTTAGCTGAAAAATTTATAAAAGCATAAAGTTTTTACACCCTATCAATGGGAACTGATACTCGTTTCCCGTTATAATCTCGGGCTCTCTTTCAACCACGTACTCGAAACCGTCTCAAGCCCGTTTACAAAGGAGTTCGACAATGAACAGACTACCCTTCTCACTCCTTCTCTCAGCTTTGCTCCTGGTCGCCTCCGTCGCGCAAAGTCCACAGCGGCGAAAGCCGGCGAAGGACGACCTGACCGTGCGCATTGGAACCAAGCTTGTGCAAATAGATGTGGCCGTAACCGACAAGAATGATCAGGTCGTGCGCGATCTCAAGCTGGACAACTTCGAGCTATACGAAGATGGGAAGAAGCAGCAGTTACAATTCATCGAATTCGTTGACGCGCAGACGGGCCGCCGAAGCAAGGATTCACGCGACCCGCAAGCCCTTCCCGCCGAAGCGCCCACGACTATTGCGCCGACCGAGGCGCCGTTCAGACGCGTCGTCGCATTCGTTGTCGACGACCTGACCATCCCCTCCAATGAGATGGTCACAGTGCGACAGCTGCTCTCGAATTTCGTGGGTAAGCAGATGGCAGATGGCGATCTGGTAGCGATTGTCCGCAGTGTCGGAGGTCGCGGATTGCTGGAACAGTTCACCGCCGACCGCGATTTGCTGCGCCGCGCGATCTCCACTCTGACCCCGACTTCGCATCCATTTTCTCAGTTCAACAATCCGCCGGCGGAGAGGGTTGGCGCAGTGATGACGCCAGCCGGCGACGCGAATGCGAACTCGAATACGGATCTGAGCGGCGGCAACGTTGACATTGACTCGGCGACGGACGACACCAATAAAACTATGCGGTCGCTGATGGCCATCTCGACGTCAAATTACGTGATCGAGAGCCTGAAACAATTGCCCGGACGCAAGAGTCTGGTTTTGATCTCCGGCGGGCTGCCGCTCTTCGACACTCGTGGGGGGACGATCACCGGCAACGTCTCGACCTTCTTCTCGCAAATGGCCGACAACGCGGCGCGCGCGGGCGTGGTCATCAATACGATGGACATTCGAGGGCTGCAATCGACGCCGGGCGTCGCCAGCTTCACCGACACGCCGGGGCGCGGTTCGCTCGACATGCGCGGCGCGGGCGAAGGCCGCTTCGAACAGAACATAGATCCGAGCATTCAAATCAACAAGCCTATGGATTCGATGAGCGGTCATCTGGGGCTTCGCGCGCTGGCCGATCTGACCGGCGGCCAGTCAATCCTCAACACGAACAACTTCGAGTCGGGATTGGAGAAGATTCTGGGGCGCAGCGCGGGCTATTACCTGCTCGCCTATGCGCCGGAGAACGAAATCTTCGACGGCAAATTCCGCAAGATTCAGGTGAAGGTTAAACGCGACGCGGCGAAGGTCTATACACGTGAAGGCTACTTCGCGAAAGAGGATCCGGCGGAGGTCGCGCTGAAAACTAAAGAAGAAGAGATATTGCGGGCGGCGCGCTCGCCCGTCGCCAAAAGCGAGATCCCGCTCTCGGCCAACGTCCTCTTCAAGCTCGAAGCGATCAACAAAGCGGCGCTCGACATTCATTTGCTGATTGACCCGAAAGGTATGTCCTATGCCACTGTCGGCGAGAACCGCCAAAGCTCTTTCGACGTGGTCGGCTTCGTCTTCGATCAATATGGCAAGAATCGCGGCGGCTTCAGCGAAACCGTCAACGCCAACCTCTCGCCCGACAGTTACAAGCGGGCGGTCAGCGGCGGACTGAGCTACACGGCGAGCACGAAATTGCCGCCGGGCGCATATCAACTGCGTATTGCAGTGCGCGAAAACTCGACGGGCAAACTCGGCACGCTCTCGCGCTACGTCGAGGTTCCCGACTTGAACGGCGGGAGGCTGGCGATGAGTAGCGTCTTCCTTTATGCCGCCGACCCGAACTCGAATTCGCAGCCGGCGCCGATGCTCGCCTCGCGCGAGCTTTCGCGCAAACAGGATCTGCGCTACGCGGCGATCGTCTACAACGCCAAACTGGACAAGGGCAAACCGCAATTGCGGTCGCAGTTGATAGTCTCCCAGGGCGACAAGGTTCTGTATAAAGAACCGGAACAACCGATTGAAGCGCCGAATCCGTCGCAGATCGTCAAGCTCGGCCAGTTGGCGCTGGCGAAGGTCAAACCCGGACGGTACACGATGACGCTGGTCATTACTGACGGGCTGGCTGACAAGAAGACCCAGACGGTGGCGCGAAGGGCTGAATTTGTCGTCATTGATTGATCACTGATAATCCAGGATCCTGCGCTCGTGAGCGAATCAGCGCAAAAAAATGGGGGAGAGGTATTAAGCCTCTCCCCCGTTTTTTGGCTCAGTTTTGTCGCGCCCACATTAGAAAGAGAGGCGTAGACCAAACTGAATGATGCGACGATTAAATTCAATATCCTTCGGGTTGTTGAAGGCGGAGCCAGAAATACCTGCATCTTCCACAGTGCTATCGGGAACAGATCCACCGTTGAAGAAGAAGCCATAACCCGGATTCGGATGATTGAAGAGATTGAAGAGCTCCGTCCGGAATTGCATCTTCAACCGTTCCTTTATCGCGATATTCTTGAAGAAACTAGTGTTGAGCTGGTTGATCCGTGGACCGGCAAAACTATTACGCCCCACATTGCCGAATGGCGTGTTAAACATCACGGCGGCTCCGGGTCCGTTGAAAACCACGCGCACGTCATTGAGCGTGACCGGTTTCAGATTGCCTTGATTGGCGTTGATCTCATTGAACGAGAATAATCCAGTCGGACTAGACGCGCCCTCGGGCGCCAACCCGAAGAGGATGGCGTCTGTAACGGTAATCCCCACACTCTGCGGATTCGCCTTTGGATTGCCCGCGAATGGCCGGAGCACGTCTCCGCCGAGCACATCAACATAGGTGTCGGTGGTCAGGCTGTTAAAGAACTGGGACGGAGTGAAGCGTTGTCCGCTGCTGATCAAATAGACGCTGTTGATCTGCCAGCCGCCCAGCAAGTGTCCTAAGACTCCCTTCTGATCTTTGAATCCGGGAATGTCCCAAAGTCCATTGAGCGAGAAGACATGCGGGCGATGGATGGCCGAGAGGCCACGTTGGCCCTGGTTATTATCAAACTGGGCCTGCGATGTGGAGTTTTCAAAGCCAAAAAAGATCTCACTCGCGTTGTCAATGGACTTGCTGAAAGTATAAGCCCCGCCCAGAGTGAGTTGATTGAAAACCCTCCCGTTATAGCGTGTCTGCAACGAGTGATAGATTGAGTTTGCGTTGTTCTCGCGCGAGAGAATCCGGTTTGCCCGTAGTAAACGACCAAAGCAGACGCCCTCGTTATCAAGGGTTGCAGGGTCGTTTGTGCAAAGGTCTGAACCGAGTGGTATGGCGCCTTTAGGCACCAGATTGGGGAATCCCGGAAAGTTAAAGGTGGTATCATCAGAAATATCAACGGAAAAGCCGTTTAACAACTTGTCAAACTGCGGATTGGCATTGATGTTCTGGAATAAACCTACAGCGCGCGTGGCTACGTAGCAGGCCTCAAACACGTTATTCCGATTGACCTGCCGCTGAATTCCCAAAGACCACTGCATCGCGTACGGAGAATGGAAATTTGGCGCGACGATCGTCTGAGTGAAGAACCTGGGATCAAAAGTATTCGTGGCAATCAGACCTTTAGTCTGGGCAAAGGCGCGCACCTTATCGCCGGTCGGATTGGGGTCCGGCACCGGGAATGTAGGCGCCGCAGTAGAATTGGAGGTAACGTTGTTGAAGACCGTTGGAGTCGAGGTCGAAACGTTGAGCAAGATGTTATAGAAGCCCGGGTCGTAAGCTATCGAAAAGCCTCCGCGTACGACGGTCGCATCTTGGCCAAGAAAGCCACTCCAGAATCGCGGCGTGTAGGCGAACCCTATACGCGGGGCGACGTTGTTGTTGTCTGTCGGCACATTCGGCACCGTCCGGACATTCAACGGCAGATTCTGACGCCAAATTGCAGTGTTCTGGTTCTGCTCGCGACTGGTGGTGAGCTGATTCAAAGTATTAATCGGCTGGCCGGTATTTTCGTATCTGACGCCAAGATTCAGCGTAAGATTATCGCGCACCTTCCAATCATCCTGGAAGAAATAGAATTGGTCGGTCTCTCTATACTGAACCGTATCCTGGCCGGCGGCCAAAGTAACTCGCAGTGGAGCATTGGCAACCAGACGAGCCGCGGTGCTCACGTTGAATTGCCCGTTGTCATTCGGCAAGAACGGAACCTTATTATTGAGGCGTCTGATATCAACACCCGCCACGAAAGAATGCCGGCCAAGGACAAATGAGTAGTTGTCGGCAAACTGGAGAACTTCAACCAATCGTCCCTGAGGGAGATTGGTAGCCGGTCCGATGGTTTGCAGAGAGGCTCCTGTGTCATCTCCGAGAATACCGGCGAAGCTGAGATTGGCAAACGCCTTGCCGATATCGAGCGGATCGGGAATGCAACCCTTGCTACCCGTATCGCACCCGCCTCCAAACTTGACAAACAGTCTGGTGTAGGCAAAGCGGAATTCGTTTACTGAACGGCTTGAAATCTGACGAGTGTAAGTAGACCCGAGATTCTGGCTGCGAGCCGGAAGATCGCCTGTGAAACCATTACTGGACGCAAGCGCATTCTTGAAATTCCCATCCTGGTACAGATAGCGCGCCCAAACACTATCCTTTTCAGAGATCTTTACGTCTCCGCGCGCGGTGAATTCATCCTGTCGGAAAGGCGAACTGGAAGTGGCTTGAAGAACGCGCTCCGGAAAGGCGGCGCGGAATGACTGACCACCGATGGTAACGGTGTCGACCACGCCGGGCAGGTCTCCACGCGGGCGGACTGTGCCCACATTGGGGATCGCAAACGCGCTGAAATCAGCCAGGGCGGCGACCGCCGCATTGCCCGGAAAAGCCGCTTTCAAGCGAGGCAACTCTTCCGGAAGGATCGCCAAACTATCAGATCGCAAAGTCTGAGTCTCCCGCGTGCGGATTCCCTGAAAGCTGCCGAAGAAGAAAGCTCGATCTTTCTTGATTGGGCCGCCGAGGGTGCCACCGAACACGTTGTAGAGCAGCGGCGGAGGGCCGTCCTTCAGGTTCGGATCCAGCGCCTCACGGTTAGTCTTGCTATCGAGGAGATTGCGGTCGCGATGGTACTCGAAAGCGCTGCCATGAAAATCGTTGGTGCCGCCCTTGGTCACGATGTTGACGACGGCCCCCTGATTGCGCCCGTACTGGGCGGAGAAGTTGTTAGTGACAATCTGAAAATCCTGGACGAGGTCCTGATTACTGACGAAATAGTTCGGACCGCCGACTGACAGATCATTATTGTCCTGACCGTCAATGGAAAAGTTGTTGGCGCGTTCGCGGTTGCCGTTGACAGAGAAACTCGTCCCGTTGGTATTGGAAAACCCTAGACCGGGAACGATCCCAGGCGCCAATAAGGCAAGCGTGTCAATGCCGCCGCCGGCGATGTTCGAGGGTAATTCTTGAACTTTGCGAGCTTCGAAGCTGGCCGAAATCTGTGAAGACTCGGTTTGAATAGCGGTCTCCGCTCCGGCCGTCACAGTAACTGTTTCGCTCACGCCGCCAGGCTGCAGGGTTGCCGTCAAGGCAGTGGTCGTCCCCAATCGAACTTCAAGATCGGTGTAAACGGCGCGCTTGAAATTCTGGCTTTCGACCGTAACTGTGTACTTGCCCGGACTCAGATTCGGTATAACGAACACACCTTCTTTGGTTGATTTGTATGCTGGGCTCGAGACGCCGGTCTCCTGATTTTTAGCGACCACGGTGGCGTCGGGAATCGCAGCGGCGGCCGAGTCAACAGTTGTGCCCGTAATCGTACCTGTAGTCGCCTGCGCCATTACCGGCGCGGTCCGAATCGCCCCCAAGAGTGCTGCGGCGGCCAACACCAATGCGAGCGCCAATAATTCGACTCTGCTCGAATATCTTGGCTTCATAACTGGTTCCTCCTACTTTAGTCGTATTGTTTATTTCTATCTGTGTCTGATCAATTCACTCACAGATATCCGATTCGGCTGGTTTCGTCCCGGCAAAGTTGTGGAAGCTATATCGCGTGATTCGAGGCCACATTTATTGATCTGTAGGCAACTTTATTGATGAGAGCGAATAATATTATAAATCCCAGTAATGCTCAACATTATTGAAAATTTTTCCGCCATCGCAGATTAAAATCGAAGTCCTGCAAGAAGATGCAAATGTTGATCTATTTCCATTGGGAAGCGGCGGCATCGTATAACGAAACCCGGACGGCTCACAAGATTTTTGTAGAGATCAAAAGTAAAAATAAGAAATGGCGGCGGCGGCTCCACGCGATTGGCGTCTAAATCGAACCAGCAACATTGGTACAGTGCCGGGAGCGGTAGCGACCGGGCGCCACATTAAAACGCCTTTTCTGCAAGGCGCCCGGTCGCTACCGCTCCCGGTACTGTACCGCCGGCGCCTGAGTTCGACACTGGATAAATCCGTCAACGTCGGCCGCGCCTGTATCGCTCCGCGGTAAATCCGGCCTTGAGTTTGCAAGAAAGCGCTTGCCACTAAGCCCTCTAACACTGTAAATTTAGGTCGCCCAGTCGGGCAAATTGATTGAATGAGAATCCGGCTGGAAGACACGGTCAACGAATCAAGACTCAGAATCACCAGCCCTAAATAACGATTCCTCACGCGGAAGAAGAATAGGCGTTTTACATGAGTTGGGAACCAAGTGTCCGCACCCGGCACTTAACTGTCATCATATCAATGGTCCTGGTAACGGCGAGCGCCCTGCTCTGCTTTAACCTCGCGCGCCTGCTGAGCGTCCAGGTCGCGGCCAAGCATGATAAATTCGAGGCGCTCAAAGTTCCCATTCACAACGCGGTACAGCAAGCCATCTTCAGCCGGCCGCTGGAGTCGGCGCAGAACGCCATCGGCTTCGACTCCAACTTGCGTTCGCTGATCAAGGCGGGCGTGAGCAACCCGAAAGGCTTCTCCTATGTGGCGTTGCTCTCTCTCGACGGCGCGGTGATTGCCAACTCTGACCCGCAAAATCTGGCGCAGACCTACAAGCAGCCCAACAGCAGGGTCAAACCTTTGGCGGGGGAAGAGGGATTCGAATCGTCGCGGTGGTACCGCCAGTTGTGGGACCTGTGGCGCAATGACGAGGTCTATCAAATAGAGAACACGTTCAGCTTCAAGAACGAGCCTTTCGCCAAGCTGGTGGCCGGGATCCCCGCCTCCCAGTTCCGCGAAGACCTGTGGCCGGCGATCAAATTGAGCGGCGTCTTCGCCTTGATCATCGTCGGCCTCTGCCTGCTGACCGCGTGGATTTCGTCGGACATGGTGCTCTGGCCGCTGCGCGAAGCCATGGATAGCATCGAGGAGCTCGAGATCGAAAGCTCGAAGATCTCCGAGCCGCGCCCGGTGAACGTCGAGATGCAATCCATCGCGCAGCGTCTGCGCGAACTTGGGCGCCGCTTCGCCGGCAACCGCACTGAGATAGAGGCGATCCGCGATCAGTTGCAGCAGGTCGTCGGGAGCCTGTCGGAGCGGGTCCTGTTGCTCGACCGCGAACGCCGCGTGA
>Ga0126377_10002268_pt1 | contig 13157 bp, 13 predicted proteins | sample PanSoiMetPlot_22_FD_92647 | JGI IMG/M metagenome (GOLD analysis project Ga0126377, IMG submission 92647) | Tropical forest soil microbial communities from Panama - MetaG Plot_22 | ecosystem: Environmental > Terrestrial > Soil > Tropical forest > Bulk soil | place: Panama | collected 2016-02-17
GCTCGAGGACACCGGGCGCGGCATGGACCCGGACGAGCTGCGCCAGGCCACCACGCCGTTCTTCACCACGCGCCCCGGTGGCACCGGCCTCGGCCTCGCGGTCGCCGAGTACTGGGTGGCCCGCCATCTCGGAAGCCTCGATCTCGAGAGCGAGAAGGGCGTGGGCACGCGCGTGCGCGTCACCCTGCCCGTGCGGAGGGGACCGTGAGCGAGCGCGCACGCGTCCTCGTCGCAGACGACGAGGCGGGCATCCGCTTCGTGCTCCGCGAGACGCTCGAGGACGCGGGTCACGAGGTGGTCGAGGCCGTGAACGGCGACGAGGCGCTGGCGGCGCTCGCCTCGGCCGACTTCGAGATCGCGTTCCTGGACATCCGCATGCCCGGGCCGTCGGGGCTCGAGCTGCTCGACCACGTGCGCGCGAGCGGCAGCGAGGCCGCCGTCGTGATCATCACCGCGCAGAGCTCCTTCGAATACGCGGTCGAGGCGATGAAGCGCGGCGCGCTCGACTATCTGGTCAAGCCCTTCGGCACCGAGGAGGCCCGCGCGCTGGTCACGAAGGCGCTGCGCGCGCGCGCGCTCGAGCGCGAGGTGCGCGTGCTGCGTCGCCAGGCGGCCGGCCGCGCCGCCGCCGGCGAGCGGCTCGTCGGCACGAGCCCTGCCATGCTCGAGGTGTTCAAGACCATCGGACGCGTGTCGCGCAGCGACGTGCCGGTGCTCGTGACCGGCGAGAGCGGCACCGGCAAGGAGCTGATCGCGCGCGCCATCCACGCCGCGAGCGCCCGCGCCGCCGCGCCGTTCGTGCCGGTGAACGCCGCGGCGATCCCCCGCGAGCTGCTCGAGAGCGAGCTGTTCGGGCACGAGCGCGGGGCGTTCACGGGCGCGGTGGACTCGCGACCCGGTCGCTTCCGGGAGGCTTCCGGCGGCACGCTCTTCCTGGACGAGATCGGCGACATGCCGGGGGAGCTGCAGGCGAAGCTGCTGCGCGTGCTCCAGAGCGGCGAGGTGACGTCGGTGGGCGCGCGCAGGAGCGAGCGCGTCGACGTGCGCATCATCGCGGCGACCCACCGTGACCTCGACGCGGCCGTGGCGGAGGGTCGTTTCCGGGAGGACCTGCTCTATCGGCTGCGCGTGATCCCCATCCAGGTGCCAGCGCTGCGCGAACGCCGGGCCGACGTGCCCTTGATCGTGGAGCACTTCCTCGGCCGCTACACCGAGGCGCTCGCGGGACGCCGCGCCGTGATCTCTGCCGCGGCGCTCGAGCGACTCGTGAACCACGACTGGCCCGGCAACGTGCGCGAGCTCGAGAACGCCATCAAGCGCGCGCTGGTGCTGGCCGCGGGCGACGTACTCGGCCCCGACGACTTCGCCTTCCTCACCGCGCCGAGCCCCGCCCCCGTCGCCACCCCGGGGCCCGCGCTCGAGGCGCTCGTGGCCCAAGAGGTGGAGGCGGCGCTCTCCGGCCCCGAACCGAGGGAGCTGTTCCGCCGCCTGCTCGAGCGCGTCGAGCGGCCGCTGCTCGAGACGGTGCTCGCTCGCACCGGAGGCAATCAGCTGCGTGCCTCCGCGCTGCTCGGCATCAACCGCAACACGCTGCGCAAGAAGCTGGTGGAGCTGGGGGCAAGAGGCGACCCGGAGAGTCGAGCCGCCGCGCGCGACCCGCGCAGTGAGCCGAGGGCGAACGAAGCCGCCGGAAGGAGCGACGGAGAGGGCCGGACCTCCGCGCCGACCCCGCAAGGCAGGCGCGGCGATTGAGTGCGCGCTTCGCCGGGCTCCACGTGCTCGCCGACGACGATCCGCGCTGGCGCTGGAGCCCGCTCGAGCAGGCGCAGGCCGCCTGCGACGGAGGCGCCGCCGTCGTGCAGCTGCGCGCGAAGCGTGCCACGGATCGCGAGGCGCTCGCCTGGGGCGAGGCGATCCGGCTCGCGACCCGCCGCGCCGGCGCGCTCTTCGTGGTGAACGATCGCTTCGACCTCGCGCTCGCCCTCGAGGCCGACGCTGTCCACCTCGGGCAAGAGGACCTGCCGCCGGGGCGCGTGCGCGCCGCGGCCGGCGTCGCCCTCGCGATCGGACGCTCGACGCACGACGAGGGGGAGCTCGCGCGCGCGACGGGGGAGCCGGTCGACTACGTGGCGTTCGGACCGGTGTTCGGAACCTCCTCGAAGCAGACGTCGCACGCGGCGCTCGGGCTCGAGCGGCTCGCTGCCGCCGCGCGCTCCGTCGCGCCGCGGCCGCTGGTCGCGATCGGCGGCATCGACGTCGAGCGCATCCCCGCGGTGATCGCGGCGGGAGCGCGAGGCGTCGCCGTGCTCTCCGCCGTGGCGGGCGCTCTCGACCCGACCCGGGAGACCGGCCGTCTGGTGCGAGCGCTCGAGGCCAGTGCGTGAGCGACGCCGCGCTCCGCGCTCTCTCGCTCGCGGGGCTGCCCGCGATCGTCGCGATCGCCTGGCTCTTCTCGACCGAGCGCCGGCGCATGCCGTGGCGCGTGGTCGTGTGGGGGACCGCCCTCCAGCTCGGGCTCGCGCTGCTGCTGCTGCGGACCGCCGCAGGCCGCCGCGTCTTCGTGGCGGCGAACGACGCCGTCAACGGTCTGGTGCGCTTCACCGACGCGGGCACGCGCTTCGTGTTCGGCCCGCTCGAGGACGTGGGCTTCTCCTTCGCGATCCAGGTGCTCCCGATCATCATCTTCATGGGAAGCATCTTCGCGATCCTCTACCACCTCGGCGTCGTCCAGCGCGTCGTGGTCGTGATGGCGCGCGGGCTCGCGAGGAGCATGGGGACCTCGGGAGCGGAGAGCCTCGCGGCGGTCGCGAACATCTTCGTGGGGATGGTCGAGGCCCCGCTGATGGTGCGGCCCTACCTCGAGCGCATGACGCGCTCGGAGCTGTTCTGCGTGATGACCACGGGGATGGCGTCGATCGCGGGCTCGGTGCTCGTGGCGTACGCCAAGATGCTCGGCCAGGCGGATTACGCGGGGCACCTGGTCACGGCGAGCCTGCTCTCGGCGCCGGCCGGCGTGCTGATCGCGAAGGTGATGGTGCCCGAGACGGAGTCGCCGCTGACCGGCGCCGCGGCCGGCGCGCTGATCGAGCGCACCTCGGTGAACCTGATCGATGCGGCGGCCGAAGGCGCGCTCGCGGCGCTCCGGCTCGCGGCCTACGTGGGCGGCCTGCTGATCGCGTTCGTGGCGCTCGTCGCGATGACGAACGCCGGGGTCGAGACGCTCGGCGGGTGGCTCGGCGTCGAAGGCCTCACGCTCCAGCGCGTGTTCGGCTGGGTCTTCGCCCCGCTCGCGCTCCTGATGGGCATCGCGCCCGGCGAGGCCGCGCAGGTCGGCTCCCTGCTCGGCCTGAAGACCGTGCTGAACGAGTTCCTGGCGTATCAGGATCTCGCGAGCCGCATCGCGGCGCACACGCTCTCGGAGCGCTCCGCCGTGATCGCCTCCTACGGCCTCTGTGGCTTCGCCAACTTCGGCTCGCTCGCGATCCTGATCGGCGGCATGGGGGGCATGGCGCCCTCGCGCCGCGGCGAGATCGCGGAGCTCGGCCTGCGCTCGATCCTGGCCGGCACGCTGGCCTCGTTGATGACCGGCTCCGTGGCGGGGATGCTGCTGTGAAGCGCGGGCCGAGCCGGGTCCGGAACATTACCTTCATTGCCATTTTGGTCCATCGGATGTAATGTTCGGGGATGCGGCCCCCCTCCCCCCGGAGCCTCGCCCTCGACCTGCTCTCGACGCTGCGCGGGGGGAGCATGCCGGTGGGTGCGCTGGTGGCCGCGGGGGCGTTGTTCGGCATCGCCGAGAACGGCATGCGCGTGGCGCTCACCCGCCTCCTCGCCCGCGGCGCGATCGCCCGCGACGAGCGCGGCCGCTACCGGCTCGGGCCCGCCGCCGCGGCGCTCGACGCGCGCGTGGTGGGCTGGCGGCGGCTCGAGGATCGCGTGCAACGCTGGGAGGGCGGCTGGATCGGCGTGCTCGTGGCGGCGTCCAAGCCGAGGCGCGGCGCCGCGGCCGCGCGCCCGGCGCGCGCGCTGCGCCTCCTGGGGTTCGCACCGTTCCAACCCGGCCTGATGCTCCGGGCGGACAACCTGCGCGGGGGAGTTCCCGGCGTGCGCGACGAGCTTCGGGAGCTCGGGCTCGACCGGAGCGCTCCCGTGTTCGCCGTCGGCGCGCTCGACGACGCGGCCGAGGCGCGCGCGCGCGCGCTGTGGGACGCGGCCGCGCTCCGCCGGGACTACGCGCGCAACCGGCGCGAGCTCGCCGCGGGCGAGGCGCGCCTCGCCCGTCTGCCGGAGTCGGCCGCGATGGTCGAGTCGTTCCGGCTCGGCGGGCGCGTGATCCGCGCGCTGGTGAGCGACCCGCTGCTGCCCGAGCCGCTGGTGCCCGCCGAGGAGCGCCGCGCCCTGGCCGCCGCGCTGCACCGCTACGACCGCGCCGGACGGCGCGCCTGGGCCGCCTTCATGAAGCGCCACGGCGCACCGCACCTCGCGCAGAGCCTTCCGACCGACGGCGCCAGCGCCGTCGCGTGAGGAGATCCGATGGCCGAGCCCGTCTTCGTCGAACGCCACACCGCGGAGGGCAAGCTCGACTGGCGCAGCCGCTTCTCGCGCGACGAGATCGCGTCGCTGCTCGAGATGGACGATTGGCGCTCCTGGCTCTCGGTGGCCACCAACTGGGGCCTCGTATGCGCGGCCTTCGCGCTCGTGGCCTTCTTCCCGAACCCGCTCACGATCCTGGTGGCCCTGTTCGTGATCGGCGCCCGCCAGCTCGGCTGCGCGGTGCTCATGCACGAAGCGGCGCACCGCAGCCTGTTCTCGAACCGGACGATCAACGACGTGGTCGGTCAATGGCTGTGCGCCTACCCGGTCTGGAGCGACCTCCGCGCCTACCGGCCCTACCACCTCCAGCACCACGCGCGCACCGCGACCGACCGCGACCCCGACCTGCATCTCGTGACGCGGTTTCCGATCACCCGCGCGAGCCTCGGCCGGAAGATCTGGCGCGACCTCTCCGGCCAGACCGGCGTCAAGTTCGCACGCGCGGCCTTCCGGCGGACGTTCCTGCGCTGGCGCGAGCCCGAGGCGCGCCGCGCCGCGATCGGCATGGCGGTCACGAACGGCGCGCTCCTGCTCGCCCTCGCACTCGTGGGCCACGCCGAGCTCTACCTGCTCTGGGCCGGTGCCTGGCTCACCACCAACACGCTGGTGACGCGCATCCGCTCGATCGCGGAGCATGCCCTCACGCCCGACGCCGACGACCCACTCGGCAACACGCGGACCACGCTCGCGAGCGTGTGGGAGCGGCTGCTGATCGCCCCGAACCGGGTGAACTACCACCTCGAGCACCATCTGCTGATGACCGTCCCGCACTACCGGCTGCCCCGCATGCACCGCTGGCTCGCCGATCGCGGCGTGCTCGAACGTGCCTGCGTCGAGACGCGCGGCTACGCCGCGGTCTTGCGGGGCGCCGCAGCCAAGGCTGCCTGACGCCGGCGCGCGCGCCGGCGCGGGAGCCAGCAGAGCGCGACCAGGACCGGCGCGAGCTCGAAGCCGAGTCCGCAGCCCACCGGCGCTCCCGAGCCGGCGAGCTGGAGCAGGCGCGCGCGGTCGGCCCCGTCGACCGAGCCGTTCTCGTCGAGGTCGCTCTCGCGGCAGCTCGGGTCCGCCGCGGGGCTCCCGCCTTTCCAGCAGGCGACGAGCGCCTCGTCGTCGAGCACGGTCACGAGCTCGTCCTGGTCGAGGTCCGCGTCGCACGCGTTCCCGCGCCCGTCCCCGTCCGCGTCGAGCTGCGCCGGGTTCCGCGTGGTGACGCAGTTGTCGTCGCAGCCGACACGCTGGCCGTTCGCGCACGGCTGATCGCCCACGATGCCGTCGCCGCCCCCGTCGTCCGGGACGCCGTCGCCGTCGGTGTCGCGGGCCGGGTCGCCCGCCGCCACGATGCGCACCGCCAGGTCCGCGCCGGGCGTGGCGCGGAGCACGAGCGAGCCGGCGGTGGGCAACTCCGAGCGCAGCCGATTCAGCAGGTAGACGACCTCGACGGCGGCGGAGGACTGGAGGACCTCGATCCGCTCGAGCGCATCGCTGCGCGCATCGATCGCCGCCTGGAGCTCGGGCGAACCGATCGCGTACTGCGCAGTGCCGATCGCCACGCGGCCGCGGCCCCGCAGCGTGTGCACGATCAACGGGTTCTCGATCGCCCCCGTGAAGCCCGCGGGTAGCCGCAGCGTGAGATCGGCCCAGTCCGCATAGGCCGGCGGCCGGCCGGTGTCCGTCAGCGGCGGCGTCGCCTGATGACCCGGAAGGCGCAGGCTGGCCCCTCGTGGCAGGGCGAAGCGCACGGGTCGGGCGGGATCGGGGGTCACCGGTGGGGGGCGCACCCAGTTGTCGGCGCTCGAGGAGAACAACGCGGCGTAGTCGCTGGTGTACGGACTCCAGAGCCCCGAGACGGGGAGCCGCACGAGCGGATTCGTGATCAACGCCGGGTCCGCCTCGAGCTCGAGGACGCTCGCGATCTGCCCCTGCCGATTCAGGAAGTAGACGCCGTAATCGGCGTCGTACATCTGCCAGCGGCCGGCGCTCTGGACCTCGGCGACCACGTGACCGCCGAGCCGCCAGACCCGCGCCGGCAGCCCGCGACTCGTCGCCAGCAGCTGGATCGAGTCGGCGGCCTCGCCACAGAGAGCGACGCCCGATGAATTGAAGAAGAGGGTCGGCGAGAGCAGCCAGCGGAAGTTCGTGGTCAGCGGAAAGTCGTGTTGTCGGTTGGCCGTGACGAAGCGGAAGATGCGAGTCGCGAGCGAGCCGTCCGCCTCCGGAGCGATGGCATCGACCTCGGCTTGCAGATCGGCGAGGTCGTGGAGCAGCGGGTGCCCGTTCCACGCGTCGGGCTCCACCACGACCGGGGCGGATCCCCGGTTCTGGATGGTGAGCGCGGAGCGTTCGGGGTCCGCCGCATGCAGCGGGAAGACCCGGGTCTCGAGGTCGTCGGCCGCCGCCCCGCCGGCGCTCGCGAGCGCCAGCAAGGACAGGAGTGCGAGACCGAACGCCCTCCGGTTGGGGGGTCGAGCCATCGAGCCTCTCACCGGTCCCCGTCCCGCCGGCCCGATCCTACCACTCCGGCCGGGGTCTGGGCGGCGCGAAGACCCAGCGGGCCGGGGCTTGCAAATTAAACGAACGTTCGATTAAATTGCTTCATGCCGCCGCCGCCCGCCCTCCCGCGACGCCGCCCGGGTCGTCCGGCCCGGGCCCCCGGCGCACCCGGCCCGGCCCCCGCGGCGGTCCGCGCGCGGCTGCTCGCGGTCGCGCAGGAGCGCTTCGCCGCGAAGGGCTACGCCGCGGTGGGCGTGCGCGAGCTCGCGCGCGCCGCTCACGTGTCGCCCGCCATGATCGCGTACTACTTCCGCGACAAGGCGGGGCTCCTCGACGCCGTGCTCGAGGACGTCTTCGAGCGCCTGCTCGAACAGGTGCGAAGCGTGGCGGAGCGGCCTCCGGTCGGCGGCAGCGCTCTCGAGCAGCTGATCCGCGTGTATCTCGAGACGCTCGGCCGCGAGCCGTGGCTGCCGTCGTTCATCCTGCGCGAGATTCTCGGCGGCAACGAGGAGCGGCGGGCGCGCTTCAGCGCGCGCTTCCCGGCGCGGCTCGTTCCCGTGGTGCTGCCGTTCCTGCGCCGCGAGGTGGCCCTCGGGCGCCTGCGCAGCGACCTCGATCCGACGCTCGCCATCCTGTCGCTGCTCGGCATGTGCGTGTTCCCCTTCCTCGCCCAGCCGCTCGTCGGACGCGTGCTCGGCTACGAGCTCGACGCGAGCTTCCGTGCGCGGCTCGCCGATCACACCGCCCGCCTCTTCCTCGACGGCGCCCGCGGAGACGCGCGATGAGGCGGTCTCGGCTCCTGCTCGTTCTGCTCGGGCTCGGCCTGTGCGCGTGCACGGAGGATCCCTCCCGGCTCCCGTCGCTGGGCACCCTCGAGCGCGATCGCATCGAGCTCGTCGCCGAAGCGGACGAGGTGCTGCTCGAGCTCCCCGTGCGCGAGGGCGAGCACGTCGCGCCCGGGACGCTGCTCGCGAGGCTCGATCCCGGCCGGATCGGCGCCCAGGCGGATCGCGCGCGCGGCGCGCGCGACGAGGCCAAGGCACGGCTCGCCGAGCTCGAGCGCGGTCCTCGCGCCGAGCAGATCCGGGAGGCACGCGCGGTGCTGACCGGGGCGGAGAGCGGGCTTCGCACCGCCGAGCGCGAGCTCGAGCGCGCGAAGGCCCTCGCACGCGAGGACTACGCCTCGCGCTCGCGCCTCGACCAGGCGAGCCAGGGCTCCGCCGCCGCCCTCTCCGCCCGCGACGCCGCTCGTGCGCGGCTCGAGGCCCTCGAGACGGGCTCCACCGCCGAGGAGCTCGCGCGCGGGCGGAGCGCGCTCGCGGAGGCCGAGGCGGCGCTCGCGGAGGCCGAGCTCCGCCTCGCGCGGCTCGAGCTGCGCGCGCCGACAGCAGGCCTGGTGGACGCGCTGCCCTTCAAGGTGGGCGAGCGCCCGCCGCCGGGCGCGGTGCTCGCCGTGCTCCTCGCGGACGGGACGCCCTACGCACGTGTCCACGTCCCCGAGCCCGTGCGCGCGCGGCTGTCTCCCGGAACGCGTGCGCGGGTGCGGATCGACGGCTTCCCTGAGCCCTTCGAGGGCCGGCTCCGCACCATTGCGCACGAGGCGGCCTTCACGCCCTACTTCGCACTGACCCAACGCGACCGCAGCCGCCTCTCGTATCTGGCCGAGGTGGACGTGACCTCGCCGGCGGCCGCCGGCCTGCCGACCGGTGTGCCGCTCGAGGTGACGTTCGAGCTCGAGACCCGTGAGGCCCGGCTTGAGCGCTGACGCCGCCATCGTGACGCGCGGCCTCACGCGCCGCTTCGGCGCGCGCGTCGCCGTCGATCGTCTCGACCTCGCCGTGCCGCGCGCCCAGGTGTCGGGCTTCCTGGGGCCGAACGGCTCGGGCAAGTCCACGACGATGCGGATGCTCTGCGGCCTGCTCACGCCGAGCGCGGGCGAGGCCCGCGTCCTCGGTCTCTCGATGCCGCGCGACGCCGAGACGCTCCGCACGCGCCTCGGCTACATGACGCAGCGCTTCTCGCTCTACGAGGACCTCAGCGTGCGCGAGAACCTCGAGTTCCTGGCCGCGATCCACGACCTGCCCGCGCGCGAAGGACACGCGCGCATCGATGCGCGGCTCGCCGAGTTCGCGCTCGCACCGCACGCGGACCAGCTCGCGGGCTCGCTCTCGGGCGGTCAGCGCCAGCGTCTCGCGTTGGCCGGCGCGATCCTGCACGAGCCCGAGCTGCTCGTGCTCGACGAGCCGACGAGCGCCGTCGATCCGCAGAGCCGCCGCGACTTCTGGGAGACGCTCTTCGAGCTCGCCGAGCGCGGCGTCACCATCCTGGTCTCGACCCATTTCATGGACGAAGCGGAGCGCTGTCACCAGCTCGCCATCCTCGACCGCGGTCGGCTGGTCGCGAGCGGGCCGCCCGTGCGGCTGCTCGCCGAGCTCGAGGACGCGGTGGTCGAGGTCGAGACGGAGGCGCCACGCGCCGCACGCGACGCGCTCGAGCCCCTGCCCGCGGTGCGGGGCACCGCCCAGCTCGGGAGCCGGCTGCGCGTGCTGCTCGACCCGGCGCTCGCCGAGCCCGCCGGCGCGGTCGAGGCCGCGCTCGCGGCGAGCGGCATCGCGGCGCGGGCCCGCCGCGCCGCGCCCAGCCTCGAGGACGTCTTCGTCGCGGCGACCCGCTCGCACGAGGCGGAGGCGTGATGCCGCGCTTCTCCCTGCGCCGCGTGGGCGCCGTGGCGAGGAAGGAGGTGCTGCACCTGCGCCGCGACCGCCTCACCGGGGGCATGATCGCGGGAATCCCGCTGATGATGACGCTCCTCTTCGGGTACGCGATCAACCAGGACATCCGCCATCTCCGCGCCGGCATCGCCGACCTCGCCGGCACGCAGCGCGCACGCTGGCTCGCCGCCGACGCGCAGGCGACGCAGGTGATCGACCTCGTGACGCAGGTCGGCAGCGCGCGCGAGCTCGAGGCGCTGCTCGCGCGGGGCGACATCTCGGTCGGGCTCCTGATCCCGGCGGACTTCGACGAGCGCATCGCGCGCCGCGACCGCACCGCCGCGCAGCTGCTGGTGGACGGCGGCGACCCGATCGTCCTCGGCGCCGCGCGCACGCTCACCGCCCTCCCCCTCGCGACCCGCGACCCGCCGCGCGCGGATGCCGCGCCGGTGTTCGAGCTGCGTGCGTTCTACAACCCCGAGCGCCGGTCGGCCGTGCACATCGTGCCCGGCATCTGCGGCGTGATCCTGGCACTCACCATGGTGCTCTTCACCGCGATCGCCATCGTGCGCGAGCGCGAGCGCGGCAACCTCGAGCTGTTGATCACCACACCGGTCCAGAGTCCCGAGCTGATGCTCGGCAAGATCCTCCCTTACATCGCGATCGGCTACGTGCAGATCTCGCTGATCCTCGGGCTCGGCGTGCTGCTCTTCGACCTGCCGATCCGCGGCTCGCTCGCGGACTTCTACACCGCCGCCGGCGCGTTCGTGGTGGCGTCGCTCTCGCTCGGGCTGCTGATCTCGACGCTGGCGGAGAGCCAGTTCCAGGCCTTCCAGATGACGTTCACCAGCTTCCTGCCCCAGATCATGCTCTCCGGCTACATGTTTCCGTTCGAGGGCATGCCGTGGCCCGCGCAGTGGCTCGCGGAGATCTTTCCGCTCACCCACTTCCTGCGGATCGTACGCGGCATCGTGCTGCGCGGCGCGTCGCTCGGCGACGTCGCGGGGCAGCTCTGGCCGCTCGCGCTGTTCTTCGCCGTCACGATCACGATCGCGGCGCTGCGCTTCCGGAAGCGGCTCGACTAGACGCCAGCGGCCCTCAGGCGGCCATGCTGCGCCGGATCAGCACCAGGTTGCGCGTGTAGACCAGCCAGCCGAACGCCTGGCCGAGCACGAAGACGGGGTCCCTGCGATGGACGGCGTAGACGAGCAGCAGCATCGAGCCGCTGAGCGAGAGCCACCAGAAGACGAGTGGAACGGTGCTGCGGCCGGCCCGCTCCGAGGCGATCCACTGCACCAGGAAGCGCGAGAAGAAGACGGCCTGGCCCAGCATGCCCAACGCGAGCCAGGCGCGATCCACCTGCCACTCGTCCATCTCGGTCCCCCACGAAGCCGCGCGAGCTTCGCGGAGGCTGCGGACGCGGGCAACGGAACGCGCCACGGCGCGCCCGGCCCGCTCGCGCGCGCCGGGAATCTTGACAGTCGAGTCCGGATTCCCGAGGATCGGCCCTCCATGCAGCTGCTCGCCCAGGAAGAGTACGGCCTGCGCTGTCTGCTCGAGCTCGCGCGTCACGACTCCGCACCGCGCACCATCCATCAGATCGCGCTCGCCGAGGGGCTCTCGCCCGACTACGCCGCGAAGCTGCTGCGCGAGCTGCGCCGCGGCGGGCTCGTCGAGAGCACGCGCGGCGCGGCCGGCGGCTACCGCCTCGCGCGCGAGGCGCGCACGATCACGGCCTGGGATGCGATCGCGACGCTCGGCGGCTCTCTCTTCCCGGCGAACTTCTGCGAGTGCCACCCCGGGCGCGAGGCGCGCTGCGTGCGGAGCAGCGACTGCGCGCTGCGCGCGATCTGGCGCGCCGCGGACGGCGCGGTGCGGACGGTCCTCTCGGGCGTGACGCTCGCGGATCTCGTCACGACCGAGTCCGCGATGGACCAGCGATTGCACCTCGTCTCCGCGCCGCCGGGCGAAGGGAGGGCCCCATGAGCGGCATCACCCCGGCCCAGGTTCTCGACGCGCTCCGCCCGATCGTGGACCCCGACTTCGGCAAGAGCATCGTGGATCTGGGCTTCGTCAAGAATCTCGTCGTCGAGGGCGGGCGCGTCGCGTTCTCGATCGAGCTCACCACGCCGGCGTGTCCGGTGAAGGCCGAGTTCGAGAAGGCGGCGCGCGAGCGCGTGGCCGCGCTCGCGGGCGTGACGCGCGTGGACGTGCGCATGACCGCGAACACGCGGAGCGTCGCGGCGGCCCCGCGGGAGGGCGTCGTGCTGCCCGGCGTGAAGAACGTGATCGCGGTGGCCTCGGGCAAGGGCGGCGTCGGCAAGAGCACGACCGCGATGAACCTGGCCCTCGCGCTGCGCGAGACGGGCGCCTCCGTCGGTGTGATGGACGCCGACGTCTACGGCCCGTCCCTGCCGCTGCTGCTCGGGACGAACGGGCGCCCGGAGACGACCGAGCGCGACGGACAGAAGCGCATCCAGCCGCTCCTCGCCTACGGCATGCGCGTGATGTCGATGGGCTTCTTCGTGAACGAGAACTCGCCCGTGATCTGGCGCGGCCCGATGGTGCACGGCCTGATCCGGCAGTTTCTCACCGACGTCGAGTGGGGCGAGCTCGATTACCTCGTGATCGACCTGCCGCCCGGCACCGGCGACGCGGCGCTCACGCTCACCCAGCAGGCGCCACTCTCGGGCGCGGTGATCGTGACCACCGCGAACGACCTCTCGATCCTCGACGCGCGGAAGGGTCTCCGGATGTTCGAGAAGGTCGCGGTGCCGGTGCTCGGCATCGTCGAGAACATGTCCTACTTCGTGCCGCCCGATCTGCCCGACCGGCGCTACCACATCTTCGGCAAGGACGGCGGCAAGCGCGTGGCCGACGAGCTCGGCGTGGACTTCCTCGGCGAGGTGCCGATCGATCCGCGCGTGGTCGAGGGCGGCGACCGCGGCAAGCCGATCGTGGTTTACGCGCCGGAGAGCGAGGCCGCGCAGGCGTTCCGCCGGCTCGCCGGCGAGGTCGCGCGGCGCCTCGCGGTGCTCGCGGAGCGCACGCCGGCGATCGCCGACGCGAACATCACCTGGGTGGCGAGCCCGCGCTGAGCAGGTCGAGGACGTCCCAGAGCGCGCGCACGCGCGGAGCGTTGGTCTCGGCGCGGTCGTGAGGGTCCAGCAGGATCGGCGTGAGGCCCGCCGCGCGCGCACCCGCGACGTCGATGCGCACCGAGTCGCCCACGTAGACGCAGCGAGCCGGGTCGAGATCCATCGCGCGCAGCGCGAAGCCGAAGATCGCGGGATCGGGCTTCTCGACGCCCACCCGGTGCGAGTCGACCACGACCTCGACGGGCGCGCCGCGGCCTGGGCCCAC
>Ga0126377_10002269_pt1 | contig 13156 bp, 11 predicted proteins | sample PanSoiMetPlot_22_FD_92647 | JGI IMG/M metagenome (GOLD analysis project Ga0126377, IMG submission 92647) | Tropical forest soil microbial communities from Panama - MetaG Plot_22 | ecosystem: Environmental > Terrestrial > Soil > Tropical forest > Bulk soil | place: Panama | collected 2016-02-17
ATACCTCGATCATACTCAAATGGCTGCAGGCCGAATATGGCGCCGAGGTCGTGACCTTCACGGCCGATCTCGGCCAAGGCGGCGAGATCGAGCCGGCGCGAAAGAAGGCCGAGATGCTCGGCATCAAGGAGATCTTCATCGAGGATGTGCGCGAGGAATTCATCCGCGACTTCGTCTTCCCGATGTTCCGCGCCAATGCCCTCTATGAGGGCGTCTATCTGCTCGGCACCTCGATCGCGCGGCCGCTCATCGCCAAACGAATGGTGGAGATTGCCCGGGCCGAGAAGGCCGATGCGATTGCCCACGGCGCCACCGGCAAGGGCAATGACCAGGTGCGCTTCGAGCTCAGCTACTACGCCCTTGAGCCCGGCATCAAAATCATTGCCCCGTGGCGCGAGTGGGACTTCAAGAGCAGAGAGGCCCTGATCGCCTTTGCCGAGCAGCACCAAATCCCGATCGCCAAGGACAAGCGAGGCGAGGCACCTTTTTCGGTCGACGCCAACCTGCTGCACTCCTCCTCGGAAGGCAAGGTCTTGGAAGATCCCGAGCAAGCGCCGCCGCCCTACGTTTTCCAACGCACCGTCTCGCCGATGGAGGCACCCGATGGGGCGACCACCGTCAGCATCGGCTTTTTGCGCGGTGATGCGGTGAGCCTCGACGGCAAATCCGCCTCGCCGGCCGGCCTGCTCGCCAGGCTGAACGAACTTGGCCGCGACAATGGCATCGGCCGGATCGATCTGGTCGAGAACAGGTTCGTCGGCATGAAATCGCGCGGCGTGTATGAGACGCCGGGCGGCACGATTTTGCTGGCGGCCCACCGCGCCATCGAATCGATAACGCTCGATCGTGGCGCGGCGCACCTCAAAGACGAGCTGATGCCGCGCTATGCCGAACTCATCTACAATGGCTTCTGGTTTTCGCCCGAGCGCGAGATGCTGCAGGCCGCCATTGATAAGAGCCAAGCCCATGTCGAGGGCGAGGTTCACCTTTCCCTCTACAAGGGCAACGTGATCGTCACGGGCCGCGCCAGCGGCAAGTCGCTCTATTCGTCGAGCCTCGTCACCTTCGAGGACGACAAGGGCGCCTACGACCAGAAAGACGCCGAAGGCTTCATTCGCCTCAACGCCCTGCGCCTGCGCACGCTTGCCCGTCGCGACAAGGGCTAACGCGAAACCCGCGCCCCGGCGCCTTCCCCATTCGCGGTCCCGCCAGCGCGTTTGGCTTTGACGCGCGGCGCGTGCAGGTGGGTTGGTTTGGCCGGGGACCAAATTGGCCCCGGCGCCCGCGAGGCCGCCCTCCACCCAAAGCGCTCAGACGTGGTCGCGACCGCTAGGCTAGGGGCTCAGGTCTTGGCGGCACCGGGAAAGCAAACGGCCTCAATCTTGTTGCCGTCCGGGTCGCGAATGAAGGCGCCGTAGTAGGTGGTCATGGCGGCCTGGCGGGGTCCGGGCTCGCCGTCGTTGGCGCCGCCCTGAGCCAAGGCCTGCGCGTGGAAGGCGCAAACCGCCTCCTCGGACGGCGCGCGTAGGCAAATGTGGGTTCCCGGATCAGCGGCCGCGGGCGGCAGATCGGGCCGCAGGTTCAGCCAGAATTCCGGGTAGCGCTTGCCGAACCCGATGGTGGCGGGACGCTCGACCAACTTGGCGTACCCCAAGGGCGCCAAAACCTGCGCATAAAAGGCAGCGCCGGCGGCCAAGTCCCGCACCGGAACGGAGACATGATCGATCATGGCACCCCAACCCGCCGCTGCCGACGTCTACTTTGCCGCCGACAGCGCCGCCAACACCTTGGGAGGCGACATCGGCAGTTCGGTGAGCCGCAGCCCGGTGGCGTGGCGCACGGCGTTCGCGACCGCCGCCAGCGGCGGCACGATCGGCACCTCGCCCACGCCGCGTACACCTTGTGGGTGCTTGTCGTTGGGCACCTCGATGAGCACCGGCTCGATCATCGGCAGATCCGAGGCCACCGGCATGCGGTAGTCGAGGAAACTTGGGTTATCGAGCAGGCCGTTGGCCGCAAAGATACACTCCTCGTTGATGGCCCAGCCGACCCCTTGGGCGACACCGCCTTGGATCTGCCCCTCCACATAGCTCGGATGGATGGCCCGCCCAACGTCCTGAAATGCGGTGTAGCGCACGATGCTCACCTTGCCGGTCTCAGGGTCGATCTCAACGTCGCAAATGTGGGTGGCGAACCCGCCCGTCGCACCCTCGGTGTTGAGGGACGAGGTGCCATTGATCGGACCACCGGTCGCACTTGCCTTGGCGGCAAGATCGGCCAGTGTCAGGGGCGGGAATTCACCGGCGTTGGAACCGGCGGGGCGTGCCGCCCCGTTCTCCCAAACGACGGCCTCGATATCGATCTTCCAAATCTTGGCCGCCCGCGCGCGCAAGCTCTCGATCACCTGCTCTGTCGCCCGCGTCGCCACCATGGCGGATGCAAACGTCACCCGACTGCCGCCGGTCAGGGCGCTGAAGCCGATCACGCTCGTGTCGCCGATCAGGGCTGTGACGCGGCGGTAGTCGATGCCCAGCATTTCCGCCACAATATTGACCGTCGAGGCCCGCGACCCGCCGATGTCGGGATGCCCCGTGACCACGACCACGGTGCCGTCCTCGTTGACGTTGACGGTGGCGCTCGACTCACCGCCGGCGTTGAACCAAAAGCCGCTGGCGACGCCGCGGCCCTGGTTTGGACCTAGCGGGGCCTTGTAGTGCGGATGGCCGAGCGCGGCCTCGAGCGTTTCGGCGTAGCCGATACGGGGAAAGACCGGCCCGTAGGCGGCCTTGGTTCCCTGCTTGGCCGCGTTCTTCTGGCGCAGCAGCAGCGGATCCATGCCCAAGGTGGTCGCCAGTTCATCGAGGACGCACTCCACCGAGAAGGCGCCGATCGGCGCCCCTGGAGCGCGGTAGGCGGCGACCTTCGGCCGGTTCGTCACCACATCAAAACCGGTGATCTCAACATTGGCGATGTCGTAGGGCGAAAGCGCGCAGCCGACGGCGCCACGGATGGGCGAACCGGGAAAGGCGCCCGCCTGCAGGCGATAGGTCGCCTTTACGGCGGTGATCTTGCCGTCTTTGGTCGCACCAATCTTGACCGTGCTTGAGGATCCTGACGTCGGACCGGTGGCGCGGAACACCTCTTCGCGCGTCATCACCATCTTGACCGGACGCCCCGATTTGCGCGCCAACACCAACGCCAAGGGCTCCAGGTAAACAATGGTCTTGCCGCCGAAGCCGCCGCCGATTTCGGCGGGGATGGCGCGAATGTCGCTAAGTTTCGTACCGGTCAGCTGGCCCGTCATGTCGCGCACCATGAAATGGCCCTGGCTGCTGCTCCAGATGTTGGCGCGACCATCCTTGGTGACGCTGACAAGGCAGGCGTGCGGCTCGATATAGCCTTGATGCACGGGCTTGGTCTTGAAGCTGCGTTCGATGACGACCTCGGCCGCCGCGAAGCCGGCACTGATGTCCCCCAGCTTGTGCTCGAGCTTACCGGCGATGTTCGAGGTGGTCGCCACGCCCGGTTTATCGCCAACACCACGCATGTGCTCGTGCAGGATGGGCGCACCCGGCTCGATCGCCTCGTCCACGTCGATCACCCAGGGCAGGACCTCGTAGTCGACCTCGATGAGTTTGACGGCCTCGGCGGCAATCTTGACCGAGGTGGCGGCGACGGCCGCCACGGCGTGGCCGGCGTAAAAAGCCCGGTCGCGCGCCATCACATTGCGGCTGATAAAGCGCAAATCCTGGATGCCGAGGATGACCGGCTTGTTCCAGGGAAAATCGACGAGATCGCGTCCGCTCATCACGGCCTTGACCCCGGGCAGGGCCAAGGCCTTCGCGAAGTTGATCGCCTTGATGCGGGCGTGCGGGTGGGGGCTGCGCAGGACCCTGCCAAAGAGCATACCGGGTTGCGAGAAGTCGGCGCCAAAGGCCGCCCGGCCGGTGACCTTCTCAAGACCATCGGGCCGGATGGTGCGCTTACCGATCCACTTGTTGTCCGTCGAACCGTTTGCCGTCATGCCTCAGTTTCCGTTCTCTTGACCTCTGCTTGGCGCGCCTGCGGCCGCGAAGAGGTGTTTGCCAATCCCAAAAAGCCAAACTTACGAGCGGGTGAACCTGAACCAGCCACTATCCTATAAGGAAGCGGGCGGCGGGCAACTGCCGAAGGCGCCGCACCGCTATGCCGCAAGGGCGATGGTGGCGGCGGCGTGACGCTCGCCGCGGGCCGGGGGGCCCAACGTCGGGGGCTCAGGGCGCGGTGGCAAACGGCTCGGAGGGCGCCGCCTCGAGGATGGCCCGCGCCCGGTGACAGTCCTCCTGCATCTGTGCTTTGAGGGCTTCGACCGAGCCGAACTTGGCATCGGCGCGCACAAAGGCGATGAATTCCAACTCGATCTCACGGCCGTAAAGATTGCCATCGAAGTCGAACAGGAACAACTCGAGCACCGGGTCGCCGGCATCGAAGGTGGGCCGAGTGCCGAGGTAGGCGGCGCCGTCATGGCGAGCCCCCTCGACGTAGATGCGCACCGCATAAATGCCGTGGCCGAGCGCGACATCGCGCGGCAGCTTGATGTTGGCGGTCGGAAATCCCAAGCCCGTGCCGCGGCCGGCGCCGCCCACCACCCGGCCCGAGACGCGCCAGAAGTGCCCCATCATTTCGGCGGCACCGGCAACATCACCCTGCGCGAGCTCGGCGCGAATGGCCGAGGAGGAGAACACCTCGCCCGCATCGCCGACCTGGGCAACGATGGTGACGCCGAAGGCGTGCGCGCTGCCCGCCCGCCGCAGGGCCTCAGGGTCGCCGGCGCGCTTGCGGCCGAAGCGGAAATCATAGCCGATCACGACATGACGGACGCCGAGGCCAGCCACCAGGACGCGCTCGACAAAGTCCTCGGCGCTGAGGGCCGCGAAGGCGCTATCGAAGGGCAGTACAAAGACAACGTCCAGTCCGAACAGCTCCAGCAGCCGCAGCTTGCGCGGCAGCTGGGTGAGCTTGAAGTGGGGCTTGTCCGGTTGAAAGAATTCCCGCGGATGCGGCTCAAACAGCAGCGCCCCCGCCGGACGTTCGAGCGCGCTGGCGAGGGCGCGAACCTCCTTAAGCAGGGCCTGATGGCCGCGGTGCACGCCATCGAAGTTGCCGATCGTCAGCACCGAGCCCCGTGCCGCGGCGGGAATGTCAGTGTATTGCTCAAAGATCTGCATACCAATCGCAAGGCCCAAGCCCGTCGGCGCGCCCGCAGGCGCGCGGATGCGCGCTCCTTGGCCGTTACCGCCTCTGATCTATCCGACCCAGGACTTAATCGACCCAGGCTCGCCGCCCAACGGCGGCGGGGCAGCCTAGCCCGATTTCTTTTCCGCCGCCCTTGTTGGCACCATCAGCACGGCCTCACCCTCAAGCACCACCTTGCCGTCGACGGTACAGGTGCACTCAAAGCGCGCACGCCGCTTGGCGGGATAAAGCTCAACGACGCGGACTTTGGCAATCACGCGATCACCGATCCGCACCGGCGCTCGGAAATTCAAGGTCTGCGACACATAGATCGCCCCGGGCCCAGGCATCTCGATCCCAAAAACAGCCGAGATATAGCCCGCGGTGAGCATACCGTGGGCAATCGGCTGCTTGAAAATGGTCTTGGCGGCATAGTCGGCATCCAGATGCACCGGATTGCGATCGCCGGTCACCTCGGCAAAACTGAGCACGTCCGCGGCCGAAACGGCCTTGGCAAAACTCGCTTCCATCCCGAGCTCCAGATCTTCGAAGTGGTAGCCCTGCCGGGTGAGGACGTTCATGGCCTGTCCTTGCATCGATTGATTTCTGCCGCGGCGCAAAATTAAACATCTACAAGTTGCGCCGCAACAAGGTCTTTGGGGCTTATATGGGTAACTCAAAGGTCGCGGAAAAGATCATGGACTCGCTGAGGATTTATGGCCACAGGCGCGACAGCTGGGGCGGGCATGGGACCTTGTTGCGCTGCAATGATGCTGCGTTGCCGCAGATGCCGCCCCGGGGCCGCGAGCCGGTTGCATGCCGCGCCCGGCCTGGGCTATAAGCCGCCTACTCAGCGCATTTTTCGCCTATTGGCCTGCACGGGGATCCCGTGCCGGTCGGAACAAAGGTCCTCCCATGAGCGATCGCAAACCTTTGATGCCCAAGGCCACGGCCGTTTGGCTGGTGGAAAATACATCCCTGTCGTTTGAGCAAATCGCGGAATTCTGCGGCCTGCATGCGCTGGAGGTCAAAGGCATCGCCGACGGCGATGTTGCGCACGGCATCAAGGGTATGGATCCGATTTCCAACGGCCAGCTGAGCCGCGAGGAAATCCGCCGCGGCGAGGAGGATCACACCCACGTCCTGCGCCTGGCGGCCTCGAAAGTTGAGATCCCCGAGGTCAAGACCAAAAAGGGGCCGCGCTACACCCCCGTCTCACGCCGCCAGGACCGCCCAAATGCCGTGGTTTGGCTGCTGCGCAATCACCCGGAGCTGAAGGACAGCCAGATCATGCGGCTGGTCGGCACAACCAAGCCGACAATTGCCGCCATCCGCGATCGCACGCACTGGAATTCTGCCAACCTGACGCCACAGGACCCCGTGACCCTGGGTCTGTGCTCCCAGATCGATCTCGACAACGAGGTCAAGAAGGCGGCGCGGCGCCTCGAGCGGGAAAGGAAGGACCAGCAAAAGCCGAGCGAAAAAGGCGGCACGCTGCTGCCCGCGGCTGAGACCACCGTGGCGCCGGGGCTTGGACCTCAGCCCGACGTCGAGATCATGCCGCCCATGCGGCCCGAAACGCCGCGCGAGGAAACCGAAGCCGAGGAGCAGGCGCGCGTGCTGGCCAAGCTGCGCGAGCTGGGCGGCACCAAGACCGAGGACCCATCCGAATAGGGGGTCCCATCCCCCAGCGGCCAGCCGCGGCCAAGAGGACCGCGCCGCAGGTGGCGCCGGCTCGGTGGGTGGACCGCAACGGCAAACGGGTCCATCCTCCTCAGCGCCCGCCCGCTTGAAAACCCCGCAAACCAAGGCCGGGCGCCGGGGAGACAGGCGAAGGCCATGGCCGCAACCGATTTCGACTTCATCGTGGTCGGCGCTGGCACCGCCGGCTGCCTGATGGCCAACCGGCTCTCCGCCGCGGCCGGCGCGCGCGTGGCGCTCGTGGAGGCCGGCGGCAAGGACAACTACCACTGGATCCATATCCCCGTCGGCTACCTCTACCTGATGGGTAACCCCCGCACCGACTGGGGCTATCACACGGCGGCGGAGCCCGGGCTCAACGGTCGCAGCCTTGCCTACCCGCGCGGCCGCGTGCTCGGCGGCTGCTCCTCCATCAATGGCATGATCTATATGCGCGGGCAGGCGCGCGACTACGACACCTGGCGGCAGATGGGCAATCCCGGCTGGGCTTGGGAGGATGTGCTGCCCTACTTCAAACGGCACGAGGACCAATGGGCGCTCGATCCCGACGCGCTTGCCCCGGGCGCTTTCGAACGCATTCATGCGCGCGGCGGCGAGTGGCGCGTGGAGCTGGCGCGCATCCGCTGGGAGATCCTCGACGCCTTCCGCGCCGCCGCGGCCGAGGCCGGCATCCCCCAGGTCGACGATTTCAATGGCGGCAACAACGAGGGCTGCGGCTACTTCCACGTCAATCAAAGGACCGGCGTGCGCTGGAACACCTCCAAAGCCTTTCTGCGTCCCGTTAAACATCGCCGCAACCTGGTCATCGAGACCGAGGCGCTGGTCGAGCGGCTGACGCTGGAGGGCAAACGCGTGACAGGCCTGGTGCTCAACCAGCGTGGCCAGCGCCGCACGCTCACGGCGCGTTGCGAGGTGATCCTGTGCGCGGGCGCCATCGGCTCGCCGCAGATCCTACAACTCTCGGGCATCGGCGCCGGCACCATGCTCAAGGGGCTCGGTATCTCAGTGACCCACGAGCTCAAAGGGGTCGGGGAGAATTTGCAAGATCACCTGCAGATCCGCTGCGCTTACAAGGTGGACGGCGTGCGCACCATGAACGAGCGATTTCAGAGCCTCGTGCAGCGCGCCGGTTTCGTCGCCCAATACGCCCTGACGCGCCGCGGGCCGATGACAATGGCGCCCTCCCAGCTCGGCGCGTTCGTCAAATCCGATCCGAGCCGCGACACCCCCGATCTGCAGTATCACGTGCAGCCCCTGACCTTGCCCAAGTTCGGCGAGCCACTCGACCCGTTCCCGGCCTTCACCGCCAGCGTCGCCAACCTTCGGCCGACCAGTCGGGGCTCAGTACGCATCACCTCGGCCGATCCCGCGCAGCATCCCGAGATTCGCCCTAACTACCTGTCCACCGAGGACGACCGGCACGTGGCCGCCGCCGCCGTGCGCATTACGCGCACGATTGTGTCGATGCCCGCGCTCGGGAAATACCGCCCGCAGGAGTTTCGCCCAGGGCTCGAGTTTGCCAGCGATGCCGAGCTGGCGCAGGCAGCCGGCGACATCTCCACCACCATCTTTCACCCGGTCGGCACGGCCAAGATGGGCAACGACGAGGGCGCCGTCGTCGACCATCGCCTCAAGGTGCGCGGACTTCAGGGCCTGCGGGTCGCCGACGCCTCCGTGATGCCGACCATCACATCGGGCAATACCAACGCGCCGACCTTGATGATCGCCGAAAAGGCCGCCGCCATGATTCTGGCCGATGCACACGCGTATGCGGGCGCCGGGGTCACGGCATCGTGATGAGCGCGACAGCCGACGCTCGGGGCATGCTGTTTGGCCAATCCTGGCCTCGAGCTCAAAGCCCATGCGCACGACGTCTCAGCGCACCTCGGTGACGAGGGCCGAGTTTGCCGCCTCGCGAGCCCTGACCGCGCTAGCGCTCGCCGCCGGACTGGTCCTCGCAAGCGCGGGCGGCGCCCTCGCGCAGGCGCCGTCGTTGGAGGCGCTCGCGGCCGCCGTCGTCCGCATCAAGACCTTCATCAATCCGGAGGGGCGCAGCGTGGCGACCCTCGGGGCCGAGCGCGAGGGGTCTGGGATTGTCATCGGCGCCGACGGTCTCATTCTCACCATCGGCTATTTAATGCTGGAGGCGCATGCGGCGGACATTGTTACCAACGACGCGCGCAGCATCGCGGCCGAGGTTGTTGGCTACGACCACGAAACCGGTTTTGGTCTGCTGAAGGCGTCGGCGCCTTTGAACCTGCGGCCGATTCCGTTCGGCAGATCGCAAGAGCTCAAAGAGAAAGACCCGGTATTGGTGGCGAGCTTCGGCGGACCCGACATGGTCGGGGCCGCCTTCGTCGTGGCCAAGCGTGAGTTCGCCGGCAGCTGGGAATACCTGCTGGAAGAGGCGATCTTCACGGCGCCACCACATCCCGTTTGGAGCGGTGCGGCGCTGATCAATCGCGAGGGCAAGCTGGTCGGCGTCGGCTCCCTGATCGTCGGCGACGCCACCGGCGGCACGCCGGGCAACATGTTTGTGCCGATCGACCGGCTGCCGCCCATCATGGCCGACCTTCTTTCCGAGGGCCGCGTGCTGGGCCCCGCGCGACCCTGGCTCGGGCTGACGACGGAGGACGCCGGTGGCAAGCTCACCATCGCCCGCGTGGCGCCCGGCGGCCCGGCCGAGAAGGCCGGCGTGCAGAAGGGTGATGTGGTCGTCGGCGTCGGCGGACGCGCGGCCTCGGGACTGGCCGACTTCTATCGCAAGGTTTGGTCGCTCGGCGCCGCGGGCACCGTGATCCCCCTCGATGTCCTCCAGAACAACGAAAAGCGGCGCTTCGAGCTCAAATCCATCGACCGCATGGATCACCTGAGGTTCAAGTCAACCTTTTGAGCCTGCCGCGCTCCGCGCCGGACGCTGACCTGGCGTGGACTTCGGGGGTGTTGCCCCGCGTGCCGCTTCCCGTTATCTCGGCGGGTCAAACGTGCGGGGCGCGCCCGCGCTCGGGGGTTTCAAGTGATGTCCTGGTTGTGGGCCGTCTTCACGGTCCTGGCTGCCGGTGGGCAGGTTCTGCGCAACGCGCAGCAGAAGGAATTGACGAGCACGCTCGGCACCGTCGGTGCCACCCACGTGCGCTTCCTCTTCGGCCTGCCCTTCGGCCTCCTGTTTCTGGTGCTGGTGCTGCTGGCGACGGGACACGGCCCGCCCGCGCTCAACGGTCGCATGCTGGCCTGGAGCGTGGCAGCGGCACTGGCACAGATCGGGGCTACCGCCCTGCTGCTCGCCGCCATGCGCGACCGTTCCTTCGTCGTCACCACCGCCTACGCCAAGACCGAGCCGGTTCAGGTCGCCATTTTCGGCCTGGCCTTTCTCGGCGATCGGCTATCGCCGGGGCTGGCGCTGGCCATCCTGATCGCCACCGCGGGCGTGCTGATGATGTCCTGGCCGCGCAGCACGGCCGAAGAGGCTTTCACCTGGCGACCCGCCCTCCTTGGCATCGCCTCGGGCGCCCTGTTTGCCATCGCCGCCATCGGTTTCCGCGGCGGCATTCGGGCGCTCGACGCCCCAAACTTCGTGTTGGCTGCAACGACCACGCTCGCCCTCAGTCTCATTATTCAGACCGCGCTGCTTTCCATCTATCTGGCGCTCTTCGACCGCGAGAAGCTGATGGCCATCTTTCGCGAGTGGCGGCCGTCGATGTTCGCGGGTTTCACCGGTGCCTTCGCGTCGCAGATGTGGTTTTTGGCCTTTGCGCTGGAAAGCGCGGCCAAGGTGCGAACATTGGCGCTGATCGAGGTGCTGTTTGCGCAAATTCTCTCCCGCAATCTGTTCAAGCAACGGCTGGCCTCGCGCGAAGCCTTGGGCATCTTGTTGATCGTCGCAGGCGTCGTCTTGCTCTTGAATCTTTAGCCGGGCGTGCTCAGCTCAAGGGGTATGGAGCAGACGCAGTCGACTGGAGCGGCGAGCGCGCCGCCGAATTCGCCCCTGCCGGGGGAGGCGCGGCTCGCGCACGCCCGCCGACGCGTGGCCGCCCTCAAGGGCTTCTACGTGCATTTGATCGTGTTCGCCTTGGTGCTCATGGGGCTCATCGTCGTCAACAGCGCGACGGGCGGCCCGTGGTGGGTGGTGTGGGTGTTTTTGGGCTGGGGGTTGGGCGTCCTCGCGCACGGCCTGGCCGCGCTCGGCCGTGGTTCACGGGCGATCGCGGCCTGGGAGGAGCGCAAACTGCGTGACTATCTGGCCGAGGACGGCAACGGCCCGCCGGCGCAGCGCCGCGATCGCAACGGATCCTAGCCTTACTTGATCAGGCCTTCCGCCTGCATGGCCGCCACGACCGCCGGGCGTGCGGCCAGGCGTTTGCGATAGGCCAAAACGTTGGGAAATGCCGACAGATCCACGCCCGTATGGGCGGCCCAGTTCGAGACCGTAAACAGATAGGCGTCGGCGACCGAGAAGGTTTTGCCCAAGAGGTAGTCCTTGTCGGCCAGGTGTTTGTCGAGGTGTTGGAAGCGTGCAGCAAGCCGCTCGCGGAAAACTTGCTTGGCCTCCTGCGGCATGGCCGCGTTGAACAGGGGCGAGAAGCTCTTGTGCAATTCCGTGCTGATGAAGTTGAGCCAGCCTTGCAGCTTGGTTCGCTCTAAGGTGCCGTTGGCGGGAGCCAGCTTTTTGTCGGGCACCTTGTCGGCGATGTACTGGACGATGGCCGGCCCCTCGGTGAGAACGGTGCCGTCGTCAAGTTCGAGCGCAGGCACGTAGCCCAACGGATTGACGGAGCGGTAGTCGCCACCGGCCATCGCCTTGCTCTTGGTGTCGACCTTGACCTTGTCAAAGGTCATTCCCGCCTCGTTGAGCACGATGTGGGGCGACAGCGAGCAAGCGCCGGGTGCATAAAAGAGCTTCATCAGACGTCTCCTAGGGAACGCGTTGACCGCAAAGCTTATGTATGCAGTTGCAATTATTGCATCTGCATACATGCCGGCATATGCAAAAGCAAGTCGGCTCGGCTATGGTTGCCCCGATGCACGCTAAGCCAACAGCCCAGGTGGTCGACGCCTGGATCAGCTTGTTGCGCACCGAGCGCACGCTGATCGACAAGGTCGAGGAACGCCTCAAGCGTGCGGGGCTGCCACCACTCGATTGGTATCATGTGCTCAACGAGGTCGATCGGGCTCCCAGGCGCATGCTGCGCCAGGCGCAGGTCCAGGAGCGCACCCAGCTTGCCCAGTACACCATGTGTCGCTTGCTCGACCGGCTCGAGCGTGACGGGCTCATGCAGCGCCACCCCTGCCAACAAGACGGGCGCAACAATGTCCTATTGATCACCGCCAAAGGACGGGCGCTGCGGCGCAGCATGTGGCCCGTCTATGCCGCCGCCATCGATGACCATTTCGGCAGCCACCTGACCCGAGCTGAGGCTGAGCAATTGGCGGGCCTGTTGGCAAAGCTCGATCCCGTCTGAGGATGGGCAGGGGGAGGCCCGCGGGGCAACTGGACCCGGTTGGCCGTTGGTGTAGGATGCGGGCCTTGGGCCGTCCAGGCGCCGAATGGCGCGCTTATTTAGAGGGATATTGGGAGATGGCGGGACCTGCCGCGCAGGCCGAGATTCCGGCTGGCACGCTGATGCAGGGCAAACGCGGCCTCATCATGGGTGTCGCCAACAATCGCTCGATCGCCTGGGGCATGGCCAAGGCTGTGGCCGCGCAGGGCGCCGCGCTGGCCTTCACCTACCAAGGTGAGGCCTTGAAAAAGCGGGTCGAGCCGCTGGCGGCGGAGGCGGGCTCGGAGATCGTGCTGGCCTGTGATGTCGCCGACAGCGGCTCGATGGACGCGGTTTTTGCCGAGCTCGGCCGGCGTTGGGGCGAACTCGACTTCCTCGTGCACGCCATCGCCTTTTCCGACAAGGCCGAGCTCGATGGCCGCTACATCGACACCAGCGCCAAGAATTTCAGCCAAACCATGCTGATCTCCTGCTACTCCTTTACCGCGCTGGCGCAGCGCGCCGAGAAGCTAATGCGAAAGGGCGGCTCGCTCCTCACCCTCACCTACTATGGTGCCGAGAAGGTCATGCCGCACTACAATGTCATGGGTGTGGCCAAGGCTGCCTTGGAGGCGAGCGTGCGCTACCTGGCGGCGGATCTTGGCAAGGGTGGCATCCGCGTCAACGCCATTTCCGCCGGCCCGATCAAAACCCTGGCGGCCTCGGGCATCGCCGACTTCCGCTACATTCTGAAATGGAATGAG
>Ga0126377_10002270_pt1 | contig 13155 bp, 12 predicted proteins | sample PanSoiMetPlot_22_FD_92647 | JGI IMG/M metagenome (GOLD analysis project Ga0126377, IMG submission 92647) | Tropical forest soil microbial communities from Panama - MetaG Plot_22 | ecosystem: Environmental > Terrestrial > Soil > Tropical forest > Bulk soil | place: Panama | collected 2016-02-17
ATTAAGAGGAGGCGTCGTGCGGAACGGCGTCGGACTGGCGATGCTGTTTCTGAATTGGCAGCTCCCGCCGTTGAAACTGAAGCTATAAGGAGTCTCGACGTCATTGTAGACGACTCCGAAAACTCCGCCGACAGAGCCTACGCCCGCCGCCAGGTCGCCACCGATGCGGTTCAGGATCAGCAACGTGTCGTTGCCGTCATCGCGCGCCGGGATGTTATCCACCGCCAATACGCGGGCCGATACAACTCCGACGTTGGCCGTTGTTCCATCAGTACTAACACCAATGGTGGTGACTGGGAGGGCGACGGCGCCGAGATTGGCCGCGTGGCCGGTCGCGTACTTGACAAACGCGTCACCGATCAGGAAAGGAAAATTGACCGGGATGCCGGCCGAATTCGAAGCGATGGCGATAATGTATCCGCTGACGCCGGGATCGAGGTCCGACATCTGGAAGCTGGCCGTCTGATTCTCAGTCAAGCAGAGGAAAGAGTCGGCCACGTTGCAATCCGTTCCTCTGAGAAAGAACAGGTGGACGGAGATGCTGGTGAACTGATTTGAGTTAGTGATGTTAACACGTGTGTCCGCCGTGGCCGGGTTCGACGCGTCCGAGGTGTACGCGTTGTAAACGAGAACTGCGCCCGGCGCCTGGTCATTAGGCGCGAACGAAACAGTTTGGATTGGAACGCCGGGATCACCGGCCAACGCGGCCCCGCTCAACACAATAAGAGCCAGCAGCGACAAGGCGGCGTGTGTGATTGTGCGTGTCATAATTCTTATCCTAAGCTCCTTAGCGATTGTGAGGTTAAATTGTTGCTTCAACAATATCCTGTCGAAGTAGATTTGGAATTGCGGCGCGGACCGGAAGAGAATTCATTCTCTTCTTGCCTTATAAACTCGCGGGGCGAATTACTGCAAAATACACCGATGGGAGTGGAAGTTCGCTCTTTCAAAAACTCACTGCCGCAGTGAGGCTCGCTGTTCGATCAACCTCTACATTGTCTCAATGGGCAATGGCAAGAAGCGCTGTGGGAAGCTTGACCAAACACTCATCGGTCCAGTGATAAAAAAGATTTTCAATCTTCTGAATATTTATCCTGTGAGGGATATTCCGAAGATCAGTGAAGACTGGCGCAATTTACACTTTAACCACTTCTTAGTCAAGAATATTCCTCATGGGAGAATCGAATTTGTGACTTAATGAATGCGATAATTAGTGGCATTCATTAAAGTCTGCCGGTCAGGCCTTCAAAGCGGCGCCTTCAAAGCAAAATCGCGTTCACATCATCGTTGCGGCTTGCTAGGGCGCCGAAATCTGAATTATAAACAGGTTGCGCCCTTAACCTTGAGGTGAATCAATGATCAACACGCCATCAGTTGAAGAACAACTCCGAGAGTGGGTCGGCCAGCTAGCGCCAGAACACAGACAACTGCTGCTGATGATGCTGACCGAGGATGACCGGTTGCAGCGTTCGACGCGGCTCGATTTCGCAGTCTCCCAGTTGCGCAAGCTGTGCAGGCAGCGGGGCCTCGATTGGGATCAGATGGCCGAGGGCGAACGTGAGTCCTTCCTCGACAATCTGATCAGGGAGACCGAGTTATACGCCACTCAGGCCGGCACGCCTTCGATCGTTCCGGCGCAACCCTGCTCCTGCTGCGGGCGCGACGTGACGCCGAGCGATCTTTACCGCATCTATTTCGGCGAGAGGCCGCCGAGCGTGGAGATCGCGATCGCCAAGCTGATCCTGATGGACACGGATGTGAGCGGCCAGTTCCCGCTACCGGCGGACAATGAGATCACCATCGGCCGCGTTGACCCACACCGCGGCATCCGTCCCGACATCGATCTCTCGAAGTTCGACCCGGCGTCTCGCATTTCGCGTCGCCATGCGCGAATCACAGCCCGCGGGAGCCAGTTCTATATTGAAGACCTTGGCAGCGCTAACGGCACGATCATCAACGGCCGCACCCGCCTCAAACCCCAGGAACCTTACCCGCTGGTCAACGGTGACGTTCTCAAGATCGGAGAGACCACTTTGAAGTTCGCCGTGTAGCATGTAAACCTGGATTTATCTATGTTGTTCAATGGTAAGCAACGATAGGGTATTAAGTTGCTACATGAATATTCTTGACTCAGATGCGATCAATGTGTAGATTGCGCCCATCTTCACTGATCTTCGGAATACGCCTCACGGAAAACGTATTCGGATGATTGAGAATCAATATCACTGGACTAATGATTGTTTAGTCGAGCTTCCCATGGCGCTCCTTGCCATTGCCCATTGAGACATTGACGTGGCTGATCGAACGGCGAGCCTCGCTGCGGCAGTGAGTTTTGCAAGCGCTTTCTTCCTCTCGCATAGGCGTATGTAGCAGTAATTCGCCCCGTTGGTTTATACGGCGGGAAGAGAATGGTTTCTCTTCCGGTCCGCGCCGCAATTCCAAATCTACTTCGACAGATAATTGTTGAAGCAACAATTTAACCCCACAATCGCTAAGGAGCTTAGTAAGAATATGACACGCATATTCACACACGCCGCCTTGTCGCTACTTGCCCTTATTCTGTTGAGCGGAGCCGCGTTGGCTGGAGACCCTGGCGTTCCAATCCAAACTGTTTCGTTCGCGCCTAATGACCAGGCGCCCGGCTCAGTTCTCATTTACAACGCGTACACCTCGGACGCGTCGAATCCGGCCACTGCGGACACGCGAGTCAACATCACCAACACAAACCAGACCTTTGGCATCGCCATCCACCTTTTCTTTCTCAGGGGAACGGATTGCAACGTGGCCGACTCCTTCCTCTGTCTGACTGAGAACCAGACGGCCAGCTTCCAGATGTCGGACCTCGATCCCGGCGTGAGCGGTTACATCATCGCCATCGCCTCGGATTCTGACGGCAATCCGCTGAGCAGGCTCAATTTTCTGATCGGCGACGCATACGTCAAGTATGCGACCGGCCATGCGGCCAATCTCGGCGCCGTTGCTACCAACATATCCCTTGTAACTTTTCCCGACACATCGACAGCCATCATCACGATTGGCGCGGCCCGTGTGTTGGCGGTGGATAACATCCCGGCGCGCGATGACGGCAACGACACGCTGCTGATCCTGAACCGCATTGGCGGCGACTTGTCGGCGGGCATAGGCTCTGTCGGCGGGGTCTTCGGAGTCGTCTACAATGACGTCGAGACTCCCTATAGCTTCAGTTTCAGTGGTGGAAGCTGCCAATTCAGAAACAGCATCGCCAGCCCGACGCCGTTCCGCACGACGCCTCCTCTTAATTCAATCATCCCCAGCGGGCGCTCCGGATGGATTAGACTGACGCCCAATAACACCCTTCTGGGCGCGGTGATCAACCGCAACACGATGGCCGCCGGGTTCAATGGCGGACACAACCTGCATATTCTAACTCTGCAGAACGCCACCCTGACCGTCCCGATCATCGGGTCCAACTGCCCGTCTTTGGGTATTAATTAGTCTGGAGGAGCGACGACCTCCCAACTCTAAACAACTCAGGCTATAGAACAATCAGGAGGCCGAATCCATCGCGGATTTGGCCTCCTGATTTTTAAAGTAGTCGCGCGCGAGCCGCTCATTACGGGCGGCTTGCGGTTCGGCGCGCGGCCAAAATCTGTTTCACCTGGCTTCAATGAGTTTATTCGCCTTATAATCGCGGTGCGCGAGTTGGGCGCCAACTCGCCGAAACTGGCCGAAACCAAGCGACAATCATTCACACTTTGAAGCCGGTAAACGGTAATCAAATCGGCCTTGATCATCGTTTCGGCCAACGGAAAGGAAAATGTAGGAAAGGAAAATAGAGGTTCTGTTATTTTCCTTTCCTACATTTTCCTTTCCGTTGGATTGGATGGCCGAAACGACGATCAAGGTACTCAAATCAAACTGTCTGAGTTTGGCCAAAATACACAAGATGCCTGGAGACTTGATGAACCGCCGATTGCTGTCTGTCTTGATACTCGTCTGCGTTGGCTTCTTCTCCGCCGACGCCCGCAAACAGAACAACGAAAATATTATCGCCATCATCGGCGCGACCGTCATTGACGGGACCGGCGCCGAGCCTGAGAAAAAGACCGTCGTCATCAACGGCGAGCGCATCGAGGCCGTAGGGTCGAATGTTGAACCGCCGGCGGGCGCCCGCCGCATCGACGGCGAGGGACTGACGCTGACGCCCGGCTTGTTCGATCTGCACACCCATCTGCCTTACTCATCGGTCAGAGAGACGGGCAACGACTGGCCGAAGAATTTGAAAGCCTATCTTTACTGCGGCGTGACCTCGGTGGTCGATTTCGGCGCCTACGCCGAAATGTTCGAGCCGATGCGGCGATTGATCAGGACTGGCGTCGTCGCGGCGCCGCGAATCAGTCTGGCGGTTCGGATAACCACGCCGGGCGGGCACGGCGCTGAAGGCGGGCGCGGTGATTTTTTCTCGTTCGAGGTCTCCACCGCTCGCGAAGCCCGCGCCGCCGTTCGACGCGCGCTGACTTACCAACCGGATGTGATCAAGGCCTTCACCGACGGCTGGCGATACGGCGCCGCGCCGGACATGACCAGCATGAACGAGGAGACGTTGAGGGCCCTGGTTGACGAAGCTCACAGGAACGGACTCCAAGTCCTTACTCACACTGTGACGCTCGAAAGGGCCAAGATCGCCTCGCGCGCCGGGGTCGACGTGATCGCGCACGGGGTCGGCGACAAACCCGCCGACGAAGAATTGTTCAAGCTGATGAGGGCGAAACCCACGACCTACGCGCCTACGCTGGCGGTCTACGAACCGCGCGGGCGCGACCTCCTGACGCCGCTGCTCAGCGCCGTGCTTTCTCGTCCGGCGCGCCTGGCGTTCGTCCCGCCGCAGATTCCGCCGATGCAACCCGCCGCCGGTTCGGCCGAAAACGGCGATCCGCCCCGTATGCGCCGCTGGACGATTTTGCAAAACAACACCGCCGCGATGCGCAAAGCAGGGATCAATTTCGGCGTGGGCACTGACTCCGGCGTCACCGGGACGCATCATGGCTGGGCGACGCTTCGCGAATTGCAACTGCTCGTCGCGGGCGGGTTGACTCCGCTCGAAGCGATCACGGCCGCCACAGGCGCCGCGGCGCGGGCCATCAAAGTCGATGGCGAACGCGGGACGATCGCGCCGGGCAAACTCGCCGACCTGGTCCTTTTCGAGGGCCAGCCTCACAAGGACATCCGCGACATCGAAAAGATCAGGCATGTCTTCCTCAGCGGGCGCGAGATCGACCGTGAAAAACTCGCGAGCGAAATCGCCGAGCCCGGCATGACCCCGCTCCCGGCGATCAAGGCGAAGGAGTTGATCGACGATTTTGAAGGCGCCAACGGGCGCAGTTCGATTGACACGCTCTGGGTCAATTCGACCGATTCCGGCGTTGACGCCACGAAGATGCTCTACGGCAGGATCACGCGCAGAGGCGCCGATCATGCCCTCTCGGTCACGGCGCGAATGTCGGAAAAAGACCGTCCCTTCGGCCGCGCCAACATTCCGTTGAGCCGCGGCGCCATCGAACCCGTCGACGCCAGCGCGTTCCGCGGAGTGCGCTTCGACGCGCGCGGCGACGGCGATTACCAACTGATCGTCTCCGCCTACGAGGCCCCCGACTTCCAGGCCGCTTTCAAAGCCTCGCCGCAATGGAGGACCATCCGCATTGATTTCTCTTCCTTCGCTCAGGAAGAGGCGCAAAGCGTGCGCTGGTCCGGCGACAAATTGCGGGCGCTAAGCTTCGAGATCGCCCGCCCCGCCGGGGCTTTCGCGTGGCTGGAAATTGACAACCTGAGATTTTATCGTTGATTGCGGGGTTGATAAGGGCTAAATTGACTCCGTCTCAAAACCTCTACGGAGAGAGAAAGATGAAATTGACGAATACCTCAAACAACGGGAGGATGAAGAGGGGATCGCGCGGCGCCTTCGAGAGCAATGCGCGAAGGTTCATCTCAAACTCGATAAGATGTTGATGAATGCGCGACCCTCCACACCACGAAAAAACTATGACCAATCAATCAACCCTTTATCAAAACCTCGACAACTACATTCGCAACAGCCGCAACGAATTCGAAGACAAGCTCGCCGCCCTGGTCGAAACTCCAAGCATCAGCAGTGATCCCGAACGATCCGCCGACATCAACCGCTGCGGCGAGATCGCGGCGCAGTATCTGAGCGACATTGGGGCTCATGCGGAAACAGTGCCGACGCCCGGCAACCCCGTGGTCTTCGGCTCGATCATCGCCGACCAAAAATTTCCCACGGTGACGATATACAACCACCTTGACGTTCAACCCGCCGACGCTTCGGAATGGCATAAAGCGCCTTTCACCTTCTACAAGGAGGGCGATCGCTATGAAGGGCGCGGGACGACCGACGACAAAGGCCCTGCGCTGACCGCAATGCTCGCGGTTCGTTACGCTGTCCAGAACGGCTTGCCGCTCAACTTCAAATTCATCTGGGAACTCGAAGAGGAGATCGGCTCGCCGAACTTCGAGTATTTCGTCAAGCGAAACGTCGGCCACCTTCAGACCAATTCGGTTCTCGTCTCAGACACGATCTGGATTTCGCGTAAACAGCCGGCCTCGCCATACGGCTTGCGCGGGCTGCAGGGCTTCATCTTCAAGCTGGAGACGCACGCTAAGGATGTGCATTCGGGGCTGGTGGGCGGCGTGGCCCGCAACCCCATCGGCGAGTTGGCGCAGGTCATCAGCCAGTGCTATGACGCGAAGACGGGCAAGGTGAAGATTCCAGGCTTCTACGACGACGTGGTTCCGCCGACAAAGGCCGAGGTCAACAGTTTCATCAATTCGGGCTTCACGACCAAAGGTTTCCAAAAGGCCCACGAGCTGAAGTCCATCCGCCCGAATATGAAGAGCGAGGCCGATGTGCTCAAGGCGTTCATGGCGGCGCCGACATTCGAAGTGCACGGCATCACGGGCGGATATACGGGACCAGGCGTCAAGACCATCGTCCCATACCACGCCGAAGCCAAGATCAGCGCGCGGCTCGTCCCCAATCAACGCTCGGCGAAAATCGCCAAACTGGTCAAGGACTACGTCAAGCAAATCAATCCCGACGTGAAGATCGAGTTGATGCCCGCGCTCGAACCTTACGTAGGCGATTTCGAGGGGCCTTACGCCGACGCCGCCCGTGTGGCGATGAAGTTCGCTTTCGGCCGCGAGCCGGCCTTCACACGCGAAGGCGGATCGATCGGCGCCGTTGTCACGATGCGGAAACACCTCAAAGCGCCAATCACGTTTCTCGGCCTGAGCCTGCCCGAACACGGCTATCACGCCAAAAACGAGAATTATGACTGGGGCCAGACCTCGGGCGGAATCAAGATGTTCATCAAGTACTTCGAGGAAATCTCGAAGCTCAGATAGTGGGGAATGGGGAATGGGGAATGGGGAGTGGGGAAAAGATAATACTCCCCATTCCCCATTCCCCACTCCCCACTCCCCATCACCTCGACAAATCCTGAATCGCCTCCCAATGCGGATTGCTCACCGGCATCACGGATAGCGGGGGCAGCCGCGCAGGGTCGAGGTCGCTCAGCTCGTTCGACGCTTTGATCTCGGCCAGCAGAAGAGGCTCCATGAATTTGCGCCTGGGCCTGATCTCGACGACGACAATTGATTCGTCGTTCCCCGCCGGGTCGGGGTAGGCGTCGGTCACGGCTTCCGCCACTCCGACAACGGCGTTTTCGCCGCCGGCGTGATATATCAGAATCTGATCGCCGAGCCGCACATCGCGCAGGTACTTGAGTGTGACGCTGTTTTGCGCGCCTCCCCACATCACCCGCTGATCCCGTTCCAAATCATCATACGAATAATCCTCAGGTTCGGTCTTGAACAACCAGTGTCTGGGCATAGATTTGATCCCCCATCTTCATACGTTTGGAAGTTGAGAAAGACACCCGACCTGAATACACATTCGGGCGGGCTACGGCTTAAGACTATGATGGGGATGTTCGGCAGGGAGATTATTTAGATATTGGCCTCGCCAAATCGGCGAGGGCGCCGCCGGCCGCGCGCTGCAAATCTTGTGGGGAAAGAATCATCTGTAATCCACGCTGGCCTGCGCTGACGCTGACGCGGTCGTGATCGAACGCGCTCCGGTCAAGATAGAGTGGATACTTCTTCTTCGATCCGAGGGGCGAGACGCCTCCCCGGATGTATCCCGTCAGAGATTGTATTTCCTTTACGGCAACCATCTCAACCTTTTTGTTGCCGGTCGCGGCGGCGAATTTCTTCAAATCCAACTCGGCGTCGCCGGGAATACAGGCCATGATCACGCCTGTTTTGTCTCCACGGGCGACCAGCGTCTTGAAAGTGGCTTCGGGCGGCATGCCGACTTTTCGCGCCACGCTGACCGCGTCGAGTTCGTCCTCACTGACTTCATATGCGCGCAGCTCATAGTTGATCTTCAACTGATCGAGCATTCGCGCCGCGGTTGTCTTCATATCTGTTCAATCTGGGCAGACGCACAGGTCTGCCCCTACCCTTCCTCGGCCAGCGCGGCCTCCCACGATGAAAAGAGTTCCGCGAGTTTGTCGTCGAGAGTCTGGTATTTTTCGCTCAGCTCGAAGAGGCGGTCTCTGTCTCGCGCCACTTCTTCAGTCGAGAGCAAAGTGGTCAGTTCGGCCAACTCGGCTTCGATGGAATGAATGTCGGCTTCTATTTCGGCCGCCGACGGCCGTTTCTGTTTTGGTTTTTTGTCCGCATTCGGTTTCGCGCTCTTCGCGGCGCGCCGAGAGCGTTCGGCTCTTTGAGATTCAGCCTCGCGGGCCTGGTTATCGGCGATCGCGCGATGGTGCGCCTCGTAAAATTCGCTGTAGCCGCCGTCGAAATATTCGACGCCCTTCTCGCCGAAGAAAAGTATCTGAGTCGCGACTCGGTCCAGGAAGTAGCGGTCGTGCGATACGGTGATGATCGTGCCGTCGAATTCGTTCAGCGCGTCTTCCAGCGCCTCGCGCGACGCGATGTCGAGATGGTTGGTAGGCTCGTCGAGCAGCAGCGTGTTGACGCGCGAGTAAATTAATTTGGCCAGCGCCAGTCTTCCCTTCTCGCCTCCGGAGAGCGCCCCGACCGGTTTGAAGACGTCGTCGCCCGTGAAGAGGAACCGACCCAGGAATCCGCGCAGTTCGCCGTCGGTCACGACCGAGGAAGCGACGCCGCGCAACTCTTCGATCACAGTGTTGCGCTCGTCGAGCGTCATCAGACGCTGGTCGTAGTATCCTATGTTGACGCCGGCGCCCCAGCGCAGGTCTCCATCGATAGGCCGCTGCTCGCCCAGAATCGTTCGCAGCAGCGTTGTCTTTCCCACGCCGTTGCCGCCGATGATCCCCAGCCGTTCGCCGCGCCGCAGCAACAACGACAAATCGCTCGCCAGCGTCTTAGCGGGAAAGCCGATCGCCAGTTTGTCCAGCGCCAGAACCTGATCGCCTGCGCGCGCCGCCGGCTTGAGCTTGAAGTTGGCCGTGTCCACATCGCCGACATTTTCCAGCCGCTCCATGCGTTCGAGAAAGTTGCGGCGCGATTTGGCCTGCTTCGTTTTTTGGCCCGCGAGGTTGCGGCGAATGAACTCTTCGGTCCGCGCGATCATCTCCTGCTGCTCGCGGTAAGCCCGACGCCGTTGTTCGCGGCGCTCCTCCTTCTCGACGAGGTAGTCGCTGTAATTGCCTCTGTAACTTTCGACGCGCCCGTTCTCCAAATCGAGGACGCGGTTAACGGTGTGATCAAGGAAGAAGCGGTCGTGCGAGATGATCAGGTAGGCCGATTTGTATCCTGAAAGAAACTCTTCCAGCCACTCGACCGCTTCGACGTCGAGGTGATTCGTAGGCTCGTCGAGCAAGAGGATGTCGGGTTCGCCGAGCAGCAGTCGCGCCAACCCCAGCCGGTTCTTTTCACCGCCGGACAATTCTTCGGCGCGTTTGCCGAATTCGTCTTTCGTGAACCCCAGGCCGAGCAGAACGGCCTCGGCGCGCGCGTGGTAACTGAATCCGCCTTCCCGGTCATAAGCGTGCTGGGCCTCGCTGTATTCATGCATCACGCGATCGAGATCGGCCCCCGAACGCTCCGTCATGGCCTGTTCCAGTTCGCGCATCTTCGATTCGAGCGCGCGCAGATTCTCAAAGACATCGAGCGCGGAATCGATGACCGATTGCTCGCCTCGAAAGTCGACCTGCTGAGCCAGCGCGCCGTAACGAAACCCGCGCAGCCGTTCGATCCCGCCGCTGTCGGGAGTCTCGACGCCCATGATCAGACGCAGCAAGGTCGTCTTCCCCGCCCCATTGCAGCCCACCAGGCCTACGTGTTCTCCGGGATTGATCTGAAACGTGACGCCGCGCAGCACCTCTTGCGCGCCGTAGGATTTGGTTACGTCTGCGAGGCGAAATAGCATAGCTTGGGAGTGGGGAGTGGGTAGTGGGGAGTGGGTAGTGGGTAGTGGGCAGTGAATGGCGAATGTAACTGCCCACTGCCCACTGCCCACTACTTCTACAGCGGGCAGTGAATGGCGAATGTAACTGCCCACTGCCCACTATCCACTGCCCACTACTTCTTCGCCTCGGCCGTCGGGGACGGGCTTGCGGCTGCGCCGGTCGTCGGGGCCGGGCTTGCGGCTGCGCTGGCCCCCGGACCGGAGCGCAGCACGCCGTAGTTGTTCGGGTTATCGAGCATGCGCTGGGCCTGGAAGTTCTCGATCTTGGCCTCGTCCCGAGCGCGAGCCTTAACCGCCAGGTCGAGGACCTGCCTGCGTTTTTCCAGGATCGCGTCCTGTATCTCTTTTCGTACACTCGGATCATCCAGAGAGCGATCACGCGCTTCGGTCTGCTTGCCTGTGACTTTGAAGATGTGCCAACGTCCGGCCGAATCCTTCATCGGCTCGGTGACGTCACCCGGCTGCATTTTATCGTAAAACCTGTCACCCAACGCTCCCGGCAGCCCCATCAATTGCGGCAGATCGGCGAACTGAGATTTGGCGAGAAAGCCGAGATCGCCCGCCTGGTACGCGGTCTGGTGTTCCGAAAGCTGGCGCGCGATGGTGGCGAAATCGGCGCCGTTGTTGAGTCGCGTCTTGATGTCCTTGATGCGCTGTTCGGCCTGGGCGTCTCCCTTGGCGTCGAATTTGGCGCCGTTGTCCGCGGGATCAATGACAATATCCGAAATCGCCACGCCGGGTTGAATCGAAAACTGTTTCGGATTGAGATGGTAAACCTCGGCGATCTCGCGGTCCTGCACCTTGAGCTGGGTCTGCGCCTTTTCGACCAGCTTTTGAATCGATAGCTCTTTCTTGATGTTTTCGCGGAACTGCTCTTCGGTTTGATTGGTCTTCTTCAGATCTTCAACGAACCCTTCTTCGGTAAGCCCGCGCCCGATCTTGTAACTCTGTAAGGCCTTGTTGATTTCATCCGCACTGGGCACGATGTTATCTTTCTGCGCCTGTTGGTAAAGCGCCTCCTGCGTGATCAGTCCGTCGAGCGCCTGTATTCGATACGCGGCCTGCTGAAGCGGCGAGAGCGTGTTTGCCTGGTCACGAAATTCCTGGTCGATCACGCGGTCAACGTCTTTGACCAGAATCTTCACCCCGTTGACGGTGGCGGCCACCTCATCTCCGCCGCCCGCGCCGGCGGTGCTGTTCGTCTCGCCGCACGCCGACGACAGAAACGGGATTGAAAGAATGATTATCGGCAACAATATTTTTCGCACTGTGTCTTTACTCCTCCGAAAAAATGTACCGTAGGTTGTCCAACCTGCGGAGGCTTGATTAATGAGTTGTTCAGATGCAACCAGGCGGCTTGGTAATGAAGCCCGCCGCAGGTTGGACAACCTACGGTACAGGGCGCGCCGCCTTTCCATTGTTTCAGGGCGTCGCGCGCAGCGGCCTGAATGACTCCTTCGAATTCCGGGAAAGACTGAAGTCCGTCCCACATCTTCATCTGATCATGTGAATCTATTGAAGCGCGTTACGCCAACGCGACGACATCGATCTCTATCATGGCGTCACGCGGCAACCGCGCGACCTGCACCGTTGCGCGCGCCGGCTTTCTCGCGCCGAAATACCTGGCATAAATTTCATTCATAGCCGCGAATTCACTCATATCAGCCAGATAGACCGTCGTTTTGACCACATGGTCGAGCGACGATCCGGCGGCTTCGAGGACGGCCTTCAAATTTTCCAGGACCCGCCCGGTCTGCTCCTCGATCCCCCCTGCGACAATCTGCATCGTCGCGGGATCGAGCGGAATCTGACCCGAAGCGAAAATGAATCCATTCGCTTTAATCGCCTGTGAATATGGGCCGATGGCTTCCGGCGCGCGGTCGGTCTTAATGCTCTCCATCTGATGATTCCCTGCCTGATGGTTCAATCGGGATTGAGAAAGTAGTCAGGGATTCTACTCGAAAAGGCGGGCGGTTGAAAGACGGACAAGGGGACAGGGGGACAGGGAGACAGGGAGACAGGGAGACAGGGAGACAGGGAGACAGGGAGACAGGGAGACAAGGGGGTTTTTCCCTTCTCGTCTCCACTCTCCTTGTCTCCCACTCTCCCTGTCCCCTTGTCTTGGTTCTACTTGATATTAATCATCACCGTATTCGACGTTATGCCGTCAACAGTGAGTTTGACGTCGACAATGCCGCGCCCGATCAGGTTGCGGCCTAACAGGATGTTGCACTGATCGAGTCCGACGAAGCCGATTGAGGGCCCAACATACTGAACCTGCGCGTTGGCGCCGCCGATCGTCGCCGACGAAGCCGTGAGTGAGCTGCGATAACGCCAACCTGTTCCGTAACTGACGAGGAAAACCAGATCCGTTTCCGTCCCGAGATCGATCGGTCTGGGCACAAACCTGCCAGTGGCCTGATCCAATTGGAATACAGATTCGGTTGTCTGCTCGCCGTTGGACTTGACGCGCAAGGCGTAGGCGGCCGGCACGCCCTGTCCGTCGGAGTTGGCCGTGAAGAATCCCGGAGCGACGTTTGTAATCTGAATGACGCCGGTCGAGATCGAACCGTCTCCGCTGGTGATGCTGATCGTCGCCGCGCCGGTGGCCGTGCTAGGCGGGACCTCAAAATTGATCTGGGCTGACGAGACGTAGAAGAGTGGCGCCAGGCGCTCGACGCCGCTCGCGTCGCGCACCC
>Ga0126377_10002273_pt1 | contig 13151 bp, 7 predicted proteins | sample PanSoiMetPlot_22_FD_92647 | JGI IMG/M metagenome (GOLD analysis project Ga0126377, IMG submission 92647) | Tropical forest soil microbial communities from Panama - MetaG Plot_22 | ecosystem: Environmental > Terrestrial > Soil > Tropical forest > Bulk soil | place: Panama | collected 2016-02-17
CACCAACACAGGGCTATCCGATTGCATGACTTCGGTTTCCCAATTCGAATCACTAACCTCAGCGACAAATTGACTCATTTCTTTCTCCTTAAGGTTTTAACCGTTTACTTCCTAACAATATCCATCACTACACCATTTCAACATCCGGTCTTCCAGTCCAAGCATTATATCAGACGTATTAGTTCGCTGGCACACAGACGGCGATAGGGGGACGGGGCGACAGGGCGACGGGGCGACAAGGAGAAGAGGTATCCTCATTTTCTGACTGTCTCCTGGTCTTCTTGTCGCCCCGTCGCCCTGTCCCCCTGTCCTTCTTCATCTCTTAGCCGCCTTCATCTCTTAGCCGCGACGATCTGGCGATAAGCGGTCAAATAGTTGTGCGCCGAACTGTCCCAGGAGAAGTCCTCGCGCATGCCGTTAAGCTGGAGTTTGCGCCAAGTCTCTCGATCGTAATAAACCATCATCGCTTCATAAAACTTCTCAATCAGGCGGTCGCTCGAATACTCGTAGAATTTGTAGCCGTTACCCTGTCCCGTCGTAGGCTCGAAATTTCGGATCGTATCGTCCAATCCGCCGACGCCGCGCACCATCGGCACGGCGCCGTATTTCAGACTGTACATCTGATTCAATCCGCAAGGCTCGTAAGCCGACGGCATCAGGAATATATCGGCGCCGGCTTCGATCTGATGCGCGAGCGCGTTGTTATATCCGAAATAGACGCCGACCTGGGCAGGCATTGTGTCGCGCACGTGTTGGAAATAGCCTACGTAACTTTCGGCGCCCGAACCGAGCAGGATGAAATACGAGCCGGTCTCCAGGATGCGCCAGACGGCCTGTGCGATCAGATCAATCCCCTTTTGCGAAGTCAGGCGCGAGACCATCGCGACCACCGGTTTTTCCAGATCGACCGGCAGATGATATTTTTCGAGCAGATCGCGTTTGCAGACCGTCTTGCCGCTGAGGTCGTGGACTCCATAGTTAGCCGCGATGTCTCCGTCGGTCTCGGGACTCCACACTTCGTAATCGACGCCGTTCAGAATGCCGATCAGGCTGTCGCGGCGATGGCGCAATAACCCATCGAGGTTGGCGCCGAACTCCGGCGTTTGAATCTCCTGCGCGTACTTAGGGCTGACAGTCGAGACGGCAGTCGAGAAATAGATTCCGGCTTTCATCGCGTTCGCCTCGCCGTGAAACTCCATCCCGTACTGATAGACATCCCAGCCGAACCCGAATTTGATCGCGAGATTCGGATCGAAGGTTCCCTGATAGGCCAGGTTGTGAATCGTGAAGAGCGTGGCCGTACGGGCAAAGAACTGGTCGGCGGCGTAGACCTTGGCCAGATAGGCCGGGATGAATCCAGTCTGCCAGTCGTTGCAATGGATGACGTCGGGCGGGCCGCCGATGCGTTTTGCAAGCTCGATCACCGCGCGGCTGAAGAACGCGAACCGTTCGACGTCGAAATCGCCGTAGCCGTAAATGTACCCGCGCCCGAAATATTCGGCGTTGTCTATGAAGTAAACCGGCGCGCCGTTTATCCAGTCACGCCACACAGCCGCGTATTTCAGGCCGCCGGCGAATGGCACGCGCAGGTCGTCGAAGATCTGCTCGCCGGTCTCGTGGCTGACAACATCTCCGAGGTGGCCGCCCAACCCGGTGTAGCGAGGGGTGACGACGCAGACGTCGCACCCGATGCGCGATAAGGCTCTGGGCAAAGCCCCGACCACATCACCCAACCCGCCCGTCTTGGAATACGGCGCAACTTCGGATGAAGCCAGAATTATGCGCATCGTTTATTAGGGATTTGAGCCTTTCTTTATGTTTCGTTGAATCGTTAAGAACGGACGCGCGATACTAAAGGCGAGCTCGAAATCTTGTCAAGCAAAGCGATTTGTCAATCTGCTTGCCTTTTAAACTCCTCACTCTTAAACTCCCGCTTCGTTTTTTCAGACCCCGATCTAATCAAATCATTTGAGGCTGGAACAGTACCGCGCGCGTAAGCGAGCGGTTGTCTGTTCGGTCAGCCGCTTGCTTACGCGCGCGGTACTGTTCCAGTGTCCCAATCGAGGCGTTTTTATGAAGATTCACGAGTATCAAGGTAAGGAATTGTTGCGCCGTTTCGACGTCAAAGTTCCGCGCGGCAGGGTCGCGCGTTCGGTCGCCGAGGCCGATGAAGCCGCCAAGGAATTGGGGCTGCCCGTGGTCGTCAAAGCGCAGATCCACGCGGGCGGGCGCGGCAAGGGCGGCGGCGTCAAACTCGCGCGCACGATGGAAGACGTTCACAACCTGGCCCAACAGATGATCGGCATGAATCTGGTCACGCATCAGACCGGCCCCGAAGGCCGCGCCGTGCGCACGCTACTCGTCGAAGAGGGGCTGAAGATCAAACAGGAGTTCTATCTCGGGATGCTGCTCGACCGCGCGACGTCGAAACTGGTCTTTATGGCCTCGGCCGCCGGCGGCATGGACATCGAGGAGGTCGCGGCCAAGACGCCGGAGAAAATTTTGAAGGAATACATCTCGCCGGCCGTCGGGATGCAAGCTTTTCAGGCGCGCAATCTGGCGTTCGGCCTGGGCCTGGCCCCGGAGCTGATCGGCAAAGCCACGAAGTTCATGCTCGCGCTCTATCGGGCGTTCGTCGAGATGGACGCCTCGCTCCTCGAAATCAATCCCTTCCTGTTGACCGAAGACGGCGAGCTTTACGCGCTGGACGCGAAGGTCAATTTCGACGACAACGCGCTCTACCGCCATAAAGAATACGCCGAACTGCGCGACCTCAATGAAGAAGCGCCGCTCGAGATCGAAGCCTCGAAATACGACCTCAACTACATTAAGCTCGACGGCAATATCGCCTGCATGGTGAATGGCGCCGGGCTGGCGATGGCGACCATGGACATCATCAAGCTGGCCGGTGGCGAACCCGCGAACTTCCTCGACGTCGGCGGCGGGGCTTCGCAAGAGCGGGTCGAGAACGCCTTCCGCATCCTGTTGGCCGACGCGAACGTACAAGCCGTCTTGATCAACATTTTCGGCGGCATCGTCAGGTGCGACATGGTCGCGCGCGGCGTGGTCGAGGCGGCCCGCAACCTGAAAGTGACCAAACCGATCGTTGTCCGGCTTGAAGGAACAAACGTTGAAGAGGGGCAGAAAGTGTTAAAAGAATCCGGATTGAACTTCATCGTCGCCAACGGGATGAAGGACGCGGCTGAGAAGGCCGTCGCAGCCGCCGGAAATTAACTCAAGGTTTTTGGTTCAATCGCGACCGCAGATCGAAATTCCACTTCCAGATTTCGTAGATCGCGGGGTATACGACCAGCTCGATCAGGAAAGAAACGCCGATGCCGCCGATCATCGGCGCGGCGATCCGCTTCATAGTGTCGGCGCCGACGCCGGCGCTCCACATCACCGGGAGAAGTCCGATCGTAGTGGCCGCGACCGTCATGGCCTTTGGCCGGATGCGCTTGACCGCGCCGGCCAGGATTGCGTCGCGCAGCTCGGCCAGACTCGTCAAACGCCCAGCCCTGCGGGCCTGTTCGTAAGCCAGATCGAGATAGAGCAACATGAAAACGCCGGTCTCGGCGTCCACGCCGAGGAGCGCGATCAGCCCGACCCACACGCCGACGCTCAGGTTGTATCCCGCCAGATACAGGAACCACACCGCTCCGACGGCTGAGAACGGCGCGGCCAAAAGCACAATGAAAGTCTTCGTCAAAGAGCGGGTGTTGGCGTAGAGCAGGAAGATGATCAGTAAGAGAGTGAGCGGAAGCGCGATCTTGAGCCGCTCGCGGACGCGCTCCATCGCCTCATACTGGCCGCTCCACGAAAGCGAGTATCCGGGCGGGAGCAGGCGCGGCTGTCGCTCGATCAGCCGGTTCGCTTCGGCTATATAGCTGGACGGATCGCGCCCTTCCAGATCGACATAAACGTAGCCGGTGAGGAGGCCGTTTTCATCGCGGATCATGGCCGGGCCTGCGGCTGTTTTGACGCTCGCCAGTTCACCAAGAGGAATCTGGCGCTGGCCGTTAGAGGCTGGGACGAGGACGCGGCTCAGCGCGCCCATATCGCTGCGGAAATCGCGCAGGTAGCGGACGTTCACCGAATAGCGCGCGCGGCCTTCGACGGTCGTCGAGATGTTTTCGCCGCCGATGGCGTTGACGACGGCGACGCCGGCTTCTTCCACGCTCAGGCCGTAGCGCGCGAGCGCCTCCCGGTCCCATTCGACGTCCAGGAAATAACCGTGCCCGGCGCGCTCGGAGAAGACGCTTCGCGCGCCGGCGACCGAGCCGAGCAGACCTTCGACGCGCGCGCCGATGGCTTCGATTTGCGATACGTCATCCCCGGAAATCTTCAGCCCGACCGGCGTCCGCACGCCTGTGGTCAACATATCGATCCGTCCCTTGACCGGCATAGTCCAGGCGTTCGCCAGGCCGGGAACCTTGAGCGCCGCGTCCAACTGCGCAATGAGTTCTTCCTGCGAAATGTGATCGGGCGTGACGTGGCGGAGAGCCGGACGCAACCACTCGGGCGCCCAGGAGGAATACCAGGTGTGGACGCGCGGCCACTCGCTTCGAGGGCGCAGCGTGATGACCGTCTCGATCATCGAGAGCGGCGCGGGGTCGGTGGGCGTATCGGCGCGCCCCGCCTTCCCGAACACACGGTCCACTTCTGGAAACTGCCTGATGATCCGGTCTGTCACTTGAAGCACGCTCTGCGCCTGTCCGATCGAGACGCCCGGCATCGTGGACGGCATATAGAGCAACGAGCCTTCGTCGAGCGGCGGCATGAATTCCGAACCAAGTTTGTTGAACACCGGGACGGCTGAGCCGACCAGCAGGAAGGCCGCCGCGAACGGCGCCCATTTCCGGCGCAGCGACCAGGCGGCGACGGGTTGATAGATGCGGATGAGAAACCGGCTCAATGGGTGGCGGCTCTCCGCGCGGACGCGGCCGACCAGAACCGCGTTGGCCAGGCGGCAGATCCAGCGCGGGCGGAAATCGAATTCGCGGGCGCGGGTGAAGAGCAGTCGCAGAGCCGGATCGAGCGTGATCGCCAGGACGGCTGCGATGATCATGGCGAGCGTCTTGGTGTAGGCGAGCGGCTTGAACATCCGCCCCTCCTGCGCTTCCAGCGTGAGCGTGGGCAGGAAGGAGACCGCGAGGACCAGGAGCGCGAAGAAGCTCACGCCTCCGACTTCTTTGACCGCGCCGAGGATGACATCGCGATGATCTCCGACGCGGCCCGAACGCTCCCACTCTTCGAGCTTCTTGTGGGCCTGCTCGACCACCACGATGGACGCGTCCGCCAGCGCGCCGATCGCGATGGCGATGCCGCCGAGCGACATGATGTTGGCCGTGAGTCCGATGGCGCGGAACGGGATGAACGCGATCAGCACGGCCACCGGAATGGTGATGATCGGGATGACGGCGCTCGGCGCGTGCCAGAGGAAGAGCAGGATAATTAGCGACACCGTGAGCGCCACTTCGAGCAGCGTCGATTTCAGATTATCAATGGCGTCGTTGATCAGTCTGGAGCGGTCGTAGACGGGGACTACGCTCATGCCCGCGGGGAGTCCGGGGGCGATCTGGTCGAGCTTGGCGCGGACGCGCTCAATGACATCGAGCGCGTTCGAGCCATGACGCATGATCACAATGCCTGAGACCGCCTCGCCCGATCCGTCGAGGTCGGACACGCCGCGCCGCAGGTCGGGGCCGAGCACGACCTGCCCGATGTCCTTGACGCGAATCTGCGAGCCGTCTTCGCCCGCTTGAAGCGCGATCTCCTCGAAATCATGGATCGAACGCGCGTAGCCGCGACCCCGCACCATGTATTCCGTCCCGCCGAATTCGATGATCCGGCCTCCGACCTCGTCGTTGCCTTGGCGGACCGCTTCCACCACGCGATTGATGGAGACGCCATAGGCGCGCAGACGGTTCGGATCGACGTTGATCTGATATTGGCGCTCGTAACCGCCGAGGCTGGCCACGTCGGCCACGCCCGGAACCGATTTCAGGTGATAGCGGAGATACCAGTCCTGGGAGGAGCGCAGCTCTTCGAGGCTGTGTTCGCCGGATCGATCCACGAGCGCGTATTGATAAACCCAACCGAGGCCGGTCGCGTCAGGACCGATCTCAGTCTTCACTCCCGCGGGCAGTTTCGGGATCACGCTCGAAAGGTATTCGAGCGCGCGCGAGCGCGCCCAATAAAGGTCCGTGTCGTCCTCGAAAATGACGTAGACGTAGGAGTAGCCGTAGTCCGAGATTCCGCGGACCGTTTTGACTTTCGGCCCGCCGAGCATGGCGGTGACGATCGGATAGGTGACCTGATCCTCGACGAGGTCGGGGCTGCGGTCCCATCGCGAGTAAATGATCACTTGCGTTTCGCTAAGGTCGGGCGTCGCGTCGAGCGGGACGTGACGCATCGACCACCATCCGCCGAAGGACGCGACCGCCACGAAGATCAGCGTGGCGCCGCGGTTTTGCGCGCACCAATCGATAATGCGGTTGATCATTGCTTGTGAAGCGTGGGCTGCGAGCCGCTCCATTTTTTCCGGCACAGCTCGGAGCAGAAGTAGTAGGTTTTGCCGTTGAGCTCGGCATTAAGCCCGTGGACGGGGTCTACGGGCATTCCGCAGGAGGGATCGATCAGGCCGGCCTGACCGCGTGCGCGCGCAGGCGCTTGCAGCCGGCTCTCCGAATCGACCAGGAAGGTCGCGCCCGAAACGACGCGCTCGCCCGCTTCGAGCCCTTTGCGAATTTCGACACGGTCGTCGTATCGCCATCCGGTCTCCACCTCGCGCGGCTCGAAATAGCCGTCGCCATGGTCGACGAAGACTGTTCGGTTGAGGCCCGAATCGATCACGGCGTCGGCGGGCACGGTGATGGCGGACGGCAGTGTGACCGGCGCTTCCACGGTCACGATCATGTCCGGGCGGAGCGCGAAGCCGAGGTTTTCCGCTTCTAGCCGCAGCTTAAGCGCGCCGCTCACGCCGTCGAACTGCGGCGGAACGTCGCTCACGCGCGCCGCGAAGGTCTTCTGCGGATAAGCGGTCAGAGACAACCTGCACGCGGCGCCGGGCCGGATGTATTGCGCTTCGCCCGAATAGAGGTCCGCGACCACCCAGACGCGGCTCACGTCGGCGATGCGGTAGAGTTCCGCGCCGGACTCAAATTTCTGATTAGGATAGACGTTGCGCGCGAGAATAATCCCTGTGATCGGAGAGGTCAGACGGGTGTCGAGTTGCGGTTGGCGCGCGCGGCCTATCTCCTCGATCTGTGCCGGGTCTACACCCATGCCCTGGAGGATCGCCAGAGTCTCAGTCACGGGAAGGCGGTTCTGCTCCACGGCGTCGAATGTGCCGCCGCCCTCTTTGGCTCGTTCGGAGGCGTTCAGCGCGAAGACGTAAGATTGCTGCGCCATGCGGTAATCGCGGCCATAAACGGCCACGAGCAATTGGCCCTTCTTTACCGGGGCGCCGGTGGTCGGAGAGAAAATCTCGCGAACCCAGCCCTCGACTTTGCCGGTGACTCTATAGATTCGCCTTTCGTCAACAATCACGCGGCCCGGCATCCGGAAGACATGTGTAGTCGGCTGCCGGCGCGCTTCGGCCCCGCGCACGCCGATGAGCTGCTGCTTTTCAGGGCTGATGCGGAACGCGCGGGCGGGGCCGGGCGAGAGGCCCTCGTCTCCGTCGTAGACAGGCTCCAGCCGCATGCCGCAATCCGGCGCGATCCCGGCCTTGTCGTAATGATAGGACGGGTGCATGGGATCGCGGTAATAAAGAATCCGAGGCGCGTTCGTCGCGCCCGGCGGCGGTTGTGAGCCGCGCCTGGCGAACGCGATGAGCGCAACGGCCGCGGCGAGCGCGCACGCGAGCGCGAGCGCGATTCGCATGAGTTTCATATCTCGCGACCTCCACTCGCGCCGTGACGGCGGACTCTCTATTCCGTCCGCCGTCACGGCGCTGAACTCGACGCGCGGCGCCGGACTCTCCGTTTGGAATGCCCGAGTCGCCGCCGCGCGAATGCCTGAAGCCTCAGCCGATTACGTCGTATGGCCGCATCATCTCGTTGTCTTCGTGTTCGAGGATGTGGCAATGCCAGATGTAACGGTAGCGGAAGCCCGGAATGACGTTGGTTCCGGACGGCAACGTGAATTTGGAGATGATGCGCGTCACGAATCCGGGAGGGGTTTTGACGACATCTTTATGGGCGGGCCGCTCGTTGGGATCGGGCGGCACGCGGCCCCCAGTGAACACGATCTGACCGGTGGCGTTGAAGGTGTCAACGTTGAACGGCTGGCGGTCCAGAATCTGGAACTGAACCAGGTGGACATGCTTTGGATGCCAGTCCCCGGTGGCGTTGATCAATCGCCAGATTTCTACCGATCCCTGCTTCGGCGTTTCGGTCGGAGGGTCGTCCCAGTGGAGGTTGTCCAGCAGGCCGATGATCGGGTCGCCGCTATCCGCGTCCAACTCGGTGAGAATGAGGTCACGCGTCCTTACCGACTGATTGGGATTCAAGAACGTGAACGGAACCAGGGTCGATGGCAATGAGGAGTGATCATGCCCGCTGAGCGGCTTGTTCACTCGGAACTGCATAACGGCGGGCGGAACCACGTCGCCGCCGCCATCGAACGGAGCGGGAGCGTCGTTGGTGAGCACGAAGCTCTTGCCCGCCAGCCCCGTGAAATCGATGACCACGTCGAATCGCTCAGCCGGCGCAACAGTGATGTCTTGCAGAGTGACCGGCGCGGGAAACAGGCCGCCGTCCGAGCCGATCTGGTTGAACTCCGGCCCCGGTCTGTGCAGCAATCTGCCGTTCAAGGCGCTCTCCACAAGCTTCATATGATAGAACCGGGCGTTCGACGCATTCAGGATGCGGAATCTGTACTTGCGCGGCTCGACGGACAGGAATGGATTGACTTTTCCGTTCACCATCACCTTGTCGCCGAAAAACTCTGGTATCCATACAGGTGGAACCGGAGGGGAGACGGGGCCTTGAATGGGATACACGTTTGCGCCGTCCGCGGCGAAGATCCGGTCTGTAATGATGAGCGGAATCTCGAACTCGCCTGCGGGCAGATTCAAGGAGTCCTCCGCGTTATCCCGGATGATGTACATTCCGGTCAGGCCCATATGCACATTCAAGCGAGTGATGGCGACCGCGTGATCGTGGTACCAGAGCGTGCAGGCCTGCTGATCGTTCGGGTAGGTGTAGATGGGCGTGTTGAAGAACGGGCCAACCTGCGCGTAATTGGGAGAGTACCAGGCCTCCGGATACCCGTCGCTCTCCGGCAGAACCTTCATTCCGTGCAGGTGCACTACGGTTCGCACGTCGGGCGCGCCCGGAACGCCGCCGTGAAGAGTCCGGTCAATGGCGTTCCCGTGAGGGTGAATGTTGGGAAGATTGTTTTGCCAGTTGAAAAACGTCGGTCTTCCCCTGCGCGCCTCGATAGTCGGCCCCGGAACGCTGCCGTTGTATCCCCAAACTGTCGTCGGCGGCAGATCGCGGTGGTGCTTCATCTGGAACTGTGTCATGCGGACGATGGTGGTCCCGGGGTTCGGCTGTAAAACCGGCGGGATCGGCAGCGCATCCACAAACGGCAAAAGCTGCGGGCTAGACTGCGCGAGCGCGGGCAGGCTCTTCCTGGCGATGATCAACGCGGCGCCAGAGGCCCCTAAAAACTGACGACGATTCATTATGGACTCCTTTCTGTAGTGGAACGTGTTTGACGGCGCTGATCCACCGTTCTATGCGGATTTGCAGTGGGAGAACGACAAAGCTACGCTAGAAGCTTTGTTGGGGGCTTAATAATTTGCAGCCCCGGTAACAGCGCAATGAGCACACTACTAACTGGAAGCGCAAGTAACGCCGTGAAGGAATAATCCATTGCTACTTGCGCCGGACTAACAACTGTTTTGTTATGGAAATGAATGTAGAGTCTGTATTGGGAAATTACGATATACCACTATGGGGTAATGCTCACTGTATGCGGAGAAGTGGCTTTGATCGTCGTTTCGGCAATTAAGACCCAACCAGACAGAAAAATTGCGAACAGAAATATATAGTGTTCTGTCATTAAGCTATGCGGCGTACGTGATATACTGAATGATCGCCATATACGCCTCCGCGCCAGGTCTTGTCAATCGATTAACTGTTACTCGAAGCGCTTGGTTCCGCCCCTCCTTTGCAAATGCCTATTGACCAGTAAGTTGCAAACTGGGGTTGTAACTGTTAACCCGGGGCATAAACCCAAAACGTTTTTCACAACCGCTTCTGTGAACTCTGGCCCGCAAGCCAGCGCCACACATTGCGGATCGCTTTAAACATTTGAGGCTTGCGCATAAATCGGTTCGCGCCGATAGGCGGCCGAAACGACGATCACGGCCGGAGAAGTTAATTGGGAAAATATGGCTCTGAAGAATTAGGGCTTCGAGTAAACGCGGCGAGCGGCGCTGACTCAATAAAAAAGCCGGTCGCAATGACCGGCCTGAACTGTTGTTGGGGCGCCTTGGTTGATGCTGTCAATCGCAATGTCGGCAATCCACGGGAATTCTAAACCTCCAGCACGACCGGGATGATCATCGGTCTGCGCCCGGTCTCTTTCTGAATATACCGTTTGAGGTCGAGTCTGATCTTCTCCTTGATGACGGTCCAATCCACGCGCTCTTCGTGGCTGGCGTTGGCCACCGTCTCACCGATTACGACTCTGGCTCTGTGCAAGAAATCAGCGCCGTCGTCGCTTAAAGCCAGCCCGCGCTGAATGACTTCGGGGGCGGATTCCATCTCGCCTGACGCCTTATTGATGGCGACGATAGGCAGCACGATTCCGTCATAAGCCAGGTGTTTCCGATCACGCAACACCAGCTCGTCAATCCGGCCCGTGCCCGAATCATCGATCAGGGTGCGCCCTACGGGGGCCTTGTCGATGACCTTCGCGCTGTTTTCGTCAAGCTCGATGACGTCGCCGCTTTCGGCGAGCACGACGCGGTCGCGGGAGACGCCCCATTTGCGCGCGGCTTCGGCATGGCGGTAGAGCTGGCGGGTCTCGCCATGGATCGGGATCAGGAATTTCGGTCGCACCGCGTCGTACATAATCTTCAAGTCACCTTCGCGCCCGTGGCCCGAGACGTGAATCCGCGCGATGCTCGAATCGATCACGTGGGTGTCCTTCTTGAAGAGGTGATTCATCATCCGCGAGATGGCTCTTTCATTGCCCGGAATCTGGCGCGCGGAGATCACGATCGTGTCGCCCCGCAGCACGCTGGCGTCCTTGTGAGTATCTACGGCCATTCTGGCGAGAGCCGACATCGGCTCTCCCTGGCTGCCCGTGACCAGCAGGCAGACGTCGCTCGGCGCCATCCTCCTGGCCTGCGCCGGGCTGACAAGCTGTCCTTCCTCCACGTCGAGGTATCCGTAGCGCATCGCCGTCTCGACGTTGCGAATCATCGCGCGCCCCACCAGAGCCACGGCCCTCCCCCTTTCGGCTGCCAGGTCAAAGACTATCTGGAGGCGGTGAATGCTGGTGGCGAAGCAGGAGACGATGACGCGACCCGCCGCCTCGTCGAAAATATTCTCGAAGGCGGGGATGACGGCTTTCTCCGACCCGGTGCGGCCTTCGCGCTCGACGTTGGTCGAATCGGCGAGCAGCGCCAGGACGCCATCATCGCCATAGGCCGTCAACCGGTTCAGGTCAATCGGCCCGCCAATCACCGGGGTGTCGTCGACTTTAAAATCGCCGGTATGCACGACGACTCCCACCGGAGTGCGGACCGCCAGCGCGACGCACTCGATCAGCGAATGCGAGACGTGAATGAATTCGATCTCGAACGGCCCGAGCGTGAATTTCTGTCGCTGTTTGATCGTCCGTAGCTCGACCTTGTCGAGCAGGCCGAACTCCTGCAACTTGCTCTCGACCAGCGCGAAAGTGAATTGAGTCGCGTAGATCGGGACGGCCACCGATTGAAGCACGAAGGGTAGCGCGCCGACGTGGTCTTCGTGCGCATGCGTCAAGACTATGCCGATCAGTTCATCACGATGGTCCTCGATATAGGTCAGGTCGGGAATCGCAATGTCGGCGCCGAGCAGGTCTTCGTCGGGAAACATCATCCCGCAATCGACGATGATCATCTGACCGTCATACCTGAACGCGGTGATGTTCATACCGAACTGTCCCAGACCGCCCAGAGGTGTGATTTGTAGCTTGCCCATGTCCATTAGTCGTTTCTGCCTTCTATTATTAATGGCACTAAGTATATCCTAAAAAGGCGCGCCAGTTGAGGCCATCATGGCGTTGGCCAACCGCGCTATCTCTTCGATGGACAGCGTTTCGGCGCGCCGCTTCGGTTCGAGATCGCAGGAAGACAGCAGGCCGGCGATCTCGGATCCGTCGGTCAAACCCAGTCTGTTCCGGCCGGCGCGCAGATTGTTGAAGATGGTCTTCCTGCGCTGCGCGAAGAGAGTCTTCGTCAATTCGATCAGCAAGTCCTCGTCATTGACGGGCGCAGCCGTCCGCGCGCGCCTGCGCAGCCGAAGCGCGCTCGAATAGACCTTGGGCGCCGGGCGGAACGCTCCTGGCGGAACATCAAATAGTTTTTCGACCTCGCAATAAAACTGCGCAAACACGGATAAGAACCCATACTCCTTGCCTCCTGGAGAGGCCGTAATCCGCTCGACCACTTCGCGCTGCAACATCAGCGTCATCTCGCTGAGACAGCGACGATGTTCGATCAGGCGCTGCAGGATCGGCGTCGAAATGTAATAAGGCAGATTCGCGACCACCCGCGCCGCGGCGTCGGGGGCGATCAGATCGCAGTAATCGACCTTCAGAGCGTCGGCCTCGATCAGCCGGAAATTTTCGAAGCCGGAGAACGTCCGCGACAGGCCCGGAATCAACTCGGGATCGAGTTCGATGGCGATGACGCGGGCGCCGCTTTCCAGGAGCAACCCGGTCAATGCGCCATGCCCCGGCCCGATTTCGACGATCGTCTCGCCCGCCCGCGGCGCCACCGAATCAACTATGCGACGAGGATAATGCGAGCCGACGAGGAAATTCTGCCCGAGACTGCGTTTGGCTCGCATAAGCTTTAAACATTGTGGCGGCGGGGCGCTAATAGGCCCCATAGGACTCATAGGACTTATAAGATATGACATAAG
>Ga0126377_10002274_pt1 | contig 13150 bp, 11 predicted proteins | sample PanSoiMetPlot_22_FD_92647 | JGI IMG/M metagenome (GOLD analysis project Ga0126377, IMG submission 92647) | Tropical forest soil microbial communities from Panama - MetaG Plot_22 | ecosystem: Environmental > Terrestrial > Soil > Tropical forest > Bulk soil | place: Panama | collected 2016-02-17
ATGAAAGTCTTCATCGAAGCGGCGAATGGCTTAAGGCGGGATACTCTTAGTGATGATCAGGGCAATTATGAATTTCGTGGGATGAGCGGCGGGCGCTATCGTGTATATGCGACCAACCCCGACGCGCCTGAACAATATTGCGATCCGATCGAAGCCGACACCACTCGCTCTTATTCCAATCGCCTGCAGGTTGACATCAATCTGAAACTTCCGCTGCATAAAGAAAAGAAAGACGTCAACCCGGGAATAGTGAGTGCGGCAGAGGCGGCTCAAAACATCCCAAAACCGGCGCTTAAAGCCTACGAACAGGGACTCAAACTGCAAAAGGATGACAAGGGAGAACAGGCGCTGACCGCATTCAATCAGGCCATCGAACTTTACCCCGAATACTTTCAGGCTCTGACCGAGCGCGCCAACCTTTTGATGGGGCGCAGCCAACTGACCGAGGCGGCCGCCGATTTCGAGCGGGCGCTGCGGCTCAACGACAAATACTCCCCGGCGCTGCGCGGGCTTGGTTATTGCCAGATTCAGCAGAAGCAGTTTGAAGCGGCGGCGAGCAATCTGGAGCGGGCGTTCGTGATAGAGCCGAAAGTCCCTCTGACATTGTTGTTGCTCGGCTACGCCAATCTATCGCTCGGCCGGTTCGAACCGGCCAAACAGTGTTTGCAGGAAGCCTTGAAACTCGGGCCGGAGACCGCCGCGCGCGCCCACGTTTATCTGGCCGAAGTCTTCGCTCACGAACAGAAGTTCAAAGAGGCCGCCGACTCGATCCGCCGGTATCTGACCTTGAAACCCGACGCGGCGGACGCCGCCGGACTGCGGAAGATGGAATCCGATTGGCGTGCGCGCGGCAAAGCCGTGAAAGATCAAAAATGATCCATTGTGGATGTGCGAAGCGGGTAGTTGTCTCAGGCTTCAGAGATCACACTCAAATTCGGTACTTGCGCAAAGTGATCACGGTTATGAGTTATGAGTGGAAGGTCGTAGAGCAAGGCGGTAGTCGCAATCCAGGCGTCAGCCGTATCGAGATGCGAACCTGCCCGGTTGACATGATCTCTAATTTCCGCCCATTTGCGGCAAAGCTCACGGCTTGATTCGATTACAATATATGGACTGAGGAAAATGGCCAATTCCTCGCGTTTCTTCATTCCCCAATTACGCGTCGCCGCCCAGAGATCAAGCTCAGCGACGGTCATAAACGACAGCACGCCGAGCTTATTATCCAAATGGAGCTGATACAAATCACCGCGCGTATCTCCCTTGAAAAGATAAGAGATCACGTCAGTGTCTACCACCACAAATCCAGTGGCCATCATTCAACGCTCCGCTCTCTGGTATCGCGTCTCCACTCACGAATCGCGTTCACCAAATCATCGACGCTTTCGTCTTCGGGGAAGAATTCGCCAAGCTTGCGTAGTTCCGCGAAATTCAACGGCTTCTTGCCTTGAGCGATAACCATCCTTTCCAGCTTCTCTCGCGGAGTCAGATACTCATCGCCATTCCGCGTGTCGAATTCTGGCGACGTTGACAGCGTGAAGACAAGTCGGCGCTGGTCAGCCAGGGGAAGCGCCAAAGCTTTTTCCAGAACTTCATCGAAAGTCATGTTCATCAGTTTTCACCTCCTCTGTGGATCTTCAATTCCGCCTTTATTTTACTCTATTCCCCTCAACGGTCATCATGTTTTGCCGCGCGGCGATCACGCAATGTAGAATCAGCCCGTGAAGCAAACCCTTCTGACATTCGTCATTGCGGCGCTGGTCGCTTTTCAACAGGCGCAAGACGCGACCTTGAAATTCAACCGCGCCGTCGAGCTTCAACAACAAGGCAAGCTCGACGAAGCCGCCGCCGAATACCGCGCCGCGCTCGCGATCAAGCCGGACTACCTGGACGCGCAGGCCAACCTGGGCGTCGTGCTGGCGCGGCTCGGCAGATACGATGAAGCCGTCGCCGCTTACGATTCCGCGCTCAAACTCGCGCCGCATTTGACGCCGATCCTGCTCAACCTCGGCATCGCGCATTACCGCGCCGGCAAGTTCGATCAGGCCGTCGCCGCCTTTCAACGACTTCTGGAACAGAGGCCCGATGTCACACAGGCGCGCCAGCTATACGGCCTTTCGCTCGTCGCGCTCGGGCGCGATGAAGAAGCCCTCAAGCAGCTCGAACAGACGATCGACGCCGCTCCGCAGGACGCGGCGGTGCTTTACAGCCTTGGCCTCGCTTATCTGCGCCTGGGCAAACCGGGCTTTCGCGCCACGCTCGAACGTCTGGCCGCTTTCCCCGAAGGCCGCCCCGCGCTCCACCTGCTGCAAGGCCAGGCGTTTCTGCGCGACCAGGAATTCGAGAAGGCTCTGGAAGAGCTGCAATCAGCGGCCAAACTCAACCCCGATCTGCCACGCCTCTATTTCTCGACGGGGTTGGCTCATCATCAGCTCGGCCACAACAAAGAGGCCGTCGCCGCCTTCGAGGAAGAAGCCAAACGCAGCCCGCAGGATTTCACGACTATTTATTATCTGGCCGACGCGCTGGAAAAAGACGGTAACGCCAATTCGGCGCGAGAACGCATAGAGGCGGCGCTCAAACTCGATCCGCAATCGCCCGAAGCCAACGGGCTATTGGGCAAGATTCTCTTCAAACAGGGTAAAGCCGCAGAGGCCGTGAAGCCGCTCGAATTCGCCACCGCGAAAAAACCTGCCGATCACGAGACGCGCTATACGCTGGCTCGCGTCTATCAACAGCTCGGAAGACGTGAAGAGGCCGCGCGAGAATTCGCCGAGGTGGAGCGCCTCAAATCAGAGCAACTTCAGAAAGACCGCGCCAAAACCCCGAAACCGTAGCATATGCCATATTTCATATGAAATATGGCATATGGCTGGAGATCGATTCTTCAATTTGAAATCAATCTCACTAGGTTTATCTGGCTCAAACGTTATTATTCAGACGGAATAATCAACTGCTGCCCTACTTGAATCCTGTCAGGGTCTGAGAGCTTTTCGCGGTTAGCGTAGAAGATACGCATGTATTCGTTCGCGCTGCCGTAAAACTGCTGGCTGATCTTCGAGAGCGTATCGCCTGCCTTGACGGTATATGTTTGACCGCCCGTTTCGGCGCCACCTACGGCGGCTGCTCGTTGCTGAGGCGCTTCAACCGTGATGTCGGCCGTGATGTCACTGAAAGTCGGATCTACCAGTTTGATCTGATCCCAGATTTCGTTCTTGGCCTGCTCAGAAGGCGCCGTGCCTCTGATGAACAATTTGTCGCCTTCGACGTGCAGGTTTTGCAGCCTTACATTCTGTTGCTCGATCGTGTTGAGCACCGTCTGATATTTTTGCTTGAGTTGGTTGAATTTTTGCTCGGATCCCGCCGGGGCGTTGTCCGCGCCGCGTCCGAACATCTTGTCAAAGATTCCCATAACATACCTCCCCGTTTTTTTTAGATTGAATAAACACAAACCTGCAGCTTCAGCAGGCCCAGGTTCATTGTTAAGGCAGGTAGTGTTCCAGGATGAGATGAGATAGGCGCGGTTAATGTTATTTGCGTTCAACTATCTTCAGTACTTGATCGGCTTTTACCTTCGTCAATTTTTCAACGGCGCCGCCGGGCCATCGAACCGTTATCTCGTCAACCGTCGACGACGCGCCGAGGCCGAAATGCAGTCGCCAATCGGAATGGGAGATGTAGCTCGAGCCCGCGTGAACTTCATCAATCTGCGTCAAGCCTCCGGCCTTGATCTCGACGCGGGCGCCGACCGCATTGCGATTCGATTTCGTCCCCTGCAACTTCAAACTTATCCAATGGCCGGCCTTCGATCCGCCGTCGTTGCGAAGCAGCGTGGGCGCGCCATCGATTTCGTTTACGATCACGTCAATATCTCCGTCCTCGTCGTAATCGCCGAACGCGGCGCCGCGCGACGCGCGACGCGCGGCCAGGGCCGGAATTGACTTGCCGATCTCGGCGAAAGTCCCGTCGCGCAAGTTGCGGTAAAAGAGTTTGCGCTGGCCATACTCGCCGCCCGGAAAAGCGCCTTCGACCTGCGGATAGACGTGGCCGTTGACAACCAAAAAGTCCAGCCATCCGTCGTTATCGTAATCGAAGAATTTCACTCCCCAGCCGACGAAAGGCAGGCTCACGTCCGCGGTCTTTGTGGCGCGCGATACGTCGGTGAATGTTCCGTCGGCGTTCTTATGATAGATCGTGTTGTACTGGTCCGCGAAGTTGGTGACGATCAGGTCGAGCCGCCCGTCGCGGTCATAATCGCCGATGGAGACGCCCATGCTGCCCTGCTCGACGCCGTTCTCGTCAACCGCCACTCCGAGCATGAACCCCATCTCGGTGAACGTCCCGTCGTGGTTGTTCCGGTAAGCGTAGTTCGGCGTGGCGTCATTGGCCACAAAGACGTCGGGCCAGCCGTCGTCGTCGAAATCCGTCCACATCACGCCCAGTCCGTAATAGCCTTTCGGGTCGTCCACCTTCGCCTGTTTCGATACGTCAGTGAACGTCCCATCGCCGTTGTTGCGATAGAGCGCGTCGCCCGCGCCCGGCAACCCGCGCGGGCCGCATTGCACCGGGATCGCGCGATATTGACATAAAGCGCCTTTGCCGAATTGCGGCAAGTCATCGAGTTTGAAATCGACGTAGTTGGTCACGAACAGGTCGAGGTCTCCGTCACGATCGTAATCGCCCCAGGCCGCGCCGGTCGAGAATCGCGAGTCGCCAAGACCGGCTTTCGCCGTCACATCTTCAAACGTCCCATCGCCGCGATTGTGATATAGCTTATCGGGGCCGAAGCAGGTCACATAAAGATCATCGTAGCCGTCGTTGTCGTAATCGGCGACGCTCACGCCCATCGCCCAGCCGGGATCGGCGACCCCGGCTTTCGCGGCCACGTCTTCAAATTTCCCGTTGCCCAGATTGTGGTAGAGCGCGGCGGGCGGGTGAGGCTTCTTGGCCAGCGACGCATCCACCGTGTATGAATTGACAATGTAGATGTCGAGCCGCCCGTCGTTGTCGAAGTCGAACATCGCCACGCCGCCCCCCATGCTCTCGACGATGTATTTCTTTTCGGACGAAGATTTATTGATAAAGTTTATGCCGGCGGTTTTAGTGACGTCGGTGAAAGTGACTTCGATTGAGTCCTGATCGGCTCGCGCATGGGGCAGCGCGAGATAAAGACCCGCGAGCGATATCAGGAGCGCAGGCCCACATAGAATCCGTCGGTTGATTTTCATTCCTGACCGTTTCGGGAAACGCAGTTTTGCGGGGAAGATTTCAAGCGGGAAAATGACCCGGAAACAAATCTTCACGGGCCAATTCTAAATCAGGAGGGGCATGATTGATACAGTGCCGCGCGCGTAAGCAAGCGGCTCCGGCGCAGGGGCAACCGCTTGCTTACGCGCGCGGCACTGTGCCAGTGTCCCAATATTGACGCTCGGAATGGCCCAACTCGTGCGCGATGGCGCCAATTACTTCTACGATCTAGCCCGCGCCACCGCCTCCTTCCACCCTTCGTACAAGCGCTCGCGCTCGCCCTTCCTCATCCGCGGCTCGAAGCGTCTCTCTTCTCGCCATTGCGCAGAGATCTCCCTTTCGCTCTTCCAGAAGTTGACGGCCAGACCGGCCAGGTAGGCCGCTCCGAGCGCGGTCGTTTCGGTGATCACCGGCCGCACGACCGGGATGCCCAGGACGTCGGCCTGGAACTGGCAGAGGAAGTCATTGCGCGTCGCGCCGCCGTCGACGCGCAGCTCTTTCGCCCTGATGCCGGAGTCCGTCTCCATGCATTCAACCACGTCGCGCGTCTGGTAAGCCATGGCTTCGATCGCGGCGCGGGCTATGTGCGCCCTGGTCGCGCCGCGCGTCAGTCCGACAATCGCCCCGCGCGCGTCCGCGTCCCAGTAGGGCGCGCCGAGGCCGACGAAAGCCGGAACGAAATAGACTCCGTGATTATCATTGACCGAAGTGGCGAGGGCTTCGGTCTCGGCGGCGTTACCGATGATGTTCAGCCCGTCGCGCAGCCATTGCACCGCAGCGCCCGCGATGAAGACGCTGCCTTCCAGCGCGTACTCGGTCCCGCCGTTTGCGCGCCAGGCGATGGTCGTCAACAGACCGGTCTTCGAAGCGTTCGCCTGTTCGCCCGTGTTCATCAGCAGGAAACAGCCGGTGCCGTAGGTGTTTTTCATCATCCCGGGTCTGAAGCAGGCCTGGCCGAAGAGCGCGGCCTGTTGATCGCCGGCGCAGCCTGCGATCGGGATGGGCGCGCCGAAGAGGTCCGGATCGGTTTCGGCGTAGACTTCGGACGACGATTTCACTGTGGGCAACAACGCCGCGGGCACGCGCAATTTTTTCAGAATCTCGTCGTCCCATTTCTGCCTGCGAATGTCGTACATCAACGTGCGCGACGCGTTGGAAACATCCGTGACGTGAGCCTTGCCCCCGCTCAGACGATTGATCAACCACGTGTCAACGGTGCCGAAAGCGAGGTCTCCCGCGTTCGCCCGCTTCCGCGCGTCTTTCACATTCTCAAGGAGCCATGCGACCTTCGTCCCCGAAAAATAGGCGTCGGTCACTAGGCCGGTCTTCTTGCGAATGACGCGGTCGAACTTTTCCTCTTTCAATTTGTCGCACATCAAGGCGGTGCGCCGGCATTGCCAGACGATAGCGTTATGAACCGGTCGTCCGATCCCGCGATCCCAGACAATGGTCGTCTCGCGCTGGTTGGTGATGCCGATGGCGGCGACGTCTTCCGCTCTGGCGCCGGCCTTCGAGAGCGCCTCGCGCGCGCAGTAGAGCTGCGAACTCCAAATGTCTTCAGGATTGTGTTCGACCCAACCGGCCCGCGGAAAGATTTGCGGGAATTCCTGCTGCGCGACGCTCGCGACGCGCCCCTGTCGGTCGAACAGTATCGCGCGGGATGAGGTGGTGCCTTGATCGAGGGCTAGGACATAATTTGGCATTTGCATGGTCTCCGTGGTCATTTTCGTCATTCTTTGAAAGAAGTCGGAGGGGTCGAATCGCCGTGCGAGTTTTCACTTTCAGCATGATTTTGTCAATCATCGCAAAGGGGCCGATGGCATCCGCATGTGAATCATGTGGTAGACAGGATTAACATGATTTCTCAGGATTTTGCTGATTGAGTTGAATCCTGATAAATCCTGTCTATTTTCCCGGGGGAAAGAAATGATCAAGTCGTTTGGATTGGCGGCGCCGGGAGGGGAGCAGCTTCTATTCACGATCTTCGTAATGTTCGTCGCGGCCAAGCTCGCGGCTGAAATCTTCGAGCGTTTGAAGCAGCCGGCGGTGGCGGGCGAGATACTGGCCGGCGTGATCATCGGGCCGAGCGTCCTGGGTTGGGTCACGCCTAGCGAATTGACGGGAGCGCTTTCGGAGATCGGCGTGATCTTTCTGCTCTTCCTGGTCGGATTGGAGACGAAGCCGGCTGACATTTTTCGCGTGGGCGCGCGCGCGCTGCTGGTCGCCGTTCTGGGCGTGGTCCTTCCCTTCATCGCCGGCTACGTGGTCATGCTCGCCTGGGGCGAGACGAAGATTGAAGCGATTTTCGTCGGCGCGGCGTTGGTGGCGACCTCGGTGGGCATTACCGCGCGCGTGCTGGGGCAGATGGGGCTGCTCGGCCTTGAAGTGAGCCGGATCATTCTGGGCGCAGCCGTGATTGACGACATTCTGGGCCTTCTGATTCTGGCCGTGGTCAGCAGTTTGGCGAGAGAGGGCGGCGTAAATTACGCGCAGATCGGCGCGACGGCGGCGCTGGCCATCGGGTTCACGTTGCTGGTCATCCTGGTCGGCGCGCGGGCGGTCAGACGCATCCGCGCGCGAGTCGAAAATTTGAAGGTCGGGCAATCATATTTGATCTTCGGATTGTCGCTCTGTCTGGGGCTGGCGCTGGTCGCGTCTTACATCGGCGTCGCGGCGATCATCGGAGCTTTTCTCGCGGGAATGGCGCTGTCCGAATCTGCCGAAGGCACGGACATGCCGCATCAGGCCGAGGCCGTCACCGAATTCCTGCTGCCGTTTTTTTTGACGAACATCGGGATGCAAGTCAAACTGGACGCGCTCCTGAACCGCAATGCGATCATCCTGGCTCTGGTGGTGACGATTCTCGCCGCGCTGTCTAAGCTGATCGGCTGCGGCATGGCAGCCTGGCCGCTGGGCAAAAAGAAGGCTGCCCAGATCGGGATGGGGATGGTTCCGCGCGGCGAGGTCGGCGTCGTCGTCGCGCAGATCGGGCTGAGCCTGAACGCGGTTGACGCCGCCGCTTACGCCGTCGTGCTGTTTATGGCCGTCGCCACTACGCTCATCGCCCCACCGTTCCTCGTGAGACTGTTCCGTGATGAAACGCGAATCGACAAAGATCCTCAAGATCCGGTCACGCAGATTTCGTGAGGCCGCGAGGAAATCCGAAATACGATTCACACGCTCTATGCGACCGTAATCTCTTTGGCCAAGTAAACATCCTGAATCGCGTTGAGAATCTGCACGCCCTCGTTCATCTGGCGCTGGAACGCCTTGCGGCCCGAGATCAGACCCGTTCCGCCCGCGCGTTTGTTGACTACGGCGGTCATCACCGCTTCGGCCAGATCGCTTTGCCCCTTCGATTCGCCGCCGGAATTGATCAGACCGGAGCGGCCCATAAAACAATTGGCTACCTGATAACGTGTGAGGTCAATCGGGTTGTCTGAGGTCAGCTCGCTGTAAACACGGTCGTCAATCTTGCCGTAGGGGTTTTCCTTGGTCGCCAACGCCTTGTAGCCGCCGTTGTTGAGCGGGAGCTTCTGTTTGATGATGTCGGCTTCGATGGTCACGCCCAGATGATTGGCCTGCCCGGTCAGATCGGCCGCGACGTGATAATCCTTTTCTTTGGTCTTAAACGCCGGATTACGCAGGTAGCACCAGAGCACTGTGAACATGCCCAATTCGTGCGCATGTTGGAAAGCCTGCGAGACCTCTTGCAACTGGCGTGTAGATTCGTCCGAGCCGAAATAGATTGTCGCGCCGACCCCGGCCGCGCCCATATCGAACGCCTGATCGACGCTGCCGAACATCACCTGGTCGAATTTGTTCGGGTAGGTCAGGAACTCGTTATGATTGAGTTTGACGATGAATGGGATTTTGTGCGCGTATTTGCGCGCGCACGAACCGAGCACGCCGAGCGTCGAAGCCACGGCGTTGCACCCGCCCTCGATCGCCAGTTTGACGATGTTTTCGGAATCGAAGTAAATCGGATTCTTCGCGAAGCTCGCGCCGGCCGAATGTTCGATGCCCTGGTCAACGGGCAGGATTGAAACATAACCGGTTCCAGACAGCCTCCCTGTGTTGAAGAGCGATTGCAGGCTGCGCAACACCGCCGTGTGGCGATCCGAACCGACCCAGACGCGGTCAATGAAATCGGGGCCGGGCAAATGCAAGAGGTCTTTCGAGATCGTTTTGCAGTTGTGCCTCAGCAAAGCCTGCCCTTCTTCTCCAACCAGCTTTTCAATCTCCTGAATGTTCATAGATATTTCTCCATTAAAAGTAAGGGTGAGATGTAAGCCGGGATTTTACTGTGGGGTTTTGAAAAGGGTCAATCTGATGAAGAAGACAAGGAGAGGGGGAGACAGGGGGACGGGGGGACTGGGCGACGGGGCGACAAGAATAAGGGAAGACACAGAGATAGGGAGATTTGAATTCCTCGTCCCTCTGTCGCCTCGTCGCCCAGTCGCCTCGTCGCCCAGTCGCCCACTCTCCGCTCTCAATCATTCGCACACGAGATTCACCAGCGTCCGCAAGCCGACGCCCGTCGGACCGACCGCCAGATAAGGCTTGCCGTTTTCGTTCCAGGCCGTGCTCGCGATGTCGAGGTGCGCCCAGGGAGTGTCTTCGACGAATTCGCGGATGAAATAAGCGGCGGTAATCGTGCCCGCTTTACGCCCGCCCACATTCTTGATGTCGGCGATCTCGCTCTTGATCTGTTCGCGGTAATCTTTGTCGAGCGGCAATTGCCATATCTTTTCGCCGGCCTTCTTGGCGGCGGCCAGAACCTGATCGATCCACGCCTGGTCGGTTCCGAGGATCGCGACGTAAACGTCGCCGAGCGCGATCGAGACGGCGCCGGTCAGCGTCGCCAGGTCGATGATCCTGGTCGCGCCGAGTTTGCGCGCGTAAGCGACGGCGTCGGCCAGGATCAGTCGGCCTTCGGCGTCGGTGTTGATGACCTCGATAGTCTTGCCGCTCATTGCGCGCACAACGTCGCCGGGGCGTTGAGCGCGCCCGCCGGGCATGTTCTCGGTCGTCGGAACGACGCCGATGACTTTGACCGGAGGTTTGAGCTGGGCGATAGCGCGCATCGCGCCGATGGTGGTCGCGCCGCCGGCCATGTCGTATTTCATCTTCTCCATCCCGTCCGACGGCTTGATCGAAATGCCTCCGGTGTCGAATGTGATGCCTTTGCCGACGATGGCGATGGTCTCTTTCGATTCGGTCTTCGGCGCGTAAGTCAGCGTGATCATCTTCGCGGGTTCCGCCGAGCCTTGCGCAACGCCGAGAAACGCGCCCATTCCCAGTTCCTTCATTCGCGGTTCGTCGAGCGCGTCGAATTCGAGTCCGTACTCTTTGGCCATTTGCTCGGCGCGGCGGGCGAGCTCGGTAGGCGTAATCACGTTGGCCGGCTCGTTAATCAGTTCGCGCGCGAAATTGGTCGCCTCGGCGATCACTCGCCCTCGTCCGATGCCGCGCTCGATCTCGCCAACGTCGGCGCCGGGCGCGACCAGCGTCATCGCCTGCAGCGGATTCTCCGTCTTATCGCTCGTGTGGTATTTGTCGGGGTCGAAGAGAGAGATCAACGCGCCTTCGGTCGCCGCCTGCGCGCCCTCGGCGACTGGCAGTCGTGAGCGGCGCAGGATAGTGATGCTGCGGGCCTTCTTGCCGCGCAGCGCGCGCGCCGCCGTCCCGACCATCTTGCGAACGCCGTCGGTAGTGAACTCTTCCTTCTTGCCCACGCCCAGGAGCAACAACCGCCGCGCTTTCATGTCCCCTGGATTATGCACATAAGCGCTCTCGCCAGATTTGCCGGTAAGCTCTCCGGTCTCGACGAGCGAAGAGACCACGCCGTTCGAGCGCCTGTCGATCTCGGCGAGAACGCCATCTACGGGCTTCTCCCCTTCAAAAATGGCGACGACCAGCGCGTCGCATTCTATTTCATGAAACTCCCTCGAATCCGACTTTACTTCCATTTTGATTCCTCCTCATAAAAATATCGGGAGTGGGGAATGGGAGCGGGAGAGCGGGAGGGCGAGAGAGCGGGGGAAAGAAATGTATCTCTCCTTGTCTCACGCTCTCGCGCTCCCTCGCTCCCCACTCCCCACTCCCCATTCCCCACAGCATTTACTCGATCCTCGATCTATTCTTGATTGCCGCGCGAGCCTCGCGTTCCTGCGTCTTGCGCGCTTCGGTTTCGCGCTTGTCATAGAGCTTCTTGCCTCGCGCGACGGCCAGTTCGCATTTTATCAAGTTGCCTTTGAAATATAGCCTGGTTGGGACCAGCGTCAGCCCTTTTTCCTGAATCTTCGATTGCAGGCGATAGATTTCGCTCTTATGCATGAGCAGCCGGCGGTCGCGCGTCGGCTCGTGATTCTGGCGGTTGCCGTGCGAATACTGGCTGATGTGGGCGTTGAGCAGCCAGAGTTGGCCTTCGCGCGTCATCGCGTAAGCGTCCTTCAGATTGACGCGCCCTTCGCGGGCCGACTTGACTTCGGTTCCAAGCAGTTGGATTCCGGCTTCGTAGGTTTCGAGGATGTGGTAGTTGTGATAGGCCTCGCGGTTGGTCGCAATCACTTTGTCAGTCTGTGTCTTCGCCGTCATCAAAATAAACTCTCTTCTCAGCCACGCCAGCGCATCTCGTTCGTCTGAACGAATCCCAGGTTCTCGTATAGCGCGCGACCGTCCGGCGAGGCGTGCAACACGACTTTGGCCATTCGCTCACGTTTACACCAATCGAGCATTGCCTTCATCAGCGCGCGCGCCAGTCCGCGCCGGCGATGCTCTGGCTCACAATAGACATTGACGATCAGCGCCTGCGCTCCCCCGTCAATCGCTCCGGGGCGCGGCAGCAGTTGGCTTATTGTCAGCCCGGCGCCGGCGACCACTTCGCCCTGACGCTCCACGAGCCACCCGAGGTAGCGCCGCTCCGCCATCATCTGCCGAATGTAAACGAATGAAGCGTTCTCGAGCCGCGCGGCCTCGTCTCCGCTCACATCGCCCATATCGCTGAACATCGTCGCGCGATGCCGCGCGATGATCGGCGCATCCTCGATCGTCGCGCGACGGATACGGTAATCTGAATTCATCTGTTTCTTGCCTTGTCGTCTCCCGGCGCGCGATAACCCTGGCGGGCGCGAAGAACCGCCCCCGACTTGCCGATGACCACATTAATCTTGTGGTACTTCCCGTCGTGGGCGGTGTTGGCCAGGTAATAGCCGAGCCAATAGCACCGGCGCAATTCCTCGGCGATATTCGCAAACGCCTGTTTGGTGTCGCCGATGGTCTCGACCTCGTAATAACGCCCGCCGCTCACCGCCGCCAGGTTTTTCAAGCTCTTCGCCGCGCGATCATATTCCTCCTTATTGTTGCCGGGGATTTTCGCGTTGGGCGGTAAGGCGGCCTTTAATACAGAGGTCACGTCCGCCATCGTATCGTAGCGCACCGGATAGACAATCACGCCTGATTCTTCGACCCGCTTAGTTACGTCTTTCCAGGTCGCCATCCAGCTCAAATTGTCAACTCCGTCGGTGAAGGCGACGATAGCCTTACGCCCTTGAATCTGGTTAAGACGCTCGGTCAGCGTCAGATCGAGCGCGTCCCGAACCCGCGTGCCGCCGCCCGTGCGTGTACGCATGATGGCGCGCATCAACTTATCGCGTTCGTTCGTGAATTCGGCTTCCACGCGCACCTGTTGATCGAACGACACGACCATCACGCGGTCTTGCGGACGCAACTGATCAACGAAAACCAGCGCGGCGTCTTGAATATCATCAAGCTTAAACTGGGTGCTGCCGGAAACATCCAGGATCAACGCGACATTGATTGGAGTTTCGGCGCTGCCGAAATCCGAAATCTCCTGTTTCACATTGTCTTCGTATATCTGGAAGTCCGTGACCGTCAACCCGGG